>JAEEGH010001604.1_pt1 | contig 64276 bp, 51 predicted proteins | sample 9134181 | NCBI WGS metagenome assembly JAEEGH01 (sample SAMN16246544, study PRJNA631951) | gut metagenome | biome: gut microbiome; feature: rumen; material: DP-attached | host: Bos | place: Iran: Karaj | collected 2018-10
TCTCACTACTATTAACATTGGAAACGATGTTCAAAATATACCTGATTATGCTTTTTATGGTTGTAATCGTCTGGCAAGTGTAACTATTGGAAATTCTGTGGCCAGTATTGGCGGTTATGCATTTTATGGTTGCCGTACCATGACAAGCGTAATCATCCCCAATTCAGTTACCAGCATTGGGTATAAAGCATTTGAAGGTTGCTCTGGTCTGACAAGTGTAACTATTGGCAATTCTGTAACCAATATTGGTGGTTCTGCATTCTCTGGCTGTAGTGGCTTGACAAGCATAACCATCCCCAATTCGGTAACTAGTATTGGTGATTCTGCATTTTATGGCTGCAGTGGTTTGACATATGTAACCATTGGAAATTCAGTAACCACTATTGGCGCAAAAGCATTTCAGAATTGCAGGGGCTTGGCAAGCTTGACCATACCAAATTTTGTTACCGGTATTGGCAGTTCTGCATTTGAGAATTGCAGTGGCTTGACAGAAGTCAATTTCAATGCAACCCATTGTACCATGATGGGGTCGAGATATTATCCTGCGTTTAAGGGATGTGATTCTCTTGCCACCCTTAACATAGGCAACGATGTTCAAAATATACCTGATTATGCATTTCAAGGTTGCACTGGTTTGACAAGCATAACCATTGGAAACTCTGTAATCAGCATTGGTAAAGAAGTTTTTGAAAATTGTGATAGAATCCAGTTCATCTACTCAATGAACTCTGTTCCACCCACCTGCGCTTCTACCAACACTTTTGCAAGTGACATATACAAATATGCTTATCTGTATGTTCCAACGAAGTCTGTGCAACAGTACAAGACGGCTTATGAGTGGAGGAACTTCACCAACATTATGGGTCAAGATGATGAGGGAGAAAGCCCGTATCAAATGGAAGTGGTCCTGAAGAACGGAACCACTACAACCTATGACCTTGATGACATTAAGGAAGTGAATATCATAAACAGATAACTAAAAAAGGGACCCGATGAGGTCCCTTTTTTGTGTTCAGCTGTTATTTCCCTTCCTGTTGAAGAAAAAGGAATGGTGCAGATGACGTTTAATCAATCGGCAAGATATGGTCTGATTTGGTGAAAGAGAAATGACGCTCTTTGATGTGATTCTTGGGCTCAGACTCTTTCGCATAGAAAACTGAAATGACGTAACTGAAATCCAAATCCTTCAGCATCTGCTCTTTTTCTTTGACTTCCTGGTCGAAAGTGTTCACCAGCGTCTCCATGTTCGTGACAGCTATGCTATAGCGACGGAAAGCCTCTGCCTCTGTGACTTGAGGCAAATAGCAATTGGTCATGGCTACATCTATTCTGTTGATCCATTGAGCCACAAAGCGTTCAACCTCAGGAGTCGTGTTGTTCTTGCTGTAGTCGAGAACTTCCACACTACTGGAGCAATAGAAGTATTCGGCATCGTCATCATCTTTATTGCAGGATACGAATCCCAATGAAAGGAGCATCAGCAATGCCCCATAGAAAAATCTCTTCATCTCTATATTATTTATATAAGGTATAACAATCCCCATAAAACTTTTCCATCAGACAGGCTACACGAGAAATCCTCAGAAAGTAGCTGCCCAGAGGGTGCCACCCGTCACGTTGCCAGGCGCGGCAGTAAGTGTGTAGGGCCGTTCGATAAGGTCAACACTCTCGTTCTGCAGGTCACAAAGTCCAAACCAAGGTTCAGCGCAGATGTAGGGACAAAGCAGATTCTGCTGTTGCCAGAAGAGCCAAACAGGAGCATCAGACGAGATGCTGGCCAGGATATTCCGATTGAGGTCGAGAATATTCACTCCATGAATCTGGTTGTGGTCAAAAATCAGTGCCTCATTGGCAAATGTCTCCTCAGAGATGGGAATAAGTCCGTCCCAAGTGGAGGGAACAGCATGGCGCTGACGGCTCCAGCAGCCTTGCTCTCCAGCACGCACCACACTCAGGCAGGCAGCATTTATCTCAGACTTGTCTTTCGGCTGGATGTAGCCTATCACTTCAGCACCTTCAGCAAAGTCAGGCAATGCAATGGCTGGATGTCCACCTATCTGATAGGGCATCAAGCGGTCTTGCTCGTGGTTGGCAACTGAATAAAGGCACCCCAGCTTCAATCCGCAGAGCTGATAAGTAATCCTCAGTTCGAAACGGAAAGGATACAGTTCTCGCGTCTGCTCAGTATCGTGGAAGGCAAAGGTAATGGAGTCTGGAGCGGCCTGTTCAATCATCTCCCACTCCTTATCCTTTACAAATCCATGTTTTGGCATCTGGTAGACACTACCCTGATACGTGTACACACCATTCCATAGACCTCCGCAGGCAGGGAAAAGGATAGGCGACCTTCCATCCCAAAAGCGAGGGTCACCCTGCCACCAGAGTTCCTTGTCATCACTCTTTCGTACCACACTCTGCACCTCAGCACCCAGGCTTGAGATGACAACGCGTAAATCTTCGTTCTCGATTGTGTAATTCATATTTCAACTGTTTTTTGTTATCTGATACGTTTTCAGTTCTCAGGCATATTCCGACAATTCCAGCCATCGCATGGATTTCTCGTCCAGCTCCTCATTGAGCAATGGAAGCCGCTTGCTCATCTCAGTAATCTGCTCCACAGAAATGCTTCCCCCACTCAGCGCGGCTTCTATGGAGGCTTTCTCTGCCTCCAAGGTTTCAATGTCTTGCTCCAATTGCTGGAATTCCATCTTCTCTTTGTAGGTCAATCGCCGCTTCTCCTCATTGCGGTTTCTGCGTGTCTCATTGGTTGCAGAAACAGCTGCTTTGCTCTCCTGCTTAACCTTGTGACTGGCATCCTCACGCATCGACTCAAGTTTCTCCCACTCACGGAACTGAGTATAGTTGCCAGGAAAGTCCTTCACTTTACCATCTCCATGAAAGACGAGCAGATGATCGACCACCTTATCCATAAAGTAGCGGTCGTGGCTGACAACAATCACACATCCATGAAAGTCCTGAAGATACTGCTCAAGAATCTGCAGGGTGATGATATCCAAATCATTCGTGGGCTCATCGAGCACCAGAAAATTGGGACCTTGCATCAGGACAGTACAAAGATAGAGTCGACGCTTCTCACCTCCAGAAAGCTTATAGATGTAATTCTGCTGCTGCAAGGGCGAGAACATGAAATGCTGCAGGAACTGCATGGCACTCAATCGCCGTCCACCTCCCAAATCGACGTACTCAGCAATCTTGCGCACAGCATCGATGACTTTCATCTGTTCATCGAATTCCATTCCTTCCTGGCTGAAATAGCCAAAGCGAACAGTCTCACCTACCACAAAACGACCTGAGTCAGGCTTTATCTCGCCCAGCAGCATCTTCACAAAAGTACTTTTGCCAGTACCATTGGCTCCCACGATGCCCATCTTCTCGTAGCGCGAGAAATTATAATAGAAATCCTTGAGAATGATGGTTTCATGAGTCTGGCCATTGGGCTCTTTGGTGGTGAAAGCTTTCGAGACATATTCTGCCTCGAATATCTTGCTTCCAATGTAAGTAGACTTCATTTCCAGCCGAACCTGCTGTTCCTCGATGCGCCGCTTGGCAATCTTCTCCAATTCATAGAACGCCTCCTCACGATAACGAGCCTTATGTCCACGTGCTTGAGGCATGCGACGCATCCAGTCGAGTTCAGTACGATAAAGATTGTTTGCACGAGCCACTTCACTTCGAGCCACATCAATTCTCTCCTGACGTTTCTCCAGATAATAACTGTAATTGCCACGATAGGTATAGAGCGTCTCATCATCAAGTTCCATGATAACGGAGCAAACCCTATCCAGAAAATAACGGTCATGAGTGACCATCAAAAGAGTGACATTGGAACGTGACAGATAACCTTCGAGCCACTCTATCATCTGCAGATCGAGGTGATTGGTTGGCTCATCGAGAATCAGGAAATCAGGTTCAGTAATGAGTACGTTAGCCAATGCAACACGTTTCAATTGTCCTCCAGAAAGTTGATTGAGAGGTTTGTGGAAATCCGTAATTTTCAGTTGCGAGAGAATGGTCTTACTGCGATTCTCATAATCCCAAGCTTTCTCATGCTCCATGCGGTCGAGAATCTCCTGAAGGCCTGGATTACCAGGAATCGACATGCAGCGTTCGTATTCACGAATAAGATTCGTCGTGTCATTTCCATGCCAGAAGCATGCCTCGATAACAGTTAGGTCCATTGGATAAACAGGTGTTTGCTCGAGATACCCCACGCGAATATCCCTGTGGAAAACAATTTCTCCATCATCCGCAAAATCCTTCTTTGCAAGGATATTCAGCAGAGTACTCTTCCCTGTTCCATTCTGTGCAATGAGTCCAACGTGTTGTCCTTGAGCGATGCCAAACGACAAATCGTGGAAAAGCACACGGTCACCCACACTTCGCGTTAGATTCTGAACTTGTAGACAAGAAGCCATCTTATTGAATAAATGTATTGCAAAAGTAATGCTTTTTGCTAAAAAAATCACGATATTTCAATGAAAAAATTTGGTTGTTACAATTATTTGCTGTATCTTTGCGTCTCGAAAAAAGAAAGGCAGAAATTATCTATTGCCAATATCTCCAATTGAATTTTATTTTTTACGATTAATATGAATCATACAAAAATCGAACTCGAACAAATGAGTTTGGATGAACTAAATGCTTTGGCAAAGAGTCTGAACGCTGTTTCATCCAAAGACAAAACAGAATTGATATACAACATCATAGATGCTGAATCCATGCAGGTCATACCTTCTGAGAAACCCAAGCGCAGTCGTAAGACAAAAGAAGAGAAACCTGATGCAGAAAAGGAAAAAGCAAGTACACCCAAGAAACGCAGCCGCAAATCAAACGAGAAAGCTGTTGCAGAGGAAACAAAAGCAGAGGAAAGCAAGAGTGACAATACTGCCGAGGAGACTCCTGCAGAGCCTCTTGCCGCACCTGCTCCAGAAAAGAAAAGACGCAGAAGAATCAGCGAAGTGAAAGCTGAGGCTGCTGCAGCATTGGCTAAATTGAGGGAAGAAGAAGCTGAGAAACAAGCAACTCGCACGAAAGCTGCTCCCAAGCCCCTAGAAGACACTCCCTTACCAGAACCCATCTCTGAATTCCCTGAAGAAGTTGCTCCAACAACGATTGCCGAAGAATCTGATGACATGTCAGAATCCAACGACAATCTCGCTGCTGAAGAAGAGGCATTCATGCGTAATGGAGTCGATCTGGTGATTACAGAGGACTTGCCAGACCCTCTCATTCAGGTTACCAACTATCTGGAAGAACAAGGCATTGCACCATCAACACCTCGCCTTGATGTTAACCCCATCACGCAGGATGAGTACGAAGAACAGGTTCCTCAGGGTCCAATTATCCGTGCAAAAGAGGCCTATGACTTCGAGGAGAAAATCATTGGTGAGGGTGTTCTGGAAGTGATGCCGGAAGGATATGGTTTCCTGCGCAGCAGTGACTACAACTATCTAAGCAGTCCTGATGATATCTACGTTAACCAGCAGACAATCCGCCAGTATGGCTTGAAGACAGGTGATGTGGTAGAAGGTCCTGTACGTCCTCCTCGTGAAGGTGAGAAATACTTCCCATTGTTGCGCATTCTGACCATCAATGGCTGCAAGCCAGAGGTTGTTCGTGACCGCAGTCCTTTCGAGAATCTTACCCCACTCTTCCCTGATGAGAAATTCCGTCTGTGCAGTGGTCACAATGACTCGATGTCAGCACGTGTGGTCGACCTCTTTGCTCCTATCGGCAAAGGACAGCGTGCCCTGATTGTTGCTCAGCCAAAAACTGGTAAGACCTTGCTTATGAAGGACATTGCGAATGCCATTGCTGCCAACCATCCTGAAGCATATCTGATGATGCTCCTCATTGACGAACGCCCAGAGGAAGTCACAGATATGGCACGCACAGTAAATGCTGAAGTGATTGCCTCTACTTTCGATGAGCCAGCAGAACGGCACGTGAAGATTGCAGGCATCGTTCTGGAAAAAGCTAAACGCATGGTGGAATGCGGCCACGATGTAGTCATCTTCCTGGATTCCATCACCCGTCTGGCAAGAGCCTACAACACCGTTTCTCCAGCCAGTGGAAAAGTTCTCACAGGTGGTGTGGATGCAAATGCATTACACAAACCCAAACGTTTCTTTGGTGCTGCCCGCAACATCGAGAATGGCGGTAGTCTGACCATCATTGCCACAGCTCTGATTGACACTGGCAGCAAGATGGATGAGGTTATCTTCGAGGAATTCAAAGGAACAGGTAACATGGAACTTCAGCTGGACCGCATGCTCAGCAACAAGCGTATCTTCCCTGCAGTCAATATTGTGGCAAGTTCTACACGTCGAGATGATTTGCTGCAGGACAAGATGACTCTGGACCGCATGTGGATTCTTCGTAAATACCTTGCAGACATGAATCCCATCGAGGCAATGAATTTTGTGAAAGAAAGACTCGAGAACACCAAAGACAACGAGGAGTTCCTGCTAAGCATGAATTCATAAACAACCATCCTGTTATCTTTAATTTTACATCGTATGAAACGGATTACATTCTTACTTGCGTCAGTTTTCTGCCTGTTTGTCCAAGCACAAAAGGAAGTAAGTCTGACGATAGACCTGAAAGGTGGCTTGACAGCTAAAGACACCCTCACTCTTTCCTGGGGAGCAATCAACAAGAGTATGAATCCGTTGATTCTGCAACATGCAGCCCTCGACGTCTCCCCCATCGTCCTGCCTCTTACAGAACCCAGACTGATTATCGTGGGCCTGAAAGGATATGTTGGCGGATATGAACTCATAGCCCAACCTGGTGAGAAGATTGTTATGACCGGACGCATCCGAAAGGATGAACTTAAAAAGGTTTCAGAAGTCATTTTCAGCCGCATGCATGTGAAGGGTGCCGCTCGTCAGAACGAGTATCAGACTATCATCAAGGAATATCAGGAATTCACCGACAGTCTGGATACGGAAGTTTTCAATGAATACAAAGACGTTCAGCGACTGATTGAGAACGCCAAGAAGAACAAGGATGAACAGGCGATAGCAGACATGTATCAGACATTGCATGGCCAGAGTTACATAGACCGTGTGATGAACACTTTCCAGGAACGTCAGGACTATATGAAACACATCGTGGCAGCCCACAATGACTCCTACATGGGGCCATTGCTGCTGCTACGCTTTGCTGGACGACTTGACAAGGAGGATCGTCCCCTCTACAATCGCATGAGTGACGAAGCAAAAATCAGTTACTATGGGCGTGAGGTGGAAGATGAAGTTTATCCTCCAACACTCGTGGGAGATATGGTTCCTACCCTCCCCTTGACAGACATCAACGGCAAGGAAGTCTTGCTAAAACAAAACAAATCAGCCTATACGCTGATTGACTTTTGGGCCAGCTGGTGTAGTCCATGCCGCAAGGAGATTCCCAATCTGAAAAGGCTCTATCAGAAATATCACAAAGCGGGATTGGAAATTGTCAGCATCAGTGCTGACCAAAATGTAGAAGACTGGAAGGATGCTTTAGCAGAGGAGCAGACACCTTGGCTCAACTTTATTGACAAGAATCGCCAGGCTGTATCGGAATTCAAAGTTCAATATATCCCCAGCATTTTCATAGCCGATAGTGAAGGTAAAATTATTGCAGAGAAACTGAGAGGAAAGGATTTGGCTGACTATCTGGAGAATCTATTCAAATAGTTCACGCTTCTCATACTTCCATTCAATTCCAATCTTCACATTAACTCCTTATTCAGATTCAGGCGATATTTCCAAGGAGAGTTTCCAGCCAAAGCGCTTAAAGATTCGCTTGGGTCAACTTTGATTTTGTCTCTTTTTTCCAAATTGTATTGGAGAAAATGGAGGTAGACTTAAGTGTAGAATTGCAGGAAACACATCTGCGTTAAAGTCTATTTTAGTGCTCGTCATAGATGGGAAAGTAAGTTAAAAAATGTTCAAAATCAAACTTTCTTCCCAAAATGAACGGCACTATTCTTTTTTGGACAGCTATCTGTTTCTTAATCTGAACAAAAATTTGTATTTTTGCACGCAAAATTTAGGAAAGAATACCATCAATGGATAACAATAAAGTAAAAAAAATAAGAACAAATTTAGGTATGAGAAGAAACTTTAACTTCACACTCCTGACAATCGTGTCTGGAATGTTATTGCTTAGTGCTTGCAACGGCAAACAAAAGCAACAGGAAACGCCCATCACTGTCTTCAAGACAACAAAGGTTGCGAAGTCTGACATTACCCTTGAGTCAAAATACAATGCCACCATTCGTGGACGTCAAGATGTTGAGGTATATCCACAAGTGAGCGGAACCTTACAGAAGATATTGGTGACAGAGGGACAGAACGTGAAGAAAGGTCAAGCAATGTTTATCATCGATCAAGTTCCTTTTCAGGCTGCATTGAACACTGCAGAGGCAGCTCTCAAATCTGCACAGGCACAGGAAGCTACTGCTCAACTGAGCTACGACAGCAGGAAGCAACTCTTCGACCAGCAGGTAGTCAGCGAATTTGACCTGCAGACAGCTCACAACAGTCTGCTCTCTGCTAAAGCTGCTGTTGCTCAAGCACAGGCCCAAGTAATTAATGCAAGAAACAGTCTGTCTTATACAGTGGTGAAAAGTCCTGCCGATGGTGTTGTAGGAATTCTTCCCTATCGTCAAGGTGCTTTGGTGGGTCCCAGCATTCCTCAATCTTTGACTACCGTAAGTGACAACAATCAAATGTGGGTATATTTCAGCATGAACGAAGCTCAGTTCCTACAACTCACTCGTGAGAATGGATCTGTAGAGAAAGCTATTGAGGTAATGCCTGATGTTAATCTGCAGCTGGTAGATGGAACGATGTACAATCTCCCTGGTCGTGTGGAATCAGCAAGTGGTGTTGTTGACAGAGCAACAGGTAGTGTTCAGTTGCGTGCTGTATTCGACAACCCCAGTCATATCCTGCATTCAGGCAGCACAGGTAAAGTCATCATACCCATTGTTTTCAAGGATGCTCTGACAATTCCCACCACTGCCGCTGTTCAGATTCAGGACAAGTTCCGTGTGATGGTGGTGGATGCCAATGGAGTTGCCCACAGCAAAATCATCAGCGTTCATCCTCAGAATGATGGCAAGCAGTTCATCGTGACAGAAGGACTCGAAGCTGGTACTGAAGTTGTAGCTGAGGGTGCTAACATGGTTAAGGATGACCAGAAAGTGAAGAACTAAGAGCTGAAACAGATAACAGATAACGGCATACCTATGAAAGGAAACATATTTATCAAGCGCCCTGTGATGGCAATGTCAATAGCTATTGTCATCCTGCTCATTGGCGCTATCTCATATTTCAATCTCCCCGTTGAGCAGTTCCCAGACATTGCTCCTCCAACTGTTGTAGTAAGTGCCACCTATCCTGGTGCAAGTGCTGAAGCTGTGACAAAGGCTGTCATCCAGCCTCTCGAGGAAAGTATCAATGGTGTGGAGAACATGATGTACATGACCTCCACTTCCACCAATTCAGGTTCAGCCACCATTACGGTCTTCTTCAAGCAAGGAACCAATCCTGACATGGCTGCTGTGAATGTGCAGAACCGTGTCTCAATGGCACAAGGACTCTTGCCTCAGGAAGTAACCATGATTGGTGTGACCACCTTCAAGCGTCAGACCTCTTTCTTGCAGATCAATGCTTTGGTAAGTGATGTCCCTGAATATGACCAGAACTTTATGGCCAACTATATGGCCATCAACGTCACTCCTCAATTGAAGCGTATCCAAGGTGTGGGTGAAGTGTTTGCATTGGGTGCAGCCTACTCACTCCGTATCTGGATGAAGCCTGAGGTAATGGCTCGATATGGTCTTATTCCATCTGACATCACTGGTTGTCTGGCAGAACAGAACATCGAGGCTGCTGTTGGTAAACTGGGTGAGAAACCTACTGAAGGAGGTCATGGTGAAGAGGTAGATAATCTCTATCAGTACACGATGACTTATACAGGTCGTCTGAAGAGTGTTGAAGAGTTTGAGAATATCGTTATCACAGCCAAGTCAGACGGTAGCATCCTTCATCTGAAGGACGTGGCTGATATTGAACTTGGTCAGGCTGATTATGGCTATAGCGGTCGTGTGAATGGTCAGCCCTCTGTGCAGTTCATGGCCTTCCAGCTGGCAGGTGCTAATGCGAAGGAGACCAATGACAGATTCACGGCTAAGTTGCAGGAACTGAGCAAGGATTTGCCCAAGGGACTGCATTTCACTCAGATGATGTCCTCAAACGACTTCCTTCTGGAGTCTATTGCAAATGTGGAAGAAACCCTTGTCATTGCCATTCTTCTGGTGATTCTGGTGGTTTACTTCTTCCTGCAGGATTTCAAGGCTACGCTGATTCCTTCCATTTCCATCATCATCTCGCTTGTGGGTACCTTTGCAGCCCTGCAAGTGGCTGGCTTTACCCTCAATTTGCTTACACTCTTTGCATTGGTACTAGCCATTGGAACGGTGGTGGATGATGCCATTGTGGTGGTTGAGGCTGTGCAGGCTAAGTTTGATGCAGGCTACAAGAGTTCCTATCTGGCAACCAAGGATGCCATGAGTGACGTGACAATGGCTGTCATCTCCTGTACCTTTGTGTTTATGGCAGTGTTTATCCCTGTTACGATGATGGGAGGAACCAGTGGAATGTTCTATACTCAGTTTGGTATCACACTGGCTACAGCCGTAGGTATCTCATGTGTCAGTGCATTGGTGGTTTGTCCTGCTTTGTGTGCAATGCTGATGCGTCCAAGTGATGGTACCAAGAGTGCCAAGAGTTTCAATGGCCGAGTGAAGGCTGCCTACAATGCATCTTTTGGTGCTGTGATGGGAAAATACACTCGTTTCCTTCGTGTTGTGGTGAATCATCGTTGGCTTGCATGGGGCAGTGTTGCAGTGGCAATTGTCCTGCTGGTTCTTGTCATGCATGCTTTGCCCAAGGGACTTGTTCCTCAGGAAGACCAGGGTGTGCTGATGGTCAATGTCACCTGTCCTCCAGGCAGCAACTTAGGATTCACAGAGAATGTGCTTGACAAGGTGCAGGCGATTGTAGAGAAGGATGAGGATATTGCTGATTTCTCACGTGTGAGTGGTTATGGCATGATGAGTGGTCAAGGTGCTGCAAATGCAATGGTCATCCTCAGACTGAAGCATTGGAGCCAGCGCTCTGGCAACTGGATTCCTGGTTCTGGATTCATCCATACTTCCTCCATCAAGAAATACATGCTGATGGGACAGTTGTCGCGTGAGATTCCTGAAGCTCAGATATTTGTTTTCGAGCCTGGTATGATTCCTGGTTATGGTATGGGTTCAAACGTTGACCTTCACCTGCAGGACCATAGTGATGGCGACAAGGGTGAGTTCCTTGAATTGACACAACAGTTCCTGGCTGCTCTGAATCAGAGAGATGAAGTTCAGATGGCCATGACAAGCTATGCCCGCACTTACCCACAATTGCGGGTGGAGGTGGATGCAGCCCAATGCAAGTTGGCAGGTATCTCTCCAGCTACAGTGCTCAGCACTTTGGGCAGCTATTGTGGAGGTAGCTATGTTTCCAATTTCAACCAGTTTGGTAAGGTCTATCGTGTGATGCTGCAGACTGATCCAAAGTTCCGCACCAATGAGCAGGACCTTTCCAACATGTATGTAAGGAATGGTGCCAGCATGGCTCCCATCTCACAGTTTGTCAAGTTGACTCCTGTCCTGGGACCTGAGAATGACACCCGTTTCAACCTTTTCTCTGAGATAACCATCATGGCTTCTCCTTCCCAGGGCTACACCTCTACGGATGTCATGAAAGCCATTGAGGAGGTAAGGCAACAGACACTGCCTGACCATATCACCTACGAGTATGGAAGCATCAGCCGTGAGGAGTATCAGCAGATGGGTTCCAACCAGACAGTTCTCATCTATGCAGTCTGCGTTGTCCTGATTTTCCTCATTCTGAGTTGTCTCTACGAGAGTTTCATGGTGCCCTTCTCTGTGATTCTCTCTGTACCTGCAGGTCTGATGGGCTCCTTTGCATTCGCTTGGGTTTGGAACCAGATCTACAGTGTCTTCCCACCCATAGGACAGATTGAGAACAACATCTACCTTCAGACGGGTGTGATTATGCTGATTGGTCTTTTGGCCAAAACAGCCATCCTGATTACAGAATTTGCTTTGGAACGTCGTCGTAAGGGAATGGGAATTGTTGAGGCTGCCTATGCTGCTGCTGAGGCACGTCTTCGTCCTATTCTGATGACAGTCCTCACCTGTGTGCTGGGTATGATGCCTCTGCTCTTCAGTACTGGAGCTGGAGCCAATGGAAACCGCACCATTGGTGTGGGTGTTGTGGGTGGTATGATAGTAGGTACCTTTGCCATCCTCTTCACTGTCCCAGTCTTCTTCATCTTCTTTGAGTACATCCAGGAAAAGATTCGTCCTGCCATGAAGGAGGAAGCAGACCAGCAATTCCTGCAGGAACGTGAACGCTCCATGAGAGAGAAAGCTGAGTTTGAAGGCAACGAGAAATAAACATTAGTATAGGATTTCAGTGAATACAGATTATGAAAGTTTATAAGATATTGACCATCACACTGGCAGCTGTTACCCTCAACAGTTGCGGGGTTTACAAGAACTATGAGCGTCCAGCAGAGATTACCACAGAGGGTATCTATGGCGACGCTATCAGTGGTGATTCCATTGGTATGGGAGACATACAGTGGAGAGACTTCTTCACAGACCCCACCCTGCAGACTCTTATTGAGACAGCCTTGGAGCAGAACAGCAATATGCGTCAGGCTGACCTGCGTATCCAGGAGATGCAGAACAACCTGAAGGCTGCACAGCTGGCCTTCTTCCCCTCACTTGCTTTTGCACCCAGTGGAAACATCAGTGGGACATGGGACAGCCAGAGTCCCAAGAGATTTGGAGGAAATGGTGCCAACAAGACCTATTCCCTGCCAGTCTCTCTGAATTGGCAAATAGACTGCTTTGCCCAGCTGAGGAATGCCAAGAAGAGCAGTGAAGTGGCTGTGGAGAACATGAAATCTGTGCGTCAGGCTGTACAGACTGCTCTGGTTTCCAACATTGCCAATATGTACTACACACTGGCTATGCTTGACGAAGAGCTTGCCATTGCTACAGCTACCAGCCAGACATGGAAAGAGAACCTGCGCATGACCAAACTCCTCATGGAGGCAGGTCAGAGCAACAAGGCTGCAGTTGCAAGCACTGAGGCTAACTATTGGAGCATCTGCACCAGTGTCGTTGAATTGGAGAACAGCATCAGACAGATTGAGAACAGTCTCTGTGCACTGATTGGCAGAACTCCTGGACACATCACCCGCAATGCCCTCAACACCTTCACCACCCCCAGCATCTGTGCCACAGGTCTTCCCATTGGGTTGCTGAGTCGACGTCCTGATGTGAAGCAGGCTGAGTTGGCACTTGCCAGTGCTTTCTACTCCAAGAACATTGCCAAGGCTAATTTCTATCCCAACCTGAACATCTCTGCTACAGGACAGTACACCAACAGCCTTGGAGGTGCCATCTTCAACCCTGGAGGATTCATTGCAGCTCTGGTGGGTAGCCTTACTCAACCCATCTTCCAGAATGGACGTTTGCGTGCTGCCTACAAGAACAGTCAGGCTGAGCTGGAGATTGCCACCATTGGATTCCAGCAGACACTACTGGATGCAGGAGCTGAGGTGAACAGTGCCATGGCCAACATCTACAAGTCACAGGCTAAGCAGGAACTCATTGCAAACCAGGTGGCAAGCCTTCAGGATGCAGTGGATGCTACGGAGAAGCTGATGAAGCTTTCTTCCACCAACTACCTGCAAGTACTGACTGCACAGAGCAGCCTCCTTTCTGCTCAGCTCAGCCAAGTGTCCAACAAGTTTGATGTCATTTCCAACACCATCTCCCTCTATCAGGCACTGGGTGGAGGAACTGAATGGAAGTAAACAGTCTTATCCCAACAAAATTGTGACGTACAAGATGAAAAGAACTGCACTGATACTGTTGACCGCTGCTTTCTGTCTGCAGGCAAGCAGCCAGGTCATGAAGCAAGATGCTGAGCAGGTGACTACCATCAACACCACCTCTCTGAGCGATGAGGTATGGGGATATGCTGGACCTGTACCTGTCAAGATAAAGATTGACAAGAACGATAAAATCCAGTCTGTAGTCCTCCTGACCAATGATGAGACTCCTGGATACATCCGCAAGGTCCAGAAGATGTTTCTGCCCAGATACAAGGGGATGAAGGTCAAGGACTGTCTCAAGCGTCAGCCTGATGTGGTGACAGGTGCCACAGTCACTGTGAATGCCATCAAGGAGAATGTGCGGCGTGGGCTTGAATACTACCAAAAGAATAAGGAGAAGTAAGCTCACACGTTGGAAGGAAAAAATCAACGTGTCAACTCAGGGAAGTCAACACGTTGTTATCTCTACAGGCAACTTTCACTCTCACCGGGTGGAAGTTGTTTCTTTTTCTCACTTCATGTGGAACAGGCGTACTGGACCCAGGCTCTCTGTAAACTGCAACTGGTAGTTGGATGTCTCGGTACAGGGAGTCTTGATGAGGATGGTCTGCTGTTCCCCTGGTACCATGGAGAAGAAATTGTCTGAGTAATGGGTGCGATGGATGGCATTTCCCTCCTCATCCGTCAGGAGAAGCTGACAGAAGAAGGCAATGCGATGGCCATTGTTCTTGAGCAGAACCTTCCAGCAGTGCATGTTGTCCTCGTCTGGGAGTGATGTGACCTGTACCAGAGGCTTAGCCTGAGACATATCCTTCAGTGTCTGGAAACCAGAGGTGCAGGGACCTGTCAGTGTCTTGCTTCCCTCATACTTGGCATTGGACCTCCAGTAGAAGTTTCTCGAGAGGAGTTTTCCCTGTGCATCATATACCTGGAGGGCAATGAAATGGACGGGAGTGATGTTATCTGGGAACTGAAGAGTCAAGACATTGGAAGCCACTCCATCGGCTGGCACATCAAACTGATTGGCATAGGAGAGTAGTCTGCGGCTGTTCATGTCATAGAGCTGGGCATTGATACGCAGATTCTTCTGCTCCTGCAGGTAATCATTGATTACACTGACTGTGTTGGTCAGATAGTCAAACTGGGCATGGATAGGCTCCATGGCATGCATCGTGTGGTAAAGGGATGCTGTAGGCTCCAGATACCAGTCCCACATGCGTGCACATACCTGAACATTGGGACTGTTGTGGTACCAGAAGAGCAGACCTGAGCACCAGCGGTCTCCATACTCCAGCTTGTTCTCATTCCATACTTCCCAGATGCTCTTGCTGTTGATGGCTCCCACCATCTGTCCCTTTCTGGCAAACTCCTCAAGGCTGCTGGATTCCCCATACTCGTTCACCTGATCTGTGTAGAGAGTTGTCATGCAGTGGAATCCACTACCATCCAGATAGTCCCAAGTCTCTTTGTTCATGGGCCACAGGTCTTCCTTGGGCATCATCTGACGCAGACTCTGTGCTATGGGCATGGTGGGTGCTCCATACTCTGGATTGAAACCATCCACACGGCTGCCTCTCTCTGAAGCTGAGTTCTCATAATGACGCATGGGATTGACATGCTTATAGGGACTGCCATCATGGATACCATCACATTCTGACTGCATCTGATAAGGACGTGTGGGATCCAGCTTGTGAATCAGTTCTTCTGCTCCAGTCACAGCTGTGCTCTCATTGCTTGACACATAGAAGATGATGCTGGGATGATTGCGTATGCGTTTGATGGCACTTTCCACATTGGCAAGATAGAGGGCTTCATCCAAGGGGTGACGGGTGTCTCCTGTCATGAAGAATTCCTGCCAAACCATGATACCATACTGGTCGCAGAGGTCATAGAAGAGGTCACTCTCCACGATGCCACCTCCCCAGAGCCTGAGCAGGTTGATGCCACTCTGGTCAGTGTATGCCAACTCAGTCCTCATGCGTGCATCATCTGTCCTGAGCATGGCTTCTGGTATCCAGTTGCTTCCACGGATAAACATCTTGTGGCCATTCACTATGAACATCTTGGACTTGTCTGGAGTCTCCCTTGAGGCAACCACTTCACGAATTCCAAACCTGGTCTGAATACTGTCAATGAGTTCTCCCTTATCATTGCGGGCGGTGAGGGTGAGGGAGTAGAGGTTCTGCTCTCCCTTGTTCTTAGGCCACCAGAGACGTGGATTCTGCAGCTTCAGCTGAGGATATTCCTGAGCATCAAAGGTCACTGTCTGATGTTCTCCACGCATCAGCTTCACCTTCTTCTCCAGCTCAATGCCTTCCTCCTCAATCTTAGCCCTGACGGTACACTCTGCTCCCACAAAATTGGGATTATAGACATCCACTGTGATGGTCTCGCTGGACTGGTCATAATTGGGATGGCTCAACTCAGATACCACCATGGGATGACGCAGCTGCACATTGCCAGTGGAATAGAGATGGATACTGCGCCAGATACCAGTATTCCTGTCACGTATTCCATCCTTGAAGGTGAAATCCCATCCCACAGTCATCAGCTGAGTCACATTCTGGCCTATCCAGCCATCTCCTCCATTGTGCCATTCACCAGGAACTCCCCAATCCTTAGGTCTCGAGGTGCCAGGGATGTCCACTGGATAGACTCTGATGGCCAAAGCAGCCTTCTCACCAGGCTTCACCTTATCAGTAATCTCATAGGGCTGAGAGTTGAACATGCCAGACATCATGCCCAGCATAAACCCATTCAGCCATATCTCAGCACGGTAGTTCACTCCCTCTGGCTCAATCCAAACCCTGCGTCCCTCAAACTCAGCAGGCACAGTGAACTCAGTACGGAACCAATAGGTATAGAACTCCCTGCCTATCTGCGACAAATCAGGGATGATATTGTTCCTCAGGTAATTGTTCTGCCCATAGTAAGGCTCAGGAAACACCTTCTGCAGCACCAGATTGGTCAGCACAGTACCAGGCACAACAGCCTCTGTCCAAAGACTGTCAGTCTGATAGCCCAGCATGGAAATCTGCCTCCCAGTATCCTGGTTATCCCCAGAGTGCATCATCTGCCACACCTGTTCACCCCCATGAAGCAATCGCGAATCCAGCTTCACAGTATTTCTCTCACTTCCCAGACAGCACAGTCCCATCATGGACAGCACAATCACCAATAAATTTTTCCTGTATTTCATCATGATATAGTTGAATTTCACCCACAAAGATAGTCATTTTTCCCCATCAACATAAAAAACACACTATAAAAATGCAGAAACACAAAAAAAAGAAGGGAGCCCCGCACCCCCTTCTCTCTCTCTCAAATCCATTCTCTAGATAGTCTTAGTCCCCTCCAACTCCTCTATATCCTCTAGCTTCCTCTAAATAATGGTAAATGGCTAAATGGTAAATGTGAGCACCTACTGGAGCGCAAGAAATGTAAATCAGTAAATGATAAATGTGAGATTAGGGCTCCTCATCCCCCTCTGGTTGCAGAGTCTCCTGTCTCTTAGCCTCAGCCACAGCATCCTCCTGAGCCTTTCTGCTGGGCACCAGATTGAAGGTAGCATCCTTGCGGAGGTTCTCAAACAGCTTGCCACGATCCCAGTTCACATTCACCTTCTTGATGTTCTCAGCAGTGAACAAAGCAGCAGTCTCAGCCCCCTTGGTACTCAGCCCCACACTGAAGCTGCCCAGCTCACCCAACTGAATCTTCTTGCCCTCCAGCAGAAGCTCCCTCATACAGTCCACCATCTTCACCAGTACACCCTGAATCACATCACGTCCATACAGGGACCCATGCTGAGCAATATGCTGAGCAAAATCATTGATTGTCAGGCTTTCCGAAACCTGAGCCACTCCATAAGCCTTAGTCTCAGTAATCTCCTCCGTCTTGGTTCCAGGCACTGTACTTCTAATCACAATACTATAATTAATCATACGACAAAAAAAATTAAATAGTTAAACAAATATCTGTAAATCACTCAAATTCTCTATCTCCTCTCAATCCTCTCAATCCTCTAGCTCCTCTCAATTATCTTTTCCTCTGCAAAGTTACAACCTTTCCCCCACCCCCTGACTGTCTTTGACTGACATTGACCGAAAGTGCATGAAAATTGCTTGAAATTGGCTGAAAATCATCCCATTACCTCTTGCTTAATTCAACTTTTTTTCGTATCTTTGCATAGAATAAAAGGTTAGTGGTTATGGGTTATAGGTTATCGAAAACTCAGGTAAATCGCAAATGATGAGATAGTAAATGGGACTCCGAGCTTGCTCGTCTGAGCACCTACTGGAGCGCTAGAAATAGTAAATGATTAAATAGTAAATGTGAGATGTTGAAAAGTTATTCAAAATGTGAGTTAGCCAGAGCAGCTGGGGTAAGCAACAGCACCTTCCAGCGATGGCTCAGAGGTCAGAGAGAGCACCTCAGTCAATGGGGCATCAATCCCCGCACCCAGTTGCTTCCCCCCATTGCTGTCCGCTGGATATGCCACCAGTATGGCATCGATGAGGAAGATTTGCATATGGTAATACGGGGACACAAGTAAGGGAAAAATTTTTATTTTTATTCGAGAAAATGATATAAATTTAATTTGTAAATAAATCGTTAGAAGTTATTGCACAACTTGAAAAAAAATCGTATCTTTGTAGCATAAATTGATTTCAGGAGAAACATTGTCAGTAATATGGGAAGAAATCCTAGCTGACATACTTGATTTTTATAAAACACAAGTTTTTAGTATTAATATTTATTTAATTTTTAACAAAGTAATGTTAATAAAGAAAACATTTATTTCTATGGTTGTTGGCGACCTGATAGAGCAGAAAACACTTGCACTTGCCATTTATTTGAAATACAAATTGACCGATTCCAGATTCAAGCATTACACTCTCAACAAACTGGCAAATGCTACAGGATTGGACTACAAGACACTGAGAAAATACATGGCATTATTGATAAGTCATGAATACGCACATATCGAAGGAATGGATAAAAAACAAATTTTTGTGGTAAACAGTCTTGCCGCAAAAAAACAAAATTGCAATGTCGACATAGGGATTTTTGATTGTACATCACTCAAAACCACCATCAAATCCCTCAGAGCGTTCATAGTCATGCATTTGCAAGCCAAGAAAGATGAAATAAAACAAATACTTCAAGCTCGTAACGACCCAAAGAGGTCAGACGACTATAGGGAAGTTAGAAAAAAGGTCAGGAAACTGGTTCGAGAAGGTGTGCTGCAAAGTCCAATTCAGGAATACAAAGAATATGGCTTGAGTTACAAAAGGATAGCCAAGGAATTGGGATGCAGTATAGTTACGGCAGTCAAGATAGTTAAATGTGCATTAGAAAAAGGCTGGGCGACCAAACAGCGAAATTTTGAGCAAATTTACGATAAAGGTGTAAATGGAGTGCCTGTAGAAGGATATACGTTCACGACAAAGGATTATCTCTACATAATTCACCCCAACACCTACACTCTTTCTCCTTCAGTTAGTGCTTCTTTTCCATCTAATCATATCAAGGTCTGAGCATGCACTCTATTCTACTACTATTTATGGTATGGTATATAGTTAGATTATACTTTTTCCAAAATACGCGGTGCATCACGTCACATCACTCAAGGTAACACGTTGATTTCCTCATATCATCATGGTCTTATTCTTGTGCACACATAACTGAGAAATCAATGCCTCAAATTCTCGAGATGTGATATCAAATCGTCCTCGCTTTTGCAGAGAACATCACGAGTTCTGCTTCCTTTGGCAGGACCCACGATTCCTGCTTTCTCCAATTGAACCAGCAGGCGTCCAGCACGATTATAGCCAATAGAAAACTTGCGCTGAATCATAGAGGTAGAGGCAATCTGTTCTGCGACTACCATGTGTGCGATATCTTCGAACATAGGATCTAAATGGGCCATGTCTACATCGAACCAATCACTTCCTTCCTCATCTTCCTCTACCCCTTCTGGCAATGGAAAGGGAAAGGAGTAACCCTGTTGTTGAGCGATGAAATCAACGATATTATCCACCTCTGTACTGTCCATGAAGGCACATTGAGCCCTCACAATGGTTGAACCATTTCTGAAAATCATGTCACCATTTCCTTCTAATTGTTCAGCTCCGTCGGTATCCAAAATCACTCTTGAATCAATCTTTTCGGGCAGCCTGAAGGCTATCCTAACAGGAAAATAAGTTTTAATTTCACTGGTGACTATATCACTGGAAGGTCTTCCTGTTGCAAGAACTATATGAATACCTGCTGCACGTCCAAGTTTGGCGAGATGCAATAATGGCTTTTCGAATTCAGATTCATGACCAGATGATATATCACTAAATGAATCAATAACAATAACGATATGAGGCATAAATTTGTGTCCAAACCGAGGATTCAATTGACGGCTTTTGAACAGATGGTTGTATTCATTGATATTATGCACATGTGCCTTTGCCATCAAACTATATCTAATATCAAGCTCTACACAGCAACTCCTCAGTGTTGAAACAGCTGTTATCTGATTAGAAATGACAGTCTCACGACCTACATGAGTTTCTTCCTCTGCTAGAAAATGATTAGCAATATGCTCATAAGCCGAAAATTCTATTATTCTTGGATCAATTAAAACAAGTTTTAACTCAGCAGGATGTTTCTTATATAATAATGAGGTGATTATAACGTTCAAGGCAACAGATTTCCCCTGTCCAGATGAACCTGCAATGAGAACATGTGGTGCTTTGGCAAGATCAAACATTAAAACATCATTTGTGACGTTTTTGCCTAAAGCTATAGGGAGTTCATAATCGGTCTCCTGAAATTGTCGGTTGTTTATTACACTCTCCATGGAAACCACAGAAGGTTTGGATTTAGGAACTTCTATAGCAACAGTTCCTTTTCCAGAGACAAGCGTAATGAAGCGAACGCATTTCACACAAAGACTCAATGCAATGTCATCTTCTAAGCCATATATTTGTTTTATATTGATACCAGGAGCAAGTGTTATCACATACAAGAAAAATCTAGGGCTATTGATTACCTTAATACTACTGATGTCAATACCAAAGTTCGAGAGAACTTTTATTATTTCATACTTATTCTGCTCCAGCGTTTCCAAGTCAATGTCTGAATCACCGAGCTCATACTTCTTCAGCAGATTCAGAGTAGGATACTTATAGTTTTCTAAATCCAGTTTGGGCTCATAAGGTGCGAGTGGAACTTCCTGTTTAATGGGTTGTCCATAAAGTTCTTCAACTGATGTATTCTCCTTTTGCGCATGAATAGGATGAAATTCATCACTAACTATTTTTTCAATTTCTTGTGTAAACTCACTATACGATTCATCATCGAGTCCAGAATCAAGTTTTTCATCATCAGATTGTCCGTGAACTTCTTTCGAAAAAGAATTGTTCTTAACATGTAAATGGTATAGAAACAATGATATTATTATAATTGTATTGACAATGGTAAAAACTACAGAAAAGATTACGTTAAAAAATAATCCCAAGTAAGCAAATATAATAAAAAGAACGAAAAAGATAAGCACATAACTCAAAACTATGAGAGAAGTATGTATATTTTTGTATTCATCTGCCTTTCTCTCTTGAAGATGATTATTAGACTCTGAATATAATGTATCACTGTTGGGCATCGTCTTTTCCTGGAATGTTATTTTCTGACGATTATACAAACCAGTACCAGGTATACCCGTATTGAGATATGTGCCACTTTTCCCAATGTTGACACTTGCACCCCGAGGTCCTATTGTTGTGCTTACACCACTCTTACTGAAATTCACATGAATACCAGGAGCTATCTTTATTCGTTTCCTATATCTCCAGCCCATATCTACTTATAATATATGTTTTAATGGAAATTAGATTACTAAACACTGTTTTGTCTTTTTGTGCCACAAAGATAGTAATAATTTATTAAAATGACTCACAAATGTAAAAATTGTCATGCATCGAAAGTGATTGTACTTAAAAAATACAAGAAGGTGGAATCCAAAAGTGCCTGACCAGAGGAACTCCCCTCCTCAGTCTTCAGTCTTTAGTCTCATGTCTTTTGACTCCAGACCTTAGACTTTTGACCTTTGGCTTCAGACTTCAGACCTTAGACCTTAGCCTTTAGACTCCCATCTCTAGCCTCTGAGACCAGGAAGTCCAATGAATGCAACACGTTGAAACACTCTTCTCAACGTGTTGTTTTCCTTTTCTCAACACGTTCCCCCCATCCTCTGCACACATCGAAATCCACAGAAAATCCCTCTCTTTCGCTGATATTTAAGCCATTAACTTCTTCAAATGATACTTCAAACACATTCGGCTTAACTACTTAACTACTTAACTACTGAATTCTCCTGAATTCCTGAATCCTACTCCAAATGAACATCGATGGGGATGGTGACTTTCAGGCAGATGTTCCTACCCATGGCTGAGACTCCCTGACGACCTGTCAAGGGATTCAGGTCTGTGTATTTCAAACGACTCAGGTGGGACTGATAGACCTTGTCAAAGAGGTTCTGACAAGTGAGAGTCAGCATGATGCAATTCTCGCGGAATACATGGATATCAACTCCTGCTGAGAGGTCAAAAAGGCAATAGTCTGGAGTGGCTGTCTCTGTGCCATCCAAAGCAAAGAAATGGTCCTGACGGAAGTTGTATTCCATCCTTGCTGAGAGATAGCTTCTGCGACAACATCCATGCAGGAAGTCTGGGAAACTGTAACGTACCTGACAATTCCAGCGTGGAGCAGGTATCATGGGAAGATAGTGGCTCTCTGAAGGCTGGTGAAGCTGGATGGCATGGATATAGGAGAAATCATTCTCTATGTGGAGGGCCTCTAAGGGATGGACATCAAAGGACAGCTCTCCTCCCATCAGACGTGCATCTCCCTGACGATACTGATAGGTGGCATACCCTTCTGTCTCCACACCTGCCAAACGGGAGAGGAAGACATAGTTGTCTATCCTGTTGAGGAAAAGGGAGGCTTGAAGACTGAAATAGTGGGAGGTGAAATCATAGCCCAGGTCTGTCTGGAAACTGTACTCTGGATGAAGCATTGCATTGCCCAACTCATACTGCACACTCCCTTCGTGAACTCCATTGGAGGAAAGTTCATTGACTGTGGGTGAACGGAATCCACGTGCCAGATTCAGTCTAAGATTGGATTTGGAGGTGAGATTGCATACTGCTCCCAAACTGCCTGTCAGGCCTGAGAAATGGGGTGTCAGACGTTGGAATCTCAGTTCCTTCTCTTCCAGCAGGGAATCTGTGGAGAGTGTACGATGGTCATAACGCAGACCACCTGAGAGATGCCATCTGTCCCATTGCTTGCTGGCTGTCAGGAATGCTCCTATGTCAAAGAGTCGGAAGTCTGGAATCAGGTATTCCTCTCCTCCATTCTCATTCTGCTGCCACATCCCTCCCACTCCACTGGACAGCTTCCATTCTGCAGGAAGTGTGTGCTGATAACGCAGGTCATAGTTGATGGTGTGGAGTCTCAGGGAAAGCTCTGGCTCAACAAAAGATTCCTCAAACTCACGGCGCCAGTTCTGCTGATAGCCCAAGATGGCTTTCAGGGTACCATCCCCCAGGAACCAGGCATTGTCACTCACTACCTTCGTATGCTTCACTCTCTGGAAAGGGGACTGTCTACTGTAGGAATGGGCCTTGTTTCCATCCTCCCATACCAGTTCTCCTGTCTCCTCATCACGCTCTCCCTCTGTGATGCCTGGAGTGAAATTCACATGGGAGAAACGCAACCAGGAATGTCCCCAGTCTCGATTGATGCCCAACATGCCCACCACATCACGTTCCTTATACCAGGAGCCTGGCACATAGCCATCCAGGGAATTCTTGTAGCAATGGGCAGCCTTGTCACTGAACTGCCAGTTCCACAGGAAGCGATTCACATTTCCTGCAAAGCTGGCTGTGTAGCTGTAGAGCCCATTGTTGGACTGGTATCCACTGGAGACTTTGGCCTGCAGGGTCTGGTCCATCAGGGGATTCTCTGGATGCAGTACCATCACTCCTGCTATGGCATCGCTTCCATACATCAGGGAGGCTGGGCCCTTGAGTATCTCCACTGAATGAACTCCTTCGGCATCAACTTCCAGTCCATGCTCATCTCCCCATTGCTGACCTTCCTGACGAATGCCTTGCTCCACCACTACCACACGATTGTAGCCCAAACCTCTGATGACTGGCTTGGAAATGCCTGCTCCTGTGCTTATCTGAGCCAAACCTGGCTGATGACTGATCAGGTCAACTATATTGGGCACAGGACTGCGCAGCAACTCTTTGGGAGAAATGACTGTGAAGGGTGAGGATGAATCCTTCAGTCGCTGTAGACCAGTGATTCCCTGGACTGTTATCTCACTCAGGATGGCTTCCTTCATGGGCGAGATGCTGTCTTCATCACATGAACTGTGCTCATGCGTGACCTGAGGGAAGGAGGGCAATGTGAACATGAGGAGGAAGAAAAGCGTTGTCTCCCACCTTTGTTTTATTAGTGTTTTAAAGGACATCGTGATGAGGCTTTCTGTTCAACTGGTTGTACGCTGTCCCTTTACTTCTGGAACAGCTCTGGATATTTGTGGATGAAATAGATGGGAGTGCAGCTCCAGGCATGGCAGTAACTGTTCAGCGGAGCAAAGTGATAGGGGGAAAGGAAATCATCCTGAGGATCATAGGCCTCCCAGAACGTGTCAGCTCCCTTCTTCACCATGTCTCCCCAATAGTCCTCCACATAGGCCTTTGCCTCCTCATTCATGCCACAGAGCAGCATGGCCTCCACCAGATAGTGGGTTCCATAGGGAGTGCCTGGCATGACTACCTCAGGATGACTCAGGGCTGCACGCAAAGCACGCTGTCCCTCTTTCTGATTGAGCACTCCTGCCCTTATCATCCAGGCTTGGGAGAGAACTGAAACCTGCTTGTTCCCACCACTTAGGATGAGGCCTGACTTCTTGTCGTACATCTCTTTCTTTGCTGCTGCCTTCATCCTGCGGATCAGGGCTGGATATTCCTTCACCTCATCCTGTTTGCCCAATTCCTGAGCCAGAGCATAGGTGTTGGAAAGTGCATCTATCGTGCAGGCTTGCATACAGGCATTCACATCCAGTCCCTCACGCCAGTCAAAGAAGAGCCAGGCAGGACGTTTGGATGTGTTGAAGATGTCATTCTCCACAAACGAGAGTGCATCCTCCATCTGAACTTTGCACAGGGGCCACAAGTCCAAAGCTGTCTCCCTGTCATGGGAATCGCGGAAATACTCCAGTAGAGTGGCTATGTAGAGCAGATGGTAAGGCACCAGATAAGTGCTGGGCTGAGCATGGGGCTTGGGTAGCTCAAAGAGGTTGCAGATGAGGATTCCCTTCTCTGTAGCCAATCCTGCAAAGAGATAAAGGCAACGCTTGGTGAGCTGGTAATTCCTGAAACTGTAGCGGTTTGCCAGATACTGCAGATAGAGGTCACCTATCCAGAGACGATGGTCACGTTTGGGACCATCCTCAAAAACTGTCTGCATGCATTCCCTCAAGGTTGACAGTGCCACTTCATTGATGTCGCGGAACATCTTAGGACAGGTTGGCAACAGACTGGTCTGCACTTCCCCTGCTGAACTCTGGGCTGTGAAGTACAGCTTGTCAATGGCAAAATTGTATCCACTGCTTGTTCCCAAGAGCTCTATCTTCAGGTACCTCATGGAGAGTCTGCGTGGCAAGGTTATCTCACGATCCATATCCACCTCCATGAACTCCACTGTCTCATCCTGCATCCATGCACGGCTCAGACCTCCAGGAAAGGGATCAAAGGGTGTATTCATCTCTGCAGGCACTTCTCCAAAGGTCATCTTCAGGCGTGTAGGAGCATCCCAAGTCCTGTCTGTGGTCTTCAATCGGATGGTGCAGTAACCTGTCAGATGCTCTCCAAAGTCCAGTGTGATGGAACGAAGAGAACTGAAATTGGTCTTGTAGAAATCCTCCAGACGGAAACTGCTGGTCTTATAAGTCCATCCCTGGAACACTTTCTCATCCTTCACTGCCTCCACCACCCGCAGGGGCTCCACCACCCGCTTCTGGAGGGTTGGCATGTTCTCCTGAGCTATCTGCAGCCAGCGTTCTTTCTGCTGACCAAATTTATCTTCTCCACATACATTCTGCATGACAAACAGCGTTGCCATGAACAGGAATAACCTACTTTTCATAAGCTGTACTTTCTCTGAACATTAATACTCATCCACAGGCGTTGAACCCATCACTACATCCAGTGTCCCACCCTTCTGGAACGTGTTGAATGGCAGATGGGTATCATGGAGCTCCTCTCCATTGAGCGTGAAACTCTGGACATAGATGTTTTCCTGGCTGTTGTCCTGAGCATTGATGACAAAGGACTTGCCTTCATAATAGTTGGGATTGAGGCGAATGGTCACCTTGTCGAAGATGGTGGAACCAAGACCAAAACTGGGGTTCTCATCATCCAAACCTTTCACGTCAAACAAACCTATGCTGGAGATGCTGTACCAGGCTCCAAGCTGTCCCTGGTCCTCATCCTGTCCGTAGCCATAGCCATGGATTCCCTCTGTAGCATAGAATTCATTCAGGATAGCACGCACCCATTTCTGAGTCAGAGAAGGTTTGCCTGCCTCATTGAAGAGCCACGAGATGTGCAGACAGGGCTGATTCCCTTGATTGTATAAGGTACGCAGACCTGCAAAGGCTCCCACTTCAGTACCTCCACTGAACAATTTGGCTTGGGAGAGAGTGAAAATGCTGTCCAAGCGGCTGTTGAACACATCAGCTCCCACCTTGGCAACAAGGGATTGTGGGTCATGAGGAACATAGAAGGTGTACTGCCAAGCATTGCCTTCCTGGAAGCCACGCCATACCTGCAAGGGATCAAAGTTTCCAATGAAATTGCCCTCTGCATCCTTGGGATGAACAAAATTCATGTCTGCATCATAGATACGCTCCCAACCTTTCGACATCCACATCAACTTGTCGTAATCCTCTGTCTTACCTAGGAGTTTGGCAAACTGAGCCACTGCATAGGCACTGTAGGAATACTCCAAAGTGTGGGAAGCTGAGAACTGGAACATCTCTGCTGCTCCCTCACCATTCTCCAGATGAGGAACATAGCCATATTCCACAAACTGCTTCGTGTCTGCCTTTCCTGCACCAAAGGGACGCTCATCTCCACCCATCTCATTCTTGAGACATGCCTCATAGGCCAACTCTACATCAAAGTCACGGATACCACTCATGTAGGCTGCCACAATCATATTGCTCAACTGATTGGTGCCAACACCAGACACAAAGCGACTGTTTGCCAAACCATCTGCCAACCATCCGCAATCCTTGTAGACCTGTAGATGGCTACTGATGAATTCACTCATGTGCTCAGGATAAGCCATTATCCATAGCTGAGTCAGATTCCACTGACCACCCCACATCGCGTCAGTATTGTACATGCGGAACTTGGGCTTCTTGTTTTCCATTGGAACCTGACCTACTGTCCCATCATGCTTGGGATAGGCTCCATTGATATCACTGCAGACTCCACGCCCCAGGATGGCATGATAGAGACCTGTATAGAACTTCACCTTATCATCACGATTGGCTGTCTCCACTGTGATGCGGCTCAGGTTCTCCTGCCATTTCTTCTTGGACATCTGGCGAACTTCATCAAAGGTCAGGTCCTCTGCCTCTTTCTCACGATTCAAACGTGCATTCTCAACAGATGTATAGGAGACTCCCACCTTGACAGTCACAGCCTCTTCTTCCTCAGTTGAGAAGGTCAGATATGCTCCTGCACCCAGACCTTTTGCTTCAGTGGCGCCCTCATTTACAATGCTGTCATTGAAGGTTCCAACAGCGGTGGGCTCCTTGTCCAGAGTAGCAGAGAAATAGATGGGGAGCTCTGCTCCAGGCTGATACTTCTTGATGTACTCTGGCAATGTGATTACCCATCCTTCGATGCTTCCATCTTCCCTGATGGTCACCTCTGCATCCTTCACAGCTCCACTCTCTCCCTCACGATGACCTATATCAAAAAGAATGTGGCTCTGCTCGCTGGCTGGGAAAGTATATCTCTGGAATGCTACACGCTCTGTAGCTGTCACCTCTGCCAAAACATCATAATCCAGCAACTCCACGGAATAGTAACCTGCTGTGGCTGTTTCCTTCTCATGGGTGAATCTGGAGCGATACCCCTGTCTCTCTGCTGTCAAGGCTGTATCACCAGGCACTGTAAACAGGTCTCCAACTGTTGGCATCAAGACAATGCCTCCCACCTGGAACTCATGCACACAAGGGAATCCTTCGATGCTGCCATCACGATAATCATATCCTGTTGCCTCCCAACCATCTTTGTTACCATAATGTCCATTTGTGGCAGGACCTGGTTTTGCCATTCCAAAAGGCAGGGCTCCAGGGGCAAAATGAAAATAACGGCAATGGGCTGTACCAATACGAGGCTCCACATATTGAGTGAGGTCCTCCTTCGTACTTGTTTCACTTGGGGTGCATGAAACCAGATATGCACTCAAGCATAATACTAATACCTGTAAAAGATTCTTTTTCATCGGATATATTTTTTTTGATTAAACTTTTTCTTCATAGTGAAATTATCGCCTGTACATCTTGATGCGATAGATGCCTGGAGTGTATGTGGTCTTGGAATCCTCTGTTCTGTGAGGTCGTCCATAGATGCGGATTTCCTGGTTGTGATCAGTCTCATCACCATTCATCAAACGGACTGGTATCCACTTTCCCTCCTCATAGCGACCTTCCCAAACTTCTTCTACATAGCCAGGTTTACCATGCAAGGACTTCATGCGTATGAAGAGATTCATGCCTGCAATCTCAAAGTCGTCCTCTCCTTTCTGAATCACCAGGCCACATGCTGTTTCGTCTGTGTAATGGATACGCAATTCATAATCTCCCACAACCAGTAGAGTGTCACGTTCCAATTCTCCCATACGCACCACACCACCTATGCGGTCGCTTCCCTGATATTCAAGAACCAGAGGAGACAACTCGTTGAGAACCTGATAGGATTGAGAAAACTCTGCATTCCCTTGAGCATCCTCAATGCCAAAGGGTGAGTAACAGATTGCATCCTCTGCTCCAAAGGCATAGAAGCCAAGGTCTGCCCTAATTCTGCTCTCAGGGATGAAGAGGGGATTGGCAGGTCGATGGTAATCTGCTGTGATGCCTCTGAAATCCGGTTGGTAAATGTCAGGAGCCAGGAAGTCAATGTCTGGAGCAGCTGCCTTCCATATATCATACCCACGAGTCACTGGGCCACCATTGGGATACTCTCCTGGCATTTGTCCCTTCTTCACCAGCCAGCAGTTCACATACATCGGCAAGGGATATTTCTCTTTGCCTGCACGCACTACCTCATTGATATATGCAGCATACATCCATGTCGTATAGAAACTCTTGGTCCAAGCATTGTCGCCAAAGACCTCTTTCCATGTCCCATGCCTGCGTTTCCCTTTCTCCAACCAGCAGTCCCTCAGATGTTGATCAAGGGTCTTCTCGTTCTTCTCCATGTAAGAAAGCAATGCTTCTGGAACCATTTTCCCATAAGCCTCTTGGGAGAGACGCGAGTAATCCATATCCTGAAAGAGTCCCACCTCATTCTCTGCCTGCATGACCACCACCGTCTGTTCCTCTGCATCCACCTGTTTAATGTGTTCCATCAGGGCTGCAAACGCTTTGGCATCTGCCTTCATTGTGGCTTCACAGAAGGGAGTAAGCACTTCCGTCATGTTCCCCTCCTTGTCCCTTACACGCTGGAATCTCTTTGTGTCATGCTTCACCCAAGATGGAACATAGCTTGACATCCCGTTCTTCCAGGAGGCAAACCACAGGATTCCCAATCTGTATCCCTCATTGCGGCATCCCAAGATAAGGCTGTCAACCAGTGAGAAATCAAATTTCCCTTCCTCTGGCTCTATCTGCTGCCAAGCCACCACACCCAACACAGAGTTCAGGTTCAAGCCTCTCAGAGCTGGCCAGATTGTTTCACGCAGATAGAGGGAAGATGAACAGGAGGAGTTGTGGAGCTCCCCACAAATCATCAGCATTGGCTTCCCATCCACCACCAGTTGAGTGGCTCCATAGCGGTTCTTCTCTATGCGTGGCATCTCCTTTCCTGTAATGGAAAGACAAGCCATCATCAGCGCGACAAACAATATCTTCTTCATCATACCCATTCTTTTTGCAAAGATACGAAAAAATAAATGATATATCCTAATCACTCCTACATAAATCTTATCTTCGAAAGAACAAATTCCCAACATCTCAAGCCCTATGGGAGTGCGTGCTTTCATAAATAGAGTTAATTCCCAACCATATTTCCCCAACCTTGTGCCACGTACGAAAAATTTTAGCTACTTTTGCAGTCGAAAACAGACATTAACACATAGCATTAAGTTTCAGTAGTATGAAGAAAATGATTTTAGGTGCTTTCGCTGCTCTCATCCTGATGGCAGCCTGCACCAGTGAGAACAAGAATGAACTTCGCGTTAAATGTAACCTGGAAGGTGTGGGGGATACTCTCATCGTCAGCATTGGTGACCAGGACACCACCATCACAGGAGAGGCTGGCAAGTTTGATTTCACACTTCCCCTCTCTCAGGTTGAGCGTGTAGTAGCATATACTCCTGGCACCAACCGCATGGAGGAGCAGAACTTCTTCTTCCTGACTGCAGTTCCTGGAGAGACAGCAGAAGTCAGTGGCCAACTGCCAGACAACTACAAAATCAATGGCAGTCGATTCTATGAGAACTTGTCTCTCATTGAGAGCGAGGCAAAGGAAGCCAAGAAAGAGTTTGATGATTTCATTGCAGACCTGATAAGCCGACGTGATGCAGGTGAAAGTGAAGATTCCCTCAATGCACTCTATGAAAGCAAATATGAAGTGCTGCAGAAGGCTACTGAGGATAAAATCATGGACATCATCAAAAGCAATTCAAAGAATGAGGCTGCTGCCACTCTCGTTGCCAGCTTCAGTGATGTGGAAAGCATGAGAAAAGCTTTTGACCTGCTCTCTGATGAAGTGAAGAACGGACGCATGAAGGACATTGCCCTGAAGCCTATCAATGAGCTGGAGGCAAGTGAGCAGCGAGAGAAGGAATCTGCAGCAAAACAGGCTCCTGGAGTGGAAGCACCTGACTTCACTCTCAACGACATCAATGGCAACCCATTCACCCTCTCTTCCCTCAGGGGAAAGTATGTCATCCTCGACTTCTGGGGAAGCTGGTGCGGATGGTGTATCAAAGGGTTCCCTGAAATGAAGCAATACTATCAGAAATACAAAGGAAAGTTTGAGATTCTGGGTGTGGATTGCAGCGACACAGAGGAAGCATGGAAGAAGGCAGTCAGCGAGAATCAGCTCCCCTGGCTTCACGTCTTCAATCCCCAGGACAACAAGAACCTCCAGGAGTCCTATGGCATCACTGGCTATCCCACAAAAATTATCGTAGGGCCTGATGGCAAGATTGTCAAGACCATCGTTGGTGAGGACCCCAAGTTCTATGAATTTCTCGATGAACTGTTTGGGAAATAGGATTACTCCTTACAACCATTTGAAAATCAAAGCAAAAGGTGGCCCGCATGAGTCACCTTTTTTTATTTCCTGCAGACACAACACGTTGAAACCACAAACACAACACGTTGAAACTGCAAACACAACACGTTGAAACCACAAACACAACACGTTGAAACTCGAGATACAACACGTTGAAACCAGCAACTCAACGTGTGAAGTTTTTGGGGGAAAAGAATTATCAGATTCCTTATTCTTAAAAGGTGGACATCACGCGACAAAAAAGTGAAGGGAAATATTGCAGGAATGGAAAAAAACGCATAACTTTGTAACGCTATTAAAAACTCGAGAGGAAAACACAGGAAACGATTAACAAGAGACACAAACAACGATGAAAGCAAAGCACCTAACCACATTTCTACTGACTGTTATCTTCATGGTTCCTGCAGTTCATGCTGAAAACGTAAATGTCTGCCCTGAACCAGCCTCGTGTGAAATTGTCCCCTCAGCTTATCTGCCCCTCAAAAAGGTTTCCGTTGCATGTGATGACCAGGAGGCTGCAACCTGGGCAAAGAAGCACTTGAAAGAATGGTATGGCAAGCAGGCACCAGAGGTTGTGGCAGCTACACGCGTAATTCCCACAATGGATGCTGAGGCATACCAGCTAAGTGTGAAGGAGAACGAGACACAGGTGACAGCAAGGACCTTGCAGGGTGTCCGCTATGCTCTCTATTCCCTTCGCCAAATGGCTATCCCACAAAGAGGTACACAGAAGGTGGAGGGCTGGATAGTTCCACAGGTTACCATCAAGGATCACCCAGGTTTGTCTTTTCGAGGCATACATATCTGCTGGTTCCATGAAACAGAACCTTGGGAAGTGGAGCGCTTGATTCGCTTGGCAGCTTACTACAAGCTAAACTATGCTGTGGTGGAATCATGGGGTACTTTCCGCAGTAAGTCTGCCCCCTGGTATGGGTGGCCAGATGGTACAATGACGAAGAAGGAGATAAAGCGACTGAAAGGTATTGCTGATGACTTGGGGATAACTTTGATTCCACAAATCAATGCTTTCGGCCATGCCACAGCTTCAAGAGGAGGAGCAGGCAAGCACTCAAGCCTTGAGTTCAATCCTGAATACCAGCCTCTCTTTGAGCCTCTCAACGGATGGAACTGGTGTCTGTCTAATCCAGAGGCACGCAAGGTGCTGACCTCCATCATCGAAGAAATGCATGAGGCTTTTGGCAACCCTCCTTACTTCCATATTGGATGCGATGAGGCAAATCCTCCCTCATGTCCTGACTGCAAGGCACGCCCCTATTCAGAACTGTTCATGGAACACATCAGAGCCATGAATGATGTCATCGTGGCAAGAGGAGCAAAGACAATGTTGTGGCACGACATGCTTTTGCAGAGAGGAGATGAACGCTGGAAGGGATTCTATGCCAACGGAACTCCTGAGACAGCTGCAGGGTTCCTGAAGTTCCCTCATGACCTCGTTATCTGCGACTGGTACTATGATGGAGCCAAAGATGCCTACCCCACTCTGGATTATTTCAAGAGCTTGGGATTCAATACATTGACTTGCCCCTGGCACAACAGTAGCGGCACCATTGCCCAAGGACGCTATGCCTACAAAGCTGGCATAGATGGCATCCTGGGAACCACATGGCACCACTTCTTTGGAGACAACTTGGTGAACATCTATTTCACGCTTTCCAACATAGCATGGAATGCAAACAGCTCGTTCTCGCAAGGAGGAAACTTCATGACACATCTTCGACAAATAGGATGGGACATGAAGACGAAGAATCCCAGACATACTGGAACCTACTACGACGAATTGCCTCCTGAACCCTTCCTCAACAATTAAAGCATCAACAGAATAAAGCATAAACAATCACATAAAAAACTCACTTCCTATGAAAGCACATCAGATTCTCATTTCAGCTCTGCTTGGAGCAGCCTCACTCATCCTGACAGGCTGTCAGCAGCACACCCTATTCAAGAACGGCTCATCAGATTACTCCATTGTCATCGCTCCTGAAGCTCCAGAAAGTGAGCAATACGCCGCAGTGGAACTTCAGAATTGGATTGAGCAAGTAAGCGGAGTAAAGCTGCCCATCAAAGACTTGAAAGATGGACAAAAAGGAAAACGTCTCATCGTGGGATTCAATCCAATGACAGAGGAGCTCATCCCCTCAGCTCAGAAGCCTGCAGACCGCGATGACAGCTTCACTTGGTGCAACAAGGAAGGAGACATTCTGCTATGGGGTGGCAGTAAGCGAGGTACACTCTACAGCGTGTATTCTTTCCTGGAGAAGGAACTAGGATGCCGCTGGTATTCAAGCAAAGCAAGTGTGGCACCCAAGCGTGATGCCTGGCATTTCAGCAAACTCTACAATCACGAGGAACCCAGTCTGATGATTCGAGACAACTGTGTACTGGATGTCCGCACCCAACCAGTCTTCTCAGCTCGAATGCGCAACAACTTTGTCAAATTACCAAGCTTGCAGGAAGGGAAAACGATTCCTGGGAGTGCAGAAAATTACTGGGGGGTGCATGCAATGGGTTACTTTGTCTCACCCAATGAATACTATGCCACCCATCCAGAGTATTTCAGCCTAATTGATGGAAAGAGGCAAAGCGACTATGCACAGCTCTGTCTTTCGAACCCAGAGGTTTTGCAAATATGCATCGACAAGATGAAGAATAAAATGCGGGAAGAACCAGATTACCTTATATATTCTATGGAGCAGAACGACAACACGAGACCATGCCAATGTGAAGCCTGCCAAGCTCTGGTGGAAAAGTATGGAGGAGAGTCTGGCATCATGTTGTGGTTCGTCAATCAGGTAGCTGATGCAGTCAAGGACGAGTTCCCTGACAAGTATGTGGGCACTTTTGCTTATCAGTATACTCGTCATGCACCAAAAGATATTGTGCCACGCGAGAATGTGGTCATCCGCTTGTGCAGCATCGAGTGTTGTATGATTCACGACTATGATGGATGCGAGCAGAACAAACCTTTTGTGCAAGACCTGAAAGATTGGTCTGCCATTGCTCCACATCTATACATTTGGGACTACGTTACTGACTTCTTGCTTTATTGCCTTCCAACTCCTAACTGGAAGACTATGAAAACACATCTTCAAGACTACGTGAACGGACATGCAATAGGCATCCTGGAAGAAGGTGATTACCAAACTCCTTCTTGTGAGTTCCGTGAGATGAGAGCTTGGATTCTCTCAAAACTGATGTGGAATTGCAACGCTGATGTGGATTCTCTTATCCAAGATTTTACAGAAGGATACTATGGTGCCGCAGCTCCCAAAATACTTGAATACCTGGATTTGGAGGAAAGGATATTGAGACGTGAAGGTATGCACACCAACTGCTATGCAAGTACTGCCCATGCAATGTACAGCCCAGAATTCATCCGTGAGGGACGTCGCATCATGGCAGAAGCGCGTGCTGCAGTTGCAGATAATCCTGAATTGCTGAAGAGAGTGGAAAAAGAGGAACTTCCGCTATGCTTGCTTCAGATGGAACATTTACCTTTGGAAGGAATAGAGAGCGGAGCAGACACAATGTTCCAGAGGGTTGTTCAACAGGAAGGAATCAACCAGATGACAGAGTTCCGCCCAACTTTCAACGCTGCATACTATATAGAATCTTTCAAAAAGATGGCTGAAAACATACGTGAAGCTCCATTCTTCCCTGCCACAAAGGTGGATGCTAAAGAAAATGGAGTTGCCTATGTCCGTTATGAAGGCCCATTCAAATCCACTGGCGAGATGTTGGCTAACGGAAAGATAGTGAAGCAAGGCACAATGCCTACTGTCACCATTGAAGAAGACGAGAGTATCGACCATTTTGGCTATGTCTTTGATACATGGTTGAAGGTGGAACAGGAGGGAGTTCACCAGATACGTATTACTACCGATGATGGAACTATTGTAAACCTGGATGACAAGGAAATCATCAACAGAGACGGCTCACATTCTCCTGAAATGGAAACTGCATTGGTTAATCTAGAGAAAGGTTTTCACAAACTCAGTATCCGTTATTTTGAAGATCACGAAGGGCAAATACTGGATATCCAGTTTGCTACACCCGATGGATACAAAGGGACACTTCCTGAAGAACGACTCTTCCTTCCAACAAAATAGAACAAGTCATGAGAAGTTTGCATTCAAAAATCCTGGACCTGATATTGGGTGGAACTCTGTTGATAAGCGGATGTACTGGAAATGCAGCAGAGGATAAAGAAACCACTTTATGGTACCGCCAGCCTGCAGCTGACTGGAATGAAGCTTTACCAATAGGTAATGGACGCATTGGAGCTATGGTTTTCGGACAGACCTGGCACGAGACATTGCAACTCAACGAAGAAAGCCTTTGGGCAGGACAACCCCAAGATGGGAATGCCGATGCTGCAGCTTATCTGCCACAAATCCAGCAGAAGCTACTGGATGGGGAGATTGCAGAAGCTGACGCAATGGCTGAACAATACCTAAAAAGCAATCCAATGCGCATACGCTCCTATCAATCATTTGGAGAATTGCACATCGACCATGAAGGAAGAACTGATTCCGTCAGTGAATATGAGCGAAACCTGAATCTAATGACAGGCATTGCTTCCACTTCTTTCTCATCTCAAGGCATCCAATACACTCGCGAAGTATTTGCTTCAGCTCCTGATAACCTGTTGATTGTCCACCTAAAAGCAAATCAGAAGAAAGCTTTAACCTTCAAGATTTCATATGAACGAAAACAGGATGCAATAGTTGAAGCTGACGGACAAAACGTCCTAGTCATCCAAGGACAGATTGTGGACAAAGAGGATGGAAACTGTTGCGAGGCAGGTCCCCACATGAAGTTTTCAGGAAAAGTGAAGGCCATCAATTTGGGCGGTTCAATCACATCCAAGGGAAACGAACTCTGTGTGGATAAGGCAGATGAAGTGATTCTTTTGGTAGCAATGAATACTGACTACAATATGTCCAAACTTTGTTTCGACCATTCCATAAACCCTGTTGAGAAGTGTAACGAACAGTTGAAAGCCGTAGAAGGTAGTTCCTATAAGAAACTGCTTAGCCGACATATCAATGAGCATCAATCTTTGATGCGTCGTGTCACCCTTCACCTGGGCGATCCTGCTATGGCAGATATTCCCACGGATGAACGTCTGGCAAAAGTTAAGGAGGGAGCTTCCGACCCAGCTCTGGCAGCTCTTTATTTCCAATTTGGACGTTATCTGCTGGCAGGTAGCTCAAGAGCCCCTGGTGTTCTACCAGCCAACTTGCAAGGTATCTGGTGCCAAGATATGGAAGCTGCTTGGAACTCTGATTATCACACCAACATCAACATTCAAATGAACTATTGGCCAGCAGAAGTGTGCAATTTGTCAGAGACAGTACTACCTTTCTCAAATTGGATAAATGCTATTCGCGTGCCAGGTCGCGTGACTGCCAGCAAGACATTTGGTGCAAAGGGATGGACTGTGAATCACGTTTCAGACCCATTCGGACACACCTCAATAAGTGATGGTGTCAGCTGGGGTACCTTCCCTATAGCAGGACCTTGGCTCACTCTCCACTTATGGGAACATTTCCGCTTCACACAAGATATCGAGTATCTACACCAGAATGCCTATCCTGCAATGAAAGAGGCAGCTCAATTCTTACTCTCATTCATGGTGAAGGACAAGAATGGACATTTGGTAACAGCTCCTTCCAACTCACCTGAAAATGCATATCGATTGCCCAATGGAAAAATCTATCGACTCACATATGGTGCCACAATGGACATCGAAATTGCAATTGAACTGTTCCGTTCCTGTTTGGAGGCTGCTTCCATCGTAAAGGACAACTCAGAGTTCGTCTCACAAGTAAAAGAAGCCATAGCACAGCTGCCTCCTATCAGAGTAGGTCAACGCTATGACACCATCCAAGAGTGGATAGAAGACTATGAGGAAGTAGAACCAGGACATCGTCATGTCTCACATCTTTTTGGACTTTATCCTGGTACAACCATCACACCTCAGAATTCAGAACTTTTCTCAGCTGCCCGCCGCACAATTGAGCGACGCCGTAAATATAATGAAGATCCACAGACACGTCAAGGTTCATACACTGGTTGGAGCCGTGCATGGATGATAAACTTCTATGCCCGACTGATGGATGGTGAAGAGGCAGGAGCCAACGTGAATGCTCTGCTGGGCAAATCTACTCAAAACAATCTTTTCGACACTCATCCTCCTTTCCAGATTGATGGAAACTTTGGAGGAACTGCTGGCATTGCTGAAATGCTGTTGCAAAGTCATGCTGGAGAAATCCATCTATTGCCTGCACTTCCCAGCAACTGGAAAAACGGTGAAGTAAAAGGACTCCGTGCAAGAGGTGGATATACGGTGAGCATTCGATGGGAAAATGGCATATTGCAAGAAGCAGTTATCCTGTCTGACAACTCAGGAACATGTTCAATCCGTTATGGAGAAACGGTGAAGCAAATTACTTTCAAAGCTGGAAAGGCAATGAAATTGACAAAAGATTTGTAAACGAAGCATTCTGTAATCTCCCAAGAAATATACCAGAGATTCGTAAAAAAAATGAAGTCATGTAAGCCATAGTCAAAGTCCATTAAGGGACAAACAATTAAAAAGAGCAGCATATCCTCACGGACGGCTGCTCGACTATGAATAAAATCAAACTTCTTTCAGCGGAGAGACAGGGATTCGAACCCTGGATACAGTCACCCGTATGCCGCATTTCGAGTGCGGTCCATTCGACCACTCTGGCATCTCTCCATCATTTTCAGATGCAAAATTACAAAATCCAGTTGGAATAACCAAATTTATAGGAAAAAGAGTGATGCTCCCAATACTGCAATTATGGCTCCAACCACTTCTTGGCGCGTAATTTTATTGCCAAAAATGAGATGTGCAGGCCACAATATGAATACAGGAGTGAGCGACATTAAAGTCTGTGCAACGCCTGCATGAGTCATATTCACTGCGATCAAACTACATGCCACCCCCAAGAATGGTCCCAACAAAATTGCTCCCATTGCCGCTGCTCCTCCCTTAACATCTGTCCATGCACGAGAGAGTGTTTTCGTTTGGTGTGTCAGAATCAAAGTTACGCCAAAACCTATCAATCCCATGATAACACGGATTTGTGTACCAGCAAAAGGTATCATCTGAGCAACATCTGTCGCCTCTGGTGGAATCACCTGAGAATATGCTTGTATACCTAGTTTACTCAACACCAGTCCTACCCCTTGTCCCATGCCAGCACCTACACCTAAGATGATGCCTTGAACAGGAAGTTTCAAATGACGATGTCCCTCTTCAGATCGTCCCATGATAGAGATTCCAATACCTGTCAGAGTAACAATCATACCGAGCAAGGAAATCCATGTCATTTGTTCCCCCATCAGTAACCAAGCTGTAAAAGCTGCAAAAGGAGATGCCAAAGTCATGAAAAGCTGTGCAAAACGGCTACCAATGATAATGTAACTATGGAAAAGGCATGCATCACCAAAAACAAACCCCATGAATCCACTAAATAAAAACCATGCCCAAACAGACGGAGTAGTGAACTGAGGCCAGGGTGCACCACAAAAAAGACAAAGAACGATGCCTAGCAATATGATTGAAATGAACATGCGCCACACATTCAATGTCAATGGACCCAGATGTTTGCTGGCAATCTCCGCAAAAATTGCCGTAAATGTCCACATAAGGGCAACAGAAACAGAAAGTAGTTCGCCTGTCATTCTTCTTTAGGATAATCGTCTAACCTGTCGCTCCATAGATAAAGTCTAGTCTCACGAACTATCACGTGGCTTAAGAACAATATAGATAACAAATTGGGAATCGCCATCAACGCATTCAGCATATCTGCAATGTTCCATACGAGATCCAACTTTACCATTGCGCCTATAATAATGACAAGAATAAAAGCTATACGATATGGAACACGCAACTTCTCCCCACCCAGATACTCCATGCCTTTCTCCCCATAATAGCTCCATCCAAGAATTGTACTGAAAGCAAAAGTCAAGATTCCAAAAGTAAGCAAAGGAGCACCAACGAAAGGAATCTTATCAAAGGCGACTTGGGTAAGTGCACCACCATTACTGAAAGTAATATCAGGATATGCAAGAATGCTACTCACAAGAACAAGACCCGTCAAAGCACAAATAACTACCGTGTCCCAAAAAGTTCCACTACTACTGACAAGGGCCTGACGAACAGGATTACGCGTTTGAGCTGCAGCAGCAACAATAGGAGCAGAACCCATACCGCTCTCATTGCTGAACAAGCCTCGAGATATGCCATAACGAGCCGTCATCATAAGAGTTGTCCCAACAAAACCACCACCCGCTGCTTGAGGATTAAAAGCAGATGTAACAATTAGGTAAAGTGCCTCTAATACGAAAGAACGATTTACAAAAAGAATGTATAAACATCCTAAAGTATACAGCAATGCCATGAAAGGGACTAAGGCTACACATACACGGGAAATTCCTTTAACTCCAAAAAGAATGACCATTGCTGTCAGAGTTGCAACCACTATGCCTGTCATAAACTCCGGAATCTGATATGTCTCATAACAAAGAAGACTAATTGCATTACTCTGCACTAAATTGCCTATTCCAAAAGCTGCGAAAGCTGTGAAGAAACTGAAAAGAACAGCCATCCACTTCCATCCTAATCCACGTTCAAGAGCATACATCGGCCCGCCAAGCATGTGCCCATCAGGTGTCCTTACTCGATATTTTACAGCAAGTAGACCTTCAGCATACTTGGTAGCTATACCAAAAACACCTGTCAGCCAACACCAGAAGACTGCACCAGGACCACCTAATGCAATTGCTGTTGCCACACCAACAATATTACCCGTCCCTATGGTAGCAGCTAAAGATGTAGCCAAAGCGCCGAACTGGCTGACATCGCCAGGAGTATCACCATCTTTCTTCAAACTTAATCGAATGGCCTTGCGAACATGACGCTGTGGAAAACGTAAGCGAATGGTCATAAAAATATGAGTGCCTAAAAGCAATATGATCATAGGCCATCCCCAAAGGAAGGAATTGACAAATGATATCCAGTTGTTTATAGTTTCAAGCATGCTATTCAGGATAATTCAAATCAATATCATATCCAATTTGATAAAAACGTGACAAAGGTACAGATTTTCTCATGAATCCCCATCAGATTGCCAAGAAAAATGAATAACTTTGCACATGGAAAGCAGAAACACTTAAACAAACAATGGAACAAGAAATTATCACACTTGCAATACTCGCCATCACGAATGAAATAGGAAAGCATCCCAACAATGCAAATTTATATAAGGAACGCGGGCGCCTACGTAAAATGAATGGAGACGAGAAAGGAGCCATAGAAGACCTTAAAGAGGCAATCAGAATTAATCCCTGGATTTTGAATGAAATTGAAGGAAAATTCCACAATAAATAAAAAAAGCATAACTTTTCTTGGTACTTAAAGTAAAAATATGTAACTTTGCACCACAAAAAAGTAAAAAAGACGACATAATGGTCCTCAAGGGTAATTTTATTTACGGTTATTATTTTTACTATTACTTTAGCAATAAAGTGAAGCGGGGCATCATGTGTCTATAGGATATGTATAAAACAGATAAAACAAAAATACTAAAAAGTCCCGCTCCATCAATGAGGCGGGATTTCTTTTTATTATGAAAAGAATAGCTATACAAGGTATAAAAGGAAGTTTTCACGACATTGCTTCACACCGTTTTTTCCCAAAAGAAGAAATCGAACTGATTTGTTGTGAAACATTTGAACAGGTTTTCCATGCAATGAAAGAAGACAACGGAGTTATATCATTGGTTGCAATCGAGAACACCATTGCTGGTAGCCTACTCCACAACTACGAATTGCTTCGCGACAGTGGGATGACCGTTGTGGGAGAACATAAATTGCGCATCAGTCATAGTATTATGTGCCTGCCTGACGAGAATTGGGAGAATATAACTGAAGTGAACTCTCATCCTGTAGCTTTAATGCAGTGTCGGGATTTCCTTTCACGTCATCGTAACATGAAGGTAGTGGAAGTAGATGACACGGCAGGTGCTGCTGCAGAAATCAGCAAACATCATTTGACAGGTCATGCTGCCATTTGCCACAAAGATGCTGCAAACATCTATGGCATGAAGGTTTTGGAAGAAGGCATTGAAACCAACAAACATAACTTCACACGTTTTCTCGTACTCAGCAACCCTGAAAAAGCAAATGAATTGCGAGATATCAGAAAAATAAACAAATCCAGTCTAGTTTTCACTCTTCCCCATGAAGAAGGGAGTTTAAGTGCCATCCTAAGTGTATTGTCATTCTACAAATTGAATCTGAGCAAAATCCAATCACTTCCAATTATCGGCAAAGAATGGCAATACATGTTTTATATCGACCTGCTGTTTCCAGATTACACACGATATCGACAAGCTATAAATGCAATATCACCATTAACAAAAGAGTTAAAAATTTTAGGAGAATACGAAAATGGACAACAAAGCATTTAACATACGACCAGCCGACCGTTTGGGAGCTGTCAATGAATACTATTTCAGCACGAAGGGCAAAGAAGTGGCTCAAATGAATGCAGAAGGAAAGGATATTATCTCACTAGCTATCGGAAGCCCAGACATGCCTCCTTCACAAGAAACCATCGATGTATTGTGTGAGACTGCACGTCGAGCTGATGCACACGGATACCAACCCACTGTGGGTACTCCAGAGCTTCGACATGCAATGGCAGGTTTTTACAAACGATGGTATGGAGTGAATCTGGATCCAAATACAGAAATCCAACCATTGATTGGTAGTAAAGAAGGTATCCTACACGTTACATTAACTTTCGTGAATCCTGGTGAAGAAGTTCTGGTACCCAATCCTGGCTACCCAACATATACCAGTTTAAGTAAAATTCTGGGTGCTGAAATCGTCAACTATGATTTGAATGAAGAGAATGGTTGGCAACCAGATTTTGACACACTGGAGAAAATGGATTTAAGTCGAGTGAAACTGATGTGGACCAATTATCCTCACATGCCAACAGGAGGCCGCGCACGACGTGAGACATTTGAAAAGCTTGTGGATTTCGCCCTGCGACACAACATTATTATCGTGAATGACAATCCTTACAGTTTCATTTTAAATAAAGGTGAGAAATTGTCTATCCTGCAGATTCCTCGTGCCAAAGAATGTTGCATTGAATTCAATTCAATGTCTAAGAGCCACAACATGCCTGGATGGCGTATAGGAATTCTTGCCACTAATGGAAACTTCATAAAATGGATACTGAAGGTAAAAAGCAACATTGATTCAGGTACCTTCCGAGCCATGCAGTTGGCTGCTGTCAAAGCTTATGACAACAGTGATGAATGGCATCTCAAATCCAACTATGAAACCTATCTCCCTCGACGTCGATATGCTGAGGAAATCATGAGAACTTTAGGATGTTCATTTGACCCGGAACAAGTAGGAATGTTCTTATGGGGAAGGATTCCTGATAAATATACTGATGTGGAAGAACTGACTGAGCGAGTACTTCATGAGGCTCGTGTCTTCATAGCTCCAGGTTTTATCTTTGGTTCTAATGGGAAGCGATACATTCGCATCAGTCTATGTGCAAAGGAAGATAAATTCCGCGAGGCACTTCGACGCATTAAAGAAGTTTTCAAGACGTGATACTCCATCTCTACAAACTCTCGAGACAAGTGCAAAGCAATAAAAAAAGAAGTACAAATAAAAAAATACATTATGGATCTGAAAATTGAACCTTTGAACTTACCTGGCATCGAAAATAAGAGACCTTTGATCATTGCGGGTCCCTGTAGTGCAGAAACAGAAGAACAGGTACTGGAGACTGCCAAGAATTTGGCCAACAACGGAGTAAAAATCTTCCGTGCAGGAATTTGGAAACCTCGAACAAAACCTGGTGGATTTGAAGGACATGGAGAAAAGGCACTTCCATGGATGGCTCAGGTGAAAAAAGAGACAGGAATGCTCATCACCACAGAGGTTGCCACCCCAAAACATGTGGAAGCTGCTCTAAAAGCGGGAATAGATATATTATGGATTGGGGCACGAACAACTACCAACCCATTTGCCATACAAGAGTTAGCAGAAAGTCTACGGGGAGTTGATGTTCCTGTAATGGTTAAGAATCCCGTAAATCCGGATATAGAACTTTGGATTGGAGCCCTACTTAGAATCAATGCAGCTGGTGTAAAGCGTCTTGCAGCTATACATCGAGGTTTCAGCAGTGTGGATCAGAAACTGTATCGCAACACTCCTCTATGGCACATTCCCATCGAGTTACATCGGCGTTTTCCCTACTTGCCTATAATATGCGATCCAAGCCACATTGGAGGACGACGCGATTTGATTGCACCTTTATGCCAGCAAGCGATGGATATGGGATTCGATGGTTTGATGGTTGAAAGTCATTGCACACCAGACAATGCATGGAGCGATGCTATGCAGCAAGTAACTCCCGATGTGCTGGATTTCATTTTGGATCGTCTTGTCATCCGCGACAACGTAGAGATGACTGAGTCCCTGGCAAGCCTGCGCAAGCAAATAGATGAGATGGATGACCATTTGATGGATCTTCTTACTAAGAGAATGCGTGTGAGTCGCGAGATAGCAAAGTATAAGAAAGAACATTATATGGCTGTCGTCCAGACTTATCGCTATTCTGAGATTCTTGATAAACGCGCAGCTCAAGGAGCCTTGTGCGGCATGAGTCCTGATTTTGTGAAGAAAATCTATGAGTCGATTCATGAAGAAAGTGTTCGTCAACAGATGGAAATTATAAACAAATAAACGACTATGAAGATTCTAATTCTTGGAGCTGGCAAAATGGGGTCCTTCTTTGCTGACCTGCTCTCATTCAACCACGAATGTGCTGTTTATGAAATTGACCCCAAGCGCATGCGTTTCCTATACAACATCCAACGCTTTACCTCGCTGGATGAAATTGATTCCTTCCGTCCTGAACTAGTAATCAATGCAGTCACCCTGAAGTATACCATCGAGGTTTTCAAGCAAGTGATTCCACATATTCCAAGCGATTGCATCATTTCTGACATCTCAAGTGTGAAAACTGGACTAAAGGACTTCTATGAATCCACTGGTATGCATTATGTCAGCACCCATCCCATGTTTGGTCCGACTTTTGCCAACTTAGGAGCTCTCTCATCAGAAAATGCTATTGTTATCAACGAGGGAGATTATCTGGGACGTGTTTTCTTTCTTGACTTGTATCATCGTCTGGAGCTTAATGTCCACGAATACAGTTTCGATGAACATGATGAAGCAATGGCCTACAGCCTATCAGTTCCCTTCGTCAGCACATTCGTTTTCAGTGCCGTGATGAAACATCAGGATGCTCCTGGTACGACATTCAAGCGGCATCTGAAGATTGCCAGAGGAGTTCTTTCTGAGGATGATACACTCTTACGAGAAATTCTCTTCAATCCAAGAACGAAAAACCATGTTGAGCAGATTCGTGCAGAACTGAAGGAACTCATTCAAATTATAGATGATCGTGACGAGAATGCCCTGAATAACTATTTAATGAAGATCAGGTCGAATATAAAGTAAAAACAGGAATTGCCAGATGACTGACTTCCATATTTAGAATCATGTCATCGAAGGCAAACCATCGCCTTTCGATACATTCCTCAGTTTACCACTTTTACTCAACCAGAAGTAAACTGCAATACAAACCAACACAGAAACGAAGGAACCTATGGGAGTAGCTGTCCCCATAGGATAGAGATTGTCTGGATTTTGGATGGAAAACAAATAGCAGAGAGGAACGCGGAAAAGGATGCTTGACATGTTGTGGATAAACGACACAATAGAATAACCGTAGGCACAAAAGAAGCCACTGAAGCAGAAATGAATGCCTGCCACTCCTGTGTCCCAGATGTAGGCGCGAATGTATTCCCCTCCAGACTTGATGACCCCTGCATCATCAGTGAAAATTGCCATCACATCATCTGCAGCAAATTGCATGATGACCGAGATGACCAAACCATAGCCCAAGACAATAGCCAGCGCATTCCATAGTGTCTGCTGGACACGCCAATATTTGCCTGCACCTATGTTCTGAGCACCTATAGCACTTACGGCTGAAAGCATCGAGGAAGGAACCAAGAAGAGTGCTCCCATGAGTTTCTCCACCACACCAACTGCAGCTGCATCCGTCAATCCACGCATATTGGCGATTACCGTGATAACAATGAATGCCACCTGAATGAATCCATCCTGCAAAGCCACGGGGATACCAATCTTCAGTACTGCTCCCATCGCCTCCTGCCTTGGTCTCATATCGCTTTTCATCATAGTAATCAATCTTTTACGACGAATCATCACCAACGACAAGATTACACTCAAGGTCTGAGACAATGTTGTGCCTAAAGCTGCTCCTGCAGCATCCAGATGGAGAAAACCGATGAAAAGAATATCAAAAAAAATGTTTGCCACACAGGCAATAGCAATGAAATACATCGGGCTCTTAGAATCACCCAAACCACGAAAGATACTGGCGATTATGTTGTAAGCAACAATAAAGGGAATACCAGCGAAACAAATTAGCAGATAGTCTACTGTACCATCAACAGCTTCCCTGGGTGTTTCTATCAAGTCAACGATTCCCTTCGTACCTGCCAATAGAATGATTGTCAGGAAAACAGAGAAGCACATGAACAACGTGATGGTATTACCCACTGCCAGTGATGCTTTCCTTGAATTATTTGCTCCGATTGCCTGTCCGACGACAATGGTTGTTCCCATAGCCAATCCGATGATTATAACCGTCAGCATATGCATCACTTGCGAACCGATGCTTACTGCCGTGATGCTTGCTACTCCACAATACTGACCAATGATGAAGAGATCAGCCATACCGTAAAGAATCTGCATGAAATATGACAAAAGGTATGGCAGCGAGAAGCTGACAATATTACGCATGATGCCACCTTCTGTCAGATTGATGGATTCCATATATTTTTGTATGGTTTGTCTCTAAATTCCTCTGAAGTTACAAATCCCTCAGTTCACGCCCCTCAAATTCATTCATCGCCTCAATCCATTCTGGTTTGATGACTATCGTTTGACGGTTCTCTAGATCAAAGAAGACAAGTACTGATTCACAGATACATTTTACTTCTTGCGTCTCAGGATCTATTACGCGTTGCATCATGGTGAAACTTTTGCGACCTATGCGTGTCACAGCCGTTTCCACAACGATTGCTTCCTCTCGATGGATTTCATGCTGGAAATCGGCTTTAAGGCTTACCACTACCACTCCAGTCTTCTCAATCTTAAGATTGGGAATCACGTGATAGATGTACTCGCACTTAGCTGAATCGGAATAACTGAAATAGACAGCATTGTTAACATGACCGAAACGATCAAAGTCTGAGAATCTCAACTGAACAGGCATCACCGCCTTGTACTTCTGATTTTCACCCATTGGTTTTAGTAATATGTCTATGTTATCAGGACATCTTGTCCAACACTTTTTACCTCAGCGCAAAAGTACAACTTTTTTTCAACATGTGCATCTGGATTAGAATAAAAAGTACAACACAAAACGATAAAGACGAATAAAAAACTGATAGTGGGTAATGAGAAATCAAACTTTTGGGCGTAAAATTTGGTATCGTTTCATTAATGTTGTATTTTTGCAGAAAGAGATTGGACATATAAAAGTTTACAGAAAAAAGAAAAATTACAAAGATTATGAAAAATACAATTCTTGCTATGATTGCATGGTGGCTCTCATTTGCACCCATGTGGGCACAGGAAGTCAATTATGATGAGAGTAAGATACCGCCTTATACATTGCAAGATCCTCTGAAATTTGTTGATGGAAGAAAGGTTCGCAATGCCAAAGATTGGGAGATGCGACGGGAGGAGATTCTTGGTATCTTCCAACGTGAAATGTATGGCCAGATGCCACCCAAGAGCCCAATTACGACTGAAATATTGGAGGAAGGAATAACCTTGGCGGGTTTTGGAATCAGGAGACAGGTGCGCATGTGGTTCCGAAGTGATAAAACAGGACCGAAAGTTGACTGGCTTATCATCACTCCACGCTACGTAAAAGAAGCTGTACCAACAATAATCTTCCTCAACTACAATGGCAATCAAACTTTGCTGGAAGACAAGGAGATTCTATTAACAGATGGATGGATACGCGATGAGGAGGGAATGTCAGTCAACCACAAAGCAATTGAATCCACACGTGGTTACTATGCAGGGCAATCCTCCGATAGCGTCTATCCTATCGGCATGCTTATCGCACAAGGATATGCGGTAGTAACAGCATGCTACGGAGAAATTTCTCCAGATCCAACTGGAGAAGAAGCACAAGACAAACTGGCCTATACCAACATCTTTGATTTATGGGCACCTCGAGACAACTCTCGCGACGATAATACAACTGCATTAGGAGCCTGGGCATGGACTTTGATGCGAGGCATGGATATGATAGAGCAAGACCCTCGCCTCGATTCCAAACGAGTTCTGCTCACTGGCTATTCACGCTTGGGGAAAGCTGCTCTTATAGCTGGAGCTTTCGACGTTCGCTTCCCTGTGGTAGTACCAGTTCAGACAGGCGGAGGAGGATGTCCTTTAGCAAAAAGATTTTATGGAGAAAATGTGGCAATCATGACAAAAGCCTTCACACACTGGTATTGCAAAGCATGGAAGAAATATGCAGGAAAAGAGCAGACAATGCCTTTCGACCAGCATATGTTCCTCTCATGCATTGCTCCTCGAGCTCTGCTGGTAGAAGGTTTCGATGAAGGTTGGTTTGATACGAAAGGGGAATTCCTCGCCCTGCAAGCTGCCAGTCCCGTATGGGAAAAATTATGCAAGAAAGGACTTCCCAAGGTTGACTGGCCAGATGATTACGACACAAAAGCTATCGGCAAATATCTTGGATATGTGCGTCGCAGCGAGAAACATGGCATTTCAGCCTATGACTGGAAATGGATGATTGATTTTGCTGAAGGAGTATGGGAAGGGAAATGAAAGATTCATCCCCCTAGCCCACCCTGTTGATTGTAATGAGAATTCATGGTTTTCCTTTTCAGCAAGTTCTTCAAATGAATTATCCTACTGATTCCAAACTGTCACAAATATGAAACCAATTCATCTATTGCACCTTTTGACTATTTGTTCGCTGCTTATGATGCATTCATGCACGACTAAATCAGACATGACAGACTCAGTTCCCTACCAGTTAGCAGACAACTATTTCTTCAGGAATGATGCTCCAGACACGACCAATCCCATCATTTGCAACACGTTGGAGGAATTCGAGCAATACTATGGATATGCAGCCGTAATGGGTAAAAACGGTCAACCCACGCCAATCGATTTCAACAAGCATACCACCATAGGTATCGTTCTTCCTGTTACCAACCATGAAACCTATATCCACCCTACTGATTTGCTGCTGGATAATGCTTGCCTGACGCTTCATTATAAGCTTCAAACCGACGAGCAGGAACTGTCCTTCAGTCTCCGTCCCATGATTCTGCTCATAGTGGACAAGGAAAATGTCGCCAAAGCAAAATCATTCGAGATTCAGCAAGACTAAGCAGATTTAACGAACAGCCTCTACAGTAACCAAATATTACTCGTATAGACACAACGTGTTGAAACCGCAAAGACAACACGTTGAAACTCGAAACACAACACGTTGAAATCGCAAACTCAACGTGTTGTGTTTTGGATAAGAACGTGTGGCAAGATTTCTTTGTCTGTCTTGCCTGGAAAATGAGATTATTTCACGCGATAGCGGTCGCCTGTTTCTGACACAATCTTGCGGCGGAAGGATTCTGGATAACCAGGACGGATGAGAGGCTTCTGATTGCCACCTGCCGTCTTCTCGAACTTGCCATCCTTACCAACTCGCTTCATTGCCATATCATTATACTTCACGATGAGATACTGACCAAGTTTGTTCCACTCGTCGAGCATAGCCTGTGCGGTTCGATGACTGAAAGCAGAAAGATAGCGCTTTGCCTCTGCTTCTTCCATACCTGACGCCTCCTTGTCAGTCAGTTCCTGCAAGGAATTGTAATCATTCTCTAAACGGTCGCGAACAGCTTTCAACTCTGGGAAAAGCACACTATAGCGGTAATATACCATATTGCTCACCCAATTGCAAACCCAGAAAGCACTTTGGAAACTGAAATTGAACGTGTCGGCTGTCTTGACGTTATAGGGAGAAGGAGCATCCACTGTGCAGCAATAGACAGGCGTCAAAGCTACCATATTTGCATCGTCATTGCCCCACCACATGATTCCGCCAATATAGTCAGGCAGCCAGGAACGCATCTGGCAGACATAGACATTGGCTGTCTGCTGGGTAGAAATGGGTCGCTCATTGAAATACTTCTTTCCGTCGACCTCGAAACTAAGAGGAGTGGGACGGTAAGGCATTTCCCAAGGCCCCATTCCGATATCATGTGTGATATCAAGCGGCGTGTTCTCGTAATGGTCGCGCATCATGTCCTTCACATCCTGAACGCTTAGCTTCTGCTTGGGTTTAAGGTAGAGAGGCATAGGATTATTGGGGTTCTCACCTTTGGCATAAGACAGATAAGGCATCATGTCCTCGTCAGCCCAACGGTTGAAAAAGCTCCAGATGCGAGCCTCGCAATAACGTGCTCCTCCAAAGTCGAGGGGATTGTAGGCTGCCTGAAAGGAGAAATCCTCGTCTGCTCCCTGAAAATATCCCTTCTCTCGAGCGAACGATATGACGTCCTTTGCGTAAATGCAATTCTCCTTGTCCTTAAGAGGGAACTGGCGGATACGGCTCTGGTTGGCGTGACCAGATATGCAGTCATCTGGAATTCTTACAGCCACCCACACGGCTCCCTTGCGACCAGGACCTTTACCAATCATTTCCAGAATCCATGCTTCATTAGGGTCGCAAATGGAAAAACTCTCACCCTCTGACTCATAACCGTATTCGCTCACGAGATTGGTCATTACGGAGATTGCCTCGCGTGCTGTCTTTGCCCGCTGGAGAGTGATATACATCAGACTTCCGTAGTCGATGAGACCCGTCAGCGTATCCGTGAGTTCCTCGCGTCCGCCAAAAGTGGTCTCATGGATGGTAAGCTGGTGCTCGTTCATCAGACCTATGACGCTGTACGTCTCAGCAGCTTCAGGGATCTCGCCCAAATAATTGTTGCTCTCATAGTGATAGATGGCTCTCATCTCACCTGGCTGATGCTTGCCCCCAGGCAACCAGTTCATGGAACCGTATGCTCCATAATCGTCACAACTATAGGAAACGATGACGCTGCCGTCCTTACTGGCTTTCTTGCCTACAATCAGGTTTGTGCAAGCCATCCCCATCATGCTGGAGCAGGCGAAGATTGCTATAAGAAGTATTCTTTTCATAAAATGATAGTTTAGACTTTATATGATGACCAATTTATCGCTCCCAGCAGCCTTGAAACTCATGTCGAGACCTTTCACGCTATGAGTGAGGGCACCAAAGGAAATGAAGTCAACACCAGCCTTGGCGTAAGGTATCATGGTCTCGTAGGTAATGCCTCCACTGGATTCCGTCTCGCATCGGCCGGCAACAAGCTCCACAGCCTTCTTGGTGTCCTCAGGAGTGAAATTGTCGAACATGATGCGATCACACCCCTCAGCCAACGCTTCCTCAAGTTCCTTCCAATTGCGAACCTCACACTCGATCTTCAAATCCTTGTGGTGCTCCTTGCAATACTGCTTGGCACGCGAAATGGCGTTGTGGACGCCACCACAGAAATCGATATGGTTGTCCTTGAGCAGAATCATGTCGAAGAGACCAATACGATGGTTCATTCCACCACCAATCTTCACGGCCTCCTTCTCCAGCATACGCATACCATGAGTCGTCTTGCGGGTATCCAGAACACGAGTCTTGGTTCCTGCATCGATGAGAGCCTGCTGATAGCGATGCGTCATCGTGGCAATACCACTCATACGCTGCAGGATATTGAGCATCAGACGCTCTGTCTGCAAAAGACTCTGAACCTTTCCTTTCACGCTCATCACGATGTCCCCTGGCTTCACCTCTGCTCCATCATGAATATACACTTCCACCTGCATGGTAGGATCGAACCGATGGAACACCTCGATGGCTATCTTCTCGCCAGCAAAAATGCCAGGCTGCTTGATGAGCAGCTTGCTCTCTCCCATCTCAGTTTCAGGAATACAGCAAAGCGTGGTATGGTCGCCATCACCAATATCTTCTGCGAATGCAAGGTCAATAAGACGGTCATTCAATTCTTCAACACTTAACATATCTCTTTCTATTTTTATAATAATAATGTAACAATCGTTATGAACTATCACTTTGACCAACGAGGAAGTTCCTGTCATTCGTGATGATACGGCTCCCCATTGAGTATCGTCAATGCACGATACATCTGTTCCGTAAACAGGAGGCGAATCATCTGGTGACTGAGCGTCATCTGACTAAGACTTATTTCCTCGGCAGCCAGCTGATGGATGGAAGGAGCGAATCCATAAGGACCTCCCACCACAAAAACCAATCGTCGAGGACCTGCCGACATCTTCTTCTGCAACCATTGTGCGAACTCGATGCTGCGGCGCTCCTTTCCATGCTCATCGAGCAACACAATGTAATCTCCAGGCTGTAATGCCTTGCGAATCAATTTCGCCTCACATTCCTTTTGCTCACTCTCGCTCAAGCTTTTGGTTCCTTTCAACTCAGGAATTGTTTCGATATTGAAGGAAAGATAGTGGCTTATCCGGGTGACATACTCCTGAATGGCAGCAGCGAAAGGTTTATCGGTAGTCTTCCCCACTACCATCAGAATCGTCTTCATGGCTTAACGTATTCATAGCATCCTGCATCTGGCGCTTCATCTGCCAAGCGACTGCGTCCCAAACGATCGAAAATGAATTCGCCAACATAAGTGGTATCAGCCAAGTTGCGGATAGTGCTCAAACTGTCGGGCGTAAAATCATAGATGAAATTGTGGGTATCAAACGTCTGAAAGTTGTCGCTCCCACACAGAGGTTGCTCCTCTGTATCATAAATGATATGCGAGAAACGTGTCGTATCCTCAGAAACCACCGTATTGAGATAGCAATGATGGAAAAGATAATCGCACGTATAATCCTGTCCCTCGACTATACTTCCCATGATGACATCATCGCCATAACCTGTTATCACACAGTTGATGAAATAACTGTAGTAGAGATCACGATATCTGCCATCCACTTGATTGGCTATATACAATGCATCACCCCTATCGGCATCAAAGGGATAGAACTGGGCTATGGTACAATGAAGGAACTGATAGGCTCCACCAAAGATATAGACGCAGGTGCCCAAAGTATTGCTTATCTGGCTGTTGACAACCTGAGCAGTACAATTGTTGAGGCAAAGTCCATCGCCTCCCAAATTGTGAATAATAGTATTCTCTATGTAAAGAAGATTATCCTCTACATTTGTACTATCGCATATGATCCCATAAGAGCCGCTGTGTATATCACAATTTACGAAAATATTATCCTTACTTCCACGATGCAGATTGATACCCTCCCACCGATTTGGAGTGTTGTCGTAAAGAAGATAATCGAACATGTGGTCCAAGCGGTCACCACGGAAAACTACAGGTTTATCTAAGGTTCCTTCTGCATCCACTGTACCGTAAACTTCTAATGAAGCGCCATCATGGAAAAGTAAACGAGTACCAGGAAGAAGTGTCAACTTTACATTGGGATGAACAACCAAAGAGTCATAGATGACATATGGTTTGTCGACATAGAGGGTGGAATCTGAATCGATGAAAAGACCGTGGACAATATATGCATCTATAGACCCTGCCTTCAGGACAACATTCTGTACAATACCACTCTCTAAACTGAATGAGAGGACGTCCGAAAACGTTGAAATCTCATCTGAACCTACTTCAGGAGGCGTAACCTCGATGCGGACAACTATGGAGTCATTCTTGCGAATTTCGAAATCTTCTCCAGCTCCCCCATATAGATACTGGCCGTCAACATTGACACGAAAGGGACTGGAAAGCCCTTGACCTAATCGAACATGCGTAATACGCAAAGCATCCTTGTTGCGGTTGTAGACAGAAATCGTCTTCGTTGCACTTCCAATGGTGGAGATGAGTGTATCAAAACTCACGGTGTCCTCAGAGAAAGCAATCTTGTCAGAAGTGTTCGTCGAATATGAGACAGATTCAGAACATGAAAACAGAAAAGACATACACATACAGACACCTAAAACACTTCCCATATAACGGAGAAGCATTACGAGAAATAATGGCAGAGGCTTTTCTGTTCTCATATCATACATTATAACGTGGAACCATTCAATTTATTGCACTCAATCCGATTCAATCAGTACCACAAAGAATGCAATATTGAAACATCATGACTAAATTAGGTTACTTTGCCTCTGGTATATTTTTCAGAATGGCAATCAGATGATCCCATACCATCTGAACAGTCGGAATCAACAGACGTTCATCAGGAGAATGTACCCCACGTAGAGTCGGGCCAATTGAAATCATATCAAGACCAGGATATTTCTCGCTGAAAAGTCCACACTCCAATCCTGCATGAATACCACGAACAACAGGTTCTTTGGCAAAAAGTTTGCGATATTGTTCAACGGCAATTCGCAGAATCTCACTATCAGGATTCATCTTCCAGCCAGGATACCCTTCACCGATTTCAACTTTGGCTCCTGCCAATTCAAAAGCCGCGGCAACGGTGTTGGCCATATTCAATCGAGCGCTATAGATACTGCTTCGTTGACTGCTGTTGATGTCAATAGTCTTCTTCTCTGGATTACAATGAATGCTGGCAAGATTACTACTGGTCTCTACCAAAGCAATGTCCTGACAAATAGCATAAACTCCATTATCAACTGCCTGTAAAGCTGTAATCAAACGATTGCTTGTCTGCTTGTCAATTGCTTCTGTAGCTGACTCCTGACTCTCAAGGATAAATTCAGGAGTCTTTTCAGTAACCCTGTATTCTTCTTCAACATCAGCAACAAAAAGATTCCAATCAATTCGAATCTGTTCCTTATATTGGGCAGGAACTGCACATACACAAGATGCCTCGCGAGGGATTGCATTGTGAAGACCACCTGCTTGAATATCAATCAAGCGAAGGTCAAATTTCTTCTGAGTGGCATAAAGAAAACGTACCAATAATTTATTGGCATTCGCACGTTTCTTGTCTATATCATCACCAGAGTGTCCACCTTGTAATCCCTTAATAGTAAGAGAGAACGTAAAAAAGTCTTTAGGTAATGGTTCAATTCCATAAGAGAACTGCGCAGAAGTCCGACACCCGCCAGCACACGAGACAAAAATCTCGCCTTCATCCTCGCTATCCAAATTGATAAGCATCTCTCCATTCATGAATCCAGACTTCATGCCGAAAGCACCCGTCAAGCCAGTCTCTTCATCACGAGTGAAGACACATTCAATAGGACCATGTTCAATGTCGTTGCTCTGAAGCAAAGCCATCTCCATAGCAACTCCCATACCATCATCAGCACCAAGAGTAGTTCCTTTAGCTTTCATCCATTCGCCATCGATGTAAGTCTGAATAGCATCATTCTGAAAATCGAAATCAACGTTTGTATTTTTCTCACATACCATATCCATGTGGCTTTGCAGAATCAAAGTCTTTCGATTCTCCATTCCAGGAGTAGCAGGCTTGCGGATAAGGACGTTACCAACCTCATCACATTTTGTTTCTAAACCCAACTTCTGACCGAAGTCCATCAAGAAAGCTATCATGCGTTCCTCTTTCTTCGAAGGGCGAGGAACTTGGTTTACTTGTGCAAAACAATCGAATACACAAATAGGTTTCAATTCAATTTCACTCATATTTTTTGGATTATAACATCATTTTCTATATCTTTGCCGACGCAAATATAATAAATAATGTTGAAATTAGCGTTGATTACAGTTTGTTTTATTGCATTTGCCATGCTACTTTTATGCATAAAAATGCTTTTAGTGCCTGGGGAAAAGTTTGGCAGTACACATATCGGTAACAACAAAGAGATGAGGAAACGTGGAATCCATTGTGTACAGAGCATGGATGCGATTGAACGGCAAGAGAATCCTTATCAAGTAAAAGAAAGAGCCAATTAATAATTTATTTTATACTACAAAAATGAAAAAGTATCTATTTGGAGCAGCTATTCTGGCTATGACATTTGCAATGGTTAGCTGCAACAAGTCTGCAGATGCAGATGAACAGAACAATGGTGAAGAGGCTTGTGAAGTTGTGGGACTGAAGATTGCCTACGTGGAGTTGGACACCCTTATGAGCCAATATCAATTGTACAAGGACTACAGCGAAGTCCTGACACAAAAGGGAAACAATATCCAAAAAACTTTGGCACAAAAACAAAAAACTCTGGAAACTCATGCTGCCAACCTCCAGAAAAAATATGAAAACAATGGCTTCACCACTCGTGACGAATTGGAACGCGCACAGAATAACATCGCTCGTGAACAACAGGATCTGCAAGAACTGGCTGACCGTTTGAACAATGAATTCAATATGGAACAAGCTCGCATTAATGAGGAAGCACGTGATAGTATCCAAGCTTTTCTGAAGATCTATAACAAAACCAAGAAGTACGATTACGTGATGATAAAGGCTGGTGACAATTTGCTGATTGCCAATCCCAAATATGACATCACCAACGACGTTGTAAAGGGACTTAACAAGCGTTATAAAATTAAGGATGACGTAAAAGAATTAATCAAAGACGCAGAAGGAAAAGCCGAAGAAGAGACAACTGAGAAAAAAGACAAGGAATAACAGAGAAATGAATCTCTTGAAGGATTTCAAATATCAGAAGTCCATCAAATGATAATCCACATCCCCGTCGAAGCTAATGGTAATATCCACCATATAACAAGCAGCTCCGTCGGGGATGCAAACATTAGCATCGAAGTGAAAACCCTCCTTGTCAACATTACTGAACTTCATATCACTTAGAGTGGCTTGAGACAAAAACTGCTCTGGAATTAGATTCTCGAAAGTGGATTTGGTAATATTTCTGCCAAATATACGATTTTTACCTGAATATACAGAAACGTGGATTAAATTATCAAAATAGAAATTCTGCACAGCAACTCCTTCACTTGTATAACTTGTGCGGTATATCTTTTTCGTTGACGGATTGATTGCTATGTAGCAATGATAACGACGACCAGAATAGTTGATAACGGTATCACGTTTCGTAACCTCAGTATAAATGATGGGTGCACTCATAGGATGAACAAATGCCAAACTATCTTCTGAAACTTGTTCTGTATGGCATACACGAATCAATTCACCATTCATAGAATGGAAGGAAAAAACATTCTCGCTTAAACTCTCGATAGCATAAGCATTTTGTCCTACATATAGTGTGTCTCTAATAACACGTATCTGCTGAGGAAGAATAGTGCTATCGGGATAATAAATAGAATCATTGCTTATACGAAAGATTGGTTCTTCGGTATCACCATCAATCCATATGCCTTGCAGTTTGCGAAGCGCATCAGTATCCTGCTGGAGTATCTCGATATCATTAACCTCATTTTGATACCGATGTCCACAAGAAGCCATAATAAAGGCAACTGCGAATAAAAGAATATTCTTATTCATCATAGAAATCTGACACAAAAGTATGAAAAAGAAGTTGATTATGCAACATTGAAGAAGAATTTTCAAAACTTATTAGGAAAAGTTTTTTCACATTAAACAAAAAATTCCTATATTTGCAGTCGTGAAAGATTTATCAAAACATATAGAATACTTGCTTCTTAGCAACGACTGCTTGATTGTTCCACAATTAGGAGCTTTTGTTGTACACCATACTGACAGTGAATGGAGCGAGGAAGAAGAAATTTTTTTGCCTCCCTTTCGACAGGTTCACTTCAACAGCAAGATTTATTACAATGACAATCTTTTGGCGGGATCGCTCATGCATTTCTACAAGATCAGTTCAGAAGAGGCCCTCAAGTGGATTGATGAATATGTAAATCAGATTAACGAAGAATTGTTATTCAACGGTTCCTTCGATTTGGGCAGTATCGGAGTTCTTTTCAAAGAGAATGAATTCAGTCCCATATCTTTCTCTGCATGCAAGGCAGGGGTAACTACTCCAGAACTTTATGGCTTGGATACCTTCCAAGCATCTCATCTACCAGAAGTCCTACTAAAAGACTCAGAAACTTTCACAGAGGACAAACAAAGAATTGCAGCAATAGAAAAAGACAAGAACCACATAACCATCCGTCTCAACAGGAAAGTCTTCAACGTAGTAGCTACCATTGCGGCATCCATCATTCTCTTCTTTATGTTCTCAACTCCCGTTCAGAACACAAGCATGACGATGAGTTCTAACAAAGAATTATTCTTCCCCCAAAATTTAATGCCACGTCAGGCTACATCACAAGCAGATAATAAAACAACAGAATCACCCAAAGCAACTGAAGAGAAACTTTACGTTGAAGAAAAAGAGGCTACAACAGAATTGACTTCAGAAAAACCTTCAACGATAGAGAATGTTGAAAAAGAAACTGTTGTGCATAGGGAACAAACGAAGCCACGAGGAAAATATTGTATTGTAATGTCGAGTGCTGTATCTCAGAAGAATGCCGAAAGGTTTACAAAGCATCTGAAAGATGCTGGTTACAATGCGGAAATCATCAATAACGGAAAGATTCGTAGAGTCATCATTAGTGGATTCCAAACAGAAGAAAGTTGTCGTGAACAGATTAAGGAAATGCATAAGAACCAGGAATACAAGGACTGTTGGTTCATGAAATTGGATTAATCAACAATCGACAATACCGAAAAAAGACTGATGAGAAGAGTTCGATGTCCTAAGTGCGATAATTACATTACTTTCGATGAAACTATATACACGGAAGGTCAACAGTTGGTTTTCCAGTGCCCAAATTGCAATCGCCAATTTGGCATCCGTCTAGGTACAAGTAAAATTCTCCATACTCGTAAGGAAGAAATACTAGACGAGGACACACAATGTGAAAAATTTGGAAGTATTGTGGTAGTAGAGAACGTGTTCCATTATAAACAAGTGTTGCCTTTACGGATGGGTGACAATGTATTTGGAAGATACGTAAAAGGAACAAACATAAATCAACCCATTGAGACTACAGATCCCAGCATTGACACCAAACATTGCATCATTAGAGTTCAACGGAACAAAAAGAACGAGTTACAATACATCCTACGAGATGCTCCAAGTAATACAGGAACTTTCTTTATGAACGAGATTCTGAAAGACCAAGATCGTATTCGTCTTGAAAATGGAAGCATTATAACAATTGGCGCAACCACGTTGATACTGCATGCTGCCAGTGAGGAATAATCTGGGTATGAAATATAAGATTATTGCTTTAGATTTGGATGGCACACTCACCAATACTCAAAAAGAGATTCCACAAAGAAACATTGATGCATTGCATGAAGCACAGAAACATGGCGTAAAAGTAATTTTGGCCAGTGGACGTCCCATTCCTGGAATCATTCCTGTTGCAGCCAAAATTTCCCTGGAAAAGTTCAATGGATATGTGATGGCATACAATGGTGGACTCATCCTTGATTATCAATCAAAAGAAACTCTTTATCAAAAATATCTCCAACCAGAGTATATACCTTACCTCTACAATTGCAGTAAGAAAGGCGATTTCGTAATTCTAAGCTACAAAGATGAAGCAATTGCTTCTGAAGATACTGAAAACAAATATGTAGCATATGCGGCATCCCTCAATCGAATGCCCTTACTTCATTTGGATAACTTCTTGGAGACATTCACTTTTCCCGTACCAAAATGTCTGATTGCAGGTGAACCTGAACCATTACATCAATTGGAACTGACAATGGCACGTGAGAGTAAGGGAAAGCTTAGTATCTGCCGAAGTGAACCCTTTTTTCTGGAAGTAATGCCTTATGGAATTGACAAAGCAAACGGTCTTGCTCACTTGCTAAGCATCATTGGGGTTGATAAGGAAGAAGTAATTGCTATTGGGGATGGATATAACGACCTGAACATGATAAGCTATGCAGGTTTGGGAGTTGCACTTAAGAATGCTGCACCTGAAGTGTGTCAAGTAGCTGATTACATCACGTACAACAATAATAATGAAGGGGGGGTAGCGGAAGCAATAGAAAAATTTGTACTAGAACGGGGATAATGCTTTAGCAACTTTTTCCTTGAGTTCATCCATTTTGCTCCGTCGGATGGAGAGAGTCATCCTGCAATCCATATCATAAGATTGACTTACGATACGAGCATCCATATCACGAACAACTTTCATCACAGCATTCATCAACGGATACTCAAAATCAAAAGTATATTCTTCGTCAACCGTACGCGTTACTATCTCAGCATTCTGAATAGCATCTGCAGCAGCAGTTTTATACGCCCCTATCAACCCACTTGTACCCAATTTCACACCACCAAAATAACGTATAACCAAAATGATGATATCCGTCAGTTCATTACTGTTAATCTGCCCCAAGATAGGTTTTCCAGCTGTTCCGCTTGGTTCTCCATTATCATTTGAACGGAATGTCTCCCTCTCTGCTCCAAGCATATAAGCCCAACAACAATGTCGAGCATCGTAATATTTCCGTTGATAATATTCCACAAAAGACATAGCCTCATCCACAGTACGAACGGGATGAGCAAAAGCAAGGAACTTACTCCTCAACTCCGAGTAAGTTCCCTTGCTTTCTGCATTTATGGTTTTGTATTCATCAATCATCAACTGAGTTTATGAATCACAAGGCCACTACGCAGTTTGGGTTCGAACCAAGTTGCTTTGGGGGGCATAATGTTTCCAGTATCAGCAATCTTCATAATCTGATCCATGCTGACAGGGTATAGGGCAAGAGCAAATTTCATCTCTCCACTGTCCACACGACGCTTCAACTCACCCAAGCCACGCAATCCTCCAACGAAATCAATACGATTGTCTTTGCGAAGATCCTTAATGTCCAACAATTCATCCAGAATCAGTCTGCTACTGATACTGACATCAAGACTTCCAATAGGATCTGTTTCATCGCATTTGCCTGATTTCAATTCCAAACTATACCACTTTTCTGCCAAGTATAAACTGAATTCATGACAACGCTTAGGACGATACTCTTCTGTACCCTTATCCACAACAATAAAGTTCTGAGAAAGAGCATTAAGAAAATCCTCTGGAGTCCTGCCATTCAGATCCTTAACAACACGATTATAGTCAAGAATGGTCAGCTGGCTAGCAGGAAAGCATACAGCCATGAAATAATTGTATTCTTCATCACCACGATGATTGGGATTCAAGCGAGCTTTCTCTGCACCCACTAAGGCTGCAGCCGCACTTCGATGATGTCCATCAGCAATGTAGAGTGAGGGAATCTTTGCAAATGTATCCACAACAGTTTGTATGTCATCCTCATCATCAACCAACCAGAACTGATGACGGAATCCATCAATAGGGGCTATGAAATCATACTCAGGATCTCCTTTCGTGATACGAGCAACCAAAGCATCAATCACCTGATTGTCAGGATATGCAAAGAAGACAGGCTCCATATTGGCATCATTTACGCGAACATGTTTCATGCGGTCCTCTTCCTTGTCACGACGTGTCAATTCATGCTTCTTTATTACTCCATTCATGTAGTCCTCCACCCAAGCAGCCACAACCAAACCATATTGGGTTTTGCCATTCATGGTTTGAGCATAGATATAGAACATTTCCTTATCATCCTGTCTGAGCCATCCATTGCGCTGAAACTTAGCAAAATTCTCGGCTGCACGTTCATACACACGAGGATCGTACTCACTTGTTCCGACAGGGAAGTCTATTTCAGGCTTGATGATGTGATACAATGACTTTTCATTGTCACCAGCTTCTGCACGAGCTTCCTCGCTGTTCAAGACGTCATAAGGACGGGATTCTACCTGTTCAACCAAATCTTTAGGTGGACGAAGGCCCTTAAAAGGTTTTATCCTTGCCATAAATACAGAAATTTTACTTATTGACTTGGAACTTGGTGATGCCCTGTTCCAGATATCCTACAATCTGATTGGCTGCTGCAATTCCAGCATTCACATTTGCCTCTGCTGTCTGAGCACCCATCTTCTTGGGAGTGGCGAAATAGCGGCCAGAAAGTTTTTCAGCATACTCAGCATCCATATCAGGTTTGATATCTGTAACGTACTTCAAGTCGGTACGTTCCTCGAGTAATGCCAGCAATTCTGGTTCATTGATTACTTCCTTGCGGGCAGTATTCACCAAAATACCTCCTTTCTTCAGTTTTCCGACCAATGCGGCATTGATGCTCTGCTTGGTCTCTGGAGTTGCTGGGATGTGGAGGGAAACGATGTCACACGTCTCGAAGAGAGCGTCCTGACTATCCACAGCAACTACGCCAGCATCTTCAATGACTTCTTTGGGGCAATATGCATCAAAGGCAGCGATTTCCATTCCAAAACCTTTGGCAATACGAGCCACATTGCGACCAACATTACCAAATGCAAGAATACCCAGTTTCTTACCCTTCAACTCTGTACCACTTGTGCCGTTAAAGAAATTACGAACTGCATAAACAAGTAATCCGAATACCAGCTCTGCCACACTGTTGGCATTCTGACCTGGAGTATTCATGGCAACCACCTTGTGAGCAGTAGCTGCTTCAAGGTCGATATTGTCGTAACCAGCACCAGCGCGAACCACAATCTTCAGATTCTTGGCAGCGTCCAACACTTCAGCATCTACCTTGTCTGAGCGGATGATCATGGCGTCGACATCAGCCACAGCATTCAGCAACTGGCTCTTATCCGTATATTTCTCCAAAAGAACAAGCTCATATCCAGCAGCATCTGTAACTGCCTTAATGCCATCCACAGCAACCTTGCTGAATGGCTTTTCTGTTGCAACTAATACTTTCATCTTTTTCAACGTGTTGAGTTTTCAAAGTTAACGTGTTGAATTCGCAAAGTTAACGTGTTGAGTTTTCTATGTTAATGCTTTGCCTCGAATTCCTTCATGCATGCAGCCAAAGCCTGGCAACCTTCGATGCTCATCGCGTTATAGCAGCTAGCACGGAAGCCTCCGACATCGCGATGCCCCTTCACACCTACCATACCCTTCTCTGAAGCAAATGCAAGGAACTCATCCTGCAATTCCTGATACTCAGGAGCCATTACGAAGGTGAGGTTCATGCGCGAACGGCTATCAACCTCAGCCGTACCCACGAACAGCTTATTGCGGTCAATCTCGTCGTAGATAATCTTAGCACGCTCGATGGCCAATTTCTCCATAGCCTTCACACCACCTTGACGTTTAATCCATCTCAGGTTCTCCAGGGCACAATAAATAGGTACTACAGGAGGAGTGTTGAACATGCTTCCCTTCTTCACATGAGTACGATAATCCAGCATCGTAGGAATCTGGCGGCTCACCTTACCTAACAAATCTTCTTTAATGATGACAAAGGTCACACCTGCCATACTCAAGTTCTTCTGAGCGCCACCATAAATGATGCCATACTTGCTCACATCCAGAGGACGAGAGAAGATGTCGCTCGACATATCAGCAACTACAGGGATGGGAGAATCCACATCCTGAAGCAACTCTGTACCGTAGATTGTATTGTTGGTAGTAACATGCAGGTAATCAGCATCTACTGGAATCTCAAAATCACGAGGCACATAGGTAAAGTTCTTGTCTTTGCTTGATGCTACCTCTACAACCTCTCCAAACAACTTGGCTTCCTTTTCTGCTTTGGTTGCCCAAACGCCAGTATTCAGGTAAGCAGCCTTTTTCTCCAGCAGATTATAGGGAACCATGCAGAATTGCAAGCTTGCACCTCCGCCCAAGAAAATCACGCTGTACCCCTCAGGGATATCAAGCAATTCCTTGAACAATGCAACAGCTTCGTCCACAACAGGTTGAAAGTTCTTTGCACGATGACTGGTCTCCATCAGAGACAAACCGCTCCCCTGAAAATCAAGACATGCAGCAGCTGTTGCCTCAATTACTTCTTTGGGGAGAATTGAAGGACCTGGATTGAAATTGTACTTTTTCATTTTGATGACATTATAATTTGTAGTTTACTGAAAAATCTTTTTATCATGCAAAATTACACATTTTATATAATATGACCTAATGATTTTGAAGAAAAAAGTCATTTATGCCCTAATAATATCTGTCAGAATAAAGATGGGGAAAGAAAATGAATTAAGGCGTGCTTCTTTTGTAAACAAAAGAGGAACCCACTCATCGCTAAGATAATGGATTCCTCTTCTGAGGTGCGTGGCGGATTCGAACCGCCGTAGACGGTTTTGCAGACCGTTGACTAAGCCACTCATCCAACGCACCATTTTTTGAAAATGCTTTGCAAAAGTACAATGATTATTTCAAATCACCAAACATTTTGCTCAATAAATACTTTTTTTATTCGAGAACTCTTTCTCCTAAAGTGTCGGGGTGACCCGACTCGAACGGGCGACCACCTGGTCCCAAACCAGGTGCGCTACCAACTGCGCTACACCCCGATGCTTACCAGTAACTTCTGAAAAGCGGATGCAAAGG
>JAEEGH010001606.1_pt1 | contig 64199 bp, 45 predicted proteins | sample 9134181 | NCBI WGS metagenome assembly JAEEGH01 (sample SAMN16246544, study PRJNA631951) | gut metagenome | biome: gut microbiome; feature: rumen; material: DP-attached | host: Bos | place: Iran: Karaj | collected 2018-10
GCCTCAGCATAGCACGAGCAAGCTCGGCTCTGCATTCGGCTAAAGTGTTCTTTGAACCAATGTGACAAAAAACTTGCAAGCGCAAAACCGTCCAGCAGCACAGTCATGTACCTGTCAGGCAGTAAGGGCAAAGTCACAGCGTGATGTGGGAGTAACCCCTACATCCAGTGTCTACTGCAAGTACGGCCAAGCCGTCCGAGAGCTTCTTCATGAGTACTCTCGGGCGGCTTTTTCACGTCAAGCTGCTTCGCCTTGACGAAGACTCCCTCCATACGCTGGCGGTAGTCACCAGTAGCATAGAGCGGATTCTTGCCGATATAGTAGCAATTACCCTCAAAGCCGTCAACAGCATCAAGATTAACAATCTCTGACCTGTTGATACGCACGAAGTTCTTGTGCTCCTGCAACATCTCTTCAATTCTCCACAGCCGATGGTTCACCATCAGGCTCTTCCCGTCGGTCAGGAACACGACACTCCCATTCTCGAAGGCTCTCACCCACAGAATCTCATCATACCTCACCTTCTCCCACTTCTCATCAGTCTTCACGAAGAAGCCATCCCTCACTACATACGGGCTTTGGCTCTTCTTGAACAACATCGCTATTGGCTACTTGCTCTTGCAGTTTCCTTCCTTTGGCTGATTCTCTTTCGCCAACTCCAATTGAATCTTTCGGTCAAGTGCTGCCAATTCGGACTTCAAACCTTTCAGTTCATCTTCTTTCTTCCATTGCTTGTTTGCTATCTCCTTCAAGAGCGGAATGTCCTTGGCAAGTACAGCGTTCTTCTCTTTATACTGCTCGATGGTCTGAAGAAAGACTCCTGTGAGTTGATGAAGTTCAAGGCAGCGTGCATGGGTATAAAACTCATTGCTCCGTCATTCAAGCTGCCACTCCCAGTCAGAAATTACCTCAATCTGCTTACCGTTATCTAGCTTTGATTTTTACGTTTAATCGTAACAATTATCAAAATTTTTAGCCAATATATTGATTTTCAGCGTCTTGAAGATTCATCACCTTTCGGTAGACAATTTATATGTGTCTTCTGTCGTTGAATGAGTGCCCCGTTCGCTAATGAAGCAAGGTGAGAATCAAGCGCCAAGAGCATTATTAAATCAAATCTGTTTGCCTATCATTTTGCAAACTAACACAATTCAATTCAGTATAAATGGGGCGATAGCTCGTTAAATAATGTTATCACGCCAAAAACACGCCAAAAAATTCGTGAACGCCAAAAAGAAAAGGTGGCCGATTACTCGACCACCATGCTTTACAACGTACTGACTGTCAGGAACTTATTGCCAGCTTGTTTTAAGCGGTTGCAGGGCCAACTCCTGCGATTGACAACCTTGCGTTGTCGGGATGAGGCGACTCGAACGCCCGACCCCTACGTCCCGAACGTAGTGCGCTACCAACTGCGCTACATCCCGATGATTTCCAAAACGATACAACCCACTATCGCAGGCGATTTTTCCAAAATCGGCTGCAAAGGTAATAAAAATAGTTCATAGTTCATTGTTCACAGTTCACAATTAAGGGCAATTTAAACACTTTTAACTATAAAAACCAAAAACTATGAACTATGAACTATGAACTATGAACTAAAATTTGTATCTTTGCAGGCGAAAACTAACCGGAATGAAACAAATCACATTGATAATAGCATGTGTATGGATGACGTTGGCCACCTATGCCCAGCGTACTATTATCGTAGAAAAAGGGAGTGTTCAGAGTCTGTTAGCGGCCATCAGCGAGGCCAACAGCCAGAATGCTGACAGCACTGCCGAGCGTTTGTTTATCCTGATTCCCGACGGCTATTATGACCTGGACGAGACGACGCTGACACGTATTTCCGGACATAACATAGCACTGGTAGGTCAGAGCATGCAGGGAACGATTATCCGCAACAAACCTGACGTCAAGATAGAGAGCATCAGCAAGACGGCCATCTTTCAGAATCGTGGCACAAACAACTACTACCAGGACCTGACGCTGAAGAATGACCTTGACTATTATTCGGCTGTGCCTGATGGTCGTGCTGTGTGTCTGCAGGATAAAGGTACGCGGACCATTTGCAACCGAGTACGCATGTTGTCGTTTCAGGACACATATTATTCGGACAACGAAAAATGCCAGAACTACATGCAGGACACTGAGATACATGGTACTATCGACTTTATCTGCGGTGCTGGTGACGTGTGGTTTGAGCGCTGTAAGATAGTGACGGAGAAGCGCACCTTAGACGGTAGCGGCACGAACATTATCACGGCAACGCGGACATCAGACACGCCGTGGGGCTACGTGTTCAACCATTGTACGATTGAGAACGACGAGTCGATGTTCAACTTCGGTCGTTCGTGGCATACCAATCCTCGCTGTGTATGGTTGTATACTACCTTGCTGACTCCCGAGAAGCTTGTGCCGACCCGTTTTGATGCCGAGGGCATGAAGACGTCTGGCAATTTCTTCAAGGAGTATGGTACGATGGATGCCGATGGTCACGACATTACGCCCACGACGAATGTGGTGACGTTTACCCTTCGCGACCATACTCAACCTTTTGAGTCCGAGACAATCATGACGGTCGACGAGGCCAAGACCTATACGCTGAAACAAATCTTTGGCGAGTGGCAGCCGGCCAAGGTACTCAAAGAGTTGGAGCGAAAGAGCCGCAAACTAAAGAAAAGAATAAAAGAATAAAACAATAAAAAAATAAAACTTTAAAAAAAAAAAGAATGAGAAGATGGGTCTTACTGGCTATTGGGTGGTGGCTGTTTGCGCTTGGCTATGCACAGCAGGTGATTACTGTGAAGAAAGGTGATGTGCAGAGTCTGTTAGACGCCGTACAGACAGCCAACAAGGTGAATGCCGACAAAGATGCCGAAAGATTTTACATCCTCATTCCCGACGGGTTCTACGATATGGGCGACAAGGTGCTGACCCGTATCACTGGCCATAACATTGCCCTGATTGGACAGAGCATGACGGGTACCGTCATCCAGAACTGCCCAGACATCAAAAATGAAGGTATCAGCAAAACGGCCATCTTCCAAAACCGCGGCACGAACAATTACTTTCAGGACCTGACCCTGAAAAATGCCCTCGACTACTATGCTGCCGGAGCCGCAGGCCGTGCCGTCACCCTTCAGGACAAAGGCAACCGGACCATCTGCAACCGTGTCCGCCTGCTGTCATATCAGGACACCTACTTTTCGGATAACAGTCAGGGTCAGCTGTACTTTCAAGATTCGGAGATTCACGGCACGGTAGACTTTATCTGCGGCGAGGGCGACGTGTGGTTTGAGCGCTGCAAGATCGTGACGGAGAAGCGTACTCTGGATGGCTCTGGCGGTCGTAATGTGATAGCTGCTCCGAAGACCAAGGAGACACCGTGGGGCTATATTTTCAACCATTGTACGGTAGAGAACATCGAATCGAACTTCGAATATGCTAGAGGCTGGAATGGTACACCCCACTGCATCTGGCTGCACACCACCCTACTCTCGCCTGAAAAGCTGAATCCCACCCGCTTCGACTACCGAGGTATGCGTACCGTGCAGAACGACTTTAAGGAGTATGGTACGAAGGATGCCACCGGTCGTGACATCACGCCCAAGACGAATGTGGTGACCTTTGAGATGCAGGACGAGAAAAACAGCGTAGAAACCATCCTCACCAAAAAAGCAGCCGCCAAATACACATTGAAGCATGTATTTGACGACTGGAATCCAGTTAAAATCATCAAGCAGATGGAGAAGAAGCTTACTTCAATCCAAGCTTGGCCTTCACCTGAGCAGTAACGTCGGTAGACAGGGTGGTAGAGATGTAGGGGATACCACCTGAGATATCCATGATGTAGACGAAGCCGCCTGCATCGCCAACCTGCTTGATGGCATCAAGCACCTTGTTGGTGATGGCCTGCATCTTCTCCTGCTGAGCCTTGTCCAGTGCCAAACGGTTGTCCTGATAGCTCTGCTGAATCTTCTGGTACATCTCCTGCAGCTCTGTCTCGCGGCGCTGCTTGATGTTCTCGGGCAGTGTAGCCTGCTCCTTCTCGTAAGCCTCAGACTTCTTCTGCAGCTCATCCTGCATGCTCTTGAGGTCTGCTTCATACTGCTTGGTCAGAGCCTCAATGTCAGTACGAGCCTTGGTGAACTCAGGCATCACCTGAATGATTTCCTGTGAGTTGACGTGTCCGAACTTCTGTGCGTTGGCGGTTGTGAAACCGCAAATAGCGCAAATAGCGCAAAGAATGATTTTCTTCATAATTGTTCCTATAATTTAATGTTTTATTCTTTTATTGTTTTATTCTTTTATTCTTAATACGAGTATCCCAGTTTCGAGAGTACCTCGTTGGAAATGTCTATCTTGGGTGAGCCATAAATGAGTCCCTGGTCGCTGGCACGATCCCAGACGGCCTGATAGCCGCGGAGGTCAGCCACTTCCTTGATGGCATTGTACACCTCTTCCTGAATGGGACCCATGAGTGCCGTACGCTTTTTATAGAGTTCACCTTGCGGACCGAAGTATTTCTTCTTCAGGTCGGCAGCCTCCTTTTCTTTCTCCATAATGGCATCCTGACGGGCTTTCTTCTGTTCTTGAGAGAGGAAGACCACCTCGTTCTGGTAGTTCTTGTAGAGTGTCTGGGCCTCCACCTGAATGGCCTCCACCTCAGCCTGCCATTTCTTTGAAACCTGATTGAGTTGTTCGTTGGCACGCTCGTAGGCAGGAATATTCTTGAAGATATAGTCCATGTCGACAAGGGCAAACTTCTGCGCCTGCAGCGACAGAGTTGCTGCAAACACTAAACCGGCTATCAATAATAATCTCTTCATAATTCTTATTTCTTAACTCTTACTTCTTAATTCTTAATCGCGAAGCGACACCTCTTACTTCTTACCTCTTAATTCTTACTTCTTTTAGAATTCTTGTCCGAGAACGAAGTGGAACTGGCTTCCACCCTTCGATGTCGAGGAAATATATGGCTTGTCGAAGCCGTAAGCCCAGTCGATACCCATCAGACCCACCATGGGCAGGAAGATACGCAAACCGACACCTGCCGAGCGCTTAAGGTCGAAGGGATTGAAGTTCTTCATTTCTGCCCAGGCATTACCGCCTTCCAGGAATCCAAGACCGTAGATGGTGGTGTTGCCGAGCATGAAGGGATAGCGCAGCTCCAGCGTGAAACGGTCATAGGCATAGCCTGCAGCACCATAGGGTGTCAGCGAACCGTTCTCGTAACCACGCAGTCCGATGGTTTCTTCAGCATAGCTGGTCGAGTAGCCGCTCATGCCGTCACCACCGACGTAGAATGTTTCGAAGGGCGACTTCTTATATGTGTTGTACGACCCTAACAGACCCAGTTCCACGCGGGTCATCACCACGAAGCACTTGTTGCCGCCAGAGAGTGGCGTAAAGGTCTTGGTCTTCAACTTCCATTTATGGTATTCTATCCAGCGGTACTTCTCCTGCAGCTCATCGTTATAGCGGTCGATGTCTGTCTTGTAGGTCTCAGCCGAGGCCAGATTCTTGTAGTCCTTGTTGTCGAAGGCCGACCAGGGCGGTGTGATGGTCAGCGATGCCATGAACTCTGAACCACGGCGTGGGAAGAGCTGGTTGTCTGTTGAGACACGCGACAGGGTGATGCCGAGGTTGATGTTGTTACAGTTACCGTTGGCTATCAGGAAGTAGTTCCAGTCTTGCAGGATATAGCGGGTGTACGACAACGCCAGCGACAGGTTGAAATAGTCGTCAGGCCAGCGCAGACGCTTACCCCATCCGATGCTGGCACCAAACAGCTTGATATATTTGTCATCGTCGTAGAGTGACGTATAGTCGTAGTAGCTGCTGTTATACATACCCATACCACCATAATAATTATAGTAGTTGTTCATCCATGCCGAGTTGCGGTAGGTGCTGGAGATGTCGCTCTGCTTCGAGAAGAATGCACTGAAGCTGAACGAGTTAGGACGCTTGCCGCCAAACCATCCCGTGCTGTAGCCTCCTGATACGGAACTGTAGTAGCTACCGTTTGACTGTAGCGACAGCGACAGCTGTTCACCGTCACCGATAGGCATGATGCCTCGCTTCATGCGGTTCTTGCCGAAGAGGTTACGCATGGAGAAGTTGTTCAGCTTGATACCCACACGACCGATAATACCCGTCTGGCCCCAGCCTAACGAGAACTCCAACTGGTCGTTCGACTTCTGTTCCAGTTCCCAGTTGATATCCACCGTGCCGTCCTCGTAGTTGGGCTTGATGTCGGGGTTTACCTTTTCAGGGTCGAAGTGTCCGATAGACGCCAGTTCACGTGCTGAACGCTGGATGGCATCCTTCGAGAACAGGTCGCCGGGCTTGGTACGCAACTCACGGCGCACCACCTCCTCGTACAGGCGGTCGTTACCAAAGATGCGGACATGACTGATATGTGCCTGCTGTCCCTCACGGATACGCATCTCAAGGTCTATGCTGTCGCCCACGATATTCACCTCTGTCGGGTCGAGCTGATAGAACAGGTAACCATTGTTCCAATAGTAGTTGCCTACGGCATCGTCGTCTTCCGTCAGGCGCTTCTTCATGAGTTTCTGGTTGTAGACGTCACCATGCTTCATGCCCAGCACGCGATCCAGATAGTCGCTGGTCACCACCGTGTTACCTACCCACGTGATGTTACGCAGGAAGTAGCGCTGGCCTTCATCCACCTTGACGAAGACGTTGACGTGCTTGTCATCGACGGTCCATACCGAGTCTTCCAGAATGGTGGCATCGCGGTAACCCAGCTCATTATATTTCTCGATAAGGGCTTTCTTGGCCTCGTCGTAACGTTCGGGCGTAAATTTCTTGGCCTTATAGAAGTTCTTAAACTTACCTGCCTCATTGATTTTTCCGAAAGCACCCTTTGAAATCAGCGAACCCTTGATTTTCGAGTCCTTCAACTGGTCATTACCTTCGAAGATGATCTTGCGTACCTTCATCTTGGCCTTCTTGTCGACGCTGACATCCAGTATGACCTCGTTCTTGCTGGTGACATCATCACGCTGGATAATCTCTATCTCAGCATTCTTGTAACCCTTGTCGTCAAAGTATTTCTTGGCCAGAATCTTGGCGCGGTCAATCATGTTCGGCGTAATCTGTGCACCCTTCAGCAGACCCAGTTTTGCTTCCATGTCATCACGTTCGGCTTTCTTCAGACCGATATAGTTGATGCGGCTGACGCGCGGACGGCTGGCCAGATGGATGCAGAGATAAATCTTGTTGCCAATAATGGAGTCGGCGGTAATCGCTGCCCTCGAGAACAGTCCGTGTTTCCAGTAGCGCTTCACGGCCTCGGTAATCTCATTGCCCGGCACGCTGATTTTCTGTCCCACAGAGAGTCCTGACAGTCCGATGAGCACATAGTCCTCATAGCCTTCTACACCCTTGACGCTGATGCCGCCAATCTCGCATTCACGAGCTGTTCCTGCATACGAGATGTCAGGATTGACGATGACGTCCTGAGCCATTAAAGTGAAGAGTGAAGAGCTAAGAATGAAGAATGCTGCGCATAGCAACAATCGCTTCATCCTCAAACAGAGCTTCATCTTTTCACTAATTGTTTTATTTAGCATAATCATTATCTATTCTATAGCGGTAGCAAATTCTTCCCTCTTAATTCTTACTTCTTACTTCTTAATTCCTAATCGCGAAGCGACACCTCTTACTTCTTAATTCTTACCTCTTACTTCTTCTTCACTCTCCACCTGTGCCTCGGTCTTGCCGAAACGGCGCTGACGACCCTGATAGCTCTCAATGGCCTTGTGAAGCGCAGCCTCATCGAAGTCAGGCCAGTAGGTGTCGCAGAAGTAAAATTCCGAATAGGCACACTGCCACAACAGGTAGTTTGAGATGCGCAACTCGCCGCCAGTACGGATGAGCAGGTCGGGGTCTGGCATGAAGCTGGTGCATAGGTGCTGACTGATGAACTCCTCGGTGATGTCTTCAGGACGGGTGCCGGCAGCCACTATCTGTCTGACGGCATTAGTAATCTCCCAACGGCTGCTGTAGCTCATGGCCACCACCATCGTCATGCCGTCATTGTCCTTGGTCAGATTCTCCATGTAGTGAATCTTCTCCTGAACGCTCTCCGGCAGTCGTCCCAGGTCGCCGATCATCCTGAACTTCACGTTGTTGTCGGTAAACAGCTCCATCTCAATGAAACCGAGTACCAGACCCATCAGCGCCTCAATCTCGTAGGCCGGCCTGTTCCAGTTTTCTGTCGAGAACGTATAGAGTGTCAGGTATTTCACACCCAGTTTGGCACACTCAGCCGTAATCTTCTTGACCGTGTCCAGTCCTGCCTTATGGCCAAAGGTCCTGTCCAGTCCGCGGTCTGTCGCCCAGCGTCCGTTGCCGTCCATGATGATGGCAATATGCTGAGGAATATTTTTCTGTTCGTCATTCATATTTATTCTCGGTCATTATGACACGTTTTACATCTTGCCCATAAGTCGTAGGTCAGCGACAACCTCAGTTGGCTGTAGCAGTCGGTGTTCTTGAACAGTCCGCTGCTTTTGATGCCATAGGGGTCGGCCACGCCGTCAAGCTTGTCGCTGCCACTGAAGTGCATCGCCCACTCGACACCCACGTTCAGACGATCGGCCACCTTGTATTTGATGCCTCCGCCCAGCGGCACATTCACAGCCACGACGGTTTCGTCGGGCTTGGCCACCGTTGCTCCGACACCCACGAAGATATAAGGTGTCAGTCGCTTGGCGCCGCGATACTCCTGTCCCGTGCCGAAGGGCCAGAAGTTGTATTCAAATCTCAGTCCCACATCCACCAGACTGCTTTTGAAGCTATAGTCCTGATAGTCGGGATAGTATGTCTTCTCGTTCTTCGCCGAGCCTTTCAGCTGTCCGTAGCTCACGTTCAGCGCCACGGCACGGCGTGGGTCGAAACGGTATTTCGCCAGGAGCGAACCCATGGGCTGCATCTCTTTGAACAGTCCGCCGTTGAAGTCGCCCAGATAGGTCACAGCACCGATGCCACCGCCAATCTCCAACCGATATTCCGGCTCGGTCTGCGCCGAGGTAGTGATCAGTGAGAAGTGACAGGTGAAAAGTGCTGTCAACAGCGCCTTCACAAACCACGTCACCTTTGCCTTATTATGCGGTAGCAAATTCTTCACTCTTACCTCTTACTTCTTACTTCTTTATCTCCCATCCCAGTTTGTTCAGCCTGCCTCGCCACACCTGGCCAGTGCCCTCGCAGAAGAGCCAGAGGAAATGGTCGTCGTCGACCGTCATGGTCACATTGGTGGCCGAATAGTCGAAACCTTCGGGCAACTGGTACACCTTATTGTATTTCCACGTGATGCCGTTGTCACGACTCTGGTAGAACTGCGACCAAGGTGCCTGGATGTTCCCGCCGACACCTTCTCCGCCTAACGCCAGCAAAGCGTCGTCATAAGTCACCAGCGACAGGTGCTTCAACCGCGGCAGGGCATAAGGTTCGTCGTCGGTACATTCCATATACGTCCAGTAGCCCCTGGGGGCATAAGGGTCGTTGTCCACGATCTTGCGCCACACGCGGGCTATCTTCTCCTGCGGATATTGTTCCACTGAACGGTTGCCTATCATGACCACATAGAGCGTATTGTCCACCTTCGGCATGGCATAGCTTGCCAGCGCCAGGTCTTCCATGGGCAGCAGCTGGGCATCCGAGTCGAGCCATTCCTCTTCCCACTCGGTACTGCCATCGCGCCACACCATCAGCCTGTTGTCCGTCGACAGCGCATAGGTTTCCGTTGCACAGCTGCCGATGATCCGTTTGATGCCCTCCATGGGCACCTCCGGCTGGTCGTCGGTCGGCACGGTGGCGTTGTCCATCAGCTCCCATCTCATTTCGTCTGCCTCCTCCTGATGGGCATTCACGCTGACCGTATATTCTGACCAGCCAGTGCCGTCGGTGGAGTGTACGATGAACTTGCGAGGCTGCGAGAAGTCTATGCTGTCCGTCGAGTTATACAGGCGAATGGTGTCGCCTTCCATGTCCAAAATCGTCACGACGCTGTTCGACACCGTCGTCACCGTACACACTATATGCTCCAAGTCGGTACCCACCGGCAGCGAGTCGGTGTTGTAGATGCGGTGATTCACCTGGTCGATGTGAAATTCATAGTTGCTACCCGTCACCTTGACAATGTAAGTCGAATCGACACCATTCTGCGTAGTGGTGTGTACTATCTGTTTCAGCGTTCCTATTGAAAAACCGCTGATGGCGGCGTCCGAGTAGAGCGTCGTCGAAGAGTTGCTGCTGTTCAGGCACGAAGCCGTCAGCACCAGTGCGAATAGCAGCATGCATATCGTTTTAAAAAGTCTCATTTGTCTGAATTCATTCAAATTTGGCTGCAAATTTACGCACAATTCCGCAAATTTGAGCATTTTTCTACCTTTTATTAAGTTAAATATATCATAAGTAAGCGATTTTTAGGTTTTATAAACAAAAAATCATCAAAAAGTTGTACCTTTGCAGCCGAAAAAGCCAAAAGGTAAAAGTGAATAGTGAAAAGTGAAGAATATGAAGAGAAATTATTTGTTGGCAGCAATTCTGGCTACAGCGATGCCTACAATGGCACAGCAGGTGAAGTATTCCGTCAGTGGAACATACACGGACAATGACAAGAAAGTCTATCTGATAGACAAACTGACCGACAAGGCCGTCGACAGCACGGTGGTTGCCAAAGGCAGGTTCTCGTTCAAGGGCACTGCCGACAAGGATGCGATGATGGGCATCATGGCAGAGAAAAAGAAGTGGACAACGGTATTCTTCAACGACGGCACACCAGTGACCATCAACATCAACGACAGCACCCTGAAGGGCTCGCCGCTGAATGAGCGTCTGACGCAGTACGAACTTGAGATGGACATCCCCCACAGAGCCCTGATGAAAGAACTCTCCAAGAAGACACAGGACGAACTGCAGGCTCATGCCGAAGAAGTCATGAACAGCATGAACAAGGTGATTGACGGACAGCTGGACTTCGCCAACGAGATATTCAAAAAGGAACGCAACACGCTGATTCCCTTGGCCTTCGCCGAGCTCTACTTCTACGACAACGGCATCGCGGAGTACGACAAACTCGTGGCGGAGAAGGTGGCCTTTGCCAACCATCCCATGCTGGCTAAGTCGCGTGACACCATTGCCAGCATCATGAAAACCGAGGAGAGCCCGAAGAACGCCTTCGTCGGTCAGCAGTATACCGACCTGGAGATGGCCGACCCCGATGGCAACATGCACAAAATCAGCGAACTCGTCGGCGAAGGCAAGTGGGTGCTTGTCGACTTCTGGGCCTCCTGGTGCGGTCCCTGCCGTGCTGAGATGCCCAACGTGCTCAATGCCTACAACAAGTACCACGACAAGGGCTTCGAGGTCATCGGCGTCTCCTTCGACCAGAAAAAGGAAGCATGGGTAAAGGCCGTCGGACAACTCCAAATGCCGTGGTTGCAGATTTCCGACCTAAAAGGCTGGAAGTGTGCCGCCGCTCCTGTCTATATGATTGATGCCATTCCCGACAACATCCTGATCGACCCACAGGGAAAAATCATCGACCGCGCCCTTCGTGGCAAGGCTCTGCACAACCGCCTGAAGAGTATCTTCGGCGAATAGGCAAGGGCCTTCAGCCCACTCATTCTATTGCATTGCAACGCCACACTCTCAAAGAGAGAACGCCACACTTTGTACCTTTAGGTCAAAGAATTAGTGATAAAAAGAAAAAGATAGAAGAGGAGGATGAAAAAAATGAGGAAATCCTTGCATTTTCAATCTTTTTTTTGTATCTTTGCAACAAGAAAGGATTGTGTTCCTGTTTTCGCGACCTAGATTATTTCACATCCGGAATACATGCCGACCCTTCGCTCCGCATATACTGAGCGCCCGCACAACGATTGTTGAGCGGGCGCACTGCATATATTGGGCGGGCGCTCCGCATGAGTTTCCTGCCAGTAAACCTTTAGTTTCCTCCGTGCAAACTCATCGCTTATGCCGTCCAGACGGGTCGCTTCCTCCGTCCTCTCAAACCATTACCTAAGGGGGCATGGAGACGAATCAGCAGGGGCCCTATCGCTTAAGGAAACGAATCAGTTTAGTTTCTTTTCTGTCTTCTGTTGTCCTCAGTTGTTCTGGTTGTCTTTTATTCTACAATTGTCATGGTTGTAAGAAAGAAATTGCCATAATAATCGTAATTTTACCCGTAATAACAACTGATATTATGAGATAATTATGGTTATTACGGCAATTTCTTTCCTTAAAAAAGGTCATTCGTGGTTCTAACCTTCTCGCGAAACGCGCATATTTATTCCTGATTATTGTAAAAATGGCCGAAATGATAACTTTTTTTATCAAAATGTTTGGTTTTCCAAAATAAATATGTATCTTTGCACCGTATTACGCCCGTAAAGCAACAAAAACAAAGCGTTTGAAACCAATGACGACTAAGAGAAAATATCCGGTAGGCATCCAGAGCTTCGAAAAGCTCCGCACACAAGGTCACTTGTATGTGGATAAGACGTCGCTCGTCTATACCTTCATCGACGCCATCAAGACGTTCTATGCCGGCGTGCCGTATAAGAAAAAAAGAAATTCTCTAAAACGTGATAATTTTTATTAATTAATTTATGTATAACTTTAAAAACAAAACAACAATGAGAACAAAGAATTTTACTTTCTTGACTCTGGCATTGCTTATGATGTCAGTTGTTGCGTTTGCGCAGAAACCAGCTGCTAAGCAGCACGTGACGACGCCTAATCAACAGATGAAGGAGGTTGCACGTCTTGGCAAGCTGACGAAGGACTACTTCGGCGCATTCCATTTCACATCTAATGCCCTTCCAGAGATGTGGCAGAAGACAAATGATCAGGTATCACCTGAGATGTTAAGGCCAAAGAGCTTCGGTACTAAGAAGGGCGCTTCCCGTGCTCCCAAGACCGATGTTCCCGCAAGCTTGGATGCAGCACTCAATGCCGATGGCGGTACCCTGCATTTTGAGTCTACTGGCGACTATGTTTGGGAGCCTGCAGTGCTTAACGATGTAGCTTGTGCCAAAAGCACCAATTCCGGCGTCGCAAGCTCATCATGTGTCCTGACTGCTGAGGTGACACTGACCCAAGACGGAGCACTGTCGTTCGACTTTATTGCAAGCGGTGAAGGAACAAGCACTGCTTGGGACGCGTGTGTATTCTCTGTTGATGGCACAGAAAAGTTTAAATATGGTGGTCATAACACCGATTGGGAAAGCTATTCTGTCAATCTGACTGCAGGTACGCATACCTTAACTTGGTCATACACCAAGGACGGCAGCGTCAATCCTACCGGTGACTTCTTCGCTGTGAAGAATGTGGCTTTAGGTGAAGCAGAACCTGTCATCGTTCCTGAGGTTGTCACGCCTCCATCAACCCTGATGACTGAGGACTGGACATTTGCCGGCAGAATTACTGATGGTACCAATTCTGCTAATGTTGAAACAACCATTCAGGTTGGTTTTGATGGCAACGATGTCTATGTACAAGGCTTCGGCTTCTATATATCGGACGCATGGGTTAAGGGTACGCTGAGCGCTGATGGCAACAGCATTACATTTGAATCTGGTCAGTATTATGGAGCTGTTGGTAGTAGCGACGTCTACTTTGTCGTTTATGATACTAATACTGGTTCCTTGGCATCATCAGTGACAGTGGCCTACGACGCCACAAATGGTACTATGACCTGGCCCAGTGGTATGATGCTTCTTGAAAATGGTAAAGCAAATGAAGCGTATGCTTATGCTTGGTACAATTTGATCACTTACATTATTCGTGGTGGTGCTCCCGATCCTCTGACACCGCCTACAGGCATTGAGGAGATTGCTGTCGAATATCAGATGGTAGCTGTCGGTTTTGATTCTAATGATAATGATCTCGACGACTATCGCATTCCTGTCTATATTGCCGTTGACGGTAACGATGTTTGGGTGAAGGGCGTCTGCCAAGACTGGCCCGACGCATGGATCAAGGGTACACTCTCTGGCACTACGGTGACATTCCCCACTGGCCAGCACTTTAATCCTGTCCCCATGTCTGGCTATGAATGGTTCTTCTCTGCTTGCGACGGGTCTGGTAATATTCAACCCACTATGACGATGACCTTCGACAGCGAGACGGGCATCTATAGCAAGACCGATCCTGCCTTTATGCTGATTAATGGTGCTTGGCTGACTCTTGATTATTACTTGGCTTTCAGTTCTGTCCAGTTCGTACCTGTTCCTGACGTTGCCGCAACTCCCGCTCAGCCGGAGATTACCTATTTTGGTCAAGTTGGCGGTTACGACGTTGTTGATGTCAACATTCCTCTCAAGGACGAGGACGGTAATCCCTTGAAGGCTAGCAAGCTCTCATATAAGTATTACTATGAAGTAGACCATACGGCAACTCCTCTTACGTTGACCACCGATCTCTATACCAAACTGACTGAGAACATGACGGAGATTCCGTACAACTTCACAGACGACTGGGACATTTTCAACACTCGACTCTACCTGAACATGGACTTCAGCACATGGAACCGCATCGGTATCCAGAGCATCTATCGTGGTGGTGGTGATGAGCATGCATCGGAAATCTTCTGGTATGTGATTAATCCTTACTCGTTTGTTGTAACCTTCAGTGGTACAATTCCTAACACCATCGAGAACGGTTTTGCTACCGTTACCGTTGATGGCACTGATGCCACTCTCGATGCTGACAGCAAGCTCACTGTTCAATCGGGTTCAGAGGTTGCTATCAAAGTCAAGAAGGACTACAAGTTCGACCAGATTTCTGCCAGCGACGGTACTACAATAACGACGGATGCCAACGCCACTAATGCTTCGTTCACGATGCCCGAGAACGACGTCACCATTTCGTACAGCATTCGCGAGATTGGTAAGAACATCAAGTTCGCTACCGATGGTGAGTTCTCTATCCAGAATGGTCAGGCTACCGTTGAAGTTAATGGCAGCGACGTCACTGATGTCATCAGTGCCAGCGGCACGCTGCAGGATGTTCCCGCTGGCTCTCAGGTAGAACTCGCCACACTTCCCGGCTACAAGTTCAGCAACGTTTCTGCTACTTACGTTCAGCCCGCAGGTGGTGGCGGCGGCGGTGCCGGTGGTGATTTGACAGTCTACGACGGATCGGCATCGAACGGTTATGTTCCTGTCTATGGATTCTATGCCGACGCTTACCTGAAGTGTGAAACAGTGATGCCTGCTTCTGAGCTTACAGCGATGGCCGGCAGTACTATTAATGCCATGAAGTTCTATCTGGCCTTAAGTGCTAGTGGGCCTTGGACTTCAACATTCAAGGTGTTCATGAAGGAAGTGTCTGAGACCACGCTCGGTGCTTACTCTGGTTTAGAGGGTGCAACCGTTGTTTATGAGGGTACGCTTGATGCCACTGGTGAGACCATGGACATTGAGTTCACGACTCCATACCAGTACAATGGCGGCAACTTGCTCATTGGTATATATAACATAGAGGAAGGAAACTATAAGAGTGCCGCTTTCTATGGTACTGAAGCAACAGGAGCCAGCGTGCAGGGTTACAGCTATACTTCTCTTGATGATGTAAGTCTCAATGTACGCGACTTCATTCCGAAGACAACGTTCACCTATAGTGCTGGCGGCGGTGCTGCTGCAGACGTCCAGATTGGTGAGGGTGATCAAACCAGCTCTTATCTGCCTTCCTATACCCTCTACAATTACTCACTGACCCAGCAGATTTACACGGTAGAAGAAATTGCTGCAGCCGGTGGTTCGCCTGGTAACATCAATAGCATTGCTTTCAATGCTCTTACAGAAAGAACGAGAAATATTGACATCTATCTGGTTCACACCAGAAAGGATGCCTTTGCTGATAACACTGACTGGATTGCCGTCACAGCAAGTGATAAGGTGTTCAGCGGCGAGGTAACATTTGCTGCTGGAGACTGGACGACCATTACGTTCGACACACCATTCAACTACAATGGTGTAGACAATCTGGCTGTCATCGTGGATGATAACACGGGAAGCTGGATTAGCGGTGGGTCATTCAAGGTGTACGATGCACCAAATCAGGCTATCCGTGTTTACAGCGATGACACAAACTACGATCCTGAGAATCCGGCATACAATGGTACTCTCATGAACTATAAGGATCAGATTATCCTGAACATGCAAACTGGCGGCAGTGCTCCCGAGCCAGTCGCTATCGAAGATCTCACCGTCACTCTTGACAATATCTCGTTCACAATGCCTAACGGCAACGTGACGCTGAACTACACGATAGAGCATCCGGGTACTGAAATAACGGTTCCTGCCGGTGCATACATCACTTACTACACCGACAAGGCCATCATGACCTACGACACCGACGTACAGCTGATGACCGTCAGCTCTGTCACCGACAATGCTGTCAACGTCACCGAGGAGACCGTCGTGCCTAACGAGACGCCGATGCTGATCTACAACGGCACTGACGCCGACAAGACCGTATGGCTCAGCTATGCCGACGAGCTTGGCATCACTGTCGGCACCGTCACGACAGCCGCCGAGTTCAAGGGTACACTCGACGCCAAGACCTTCACCGAAGATGAGATGGCCGCTAAGGACTACTACGTCTGCACTGGTCAGAACTTCGTATGGGTACGCTCCGCTGGTACCATCGGTGCCAACAAGTGCTGGATTGAGCTGACGAAGGATGCTCCGAAGAATGCTCGTCCTATCGTGCTGGATGGCGAGGCCACAGGCATCGACACCGTCGTCAAGGGTTCTGCTCTTGAGAATGGCGTCTGGTACGACCTGAACGGTCGCCGTCTCCAGGGTGCTCCTACTCAGAAGGGTGTCTACGTTATCAATGGCAAGAAAGTCGTGATCAAGTAAACACTATAACAGAGCTTGCTCATGCCTTAACGGGCATGGGCGAGCTTACACGAAACAGAGTAAACACAAAAGATTACTATAATATGAAAACGATTAAAAGATTATTCATGATGCTCGTCGCCCTCATTGCGACGACGGGTGTATGGGCGCAGGCTGCGTATAACGCAAATTGTGCCGAGGTCAGTCCGTTTACGGCTACGACTCCGTCTTTTGCCATTCCGCAAATGCCACTGAGAGCTGCTGCCGGCATCGGCGACCTGGTTCTGACCTTCAACGCTTATGAAGGTGGACAATACGGTATTGTTACGGATGGTACATACTTCTATACCTCTAACTGGGGATATTCTAGTGCAGAGTATCAATTCTGTAAATATGACCTTCAAGGTAATTTTATTGAAGGTTTCGCAATCACTGGTGCAGGAACATGTCGTGGTCTTACCTTCGATGGTACCTATGTTTATGGTGTAGCTAACGGCAACACCATCTATCAGATGGACTTCACCAACAAGACGCTGGTTAGTACCATCAGCATTGGTATGAATGCCCGTGGTATTACCTACGACTCCACCAGCGATGGCTTCTGGGTTGTCGGTAACTGGGAGGGACCTCTGGCTCTCTACAACCGCAGCGGTGTGCAGGTCAAGACGGGTACCTATGCAGAAAGCGTTTCTGATATCGCCTATTACGTAGATGAGGAGGGCGAGGAACACATTCTACAGGCTAACAACAGTACCAATGGTGTTTTAGACTACAACATCACTACCGAGACCCTCAACTCGACTTCTATCTTCGATCTTTCTTCCATTCCTGGTTTCGCAAGTGGTTCAGCAGGTGGTTGCCATGTCGCCACCATCAATGGACAGCTGTGCTTCATCGGCAATGTACAGCAGAGTCCCAACCTCGTCGGTGTATATGCCATTGGTGAACCTACACCTCCAACACCTCCGACACCTCCAACACCAGGAGATGGTACGCTCTATGATTTCGACGACCACTCACTGCAAGGCTGGACGACCATCGATGCCAATAACGATGGATATACATGGACGCTCACCAGTCAAATTCCCACTACATGGACTTACTATGCAAGTATGGCCCTTGACTGGTATAAGTCTGGTACAGACGCTGTCTGCAGCGGTTCATACATCAACGGTATCGGTGCCCTTACTCCTGACGAATACTTGGTATCACCGCAGGTGAACCTGGGTCCTGGAGCCAGCATCAAGTTCTATGCTGCTGCTACCGATGCCAGCTATCCTGCTGACCACTTCGGCGTGTTTGTTTCAACGGGAAGCAATACCAATCCCGCAGACTTCCAGAAGGTTAACGAGTGGACGCTGACGGCTGCTCCCGCATTCGACGGTCCAAAGCGTGTCGTTGCAGGTGGTGCACAACGTGCAATCATGCGAATCGGTACTTGGTATGAGTACACCGTCGACCTGAGCGCATTCTCTGGTGAGGGCTATGTGGCCATCCGTCACTTCAACTGCAACGACCAGTACATCATGGCTATTGACGACATCGAGCTGACCCCTACTAGTGCCGTTACTCCTGGTCAATACCAGATCATTGACGGTATCAACGAGCATGGTACACTGACCTACATGCGTAGCGGTGCTGTGGTGACCGATGCCAACGAGAACGACCAGGTGACCGTTATGGTGACTCCTAATGACGGCTGGGCTACCAAGAAGGTGACCGCTATGGCATTCACCGAGTGGGGCGAGGCTATGTCTCCCATGCGCGGTCCTGGCATGCTGAAGGACGTTGAGGTGACTGGTGCTGAGAACGAGTGGCACTTCACCATGCCTGCAGCCAATGTCGAGGTGAACGCATTCTACATCAAGACCATGAGCAATCCTGACATCACCGTCACTGTGGCTGACGTCACCTACAACCAGCAGCCCCAGACGCCGACCGTCGTCGTCAAGGATGGTGAGGTAACGCTGGAAGAGGGTGTAGACTACACCGTCACCTACAGCAACAACACCAACGCTGCTCTGGCTACCGACGACAACGCTCCTACGGCTACCATCACTGGTATCGGTGAGAACTACGCCGGCGAAATCCAGGTTACGTTCAACATCTTCAAGGCTACCATCACTGCTGCTACGTTCGTAGAGACCAACCTCGTCTACAACCAGCAGGAGCAGAGCCCTGTGATCAACCAGGTACTGGCTGGCGAGCTGGTAGTTCCCGCTGAGGGCTACGTCGTGACCAACAACAAGGCCACCAACGTAGGCAACTACACCGCAACGATTACCGGTCAGGGTAACTATCAGGGTAGCGTAACGGCTCAGTTCAGCATTATTCCTGCTGACGCACAGCTGTTCGCCATCACTCTGGTTCCTGAGGAGTTCACATACAACGGACAGGAGCAAAAGCCGACCGTTACCGTCAAGGACGGCGAGACCACACTCGTAGAGGGTACTGACTACACACTGGCATTCAGCCCCTGCATCAACGCTGGTACTGTCATCGTCACCGCTACCGGTAAGGGCAACTATGCCGGCACACAGACTGCTACCTACGTCATCAAGAAGGCTCCGCTGAAGACCGTCGTACTCGACGAGACTCTGCTCATCTACAATGAGGAGATTCAGACCGTCAACGTCGTTGAGGTCTATGGCGGCGAAGGCGATGTCTCTCTGCTGGTTGACCCGCAGTACTACGAGGTAAGCGGCAACAGCGGCAAGGACGTTAACACGTACACTGTCACTGTGACTGCCAACGAGCTCGAAGGCAACAACTTCACTGGCAGTGCTACCACTACCTTCCAGATTGTCGCTAAGGTGACTGCACAGACACCTGCCGTCGACGTCGAAGTTCCCGAGTTCCTCGGTAGAAATGCTGACGGTGTGCCCGATGGTTCGGCAACAGACCTCACATGGTTCCTGAACGACTACTTGAAGGACAGCCCGAATCCCGCTTACATCAAGCTCATCCTGAAGCCCGGCGCTCACTACACCGTTTCTGGTTCGCTGCGCACCAACGCTGCCATCAGCATCATCGGTGACAACGAGAACCCGGCTATCGTAGACGGTTCGAACCTCAAGACCCCGCTGGTACAGATCTACAAGAACTACATACCTGAAATGATGAACGAAAATGGATTCTTCACCTCTATCTATAGAGTGGACTTCCAGGGTATCATCTTCAGCGCTATGCCGCAGCCGCTGTTCCACGGTAACGCCCTGAAGTATCTCATCGAATACTTCAACTTCGACCACTGTATCGCTGAGTACGTTGCCAGCAAGATTCCGTTCAACTTCGAGAATGGCGGTGGCAGCGGTACCTTCGTAGAGAACTTCACCATCAGCAACTCTACCATCTACGGTAAGGTGAAGCACGAGGCTTCAATCTTCAGCTCACAGAGCGGTCCGAAGGCTAATCAGGTTGGTGTAGAAAAGCAGAAGTTCTTCATCGAGAACTCAACGCTCTACAACATGGCTTACAAGAAGAACACATTCTCTCTGGCTCAGAAGGGTCAGTCATGGCTGTCGTTCACCGTTAAGAACAACGTCATCCTCGACTGCGGTAAGCAGAACCAGTTCTGTAAGGGTCTGGATGGTGGTCAGGCAAGTGCTAACCCGACTTATCTCGTTCAGTACAACTCGTTCATGTGGACCAACGATAACGGCCTGCTGATCAACACGGATGAGAGCACCGGCGATCCCGTAGAGGAAGTGAGCGGCTCATACCTGAACCCGCTGGCTGAGACTGAGGTCACGGCTATCTTCCCGAAGTGGAACATCGTAAGCTACACCGACGAACCGGGCGTATACGACGAGACATTCCGCGGCAACTTCACGCTGGCTGCTGGTTCAGTACAGAGAGAGAACGCTATCGGCGACCCGCGCTGGCTGAAGGATGACAATGAGTACACCGAGATCAAGACTATCGACGCCCAGACTATTGCCGACAAGTACGGCGACGGCGCTTGGTACAACATGCAGGGTGTACGCATCGACCAGCCCACAGCTAAGGGCCTGTATATCCACAATGGTAAAAAGATCGTGGTCAAGTAACCACCACCATCATTAACCTCTATATGACCGGGGGTCCCCACCAGGGACTCCCGGTTTTGTTTTTATCACGAATTTGAGAATTTGAGAATTAAACCCAAATGGGTTATAAGAAAGAAATTGCCATGAATTGAACATAAATATTAATTTCTGGTTAATTTCTGGCTATTTCTTTCCCCCCTAAAAATAATTCGTTTCCAAAGATTTGGCTTTTTAGTTTATTTGCACTAACTTTGCAGCCGAAAATAAACGTTTATTAGAAAATGGCATTAAAATGTGGTATTGTGGGACTGCCCAATGTGGGTAAGTCTACGTTGTTCAACTGCCTGTCGAGTGCCAAGGCACAGGCAGCGAATTTTCCCTTTTGTACGATAGAACCCAACGTGGGCGTGATTACCGTGCCCGACGAGCGACTGACCAAACTCGCTGAACTGGTACATCCAGGACGCATCGTACCGGCAACATGTGAAATCGTGGATATCGCCGGACTGGTGAAAGGAGCCTCGAAGGGTGAAGGTCTTGGCAACAAGTTCCTCGGAAACATCCGCGAGACGGACGCTATCATTCATGTGCTGCGCTGCTTCGAGGATGAAAACATCACCCACGTCGACGGGACCATCGACCCCATCCGCGACAAGGAGATTATCGACACGGAGCTGCAGCTGAAGGACCTGGAGACCATCGAGGGCCGTCTGGCCAAGACCGAGAAGGCCGCTGCCGCCGGCAACAAGGACGCCAAGGTGGAGGTGACGGTGCTGAAGGCCTATAAGGAGGTGCTGGAGCAGGGCAAGAACGCCCGTATCGTGGAGTTTGAAACGAAGGACGAGCAGGACTGCGCCCGTAACCTCTTCCTGTTGACGGCAAAACCCGTACTGTACGTCTGCAATGTCGGCGAGGCTGACGCCAAGAGCGGCAACGCCTTCACGCAGAAGGTGGAGGCGCTGGCCAAGGAAGAGGGTGCCGAGGCGATGGTCATTGCCGCCAAGACGGAAGAGGACATCGCTGAGTTGGAGTCTTACGAGGACAAGCAGCTTTTCTTAGAGGAGCTGGGCTTGGAGGAGAGCGGCGTCAACCGCCTCATCAAGAAGGCCTACGCCCTGCTGAACCTCGAGACATTCATCACCGCCGGTGAGATGGAGGTCAAGGCCTGGACGTATAAGAAGGGCTGGAAGGCTCCCCAGTGCGCTGGCGTCATCCATACCGACTTCGAGAAGGGCTTTATACGCGCCGAGGTTATCAAGTACGACGACTACATCCAGTATGGCTCCGAGGCCGCCGTCCGCGAAGCTGGCAAGCTGGCTGTCGAGGGCAAGGAGTACGTCGTCCAAGACGGTGACATCATGCACTTCCGCTTCAACGTCTAGTTTTTATTATCACGAATTAGAGAATTAGAGAATTTTATGTTGCCTAACTTTCTCTATAAAGAGGAATCAAAACAATTGTTAGGAATTGCGATGCAACTGCATCGTGAATTAGGTTGTGGATTCAAGGAAAAGGTTTACCAAGACGCCTTTGAGGTATTATTAAAGGAGAACGACATTCCTTACGAAAGAGAGAAACATATTACACTTACCTTTCATGGAGTTGTACTTGAACATGATTTTTTCTATGACTTTCTCTGCTATGGATTAATTGGTGTTGAATTAAAAGCATATTCTGAAATTACAGGTGAATTTGAATCACAACTCATAAATTATTTACATGTCGGTAATCAACAGTTAGGTCTTTTACTGAACTTTGGCACTACTAGTTTAGAATACAAATTCATTCCTAATCGTCCCAATTATAAAAAAATTCTCTAATTCTTTGATAAGAACCCCTAATTTAAAAATTCTCTAATTCTCTAATTCGTGATAACAAAAAAATAATTATTCTCTAATTCGTGACAGAAACATGAACATCATATCATACATTTCCTGGAATCCTGAATTAAGTCTTGGTCCGTTTCGCTGGTACGGACTGTGCTGGCTGATTGGTCTGGCATTGGCGTACTTGATTGTTAAGCGACTGTATAAGGAGCAGAAGATCAAGGACGAGCTGTTCGACCCGCTGTTCATCTACTGCTTCATCGGCATCCTGCTGGGAGCACGACTGGGACATTGTATCTTCTACGAGCCTGACCACTTCTTGACATCCGTCAAGGGACTGGTAGAGATGATTCTACCCATCCACTTCATGGCCGATGGCGGCTGGAAGTTCGTGGGCTATCAGGGACTGGCATCACACGGTGGTACGCTGGGCCTGATGATTGCCCTGTGGCTGTATGTGAAGAAGACCAAGCTCAGCATCTGGACGGTACTTGACAACATTGCCATAGCGACAGGTAGCACGGCATGCTTCATCCGACTGGGCAACCTCATGAACAGCGAGATTATCGGTAAGGTGACAGACGTGCCCTGGGCATTCATCTTCGAACGTGTCGACATGATGCCGCGCCATCCCGGACAGCTCTACGAAGCCATCGCCTACGGCATCCTCTTTGCCATCATGTGGACGATATACAAGAAGAACAACCCTGTCAAGACTTCAGCCCTCAGCCCCCAGCCCTCAGCCCTCACCGTCGGCACTGGCTGGTACTTCGGCTTCTGCCTGACGTACATCTTCACGTTCCGCTTCTTCATCGAGTACACCAAGGAGATCCAAGAAGCCTTCGAGGCCTCGCTGCCCCTCGACATGGGACAGATCCTCTCCATCCCGTTCATCATCCTTGGCGTCGTCTGTATGCTGAAAGCAAAGAGAGTCAAATAAAAGTATAAACATTCCCACCTTTTTTATTATCAAGAATTAGAGAATTAGAGAATTTTAGAGGTCGCAAGCGACCAGAGATTGCAACGCCACACTTTGTACCTTTAGGTCAAAGAATTAGAGAAGAGACTACGCGCAGCCCATTCGCTAAATTCAAAGCATCTTTAGATGCTCCCCCTCAAATAATAAAAATTCTCTAATTCTCTAATTCGTGATAATAACAAAAGATGCAACCCAATAGAAATTCTCTAATTCGTAATCATTATCACTTTCCTGAGACGATTTTCTTGATGTCGTTGAGCTTGTTGAGTGCTTCAAGGGGCGTGAGGTTATTGACATCGAGACCGAGGATCTCGTCACGCACCTGACAAAGGACGGGATCGTCGAGCTGGAAGAACGAGAGCTGCATGCCCTCACGACTCTGGGCAATCTCGGCAGTGGGTTTGCCAACGGTACCCACTTGGGCATTATCGGCCTCTAACTGCTTCAGGATGACGTTGGCACGCTTCACGATGCTCTTGGGCATACCAGAGATTTCAGCCACGTGGATACCAAAGGAATGTTCTGAGCCACCCTTCTCCAGCTTACGCAGGAAGATGACCTTGCCATCGACCTCCTTCACGGAGACGTTGTAGTTCTTGATACGTGAAAAATTCTTCTCCATCTCGTTCAGCTCGTGGTAGTGGGTGGCGAAGAGCGTACGAGCCTTGGCCTTAGGCTGCTCATGCAGATACTCGACGATGGCCCAGGCTATCGAGATGCCGTCGTAGGTGGAGGTACCACGTCCCAGCTCGTCGAAAAGCACCAATGAGCGCGGCGTCACATTATTTAATATATTAGAGGCCTCGGTCATCTCCACCATGAAGGTCGACTCACCCAACGAGATATTATCGGAAGCACCCACACGAGTAAAGATTTTGTCAACCAGTCCGATGCGGGCACTCTCTGCCGGTACAAAGGAACCGATCTGTGCCAACAGCGTGATGAGTGCCGTCTGACGCAGCAAGGCCGACTTACCCGCCATATTGGGACCTGTGATGATGACGATTTGCTGGCGCTCCTGGTCGAGCAGGATGTCGTTAGGCACATAACGCTCACCCACCGGCAACTGGGTCTCGATGACGGGATGGCGGCCCTGACGGATGTCGATGACGTCGCTGCTGTCGATGACCGGACGGACATAATGGTTTTCTTCGGCCGTCTTGGCAGCAGAGAGCAGGCAGTCCAGATGGGCTATGACATTGGCGTTCTGCTGCACCTGCGGTATGAAGGCCTGGGCAGCAATGACGAGCTCACCAAAGAGCTGTGCCTCCAATGAGAGTATCTTGTCCTCGGCACCCAGTATCTTCTCTTCGTACTCCTTCAGCTCCTGCGTGATATAACGCTCGGCCTGGGCCAGCGTCTGCTTGCGCACCCACTCCTGCGGTACCTTGTCCTTATAGGTGTTGCGCACCTCCAGGTAGTAGCCGAAGACGTTGTTATAGCCTATCTTCAGCGACTGGATGCCCGTCTCGCGGGCTTCACGCTCCTGAATCTGCAAAAGGTAGTCCTTGCCGCTGTAGGCGATACGGCGCAACTCGTCGAGTTCGGCATTGACACCATCGCGGATGACACCACCCTTCTGTACCAGCTGGGGCGGGTCGTTCTGTACTTCGCGCTCAATACGCTGGCGCAGCTCCTCGCAGAGATCCAGGCGTTCGCCGATTTTGCTGATAGCAGAACCATCGGCCTCACCATGGGCGGTATTGAGACAGGCATACTTGATGGGCTCAATGGCCTTGAGGGCTGTCTTCAGCTGTACCATCTCACGGGGTGACACACGTCCTGTAGCTACCTTCGACGCGATACGCTCCAAGTCACCGATATGCTGCAGCTGTTCGTCAATAATGGTTCGGAAACCTGGCTCACGGAAGAAGTATTCGACGATATCCAGACGGGCATTGATGGGGCCTTCGTCCTTCAGGGGGAACACCAGCCAACGACGCAGCAGACGGCCACCCATCGGTGACACGGTCTTGTCGATGACATCAAGCAACGACTTGCCGTCTTCCTGCATGGGCTGAATGAGTTCCAGCGAACGGATGGTAAACTTGTCCAAGCGCACATAGCGCTCCTCCTCAATGCGAGCCAGCGTCGTGATGTGGGCTATCTGGGTGTGCAGCGTCTGGTCAAGATACTGCAGGATGGCGCCTGCGGCGATGGTACCACTCTTCAGGTGGTCGACACCAAAGCCCTTCAGCGACTTGACGTTGAAGTGCTTATAGAGCTTCTGGTGAGCCGTCTGCTCAGTAAACACCCAGTCGTCGAGCTGGAAGGTCACGAGGCGTGTACCGAAATAACGCTCGAAGTCGTGCCTGCGTTCCTTGTCATATAGCACCTCCTTGGGTTGGAAGTTGCCGATGAGCTTCTCCACGTAGTCGTAGGTGCCCTCACCCACCAGGAACTCACCCGTCGAGATGTCGAGGAACGAGACGCCACAGGCCGCCTTACCAAAATGTACGGCACAGAGGAAGTTGTTCTCCTTGTAGTTCAGCACCGTGTCCTGCATGGCGACACCTGGCGTCACCAGTTCCGTGATGCCACGCTTCACGAGCTTCTTGGTCAGCTTGGGGTCTTCCAACTGGTCGCAGATGGCCACGCGCTTACCAGCACGGATGAGCTTGGGCAGATACGTGTCCAGGGCATGATGCGGAAACCCCGCCATCTCGTCGCCCTTGTTATAGCCGTTATTACGGTGGGTCAGCGTGATGCCGAGAATTTGTGCGGCAATGACGGCATCCTCGCAGTAGGTCTCGTAGAAGTCGCCACAGCGAAACAGCAGTACGGCCTCAGGGTACTTCGCCTTGAAGTCGAAAAACTGTTTCATCATCGGAGTCAGCTCGCCGTCTTTCTTTGCCATCTCAGTAATTTACTATTTCGGATTAACCGTGCAAAGGTAACATTTTTATCTTGATTATGCAACTATTACGTCGTTTTTGTTTATCTTTGCATGCGATATGGGAGATCATGACAACAGCCACAAGCAGTGGACACAGGGTAAGAAACCCTCCATGAAACGTCGCTCGGAGGTCAACAACTACACAGAGCGCGGCATCTATCTTGTTACGGTAGCCATCGAAGGGCGCAGGCCGTTGCTGGGGACGCTGGCTGGCAGGGCCGACGTCCAAGAAGGTCCTGACAAGCCACATGTGGTACTGTCGCCGTGGGGTGAACGGGTGAGGGATGAATGGTTTGGCATTCCGCGCTATTACCCTCAAATAGAAGTCATACGACTTTGTATCATGCCCGACCACATTCACGGCATCCTCTTCGTACACGAAAAGATAGAGCGGCATTTAGGGCACGTCATCAATGGCTTCAAGGGCGGCACAAGGCGAGCAGCACGGGAGCTGGGGATTATCACTGAGGCCAAGCCTCAGCTTACGAAACCCACCACGCCGCCCGTCACACCGCCCACCACACCACCCACCACGCCGCCCGTCACACCACCCACCACGCCGCCCGTCACACCACCCACCACACCACCCGTCACACCGCCCACCGCGCCGCCCGTCGTACCGCCCACCGCGCCGCCCGTCGTGCCACCCGTCGCGCCACCCGTCGCGCCACCCGTCGCGCCACCAACCGCCATGGTCCCGTACACTGAGGCTCAGCCTCAGCCTAACTCTTACCCCAAGCACGCCGCCATCGGCACCCTTTGGGAGCCTGGCTACAACGACCGCATTCTGCTGCACAAAGGTCAACTGCAGCGCATGCTGGCCTATCTCGACGACAACCCGCGGCGCCTGCTGCTGAAACGCCAGCATCCTGAATACTTCACACGGTTGGCACCACTCACCGCCGTAGGCGTTCAGATGCAGGCAATGGGTAATGCCACCCTGCTGACACAGTGCCTCAAAATGCTGCGCCTGCAATGTTCGCGACATCTCTATCAACAGGAGATAGACAAAGAGCGGGAGAAATTCCTGGCTGCCGGCCGTGCCGGCACTACCATCATTTCAGCTTGTTTCAGTGATGGTGAACAGCAGATATCCACAGCATGCATCACCGCAGGCATTCCCTTCATTGTGTTGTTGGTGCATGGGTTCCCTCCCTATTACAAGCCTGCCCCACTCTATCTGCAGGCCTGTGCCGAAGGACGCCTGCTGTTACTGTCGCCCTTCCAGTGGCAGAACGAGAAGATTACCAACATGCGGCAGCGTTGCCTCTATCTGAACGACCTGGCGCAGCGCATCTGCGATGAGGTCAACAACAAAGCACAGGGCAACGGGCAGCACCCGTAAGGCAAGGACGGGCAGCATGATAAAGGGCAGCCATCCGTAAGGCAAGGACTAGGCAGCATAATAAAGGACAGCGCTTTGGCGCTGCCCTTTTATCGTTGTCCCGTATACTGAGGCTAAGCCTCAGCTTACGTAACCGGTTTTACTTCTGGATGACCTTAACACCACCCTTGATAACGAGACCCTTGTAGCCCTCAGCTACCTTCTGGCCTGCTACGTTGTAAGCAGGAGCGTTCTTCAGCTCATCGGCCTTGATGTTGTTGATGCCAGTCTGGCCGTTGACAGAAATCAGATAGCAGTTCTTAATCTCAGGAGTAGTAGTTCCAGACTTCACATACTTCTGGAGCTGACCCTCAAGCACAACCTCGTCGTCAATCTTCAGAATGTTAGCTGCAACGTCATCCTCAGTAAAGTTCTTATTACCAAAGCTCTTTGCACGGAATACGGTCAACTTGTCGCTACCACCCTTAGTATCGGCGATATCAAAGTTGCAGTTGCCAAAGAGTGCACCTGTTTCTGTATTGCGCTGGAAGTCGGGAGTAGTTACGATGAAGCCCTTCACCTGATACTTCTCAGTGGTTGTTGCACCATCCTCTAAGCCACCTATGATTTCCAAAGCACGAGCTACAGTGATTTGCTGAACCTGCTCGCCTTCGGCTTCCTTAACGGTCAGAGTGTAAGAAGCGTGACCTGCTTCATATTCAGAAGTCTCAGCTGACTCGGCTGTAATCACGGTCTGGCCAGCAGAAACAAGGGTAATAGTACCGTCGCCTGAAATGGTAGCAACACCTGTATCAGAACTGCTATAGGTTACAGGAAGGTTGTTATCATTCGTCAGTGTGGGGAATACATTGTCGTCACCACCGATAGTCACAGTTCTTGAAGAAGTACCCCAAGAGAGACCTGCGGGCTTCTTACCCTGACCCTGGAACAGCTTGATATTGTCCAAACGGGCGTTAGCAGTTAAGGTATTGGCAAATGTAATAGTAAGAGTACCAGAAGCACCTGTAATAGCGTAAACATAATCATTACCACTACCTGTGTTCTCACCAATAGTACCACCTTCAACAGTAACAGAGAGTTTCTTGTTACTCTTAAAAGAAAGGGTCATGTCGCCACTTGCACCGCCAAGATTAATTGTTGCAGAGAATGTACCGCCAACTTCTGCACCACTTGCCTTTTTAGAAACAAGAAGTTCAGGAGAAGTTCCTTGAGCAAGTGCCTCCTCATAAATTTTTGTTGTACTTCCACCATCTGTGCAAACATAGTTATAAGTACCACCAGAAGGTACATCACCAGCAGCGTAAGATGAGAAGTCCTCCTGCCAAATCACACTTTCGGCCATTGCATTGCCGAAACCGAACACGGCCAAAACAGCCATCATCGAATAGCGTAAAATTTTGTTCATAAGCTAAAATTGTTTTATAAGTTAATAATATGTTTTAATACGATTGTGCTGCAAAGATACGAATTAATATTTATTCTGCAAACGTTTACGTAGAATTTTTTTTGTTTTTTTTTGAGGGGAAGGAATGAAGGTTATGCGCTTTTGTAAAGGAAATTGGCAGGAATTACACCTTCATCAATAGCTCTTTAATAACATATCAAGCAGCCGTGACATTGCAAATTCAGTGAATTTGGTCACCAAATTCAGTGAAATTGCAGACCAAATTCACTGAATTTGCTACGTCATACCATTCATTTGATTCTCTTGCATTACTTTGTCAATTCTTTTCATGATAATTAACGACGACGGTATATGAGACAAAAAACGTACTTCTTGGGCTGAAATGACGAAAAAGAGCGATTTTTTTGGCGAATCAATGGAAAATGCTTACCTTTGCAACCTATTATATTATTTGGCAATAATAAAACTTAATACAGAATATGGAATACAACTTTAGAGACATTGAACAGAAATGGCAGAAGCGGTGGGTGGAAAACGGCACCTATCGCGTGGTAGAGGACGAAAGAAAGAAGAAGTTCTACGTGCTGAACATGTTCCCCTACCCCAGTGGAGCAGGCTTGCATGTGGGTCATCCCTTAGGCTACATCGCCAGCGATATTTACGCAAGATACAAGCGTCAGAAAGGCTTTAACGTGTTGAATCCCATGGGTTACGACGCCTATGGACTGCCTGCCGAGCAATATGCTATCCAGACAGGTCAGCATCCTGAGAAGACGACGTTCGAGAATATCAACCGCTATCGTTCGCAGTTGGACAAGATCGGTTTCTCGTTCGACTGGGAGCGTGAGGTCCGCACCTGCGACCCCATCTACTACAAGTGGACACAGTGGGCCTTCATCCGCATGTTCAAGTCGTATTTCAGCATTTCGTCACAGAAGGCTCAGCCCATTATCAAACTCATTGAGCATTTCGAGCTGATGGGTACTGAGGACTGTGGTGCCCTGGGTACTGAGGAGCTGCATTTCACAGCTTCTGACTGGGCTGCCTACAGCGAAAAGCAGAAACAGGAAGTGCTGATGAACTACCGTATCGCCTATCTGGCCGACACGATGGTCAACTGGTGCCCGAAGCTGGGTACTGTGCTGGCTAACGATGAGGTTGTCGACGGTGTCTCAGTCCGTGGCGGCTATCCTGTGGAACAGAAGAAGATGCGCCAGTGGTGCCTGCGTGTCAGCGCTTATGCCCAGCGTTTGCTCGATGGTCTGGAGGAAATTGACTGGACAGAGTCGCTGAAGGAAACCCAGCGCAACTGGATAGGCAGAAGTGAGGGTACTGAGGTTGAGTTCAAGGTGGCCAGTCCTGTAGACGGAGGCTCAGCCTCCGCGAACGGAACAAAGAGTTTCACCATCTTCACCACGCGTGCCGATACGATGTTTGGTGTAACGTTTATGGTGCTGGCTCCAGAATCAGACCTCGTGGCTGAGTTGACAACGCCTGAGCAGAAGGCTGAGGTAGACAAATACCTCGACTATGTGAAGAAGCGTACAGAGCGCGACCGTCAGATGGACCATAAGGTAACTGGCGTATTCTCAGGAAGTTACGCCATCAATCCGTTTACTGACGAGAAGATACCTATCTGGATTGCAGAATACGTCCTTGCTGGTTATGGTACAGGTGCCATTATGGCTGTGCCTGCTCACGACTCTCGTGACTATGCCTTCGCCAAGCACTTCAACTTGCCCATCATCCCATTGATTGAGGGTGCCGATGTCAGCGAAGAGAGCTACGATGCCAAGGAAGGTATCATGTGCAACTCTGCAAGCGCTAAGTTCAGCCTCAACGGATTGACTGTTAAGGAGGCTATTGCTGCTACGAAGAAGTTTGTGACAGAGCAAGGATTGGGTAGGGTAAAGGTGAACTACCGTCTGCGCGATGCCATCTTCAGTCGTCAGCGCTATTGGGGTGAGCCGTTCCCCGTGTACTACAAGGACGACATGCCCTACACAATTCCCAAGGACTGTCTGCCTTTGGAGTTGCCAGAGATTGATGAGTACAAGCCCACCGAGACGGGCGAGCCACCATTGGGCCGCGCCAAGCGTTGGGCCTGGGACACCAAGACCGACAGCGTTGTCGATGTTTCTGACATCGACAACAAGAGCGTCTTCCCCCTGGAGCTGAACACCATGCCCGGCTTTGCAGGTTCCAGCGCCTACTATCTGCGCTATATGGATCCCAAGAACGAGAAGGCGCTTGTGAGTCGTGACATCGATGAATACTGGCGCAATGTTGACCTGTATGTGGGTGGTACTGAGCACGCTACAGGCCACTTGATCTATGCCCGTTTCTGGAACAAGTTCCTCTATGATTCAGGCTATTCGTGCGAGGACGAACCCTTCAAGAAGCTGGTCAATCAGGGTATGATTCAGGGACGCTCGAACTTTGTATACCGTATTGAGGACGAAGGTGCCGACAAGGGTAAATTCGTCAGCTTTGGCCTGAAGGACAAGTACACCACGACACCCATCCACGTTGATGTGAACATCGTTTCAGCTGACGTGCTGGACATCGATGCCTTCAAGGCCTGGCGTCCTGAATACAACGATGCTGAGTTCATTCTAGAAGACGGTCAGTACAAGTGTGGCTGGGCAGTAGAAAAGATGTCGAAGTCGATGTTCAACGTGGTCAATCCTGATATGATTGTCGAGAAATATGGTGCCGACACGCTGCGTCTCTATGAGATGTTCCTGGGACCTGTCGAGGCTTCGAAACCTTGGGACACCAACGGTATTGACGGCTGTCACCGCTTCCTGAAGAAGTTCTGGGCATTGTTCTATGGCAACACTCGCGAAAATCCTGATGGCAAACTTTTAGTTGACGACAGCGAACCTACGAAAGACAATCTGAAGAGTGTTCACAAGCTCATCAAGAAGGTGACACAGGACATCGAGGTATTCTCGTACAATACCAGCATTTCGGCCTTCATGATTTGCGTCAACGAGTTGGCTCAGCAAAAGTGTAAGAGCCGCGAAGCCCTGAAGACGCTGGTTATCCTCATTGCTCCTTTTGCACCCCATATCGCTGAGGAGTTGTGGGAAGCTTTGGGCGAACAGGGCAGCGTATGTGACTCGAAGTGGCCTGAGTGGAACGAGGAATATCTGGTGGAGAACACCGTCAAGCTGGGTGTGGCCTTCAATGGTAAGACCCGCTTCGATATGGAGTTTGCTGCCGATGCCGACAACGACACCATCCAGACGACCGTACTGGCCGACGAGCGTGCCACGAAGTACATCGACGGCAAGCCCATCGTCAAGGTCATCATCGTGCCGAAGCGTATGGTGAACGTCGTGCTGGGAAAGTGAGTGTCAGTTCATAATTCATAGTTCATAGTTAGTTCATAGTTATGACGGTGAATCATCAACTCATCTGGAACGAAACCAAGGACTACTTGTTCATAACCCTTGGTCTGGTGATGTATGCTGCATCGTTCACCTTGTTCCTCATGCCCTACGAGATAGTAGCCGGAGGCGTCACGGGTCTCTCGGCTATCATCTACTATGCGACGGGTTTCCACTTGGAGAACACGTACCTGATTATCAACGGTATCCTGCTGCTGGTCGCGCTGAAGATTCTGGGATTCAAATTCCTGATGAAGACCATCTACGCCATCTTCACACTTTACTTCCTGTTGATGTTCATGCAGGAAATCGTACCTAAGCAAGCCAACGGACTACCCTTCAAACTGATGGGCGAAGGACAGGACTTCATGTCGATGATTATTGGCTGTACCATCACAGGTATTTCGCTGGCAACGGTATTCTCCAACAACGGTTCAACGGGTGGTACGGACATTATCGCAGCATCGGTCAATAAGTTCCATGCCGGCATATCGTTGGGTACGGTACTCTTTGCTGCCGACTTCTGCATCATCGGTTCGTGTATGTTTTTCCCACAGTTTGGCGACTACATCGACCGTGCCCATAAGGTGATGTTCGGCTTCTGTGTGATGGCGATGGAAAACTACGTGCTCGACTACGTCATGGACCGGAAGCGACAATCGGTACAGTTCATGATATTTACGAAAAAATGGCAGGAAATAGCCAACGCCATCGGCATGCAGATGAACCACGGCGTCACCATTCTGGATGGTCACGGCTGGTACACAGGCCAGCAGATGAAGGTGCTGTGTATTCTGGCCAAGAAGAACGAGAGCACCAACATTTTCCGCCTCATCAAGATGATTGACCCACAGGCCTTTGTCTCACAGTCAAGCGTTATTGGCGTCTATGGTGAGGGATTTGACGAGATGCGCGTAAAAGTCAAGAAGGAACACGAAAAAATGAAAATTGTATTTGCTACCAACAACGACCACAAGCTGACAGAGGTGAGAAATATCCTCGGCAACCGCTTTGAAGTCGTGTCACTGGCCGACATCGGCTGTCATGACGACATTCCTGAGAATGGTCAGACGCTGAAGGAGAACGCACTCATCAAGGCCCAGTACGTCTACGACAACTATCATCTCAACTGCTTTGCCGACGATACCGGACTTGAGGTAGATGCCTTAGGAGGTGCTCCTGGCGTCTATTCTGCCCGTTATGCCGGAGGAGTAGGTCACGACTCGCAGGCCAACATGAAGAAACTGCTGAGCGAGCTGGAACATAAAGAAAACAGAAAGGCACAGTTCCGTACCGTCTTTGCACTCATCATGGATGGTAAGACCACTTTCTTCGAAGGTGTCTGCAAAGGTGAGATTATCCACGAGAAACGCGGTGGTGAGGGTTTTGGCTATGACCCCATCTTCAAACCTGAAGGTTATAGCAAGACTTTTGCCGAACTGGGTGTCAACATCAAGAACCACATCAGCCACCGTGCCCGTGCTACGCAGAGACTGGCAGATTATCTAAAGACGCTTTAACGGTATGAAGAAGCTACTCATTGTCCTGTTATTGTCAATTCTCAATTGTCAATTCTCAATTGGTCAGATTGGCACTTGGAAAGCCTATATGGCCTATTACGACATCCAGCAGATACAGGATGCCGGCGACGACCTCTTCGTGATGGCCTCGAACGACCTCTACCAATATAACAAGCAAGACCAGTCCATCGTGACCTACGACAAGGTGAACGGCCTCAGCGACACCAATATCAAGAAGATTCGCTGGTGCCAGCAGGCCAAGCGACTGATAGTGATTTACGAAAACCTGAATATTGACCTGGTGGAGACCAACGGCAACATCATCAATATCAGCGACATCTATTTCAAGGCCATCACAGGTGACAAGACGTTTAAAAGCATGTATCTGGACGGTGTCTATGCCTATCTGGTCTGTGGCTTCGGCATTGTGAAGGTCAACGTGAAAAAGGCAGAGATAGCCGACACCTACCGTCCTGGCCATCCTGACTATCCTACGACGATTCCCAAGGACAACGATACGGACTATGAAGATAACATCGACCTGGTGAAGACCCTGCAGCCTGGCGGACCTAAGAGCAACCTCAGCCGCTTCATGAGATACAAGAACGGCAAGTTGTATATGTGTCCTGGCATTATGAGTGGTAAATTTGATCCAAACATCGCTGGTGTCATTCAGTCGTGGGATGGCACCGACTGGACTTTCTATCAGGACAAGTTAGACACCATCACCAAGCATAGCTATGCAGACTTGGCAACCTTCGATGTCGACCCTACCGATGCTACTCATCTCTTTGCCGGTGGCCGAACAGGACTGTACGAATTCAGGAACGGCAAGTTCATCAAGGAATACAATTACGACAACAGCCCGTTGAGGACTACTGCAGCCATCGATCAACCAACTAAGGACTATACTTTCGTACAAACGGCTGTCTTCGACAGTAACGGCCATCTGTGGCTTGTCAATAGTGGCAGCAATACTGGTTCGCTGTATGAGATCACCAAGGACGGCGAATGGGTCAGCCACCATAACCCAGGGTTCTTAAATACAGCAAAACGTACCTACGATAATGTGGTCAATGGCATGTTCGACAGCCGCGGACTCTTCTGGTGCTGTAACGACCGTTTCGTGGAAGCAGCCCTGATATGCTACCAACCTTCTACTGACGAGGCCATTGCCTACAAGAAATTTGTCAACCAGGACGGCACATCGCTGGAGAGTGTCTATGCTGTCACCTGCGTTGCTGAGGACTTAGACAAGAACATCTGGTTTGGTACAGACCGCGGTCTGCTGATGATAGAAAAGGATAATGTCGGCAAGAGTGCCAGCGATATGGTTTTTACCCAGGTGAAGGTACCTCGCAACGACGGTACCAACTATGCCGACTATCTGTTGGCCGGACTGAAGATTACCTGCATCAAGATTGACAACGACGGCAACAAATGGATTGGTACCAACGGTAGTGGCGTCTACCAGATTAGTCGTGACAATATGACGGAGCTGCAACACTTCACGACAGAAAACAGCAGTCTGCTGTCGGACGTGGTAGGTGGCATAGAAATTGACACCAATACCGGTGAGGTGTTCTTTGGCACAAATGACGGGCTCTGTTCGTATATGAGTGGTGTGACCAAACCTATCTCGGAAATGACGGAAGACAACGTCTATGCCTATCCTAATCCTGTCACTCCTGACTATACGGGACCTATCACCATTACGGGCCTGACGTATAATGCCGACGTGAAGATTCTGACAGCCAGCGGCAAACTGGTGGCTGAAGGTAAGAGCAACGGACAGCTGTTTACGTGGGATGGCTGCGACAAGGACGGCAATCGTGTGGCCAGTGGCGTCTATATGGTGGCTACGGCAACGAATAAGGGCGAAAAGGGAGTAGTATGCAAGATAGCCGTCATCAACTGACCTATGTGTTGATTGCGGTCTTCACATTGCTGCAGCTGGCTGTTCTGGCTGTCTTTGGCTATACCCCCTACCCTGACAGCGAGGGTTACATGTTGTTGGCTGAGCAATGTGTGGCAAACGGAGAACCCTACCCTATCGTCTCGAAACTCTGCGACTATCCTTTCCTGTGGAACATCGGAGCCGTTAATGCTGTGGCAGCATCGCTGGCATTGTTCCATTCCGTCACGCCCCTGCTCGTTCTTTACTCGCTGATGAAAGGTATCACGGCCTGGCTGTTTTATGCCGTCACAAGGAAAATATGTGGCTCTCAGGTGGCTTTCATCGCCTTGATACTCTATGTCATCTATCCTGCCAACTATGGAGAAGGTACTTCTACGCTCAGCGAACTGCCCTTTATGTGTTTCATGATGCTGGGAGTGTATTGTTCGCTGGTGCGCAACCAGAGCTTCCTGGGAGGCATGCTATTAGCCATTGGCAACTGGTTCCGTCCGATGGGTATTGTCTTCCTGTTGGCCCTACTTATCGTGATGCTGTTCAAGTGGCGCAAAAGCATCAAACTGCTTTTAGGCTATGCGGTCATGATAGCCGTCATCGGTACAGTCACCATGAGCCGGACAGGATTGTTCCTCTATCAGGCCAAGACTGGTTGGATTTCACTCGCAGACTATTCCACAGACCATGATTCTGCATCATTGGCCGTTCGAGACCACCAGGAATGGAACGTCAGTCAGAAGGACTCTGCCTGGCAAGCATTATTCTTCGACTGGCTGAAGGAACACCCGAAGGAGTACGTGGCACAGATGCCTGGCAAACTGGCTAACACCTATGTCTCGGACAATGTCAATATGTGTACGTTTATTCCTGACAAACAGGATGCTGACTACATGTATGACGAGGTCAGCATGGGTACACTCATCAACTGTTTCCCACGACTGTCTGCCATCCAATGGCTGACGGTATTGAACCTGCTCGTCTACTTCACGGTTTTAATGGGTGCCGTCGTCAGTCTGTTCTATTTCAGGCGCGACACCTATCTGCTGCCTGTCAGCATCATTGCCTTAGGCACCCTGCTTCTGCTCTTTGTCGGTCACGGCGAATCGCGTTTTCACCAGCCCTTCATGCCGTTTTTCATGATGCTTACTGCTTTGTTGATACAAAATCAAAAACATTATGAGTAAAGAACAAAGCTTGATGATAAAAGGAATAGCCATCTTGATGATGTTGTTCTTCCATTTGTTTTTCAGAGAGGAAGTCAATGATCTATGCTCTCCTTTGATCATGATTGGTGATACATCTCTTGTATATTACTTTTCTCAAGCATGTTATCCTGTTTCTTTCTTTATGATTCTTAGTGGTTATGGATTGACATTCCTTTTCAAGAATAATAAGTGGGATGTGAAAGGACAAGGAAGGCGACTACTGAAGCTCTATACACATTATTGGATAATATTGTTGATTTTTGTCAGTATAGGTCATTTCATCAATTCTCAAATCTATCCTAACGACCTATTACACGTAATAGTAAATGTAATCGGCATCAGATGCACTTATAATGGTGAAACATGGTTTCTATTGTCTTATGCTCTTATTTCCCTTAGTTCTTACTGGATTATCAAGTACGTCTATTATCTGAACAACAAGAAGCAGACTGCTGCCACATTAGTCGTTTATGCTATCATATTCCTTTCTGCCAGGCATCTTGGTTATAACCTGCCCAAAAATCCCGTTTGGGAAACATTACTCATACAACCTGTCTATTTCGTACAACTGACGTTCTATTTCAGCCTTGGCATCGTATTATATAGATTAATGGAAAAGGGACTGATGTTTGGAGGTCATAAACCTTACATCTACGTTTCTTTACTTGTATGTTTATTTTTTGTCAAAAGTCTTTTTAAGATTACAATAGCAGATGGTCTGTATGCCTTACTGTTCATCATTCTTTTACTGAATATATCATTTCCATTATGGATAAACAAAATACTCTATGAATTGGGGCGTCGCTCTATGGTAATGTGGATGACGCATACCTTCTTCTGTTACTATCTGTTTCCTGACTTTATCTATGGTTTTAAATATCCATTGGTCATATTTGCAGTTCTCGTTATTGTCAGTTATCTGACAGCTATTCCCATTATGTGGATAGGTAAAAATGTAATAAGAATCATAAGGTTATGAGATTAATAATCAAAATCAAAAATCATCAATCTATATTAAAAATGGTAAGAAATATATTGAATAAGGTTTGTTTTGCAGCGGCTTTTAGCTTCATCGCTAATTCTTTAGCATTTGCTGACAGTTACGACAACAACAACTATCGGCCAAACAACCAGACGGTGATACTGGGGGAGACCAATCTGCCGATTGTGTTCATCAACACACAAAATCAGGTGATTCACAAAGACTGGCGTATAGCCGTGAGGATGAAAGTTGTCAATAATGAGGACGGCCTCAACTATGGCGATACCCTCGCCCACCCTGACCAGACGACAGACTACGAAGGATGGATAGGTATCAAATACAGGGGTAACAGTTCGTTTGATGGCTCACCCAAGAAGCCGTATAGTTTCAAGACGCTAAAGACGAACGACCCTGACGGCAAGAAAGAGAAGGTGAAAATTCTGGATATGCCTGCTGACAACGACTGGGTGTTGCTGGCTCCGTACAACGACCGTAGCATGATACGTGACGTCATGATGTTCCAGCTGGCTCGTCCCTATTTTGAATGGGTACCAACGCTGCGCCATTGTGAGGTGATTCTCGATGGTATCTACTATGGTGTCTACATCATTGGTGAACGTCCGGGAAAAGGTAAGAACCGCCTGAATCTGGATGACCCTGGTGACAGCGACGATGCTCTGACTGGCGGCTATCAGATACAGGTAGACCGCGACGATGAAGAGCACGTCTATGTGTCCAAATATCCTGCTGTCAACAAATATGGAAACCCATATTATTCCTGGAATCAAATTTACATCCAGTACAAGCATCCGGAATACGATGACATGATACCTGACCATCCTGCACAGTTAGAATATATTCAGAACCAGATAGACCTGATGGAGGATGCGCTGGATTCCGACAACTTCAAAGACCCTGAAGAAGGCTACAGGAAATATATCAACCCCTTGTCGTTCATTGACTACCAGCTGTCTCAAGAGGTTTCTGTCAATGTGGACGGCTATAGGCTGAGTACCAATCTCTATAAGCATCGTGACTCAAAGGACCCACTCTTTAAGACAACTCTGTGGGACTTTAATATCGCCTTTGGTAATGCTGACTATTGTGGAGGTGATAAAACCAACGTTTGGATTTACGATAATTCAAAGACAGGTAATCAAAATAACAAAGTTCCCTTCTGGTGGATCAAACTGATGAAGGACCCTGACTACGTCACACAGCTGAAGGCTCGTTGGCAACAATACCGTCAGGAATTTTACAGCGACGAACACATCACGCAGACCATCGACTCGTTGGTAAACAATCTTGACGTGAAAGAGGCCCGCAAACGCAACTATAAAGCCTGGTCGGTCTGGAATCAATATGTGTGGCCTGTACCTAACTGGCAGACTGTCAACACATGGGAAAAGGAAATTGCCCACCTGAGAACGTTTATCAACAACCGTATTGCCTGGCTTGACCAACAATGGGAGTACGACCCTAACGCTAATGGAACGGGTATCAAAAACGTACAAAACAATGGTCTCAATAAAGAGATTGCTGGCTATTACGATCTGCAGGGTAAGCCTGTTTCACAATCAAAGAAGGGTGTTGTCATTGTGCGTTACAACGACGGCACATTCAGCAAGCGCGTAAACTGGTAATCAAGAGCAACAGGCGCTGTTTCATCGACAAACGCCTCCCTATCCTATCCATATCTTGCTTGATATCTAGATAGAAGGGTGAGTGCTTCCATATCCGTCGGGGCTCGTGGGCTGCTACGGCAAAGAGGTTGACCAGACGGTCGTCAAGCATGTCTGACAAAAATTCTTGATGCTGGTCGGCTGGAATAGCTTGTTTGCGCAGCTCATTGAGCTCATAACAGTAGTCTGACGTCCATTGGAACGTATTACAGGTATGTTCCTCGCCTTTATTATACACGGAGTCGTAGACAATACTGACGGACTTGTCAGTTGAAAAGACCAGGCGCAGCCAGAAAATATAGTCTTCGCCCATCATGATATGACGGGGAATGTCAAACAAGTAAGGTGTTATGATGTCACGCCTGTAGAGACTTCCCCAAGGCAGTCCGATGTTACCCTCAGCACGCACAGCCAAATGACGGAATTCATTCATAGAAATGACTTTCCTTGACTCTGACGGCAATGTATGGCCATTACCCAGAACAATGTTTGTCTCTCTGCTGATGCCTTGTGACAAGGATAACAAAGCGTCGACAGGCAACGTGTCGTCAGAATCCACAAAACTAATCCAGTCGCCTGTGGCTGCCTCTACCCCAGCCCATCGTGCTGCCGTACGGCCTTGATTGGCTTGATGGATGACGTGTATTCTATCATCCTTGTATTGATCACAAATATGGCCGCTATTGTCCGTACTGCCATCATCGACTATGATGAGTTCCAAGTCAGTAAACGACTGACCAAGAATACTCTCAATACACGCAGCAATGGTGTCTTCAGAGTTATAGACAGGTACAATAACGGAAATCATTTTCAGCTCAACGCCAACATTCTTTCTATGGGTTTCACGGCATCCTGAGCTATCTTGGGGTCAACCTCGACAGAAGGCCATTCGTACTTCAGGCAGTTGTAAATCTTGCGCAGGGTATTCATCTTCATGTACTGGCACTCGTTACAGCTGCATTCTAGGCCGCTCTCGCTGATTTCCGGAGGCACGGGTATAAATTCCTTGTCAGGACACGTGCGCTGCATCTCGTGGAGAATACCAGCCTCTGTAGCCACGATATATTGTGTTGCGCGGTTCTGCTGTGCATAGTTCAGCATCGTTGCCGTACTGCCTTTAACGTCAGCAACAGCCAACACAGGACCCTTACACTCCAGATGAGCCATTACGACAGCCTCAGGATACTGTTTCTTCAGTTCTAGAATCTTGTTGACCGAGAAGCGCTCATGAACATGACAGCCACCATTCCACAACAGCATCTGGCGACCTGTCACCTCATTGATATAATTGCCTAAGTTATAGTCAGGACCAAAAATCAGCTTGGCATCCTTTGGCAACTGGTCGACGACTTTCTTGGCATTGCCTGATGTCACAACAACATCCGTCAGCGCCTTCACGGCAGCAGTCGTGTTGACATAGGAAATGACTTGATAGCCAGGATGCTCGTCCTTGAATTTCCTCAGGTCTTCGGCCTTACATGAGTCAGCCAATGAACAGCCGGCATTCAGATCTGGACACAGTACGGTCTTGTCGGGCGACAGCAGCTTACAGGTCTCTGCCATGAAGTGAACACCACACATCACCATCATTTTTGCTTCCGTCTCTGCAGCCTTGCGTGCCAAAGCCAGTGAGTCGCCAACGAAGTCGGCAATATCCTGTATGTCGCCTATGGTATAGTAGTGGGCCAAGATGATGGCATCCTTCTCACTACACATGCGACGAATTTCCTGTTTCAAGTATTCTGTCTCACTCATTCCTTCAGGAACGCTGACCTGTTCGTCAATGAATCCTTGTTCTTTCCACTCAGTTTTCAACATAACATTATATTTTTATTTCTTTTCTTTTTTTTCTTTTAAAAAGAGAAATGAATAGGATGATATGCCGTGGATATGTGCAAAACTTTTCATGCTTTTTCTTGCATAGAAGTTTATCAACCCGTGAAACAGCTTTATCGACACCTACTGTGGATACTTATTTGCTGATTATGAAGCTGCTAAGCAGTTTATCCACAATTCTCTATTTTGGTGCAAAATTAATAAGTTTATATCTTTTTCTTGCAAATTTTAGTGGAAAAGTGCGGGAAAAGTTCGTAATTTATGCATATTATCCACTAAAAAACAAAAATGACGATGATTAATCGGTAATTATTCACTAACTTTGCACACGTTATCCACATAGTTATCCACACTTTTATCCACCATGCGAAAGATAAGAACCATAGAAATGAAACGCCTTACTGTTGAGGAGTACCGTGAGGCTGAGAAACTGCCTTTAGTCGTTGTATTGGATGATGTACGCTCGATGTACAATATCGGTAGCGTATTCCGTACTTGCGATACCTTTCGCGTTGAGGCTGTCTATCTCTGTGGCATCTGTCAGACGCCACCATCCACGGAAATCCATAAGACAGCCCTTGGTGCTGAGGAGAGTGTCAGCTGGCAGTATTTCAAGACAGCATTGGAGGCTGTCAATGAACTTAAAAAACAAGGCTATACCGTCCTTTCCGTTGAACAGGTGGAACACAGTACCAAACTACACACATTCGTGCCTCAGCGTAGCTTAAAATACGCCGTAGTGCTTGGCAACGAAGTCAAGGGCGTCCATCAGGAGGTGGTCGACGCCTCAGATGGCTGCTTGGAGATTCCCCAACTGGGTACCAAACACTCCATGAACGTCTCTGTCACCGCCGGCATCATCATCTATAAATTCGCTGAGACGCTCATCATCCGATAACCCCCTACTCTATCGACGTAGTTTCCTTCGGACAAATAGTCTTTTTGCACGGAGCAAATAGTCTATTCCCTTGGTAGAAGAAGGCTCTTTGCACGACACTTCCTAGGTTGCGCTAAAGCACTTCCTGTATTGTCCAAAGGCATTTCTCTTATCACCCAAAGGCACTTCTCTTATCGCCCGAAGGCACTTCTTAAGTCGCCTTAAAGCACTTCCTAGGTCGGGATGTGCCTTCGGACGTGACGCAATATAGGAGCAGACATTTCAGAAAGTAACTCTTTTACCCCTCGAATCAGCCATGATACGTGTCATTTGGCAACAAAACTCCTTCCAAATGTGGTCAGAATACTGATTTTTAGTGTTGCCTATGCGTTCAAAACGAACAGGAAAAAGCATCAAAACGAGGGCTTAATGCATGTTTTTGAGGCCTTCTTTTGTAATGGAACTCCTGTCAGACGTCTTCACCCTCGACGACCTCAACATCGTCCGCCGTGCACAGGGCATGAAGGGCGACGGTTCTGCCCTACTCCGCAAATGGGTGTCACGTGGCTACTGCACCTACGACCCCGTCACCCAACAGTACACCAAAAGTCCGCAATTCATAGCCAAGCACCAGAAACAGGCGGCGTAGAGTCAAAAGCTGGCAGCCAATAGCATAGAGTCAAAAGCTGGCAAGCCGGCAGTGCAGAGTCAATTATAAGGGGGGAGACAAATCGTCTCCCCCCTTTCATCTTTTCTGTACCTTGTGACAATTGTGACAATTGGACAATGCATTTTTGCAACTTACCTTACAAATCAACAGATTTTCGAAATGACATATCATTTACAAAGAAAATACCTCAAAAATATTACTTTTGACAGATTTTTGCAGCCAAGTCATTCAGTTGAAGGCAGCGTTGTCGCATGTTCTCTATCTTTTCATTCTGATATGGGAAGGGAGAAAGCATGAGTAGACGTCCTTCAGTACAGGCCTCAAGGTATTTTGGTTGAGGCTTGAAGAATGGAGAAAAACCGTTAAGCAGCAGAACGATGAGAGGAACATGCTCATTAAGGGCTGCTGTTGCTATCTGTTGTTCGCCTGGACTAATGCAGGGCGAAACGAGAATAGCTCCCTGATCGTGAGCCTGAAAGAGCATAGTGGTTTTCTGCTGTTCTATTTCTTCAGATGTGAGACGGCGAGAACACTGAATCTGGAGTTTCACAGGGTTGTCAAGAAGGAAACGATTTCCAATGGCTTGCATCTGGGTGTCAGCAGCATTAATAGTACCAAGACGGGAGAAATACTCAGGGTGCTGGCGTTTCAATAGCAAACGGCGAGGGTTGTCGTCAAGGTAGGCAAACATTCGCTCTAACTGGCCCTTGTGCATCAGAATGCGGTCGTTGTAACCAGGTTCCCACAATTTTCCGTGAGATCGGCCAGCAGCAGTGTGTCTGGTTTTCTTTTCCTGCTCTGATAGAGCAGGGTACAGGGACTGCATGATACCCAGTTCTCTGGCTGCTTTGCGGGTACCTATCTTGAAGCCTTCGATTACTTTACCAAGCGGTTTCTCCATCTTTTCCTGAACGAACAGGATGCCGTGGATATGGTCAGGCATGATGCACAGCTTCAGCACTTTTACCTCTGGATGGAAAAAAGGTATCGACATCCAACATTCCTTGACTTTTTCACCCATAGGAGAGAGAACGACCTGAGGAATATTTGGTCCTTCTTTTTCTGATGGATTACCTGTAAGGGAGCCCAGCAATGGTTTTCGTCCCTCTATGGCCATAGTTATCATATATATTCCCCTATCAAAGTAGTTATGCCCTTCCATACGGCGTTTCATAGAAGGCTTCTTTTCCCCAGCATATTTCTCCCATTTCCGTTCTGGGGTTTTGTCGTTCTTTGTTGCCATATCCTTTGTTTTAGTTGGGTGTACTGCGCTAATAGCGCAGTTTACTTGACTTAGTGGGCCTCGAGCCAGTTGGCGCCAAAGCCGGAGTCAGCAACAAGGGGAACGGCCATTTGGAAGGCGTTCTGCATTTCCTGAATAACGATATGCTCTACTTTTTCCTTCTCTTCAGGGAGAACGGAGAAGTTGAGTTCGTCGTGCACCTGGAGAATCATTTTGCTCTTGATGTTTTCAGCCTTGAAGCGTTGGAAGATGTGGATCATGGCCACCTTGATGATGTCGGCAGCAGTACCCTGAATGGGGGCATTGATGGCATTACGCTCAGCAAAGCCTCGGACGGTAGCGTTGGCACTATTGATATCTGGCAGATAGCGACGACGTCCAAATAGGGTAGTGACGTAACCTTTCTGACGGGCCACTTCCTTGGATTTTTCCATGTAGTCATGAACCTGTGGGAAGGTCTGGAAGTAGCCGTCAATCAGCATCTTAGCTTCATCGCGAGGAATGTCCAGACGCTCAGCGAGACCAAAGACCGTGATGCCATAAATAATTCCAAAGTTGGCTCGTTTTGACTTTGTTCGTTCATCACGTGTGACCTCCTCGATGGGCTTCTTGTAGATGTTGGCAGCCGTAGCAGCATGGAGGTCCTTGCCTTCGCGGAACACCTCAATCATGTGTTCATCACCACTCAGATGGGCCATCACGCGTAGCTCAATCTGACTGTAGTCGGCCGAGAAAAACAGGCAACCTGGCTCAGGTACGAAAGCCTTTCGAATCTCCTTGCCATCCTCGCCACGAATAGGAATATTCTGCAGGTTGGGGTCGCTGCTTGAGAGTCGTCCTGTAGCTGTAACTGTCTGATTGAACGACGTATGGATGTGTCCTGTACGTGGATTAATCAGCTTGGGAAGGGCATCGATATAGGTGCCGATGAGTTTCTTGATGCCACGATGTTCCAGAATGTCAGCAACGATCTCATGTTTGTTGCGCAGCTGCTGCAACACCTCTTCGCTGGTGACGTACTGACCGGTCTTGGTCTTCTTGGCCTTCTCAACGATTTTGAGTTTATCGAAGAGTATCTCTCCAACCTGTTTGGGTGAAGCAATATTGAACTGTACTCCAGCCAGTTCATAGATACGTTGTTCGAGTTCTAACATTCTCTCTGTCAGCTGTTTGGATGTTTCTGTGAGTGAGGCTGTATCGAGGCATACACCATTCATCTCCATCTCAGCCAAGACTGGCATCAGGGGCATCTCTATATTATAAAATAGGTCTTCGCATTGCAACCGTTTCAACTCTGGTTCCAATTTGTTTTTCAGCTGAAGGGTAATGTCGGCATCTTCGCAGGCATACTCATAGACGAGGGTAGGGGAGAGGTCGCGCATGGAACGTTGGTTCTTACCTTTCGGTCCAATGAGCTCATCGATATGGATGGTTTTATAATTAAGGTATATCTCAGCCATGTAGTCCATGTTGTGACGCAACTCGGGTTGGATGAGGTAGTGGGCAATCATCGTGTCCCACATCGGACCATCAAGATGAACGTCGTAGTTACGCAACACCTCGAGATCGTACTTCAGATTCTGACCGACCTTGAGAATTTTTGGGTCTTCATAGAGCGGTTTAAAGATATTAACAATTTGCAACGCTTCTTCATAATTTGCCGGAATCGGCACGTAAAAGGCCTCATGTTCCTTCACGGAGAAACTCAAACCCACCAATTCGGCATCGATTGCGGAGGTCGAAGTGGTTTCCGTATCTAGAACGAGAAATTCTTTTGTAAAGAAATAATCACACAATTTTTTGATATCTTCCTCTTTTTCAACGAGTTTGTATTCATGAGCCACTGTTTTTAAGCTCTCAAAACTCGAAAATTTGGGCTCATTCGACCCTTCGGGCGCAAATTCTGCAAAGAGATCGAGTTGTCCGTTCACAGGTTTTGGCTTATTTTCAACTTTTTTAAGAATCTTCGCTGCCAGCGTCTTCAACTCCAGTTCTTCGAAGAGTTTGGCCAATTCGCTCTCGTTGGGTTCCGACATCTTCAATTCATCCATCTTCAGTTCGATGGGAACATCCGTTTTGATGGTCGCCAGAAATTTCGAGAGCTTGATGTCGTCGACATGCTCTTCCACTTTTTTCTGAAGGGCACCCTTAATCTCGGAAGTACGGCTGATGAGATTCTCAACCGTTCCGAACTCATTGATCAGTTTGACTGCCGTCTTTTCACCCACACCTGGACAACCAGGAAAGTTATCGGCAGAGTCGCCCATTAATGCCAAGAGGTCAATAACAGCCTCTGTCGTTGGAATGGCATATTTTGCTTTTACCTCCTCAGGACCCATCACCTCGTAGCCACCCCCGTGACGGGGACGGTAGATGAAGACCTTGTCGCTGACCAGCTGACCGTAGTCCTTGTCGGGCGTCAGCATGTAGGTTTCGATGCCTTGAAGACCGGCTTTCGTGGCCAAAGTGCCGATGACATCGTCAGCTTCGAAGCCGTCGACCTGTAGGGTAGGGATGTTCCAGGCTCTCAAAATATCCTTAATGATAGGTACCGATTTCTTGATATCCTCGGGGGTTGCCTCGCGCTGGGCTTTATAAGCAGGGTAGGCCTCACTACGGAATGTAGGACCATGAGGGTCGAAAGCCACGCCCAGATGGGTAGGCTGCTCCTTGGTAAGCACTTCCTGTAAGGTATTCAGGAAGCCCATGATGGCGCTGGTGTTCAGACCTTTTGAGTTGATACGTGGGTTTTTGATGAAGGCGTAATACGACCTGTAGATGAGTGCGTAAGCATCCAAAAGAAAGAGTTTCTCCATATCTTTACTGTCTTACTTAATGGTAACAATATTCAATTTGTGCGTAAAATTACTAAAAAAATTACGACTATCCAATTATTTTCATTAATTTTGCAAGAAAAATATACGATACATGGATTATTTAAGCATCATTAAGCAGCCAATAGCGAAGGATTTAGACGATTTTATCGCATTATTTGAGCAGGCTCTGACACACAAAGACGGTATGTTGGGAGCTGCCTTAAATCACATCTCACAACGTGGTGGCAAGCGCATGCGACCCATCCTGATGTTGTTGATGGCCAAGAACTTCGGTGGCGTTTCCAATGTCACTCAACATTCTGCCGTCGGTCTCGAACTGTTGCATACGGCATCTTTGGTGCACGATGATGTCGTGGATGAGAGTAGTGAACGTCGCGGGCAGGCCTCTTTGAATGCTACCTATAATAATAAGGTGGCCGTACTGGTAGGTGACTTCATTCTGTCTACGGCCTTGTTGCATGTGTCGTATACGAATAATCAGCGCATCGTTCAGGAGCTATCGGAACTGGGACGAACACTGGCTGCCGGTGAGATCCTGCAGTTGTCAAACATCCAGAATCAGGAGTTATCGGAAGAGGTCTATTATAAGGTTATTGAGCAGAAGACTGCTGCCCTGTTCCAGTCGTGTGCTGCCATAGGTGCTCTGTCTGCAGGCGCTTCTGATGAAATGGTGAGGAAAGCTGGCGAATTCGGTCGTAATCTGGGTATTATGTTCCAGATACGTGACGATATTTTCGACTATTTTGACTCGAAGGAGATAGGTAAGCCTACAGGCAATGATATGACTGAAGGAAAGCTGACTTTGCCCGTTATCTATGCGCTGAACAATACTGATTATGAATCGATGCAGACACTGGCCAAAAAGGTAAAGGCTGGCACAATCAATCGTGATGAAATCGCTGTATTAGTGGAGTTTACCAAACAGCAAGGTGGTATTGACTATGCTGAACGGAAAATGGCCGAATTCAGTCAGATTTGTATGCAATACATCAAGGACAACGTTCAGGATAATGCCATCAAAGAATCCCTGACGGCCTATGTTGACTACGTTGTTCAACGTAATTACTAAATAAGAAAAGCGACCCTTTGAGGTCGCCTTTTTTGTTTAGAAGTCATTGACTCATTCATTAGAAGAACTTCACTTCCTTACCTGCCAAATCGCTCAGTACGAGGTTGGCCAGACGACTGGTACCCAGACGGAAGTAGTAGTTGTTCATCCATTCTCCACCCAGAACCTCCTTGTAGATGGTGTAGTAGGTGAGGGCATCTTGCATCGAATTGATGCCACCAGCAGGCTTGAAACCAATGCGAATGCCCGTCTTCTGGAAGTATTCCTTGATGGCCTGACACATGACGTAGGCAGCCTCTGGTGTGGCACTAACCTTCTCCTTACCCGTAGAGGTCTTGATGTAGTCGGCACCGGCATACATCGACAGGATAGAGGCCTTCTTGATGTTGGCACAAGATCCTAGGTCGCCTGTCTCCAGAATAACCTTCATGGGCACCTTGCCACAGGTTGCTTTCTGCTCGCGGATTTCGTCACAGACAGTCTCGTAGTCACCAGCCAGGAATTCGCCGACATGCATCACGATATCAACGTTCTTGGCACCATCGCGAATAGCCAGAGCTGTCTCGGCAATCTTCACTTCCATCAAGGCCTGAGAAGACGGGAAGGCACCGCTGACGCAGGTGGGAATAACGCCTTCAACTTCGCACGATTCGCTGACCAGCTTCGTGAAACGAGGGTAGGTGACGATGGTTGCTACATGAGGCATATCAGGATACTCATGGGCAAAATCGTTGACTTTCTCAACCAGTTTCAGTACACTTTCTGCTGAATCCTGGGTGGTCAAAGTCGTCAACTCGATGGAGCCAAACATGAATTTCTTCACTTCTGGCGTGTCGTTTTCAGCTACCTTTTCTTCAATGATTTTCTGAACAGCAGCCTTGACATCTTCGTCCTTGATGTCGAAGCTATAAAGGTTCAGGGCCTGTTGGTACATGTCCTCCAGATGCTGTGCATCGTCGTGATGATGATGATCGTGGCCACAGCCACAGTTACAATGTTCACTCATAGTTTAATTGGATTTAGTTAATAATCAGTTATTTATAATATTTTATTTCTTGAAGTTACTTCATTAGTTTCTCATTATTCTTATGACGTTCCGCATCACGTTTTGTCTTCTTTTCTATCGACTTTTGCAGTTCCTCTGTCAGGTCGACACCCGTCTGATTAGCCAGACAAATCAGTACCCAAAGTATGTCGGCCATTTCTTCGCCGAGGTTGTCTTTTTCGCCAGGCTTAAAACTCTGGTCACCATATTTACGGGCCATCACACGAGCCAGTTCACCAACTTCTTCTGTCAGGACAGCCATATTGGTGAGTTCAGAGAAATAACGCACTCCGTACGTCTTAATCCACTGGTCTACAACTTGTTGCGCTTCTTGTAAGGTCATAGTATTCGCATCATTTGTGCAAATAGAAATATGATTGCAATGAGCAATATGATAATGTTCTGCTTGTTCTCACGTGCATATTCGTTCCAGTGGAATGCCTTATAGAGGAAGGAAACGAGCCACAACAGCAGACCCACACAACAGGGCCACATGCCAAAATTAGCACCCCAAATCCAAGAGCACACTATACCGATAATAACCAGTATCAGTCCTGAAACTTCTATTTCCCTAAGATACTTCTTCATTGTTCTTTACTGTTTGTTGCGATTCGGTCGCAACCATTATTACTCTTTGTTTTTAGTGTCCATACAGATAGTCACCGGACCGTCGTTGATGAGTTCAACTTTCATGTCTGCACCGAATTCGCCTGTGCCAACAGGCTTGCCAATAGCCTCTGACAACTGCTGGCAAAATGCCTCGTAGAGTGGGATAGAGTGTTCGTGTGAGCCAGCGCGGAACCAACTGGGACGATTGCCTTTTTTATAGCTGGCATAGAGTGTGAACTGGCTTACAACTAATGCCTCACCCTGTACATCCAGAATGCTTCGGTTCATAACGTCGTTCTCGTCACCAAAGACCCTCAGATTGGCAATCTTTTTGACCAGCCAGTCGACGTCTTCCAGAGTGTCATCATCGCAAACACCAAGCAGAATCAGATAACCATGCTTGATGGCTGATTTAACCTGTCCGTCAATAGTGACACTTGCCTTGCTTACTCGTTGAATGACTGCTCTCATGCTGCAAAGATAAACAATTAATTTGAAATCTCCAAACTTTTAGGAATGGAAATAATCATAGACGATTTGTGCCTTAGCCTTACCAATTAATTCACTGAGTTGTTCGAGTTCGGATTCACGTATTCTTTTCACGGATTTCAGGCTATTTAAAAGCTCGTCACGCGTCTTGGGACCAATGCCTTTGATATCATCCAACTCAGAGTGTAAGGCGCGCTTAGAACGCTTGTTTCGATGGAATTCTATGGCAAAGCGATGCACCTCGTCCTGTAGTTGCGTGAGCACCCTAAATAACTCTGAAGTATCCTTCATACCTACCACTCTTGGCGGGAAACCATAGAGTAGTTCATTCGTTCTGTGCTTATCGTTTTTGGCCAGTCCAGCAATAGGAATATCCAGTCCTAACTCGTCTTGAACAGCCTGTCGAATGACCTCCATCTGGCCTTTACCACCATCAGCAACGATGAGGTCGGGTAGGGGTTGTTCCTCTTCCAAAAGGCGCTGGTATCGTCTTAAAACGACCTCTTTCATCGACGCGTAATCGTCTGGTCCCACCACCGTTTTGATGTTGTATTTGCGATAATCCTGCTTTGACGGCTTCATCTTTTTGAACACCACACAGGCAGCAACGGCATCTGTCCCAGAGATATTTGAATTATCAAAACACTCTATCTGATACGGCATCTTTGGCAGGTGCAAAAGATTCTGTAGCTCCTTCATCAACCGCACCTGTTTTTGTTCAGGATTGAGCTTTTCAGCTTGCTTCAGACGGTCGAATTTATACTGCTTTCCGTTCATCTGCGACAGCTCTAATAGCGTCTTTTTATCGCCTCGCTGGGGTATAGTAATCGTCACTCCTTCAAGGTCGATATTGACCTCCTGTGGCAGGATGATTTCCTTGGCATGACTCTTAAAACGCTCACGCATTTGTACGATAGCCAACTGCAACAACTCCTCGTCTGTTTCTTCCAGTTTCTTCTTATATTCGAAGGTGAAACTTTGGTTAATCTGTCCGTTAGATACGTGGATATAGTTGACGAAAGCAACCTTTTCATCGTTGGTTATGCTGAGTACGTCAACGTTGTCAATCGTATGGCTTACGACCTCGCTTTTAGCCACAAATTGTTCCAATAGAAAATAGCGCAGCTTGACTTCTTCTGCCTCTTCGAAACGCAGCTCTTCTGACAATTTCAACATCTCATTCTTCAAGACAGACAATACCTCGCGCGTGTTTCCCTTTAAGATTTCGCGTGCCTGATCAATACCTTTTAGATAGTCTTCAAGGGATTGTTTTCCTACGCACGGTCCCTTGCAATTCTTGATATGATATTTCAGACAAACTTGGTACTTTCCCTGCTCAACACCCTCTTTCGTAATGGGCATCTTACAACTGCGTGGCTGGTATAGTTTCTTGATGAGATCGAGCACGCCATTCATAGTGCCAACATGTGAATAGGGTCCGTAATAGGTACCCCATTTTTTGTTGATGGTGCGTGTAGCAAAGATGCGAGGTAAATACTCCTTTGAGATGCAAATACTGGGGTAGGTTTTGCCGTCTTTTAGCAGGACGTTATATCGTGGATTATACTTTTTGATAAGTGCATTTTCCAGTAATAAAGCATCCTCTTCGGTATTGACAACAGTATAGCTGATATCATATATCTTTGATACCAGAACTTTGGTTTTGAAACGGTCTACCTCAGTATGGAAGTATGACGAGACGCGCGACTTCAGATTCTTGGCCTTACCCACATAAATAATGGTACCATCAGCATCGTAATACTGATAGCTACCAGGTTTCTGTGGTAAGCTGGCTACAATTTTCTTCAGTCGACTTAACCGAGCCTCGTTTTCTTCCTGTGTCATTCCTAATGTTTCACGTGAAACAACTATACTTTTATAAGCGTTGTTACCTCTATGTCGTCCTCAAACACATCACGGCCGTGTAATCCTTCATCAGTTATTTCGATGAGGAAGTTTACCATAATAGCGCGTGGGTTAAACTTGCGAACCAAGTTACAAGCAGCTTTCATCGTGCCACCAGTTGCCAATAAGTCGTCATGTAACAACACAACGTCTTTATCGTTAATGGCATCCTCATGAATCTCTATAGTATCTGTGCCATATTCTTTCGCATAACTCTCCTGAACGGTTGCGGCAGGTAATTTTCCTGGTTTACGGGCTAACACAACACCAGCTCCAAGTTTCACCGCCAAAGCAGAAGCCATTACGAAACCACGGCTTTCAATACCCACAATCTTGGTGATTCCTTTGTCTTTGTAAAGTTCGTAGAGTTCATCAACCATAATCTGCAAACAGGCAGGGTTTTTAAAGAGCGTTGTCACATCACGAAAGTTAATACCCTTCTGTGGAAAATCTGGAATACAGCGAAGATTCGCCATTAATGTCTTGTTGTTCATAATTCTTGGTTTTATCGTTAATAGCTATTATAAATGTTTCACGTGGAACCTATCTACCCATTAGCACCAACATGGCGTTGATATCGCTTGGACTTACGCCTGGAATTCGACTTGCTTGTGCCAACGTTTCGGGTTGAATCTTCTCTAATTTCTGACGTGCTTCTGTTGAAATGGCGGTCAGATTAGGATAGTCGAATTTACCTCTTATCTTGATATTCTCCAAACGGTGCATCTTCTCTGCTACCATTCGTTCGCGTTCGATATATCCTTTATATTTGATATGTATCTCGGCGGCTTCGGCAATTTCTTCTTTTCTGTTAGGAAGACGTTCGATGACTTCGTGGAATTCTGGAATGATAGCCTGCAGTTTTTCAAAGTTCAATTCAGGACGAGCCACCAGGTCTTCCAGTTTACAGCCATAGACGAGTGGGGTAGAGCCGACACTTTCTAAAGCACCATTAATAACTTTTGGTTTAATGGCAAAGTTTTGACAGAACGATTCGATTCTTTCAATGGCCTCTTTCTTTTCTAACCACCAATCGTAACGATCGCGTTTGGCAATGCCTAGCTCATAGGCTTTTTCTGTCAGACGCGCATCTGCGTCATCCTGTCTCAACAGTATTCTATATTCCGCCCTTGAGGTGAACATGCGGTAGGGTTCATCTACGCCTTTCGTCACGAGGTCGTCAATAAGTACACCGATGTATGCCTCGTCGCGTTGTAGTTCGAAGGTTTTGTGTGCCGAGGCTGAGCCTCTGCCTTCGGAACCTGCCATCAACGCAGCATTGATACCTGCCAGTGTTCCTTGTCCGCCAGCCTCTTCATAACCGGTTGTGCCATTCACTTGTCCTGCCAAAAACAGACCATTGATGACTTTCGATTCCAACGAATGTTTTAGTTGGGTAGGGTCGAAGAAATCGTATTCAATGGCATAGCCTGGACGATATACCTTCAAGTCTCGGAGGGCAGGGATATGCTTAAGCGCATTAATCTGAACGTCCATTGGCAACGATGACGAGAAACCGTTAAGATACATCTCGTTGGTGTCCTCACCTTCTGGTTCAAGAAACAAAAGATGCTGGGGACGGTCGGGGAAGGTGACAAGTTTTGTTTCAATCGAAGGACAATAGCGTGGACCAATGGATTGTATCTGTCCGTTATATAGTGGGGAGTCAGCCAGACCACCAAGCAGAGCTTCGTGTACCTCTGGATTGGTATAGCACACCCAACAAGGTAACTGCTTCAATGGACGCTGTGAAGGGTTGTCATGCAGACCATCAGCTCCACCCATATACGAAAACTTATAATAGCCGTTCTCACCATCCTGGCGTTCCATATCCTCGAAATGAACGGAACGTTTATCAATACGAACAGGCGTGCCAGTCTTCATACGAGCTGATCGGATTCCGTGACGGGTGATGCTCTCAGTAAAATGGGGTACGGCGGGTTCTGCTATACGTCCACCAGGAACCATCCTCATGCCGATATGCATCAGACCATTAAGAAACGTGCCGCAAGTAATGATGACGGCCTTGGCCCTGATTTCAGCACCCCAGATGGTCTTGACACCCACAACCTGTTTCGTGTGTTCTCCTACCTGAAGGTCGGAGTGTGGCGCGCAATGCTGTGCCACAGCAACATCCTCAACGAGAAGCTCATCGGCTTGGTCTTGCCAGACATCGAGGTTCTCGGTTTCGTCAAGTACAGAGCGCCATTTCCAGATAAATTTTCCTCTGTCGCATTGAGCACGAGGACTCCAAACGGCAGGACCCTTGCTACGATTCAGCATACGGAATTGGATAGCTGTGGCATCGGTGACAAGACCCATCTGTCCACCCAAGGCATCAATCTCTCGTACGATTTGTCCTTTGGCAATACCACCGATAGCCGGATTACACGACATCTGTGCTATCTTGTTCATGTCCATCGTCACCAATAACGTCTTTGCCCCCATGTTGGCCGAGGCACAAGCAGCCTCACAACCAGCATGTCCGCCACCAATTACTATTACGTCGTATTTCAGAATCATGTTGCAAAGGTACAATAAATTTTTATAAAACATATCCCAAGAATTATTTTTTTTTGTTTTGTCATTGTTGGTTCAAAAATAATTCGTATATTTGCAGTTCAAGCAGAGATGAATACTAACTAAAAACATTTAAACTATGAAGAAATTCATGCTTTTGACAGTGACGCTACTTGCTGCGCTGACCCTTTATGCCCAGACTCCAGCACCTCAGGACACCCCACAATTGGAGTTTGCTTTACAACTTAAGGTAACACTCGATCAGGCTTATAGTGCTGGCAATACCCAGCATGGACGACGGACCATCATTCCCATTACAGGTGGAACGTTCGAAGGACCATTGCTGCGTGGTACGATAATCAATGGTGGCGCAGACTATCAGCTGGCGAATGCTGACGGCAGTCGTACGGAACTGGAAGCCATCTATTGCATCAAGACAGACGACGATGTGTACATTCATGTACGTAATCGTGGCATTATTTACACAGGCAAGGACGAACAGGGCAATCCCTCGTTTTATTTCAAGGCCGCCCCACAGTTCGAGGCTCCTACAGACAGTCGTTATGCCTGGCTAAACAACTCGCTTTTCGTGTGTGCTCCTGAATGGAACAAGGATTTCAAGGGTATTGTGCTGAATGTTTGGCGCGTAAAATAGGTGAATTTTGTATAAATAGTGGATTTTCTCACGAAAACGTTTGCGTGGTTCATAGTTTTTTATTACTTTTGTAGCCTAAAACGTACGCGTGATACCTATTATCAAGTATCTTTAAGTTCAAATTATTAATATTTTAAATTCTATTTATGTGGTTATTTAATTCATCAATCGGTAGAAAGGTTGTTATGTCCGTTACCGGTATTGCGTTGATTTTGTTCCTGACATTCCACGGATGTATGAACATTGTTGCGCTCTTCTCTGGTGAGGCTTACAACATGATTTGCGAATTGCTGGGTGCCAACTGGTATGCTGTCGTGGCAACACTCGGTCTGGCTGCCTTAGCTGTGATTCACATCGTTTATGCGTTCATCCTGACCGCACAAAACCGTACTGCTCGTGGTAGTAATCGCTACGATGTGGCAACGACGGTTAATGCAGGCAAGGTGGAGTGGGCATCGAAGAACATGCTCGTGCTGGGTATCATCGTCTGCCTGGGCTTGCTGCTCCACCTGTTCAACTTCTGGTACAACATGATGTTTGCAGAACTTGTAGGTGTGGAGAAAGCCATTGGTGCCGCTGATGGTTTCGGATGGATTGTGGAAACGTTCTCGTGTCCTGTCTATGTAGTGCTCTACATCATCTGGCTTGTGGCTTTGTGGTTCCACCTCACTCACGGTTTCTGGTCAGCTATGCAGACCCTTGGATGGAACGGTAAGACCTGGTTCTGCCGTTGGAAGGTTATTGGTAATATCTATGCCACCCTGCTTATGCTTGCCTTCCTCGTAGTGGTACTGGCTTTCTTCTTCAAGTGTGCGCCGAGCCTCTGCAAGGATAATTGCTGCAAGGCAAAGACGGAATGTGTGATGCAGGCTCCCTGTGATAAGGCTCAGGCAGATTGCTGCAAGGCTAAGGCCGACTGTTGCGAAGAAAAGGCTGAGTGCTGTGATGCTGAAAAAGCTTGTAAGTGTGAAGATTGCAAATGCGAGCCCTGTGAGTGTGCAGAGAAAGCAGGTTGCAAGTGTGAGGATTGCAAATGCGAGGACTGCAAGTGCTAAGTGTTTAATTAGAAATCTTAAATTCGAAAAAGATTATGGCAAAAGTAATTGATTCTAAGATTCCCGCAGGTCCAGTGCCTGAGAAATGGAAGGAATATAAGGCTCACCAGCGTCTGGTTAACCCCAAGAACAAGCTGAAGCTTGATGTAATCGTAGTTGGTACTGGTCTGGCTGGTGCTTCTGCAGCTGCTTCACTCGGCGAGATGGGCTTCAACGTGATTAACCTGTGCATTCAGGATTCTCCCCGTCGTGCTCACTCTATCGCTGCTCAGGGTGGTATCAACGCCGCCAAGTGCTATCAGAACGATGGTGACTCTATCTACCGTCTGTTCTACGATACCGTGAAGGGTGGTGACTATCGTGCTCGCGAGGCTAACGTTTATCGTCTGGCCGAGGTCAGCAACAACATTATCGACCAGTGCGTAGCCCAGGGCGTTCCCTTCGCTCGTGAGTATGGTGGCATGCTGGCTAACCGTTCTTTCGGTGGTGCTCAGGTAAGCCGTACGTTCTACGCTAAGGGTCAGACCGGTCAGCAGCTGCTACTGGGTGCTTACTCTTCTCTGAGCTGCCAGGTTCAGGCTGGTAAGGTGAAGCTCTACACCCGTTATGAGATGGAGGATGTGGTGATTGTTGACGGTCGCGCTCGTGGTATCATCGCCAAGGACCTCTGCACAGGTAAGCTGGTTCGCTTCAGCGCCAATGCTGTGGTGATTGCTACTGGTGGATATGGTAATACCTATTTCCTCTCTACCAACGCTATGGGTTGTAACTGTACCGCTGCCGTTCAGTGCTATCGCAAGGGTGCTTACTTTGCAAATCCCTCTTACGTCCAGATTCACCCCACCTGTATCCCCGTTCATGGCGACAAGCAGTCTAAGCTGACGCTGATGTCTGAGTCACTGCGTAACGACGGTCGTATCTGGGTTCCCAAGAAGATTGAGGACGCTAAGGCTCTGCAGGCTGGTACCAAGCAGGGTTGGGAAATTCCTGAGGAGGACCGCGACTACTATCTGGAGCGCCGCTATCCCGCCTTCGGTAACCTTGTTCCCCGTGACGTTGCCTCTCGTGCTGCTAAGGAGCGTTGCGACAAGGGCTTCGGTGTGAACAACACCGGTCTGGCTGTGTTCCTCGACTTCTCTGAGTCTATCAACCGTTTGGGCCTCGATATCATCATGCAGCGTTATGGCAACCTCTTCGAGATGTACGAGGAGATTACCGACGTATTCCCTGGCGACCTGGCCAACGAGATTAATGGTGTGAAGTATTACAAGCCGATGATGATCTATCCCGCTATCCACTACACGATGGGTGGTATCTGGGTTGACTACGAGTTGCAGACCTCTATTCCTGGTCTGTTTGCTATCGGTGAGTGTAATTTCTCTGACCACGGTGCTAACCGTCTGGGTGCTTCTGCTCTGATGCAGGGTCTGGCCGATGGTTACTTCGTGCTGCCTTACACCATCCAGAACTATCTGGCCGATCAGGCTGTTTGGCCGAAGGTTTCTACCGATCTGCCTGAGTTCGCTGAGGCTGAAAAGAAGGTGGACGCTGAACTCGACCGTCTGCTGAACATCAAGGGTAAGCGTTCTGTTGACTCTATCCACAAGGAACTCGGCCACATCATGTGGGAGTATGTAGGTATGGGCCGCACCGCTGAGGGATTGAAGACTGGTCTGAAGAAGATGCACGAACTCGAGAAAGAGTTCGATGAGAACCTGTTCGTTCCTGGCACTAAGGAAGGCTTGAACATCGAGCTCGACAAGGCTATCCACCTGCGTGACTTCTTCACGATGGGTCAGCTCGTAGCATTCGACGCTCTCTCTCGTAACGAGTCCTGCGGCGGACACTTCCGCGAGGAGTATCAGACCGAGGAAGGTGAGGCTAAGCGCGACGACGAGAACTACTTCTACGTAGGCTGCTGGGAGTACAAAGGCAAGGGCAACGAACCCGAGCTCATCAAGGAGCCGCTGGAGTATGAGGCTATTAAGGTACAGACACGTAACTATAAGAACTAAAGGATGAAAGGGCTAAACGGTTATCTAAAGACAAGTATCGTACTAAGTGCTTGTATTTTAGTAATAGCAATAGCAGATGTTACTGGAGGGTATAAATCGGAGGCAATCCATTATCTCGTCTTGGGATCGCTTTTGCTGCTAAACCAGATTTTAGCTTATCGCATCAATAATAAAAACAAGTAAATTATGGCTAAAAACATAAGTTTCACTATCAAGTTCTGGCGCCAGAACGGCCCCAAGGACCAGGGACATTTCGATCAGCACGAGATGCACGACATTCCCGACGACACCTCGTTCCTCGAGATGCTTGACATCCTGAACGAGGAGCTCATCAACGAAGGCAAGGAGCCCTTCGTGTTCGACCACGACTGCCGCGAGGGTATCTGCGGCATGTGCTCGCTCTACATCAACGGTACGCCTCACGGCAAGACCGAGCGTGGTGCAACCACCTGTCAGCTCTACATGCGCCGCTTCAACGATGGCGACGTCATCACCGTAGAACCTTGGCGCTCAGCAGCCTTCCCTGTGATTAAGGACTGTATGGTGGATCGCAACGCCTTCGATAAGATTATCCAGGCAGGTGGCTATACCACCATCCGCACAGGTCAGGCTCAGGATGCCAACGCCATCCTCATTCCTAAGGAGGATGCCGACGAGGCTATGGACTGCGCATCTTGCATCGGCTGTGGCGCTTGCGTAGCTGCTTGTAAGAACGGTTCAGCCATGCTCTTCGTATCATCTAAGGTTTCTCAGCTCGCCCTGCTTCCCCAGGGCCGTGTAGAGGCTGCCCGCCGTGTGAAGAACATGATTGCCAAGATGGACGAACTCGGCTTCGGCAACTGCACCAACACCCGTGCTTGCGAGGCTGTCTGCCCGAAGAACGAGACCATCGCCAACATCGCTCGCCTCAACCGCGAGATGATCAAGGCCAAGCTTGCTGACTAAGGCTATTTATCGGTAATGGGGGCTATTATGTCCCCATTACCTTATTTATTTTATAAGGAATAAAGACCAATTATAAGTATTATGAACAAAAACGAGAGATTTGTCATCACTATTAATCGTGAATTGGGCAGCGGAGGTCGCACCGTTGGGCGCATATTAGCTGAAAAGCTGGGTGTGCCATACTACGATAAGGCGCTTACTAAACCTTTGGAAGAGAAGTTTGATATGTCAATAGATCAAATAGAGCGTCTGAAAGGTAATAACCGAAGCTGGTGGGAAAATATTAAGCGTGTGTTGATTTTGGGAGAATCAGCAGCTAACTCTTCCGAGTATTACGACGAAGAAAATAAGGAGCTGGTGACCTCTGAGGCCGTGTTGAAGGCGGAAAAGGAAATCTTACAAAGCATTGCCAATGAGGAGTCGTGTGTCATTGCTGGTCGTTCTGCCTTCTTCGTTACGAATGGTCATCAAAATCGTCTGAACGTACTCATTCAGGCCTCAATGGACCATCGCGTGAAGCGTGTGATGGCTAAGCAGGGTCTTACTGAGAAAGAAGCCAAGAAGATCATCAAGGAGGTGGACGAGACACGCGAGGAGTATATGAAGAACAATGCCCACACCTCGCGCTACGACACTCGTAACTACGATCTGGTCATCAAGATGGATGGCAAGACCGAGGAAGATGCCGTCAATGTCATATTAGCCTTCATCGGCTAAAGCATTGTCCTTTGTCACAATTGTCAAAAGACAGAGAAAAGGGGTGACCAGTTTGGACACCCCTTAATGAAAGGGTAGGGGAGTAACGATTGTTACCCCCTTCTTTCACTTTACGCGGCGGACTGCTTCTGGTGCTTGGCGATGAACTGCGGACTCTTGCTGTACTGCTGTGTGGCGGGATCGTAGGTGCAGTAGCCGCGCTGAACCCATTTGCGGGCGAGGGTAGAGCCGTCACCCTTCATACCCTGGGCGCGACGGACGGTGTTGAGGTCGTCGAGGGTGAAGACATCGTTGAGCAGCGTCATCAGGTTGGGGCGTCCGGGCACCATCACGGCCTTGTCAAGATCCATCGCACGGCGCATCTTCTCGCCGAAGATCCACATCTTGCACCACATGTCATAGTGGAACGACCAGCGCACGAACTCCTCAATCTCCTTCGACCACTTCTGGCCGTTGAGGATATAGAGCACCATGCCGCGCTTGAAGGCCGAGAGGGTGGCGCGATAGGACAGTTCGCGATAGGTGTCATCGTCGGCGAGGGCAGAGTACTGCCGGTTCTCCTCGATCATCGCCGCTGCCAGCGCATTGGCTTTCTTGCACGTGACCATGCCTTTGGCCTCGTTCAGGGCGCTGACGAACTCCTGCGCCTGCTCCCGGAACTTATCGTCGTAGATGCCATAGACGGGCATGCGGTCATCATCGGTGTAGATGGTGCAGAACGAGATGCGCGAGAGCGTGCCGTCGAGCATGGAGTCGGAGAAGAACTTGCGGCACTTGCCCGGAGTGGTCGATGCATTCCAGTTCCAGCGCACCTCCACGTCCTCGCACACCGACTTGGTGCCCACACGCTCCTGACCGTACTCGCCGCAGTCGTAGGCCAGACGCAGGATCTCCGTCACGTTGTTGCCCTTGCCGTTGGTCTTCAGCTGGTTCAAAAGCCCGATTTCATCGAGGCGCGAATAGAGGAACTTACCGCCGGCATCGGCCATCAGCTGGACGAAAGCCGCAGGAGTCATGTCCGACTTCACCCACTGCACCGCCAGCCCCTTGGGGCGCTCGGGCTTCTGCTCGTCTGAGGGGCACGTGTCGTACTGCTCCTTGTACTCCTGCATCAGCTTGCGGTTCTTGGCGTCGCGCTCCTTAATGTCGGCCATAATGGCGTTGATAGGCTCGTTGACGCATGATTTGCCGCTCGACATCTCTGCCACCAGGACATTCATGAAGGTAGGCTCCACGACGGCGTTGTCGTTGTAGCGGAACTTCACGCCCTTGCAATGGGCTCCCAACGAGGGGAACACACCCATCGCTACGGCTGGGCGCAGATGCGCGGGCACATTCTTGGTGATGAAGCGCAGGAAGCGGGTGAGCCTCTCCGGCATCTTCGGCGGCTGGGAGGCATGGATGCCGCTCTGCTCGATGAGTTCGTCCACCTGCTGCTGTTTGCGAGCCTGATCCAAGACGCGGCGCACAAGGTCGGGCACTGTCTTCGTCTGCGGACGATTGCAGGCAGAGCGGACGGTCGACTGAAACTTCACCTCCTCCTCGCCATAGCGGGGCAGCACCTGGGCAATCCATCGCGGATCGTCGTTGCAGACGTAGCGCAGATGGCAGGCCATCGCGAAGATGAAGTTGTTGCGGGCACCCTGGGCAGGCACCCCACCCAGCAGTTCCTCCATCGCGCGGACAATCTGAGGATAGCGGATGCCGTTGAAGTTGTCCTCGAAATCGGCGGTTTCATCGGTGCTTCCATCGGCGGTTTCATCGGCAGCGGGCGGCAGGATGGGCGCAGAAAACGCATTGTCCTTTGTCCCAATTGTCACGGGGTTGTCGGGCACGCAGATTGCGCGCTCGGCAAAGAGCTCCTCCTCGTCGTAGTAGAGCACATAGTCGCGGCAGACGACGAACGAGCAGCGAGCCATGTCCTTCACGCATCCGTCGTAGCATTCGTCGCCCAGCTGCTGAGCCATCCACTGCTGAGCCTCTGCCAGCGACATTCCCAGCGGCATCACAAACACCAGGCGGATGCCCTCGCCGCTGGGAGAGACGTGAGCCAGACAGATGTTGAGCTCGGCTTCGCGGCCTGCCACCTTATCAAAGTAGTACGCGCGGGGATCGATGCAGAGGTGGTCGACATCGTAGATAGAGAGTCCGCTGGCCACTGCCGACTGATTGTGGCGGTAGCCGTCGGAGAAGGTGGCGTGGAAGCACACCACGGGCAGGTTGTCAGCCTTGATCTGACTCTTGAGAGACTCGAAGGCCTCGCGTGTGAGCGTACCTTCTCTTACCTCCGCGAGATGGCGGGCAATCTCGCGGCAGGCGTTACACACTTGCGGGTCGTCCATCGCAGCGTTCAGGAGCTCAGGTGAGCAGGGCTGCATCTGAGCGGGAGTCTTGATGGAGTGGCTGATAGAAAAAACAAATCTTTGCATAAATCTAAAAATGTCGTCTACGGGTGCAAAGGTAGATATACTTTTTTATATGTGCAAGTACGCAGAAGGACGTTGGAACGTGGGTTGGAACGTTCGAACGAGATTGGAATGTTTTTGTTGGAATGTAGGGTGTTACAAGAGGGAAATTTTGCGCTCTTGTAAATCAGCCGTTGCAGATGTAGGCTGTTCAGACCACCCCTAACCCCTCCTCGCTCGGCTATGCCGCTTGCTACCGTAGGGACGCAAGAACTTAGGAGGGGAAATGATTAGTGTCGGCTCAGATTTGAGCTCACTTCCGGCCGATCAACGGGCGCAGGATTTCCCTCGTTGAAATGACGGCAGCGACCATTCGCTTGTGTTTGGTGCTATCTCCGCGCCAGTCGGGAAAGCCTCTGGTGGCATAGTCGGAGTCTTTGGCGATGCTGGCGTAGTCGCAGTAGTTCGTATAGCCGCTCGTTTTGCCGAATCCCCATTCGTCCATCTTGCGGCAGAAGGCTTTCATGTCAATCTCCGTGAGGTTGTATTCGAAGACGAGCACGCTCATGATGCCTGCCCATTGGTTCTTCTGACTTATTATAAGATGTTCGCGCGCGTTCCTTTTATTTAAGAGTTCGCGCAGGCTCTCCCTGATGGTCTGCTCGCGGTCTGAAGGGCAAAGCGGCTGGGCGAGTTCCTGAATCTGCCGGATGGGCTCTGTGTCGCCTTCACGCCCCCAACTCTTGATGCTGACGCGACCCTTCAGAATCATCAGCACAATGCCCGAAAGCAGGGTGAAGAGGCGCTCGCGAGGGACATGGTTGTAATAGACTTCGCGAAGGAAATCGACGGGGTCGCTCAGGAACTTGTCGTAGAGGTGGAAGGGAAACTGGCGCAGTTGCTGCTCCAGCTGGTCGAGGCGGTTGTCGTGGGTGTAGTGGCACTTCTCGAGGTCCTTCTGGCGCAGTTGCTGAGGCATGGCGATGAAGAGGTAACGGGCCACTTGGTCGCGATACATGTGTCGCATCAGCATCCCTTTCTGGTGACGCAGTTCGACGGCCATCTCGCGCAGACGTTCGTCCTGCTGAGCGGCCAGCAGACGTTCTATCCGATAGCGGGCAGAAGCCATCTCGCGGCTCACATCGTAGAGGTTCGACTTCAACAGCTGGCTGACCATCTTCTGCATGGCATCGGGATTCACGCTGCCCTGCTCCAGCTCGTCGATGATGTCTGCTGCCAGGTC
>JAEEGH010001609.1_pt1 | contig 64057 bp, 50 predicted proteins | sample 9134181 | NCBI WGS metagenome assembly JAEEGH01 (sample SAMN16246544, study PRJNA631951) | gut metagenome | biome: gut microbiome; feature: rumen; material: DP-attached | host: Bos | place: Iran: Karaj | collected 2018-10
ATTGGTCAGACTCCTGTCCATATAATATCGTCAGTTTCTTTGCCCTCCATCCGCACTATATCGATTTGGAGGCTGCAGGAACGTTGCGCTCGAAGACGAAGATGACGCAGTTTATGCGTCGCCGCCAGGAGCTCAACGCCTTGCACTATAGCGACTATGAGGCTGTGGACCGCGTGAAGTCAGAATACCTTCAGGAACTCTTTGACGAACAGGGTAAGACGGTGCTGGCAACGACGGAGTGTAAGGCGTTCTGCGAGGCTAATGCTGACTGGCTCGCTGACTATGCGGAATATCGTGACGAGGCGCTCGACTACGTGAGTTTTGTGCAGTACCTGTTGCACCAACAACTGACGGCTGCTGCCGACTATGCCCGTGAGCAGGGCGTGGTACTGAAGGGTGACCTGCCCATTGGTGTCCATCGCGACAGCGTGGAGACACGCAAGCACCCAGAACTCTTCCACCTCGACGAACAGGCTGGTTCACCACCTGACAACTTCTCGCAGCATGGCCACAACTGGGGCTTCCCGACTTACGACTGGAACGAGGGGTTAACTCGTATGCTGAGGCATCGCCTCAGCCATCTCTCGCAGTATTTTGACGCCCTCCGCATAGACCACGTGCTGGGCTACTTCCGCATCTGGGAGATTCCTGTCGAGGCTGTCGATGGCGTGCTGGGCCATTTCTCACCTGCGTTGCCGTTGACCGTTGACGAGATAGAATACTTTGGACTGACCTTCCGCAAGGAGCTGTTTACCAAGCCGTTCATCAACGATAGAATCATTGACCGCCTCTTTGGTATCCATGCAGCTTATGTGCGCGACAACTTCCTTGTGCGCAAGGCCTATAACCTCTATGACCTTGCCGACCAGTGTGCCACCCAGCGACGCATCGCCACACTCTTTGCCGATCGCCGCGACGAGAACAGTCTGTGGATACGTGACGGACTGATGCGGCTGGCCAGCAACGTCCTCTTCCTGGAGGACTCGCATCAACAGGAGATGTACCATCCACGTATCGGTGCCACGCAGGAACCCGTCTTCGAGGCGCTGAGCGATACGGAGCGCGATGCCTACCTGCGACTCTACAACAACTACTTCTACCAGCGTCACTCGTTCTTCTGGGGACAGCAGGCCTTGCATCGTCTGCCTGCCATGATGGGCGACTCGCGCATGCTGTTCTGTGCGGAAGACTTAGGAATGTTGCCCGACTGCGTGGAACCCGTTCTTGACCAGTTGCGCATCCTGACACTCGAAATCCAGCAGTTGCCCAAGCAGCAAGGGTTTGAATATGCCCATCTGGAGGCGAACCCCATCCGCAGTGTCTGCACTATTGCTACCCACGATATGACGCCTCTGCGCCTCTGGTGGCAGCAACAGCCGGAGCGTCGTCAGCGCTACTACGTCACGATGCTGCAGAAGGAGGGCAGGGCGCCAGAGCAGTTGCCTGCCCACCTGGCTGAGGAAATCATCGCCCGTCACTTGTATTGTCCCTCCATGCTCTGCATCCTGCAGTTGTCGGATTGGCTGGCTATGGACTCAGAGCTGCGTTGCAAGAATCCTCAGCAGGAGCGCATCAATACGCCCAGCGACGCCTATAACCGTTGGCAGTACCGCATGCACCTGACCATCGAGGAACTCCTCCAGGCCACGAAGTACAACAATAAACTGCGTACCATGATTCAGCGTTCGCGCCGTTAACCTGATGATGATGAAGAAGTTACTCGGAATCGTGTTGCTGTTGCTGATGACCGTTTGTGCGTATGGTCAGCAGGTTCAGTTGGATACGCTGAAGGTTCAGTATGTGGATTTTCAGGGGAAGAGTCAGCGTGGAGAGCTGATTTGTAATAAGTTGATAACGAATGATTTAAAGGAAATCTTCGAGGAGCTTTACAAGGCGAAATATCCTATTGAGCGCATCCGCCCCATCTCGGAATATGGCAATGATGACGAGCGCTCCATGCGTGCCAACAACACCTCGTGCTACTGCTATCGTGTGGTGGAAGGTAGCACGAAACTGTCGAAGCATGCGCAGGGCTTGGCCATCGACATCAATCCGCTGTATAACCCCTGCGTGAAGCGCAAGAAAGACGGCACGCTACTCATTCAGCCAGCGACAGGCAAGCCCTATGTAGACCGCTCGAAATCGTTTAAGTATAAGATTACCCGTCAAGACCTCTGCTACAAGTTGTTCATCCAGCATGGATTCCGTTGGGGTGGGGCATGGCGCTCACTGAAGGACTACCAGCATTTCGAAAAGTGAGTTTTTCCTGAAAAATTATCCGTATATCATTTTTTCTTCGTACCTTTGCACGTTCAAAAAAGAATAAGGTAGAGAAATGATATCAGTAGAGTCCTTACGCGTGGAATTTGGCGTGAAGCCTCTGTTTGCAGGTGCCAGCTTTGTAGTGAACGACCGTGACCGTATAGCCCTTGTGGGTAAGAACGGTGCAGGAAAGTCGACGCTGCTGAAGATACTCTGCGGACAACAGAAACCTACAGAGGGTGTGGTGAGCATACCCTCCGATACCACCATCGGCTACCTGCCGCAGGTGATGATACTGCAAGACGACACCACCGTTCGTCAGGAGGCCCAGAAGGCTTTCTCGAATGTGACGGAGCTGAAAGCCAAGGTTGACGCGTTGAACCAGCAGCTGGCTGAGCGTACGGATTATGAGAGCGAGAGCTATCTGACGCTGGTTGAGAAGTTTACGCTGGAGCATGAGCGCTATATGATGATGGGTGCTGACAACTGTGAGGCAGAACTGGAGCGCACGTTGATGGGTCTGGGCTTTGAGCGTTCTGACCTGGAGCGTCCTACCAGCGAGTTCTCTGGTGGTTGGCGCATGCGTATCGAGTTGGCGAAGATTCTGTTGCAGAAACCCGATGTCTTGTTGCTCGACGAGCCCACCAACCATCTGGATATCGAGTCTATACAATGGCTGGAGCAATGGCTGGCACAGTCGGCAAAGGCTGTGGTGCTGGTCAGTCACGACCGTGCCTTCATCAACAATGTTACCAATCGCACGCTGGAGATTTCCTGTGGGCAGATTGTGGACTACAAGGTGAAGTACGACGAGTATGTCGTGTTGCGCAAGGAGCGTCGTGAACAGCAGTTGCGCGCCTACGAGAATCAGCAGAAGGAGATTCAGGAGATGCGCCAGTTCATTGAGCGCTTCCGCTATCAGGCCACCAAGGCCGTACAGGTGCAGCAGAAGGTGAAACAGCTGGAGAAGATTGTGCCCATCGAGGTCGATGAGGTTGACAACTCCGCCCTGCGCCTGAAATTTCCGCCCTGTCTGCGTAGTGGTGACTATCCCATCATCTGCGAGGATGTCCGCAAGGACTATGGTGCCCATACCGTTTTCTCGAATGTCAACCTGACCATCAAACGTGGCGAGAAGGTGGCCTTCGTGGGTAAGAATGGTGAGGGTAAGTCTACGCTGGTGAAGTGCATCATGGGTGAGATACCGTTTGACGGACACCTGAAGGTGGGACATAACATCCAGATAGGCTATTTCGCACAGAACCAGGCGCAGCTGCTGGACGAGGAACTGACCGTATTCCAGACGATAGACAATGTGGCTAAGGGCGACGTTCGCCTGAGAATCAACGATATACTCGGTGCTTTCATGTTTGGTGGCGAGGCGTCAGACAAGAAAGTCAAGGTGCTCAGCGGTGGTGAACGTAGCCGTCTGGCGATGATTCGCCTGCTCTTGGAACCAGTCAATCTGCTCATCCTCGATGAGCCCACCAACCATCTGGATATGCCCTCGAAGGATGTGCTGAAGGAAGCTATCCGTGCCTTTGACGGTACTGCCATCATCGTCAGCCACGATCGTGAGTTTCTGGATGGCTTAGTCAGCAAGGTCTATGAGTTTGGTGGCGGCAAGGTCAGAGAACACCTGGGTGGTGTGTATGACTGGATTGAGAGCCATCGGAATGGGGGGGATGGGTCTAATAGGACTAATGGGACTAATGGGACTAATGGGGTTAATGGGCAACCCATCAAGCCCACTAAGCCCATTGAACCCACGAAATCCTCCAAGGGCAACGACTATGCCGCCCACAAGGAACAGCAGAAGCAGTTACGCAAGGCTGAGCGTGCCGTAGAGGAATCAGAGCGCAAAATCAGCGATATGGAGCGTCGTCTGAAAGAACTTGACGACCTGCTGATGGTGCCTGAGAATGCTGCTGACATGACGCTCGTCACAGAATATACCTCTACTAAGAAAGCTCTTGATGAAGAGGTGGAGCGCTGGGAGCGTCTGTCTGAGGAGCTGGAGACGCTTGCCGCTGGTAGTTGAGGTAGATGCAGTTGATGCCGTTCATGTACTTATGTGTGATGTCGTCGCACAGCCTGTTCAGTATGGCACGTCGGAAGTCGTTGCTGTCTATCGTCTCGATTTCGTTGTTGGCATATTTGTAAATGGGGTTTAGCGGTGTCCCCTTGCTCTTGACAACGATGGTGAACTTGTCGGCTGCATCCACTATCCTCAGATCGAACGTCTCGTTAGGTTTGTGCTTCGCGTCAGACTCAATCACCTCGTAGAGCAGTTCCTCCAGTGCCATCTCTACGCTTATACCATCCTTCAACTCACAAGCTTGTATGAACGGTGTGATGGTTTTCAGTAGATTCATCACATCCTCTTTGGTGTAAGGCACCGATACCGCTACTGCGACGTTTGTGGGTAGTGTGCTCTGTAGCGTTGGCCATGTGACCGTTTTTTCCTTTCTGTACACCACATACGACATTGATAGCAGCAACACGAGCAGTAACCATCCTATGATGGGCATTCCATACCATAGCAGTTCTGGGGTGAAAAGGGCCATCAGACAGATGAACGCAATGGTTCCACTGTTTAGTATCAGCTGATACCATCTGCAGAGCTTATGGTGACCCTCCACATAGTACAAACCTTGTAGTGTGGATGTCATGGCCATAGGGTAAAAGAAGAGGCTAAGCAGACGCAATGGCGTTCTGCTTAGTGCAGCCAGTTCCTCTGAGGCTCCGAACAGTCTTGTGAGTATATCAGGAAAGATGAATATCAGTAAGCTCACAGGTATGATGACAAAATGCAGCAGTCGGAGAATCCTCTTTGTGAGCATCTTGAAGCTGTCGTGATCGTTTTCGCCCTGTAGTATTCCACCAATACTGATAATGGCGCTGTTTGTTCCTGCCAATACCAGCATGCAGATGCCGATAGTCTGGAAATAAACGGTGAATGTGTACATGCCATCAGCACCCATCCTGTTCAAAATGAGCATGTTCATGAGGTAAGTGGTCACAGGACCTAATACTGCTGCAATCATCATAGGTGCTCCCACTACCGCCATCTGTTTGTACATGGCTATGGAGCATACCTCCGTAGGCCACTTCACTTTGAAAATGTTAGCATGCTTTGCTATATACTTCGTCAGCGATGTGAAAGCCAGCAGTGTGCTCAGAGTCGTGGCTAATGACGCGCCTGCCAGTCCCCAATCGAATACTCCGCAAAACAGCAGGTCGAACACGATGTTGAGCACCTGAGAGATGACAATGCTACGCGTTATGAGTTTAGGGTTTCCATTGTTGATGACATAGGATACCGGCACACCTGCCAACATGATGACTACAATAGACAGGTAGTTGGCATAGATGTACGACTTTAGGTACGGCGCTAGTCGTTCGTTGGTGGTTATCAGATGACATAGCTGGTCGGTATATGGCAGTAGCGTGCAGACAATGAGCAGCGACGTTGCCGCTGTATAGAACAGTTCGCTGTTGAATACGCGGTTCACCTTCTGGTAGTCTTGTCCTCCGATGGCTCTGGTGGCTAAATAGTCTGCACCAGCACTGATCAGGCCAATGACGATGAATATGGCACTCATAAAGGGCCCCCACAGACGTGTTACTGAAAGCGCGTCGGGAGATATCAGGTGACTCACAATGATGGAGTCGGTGATGGAACCCAGTTGATTCATCAATGCCGACATCAAGGTCGCCAAAAAGAACGACCCGAACATGTTTTTCAGCACATAGTCATTATGAGAAATGTTGCCAGGCATCAGTCTACTATTTTTTTGCGAAACACGGGAACCTGCTCCACTGGTAGTGCAGCAAAACATTCCTCTATGGTTTTGCCTCCCAGCGGGTCGATTCCTTGCAATAGCATGCGTCCTACTTCCATACGTATCTTGGCTGCGTCGCACGTTGTTGCACTTGGCTTCTCAAACACCGGCAGTCCGTCTGCCGTCCTGCTAATGGGTTGGCCGACAAAACAGGGCATGGGACAATAGCTGCAGTAATCGTGCTTGCCACATGCTGGCATCATCACCCGTTGGTCGCCGTTCACCAACTTGTCGCGAAGCTCGTTCTCCATTACCTGTTTCAAGGAATCCTTGTGCATATTACCGAATATGAGGGGCAAATTGGAACAAGGCTTTGCGATGCCGCTGGGATTGATGTTGATGAGTCGTGCTGCTGAGCAGGGTATTCCTCTGGATTTGCCGAATTCATAACCGTCGGGCTTACCTTCTTGTTTGACAACAGATGCATCCATGCGCGTGTCCATTACCATGATACGATATGCATCGGGACGTGTCATAAGCTCTTCAATGATGGAGACATCGCCGTCTATTCCTTGTTGCAGCAAGCCCGATAACTGGGTCTCAGCACACAACTCATGGCACAGTTCCCTGACACCGTAGTAAGTGCGTGAGTTTAGTCTGAATGCTGGCGTTTTCACGTTTAGTGGTACAGGCCACTTAGACATTTCGCGCAGAGCGTTGGTGGTTTTCTGCCACGAACCCTCACGACGCGTTATCTGGTCATGTACGGTCGCCTCGCTGCTGTAGATGGATACACTAAACTGACGCAGTCCCAGTCGCGCTATCCGTCTTACCTTCTCGGGGGTATTCAGGGCTAAGGCGTTGGTGAAAAGATTGACGGCCACGTTCTTCTCGTGCAGATAGTCCAGCAAGGCCCAACAGTCAGGATAACTAAAGGGATCGCCACCCGTGACGGTTACACTAGGGATTCCCAGTTCCACTATCTCGTCGATCATCCGCTTGTATTCCTCCAGCTTCAGCATGTTGGGGCTGATGCGGTTCTCTTCGTTCAGGTCGCTACGTGCTGCTCCTTCGTTATAACAATGCAGACAACGCTCGCTACAGGCATAAGTCAGTTCTAATTGCATCGCTACACGATGCTTGGGAGGAAGACTCTCTACATAGTTTCTCTCCGGTTCATATCCCACTGAATTGATGCTGGGCAGGTTGTCCTGATGATACTGTTGCCATTCTGCGTCGGTATAGATGTGGTCATGAATCAGTCCTATAGGCATGAGCTGTACGCTCAGGAATTCCTCCACCTGCTCCACTGTCGTATCTGTCAGTTCGGCAATTCGGGCAGTATTCACCTGGTGCTCACGATGGCACGAGAGTAGTTCTCTGACGAGAACAGCCGATATGCCCTCAAAGTAGTGACAAGTACCGTTGGCAGTATTATACATCAGGGCTGTTACTGCCTCTTTGTTGAATGTCCCACAGGTAAACTGTGGTCGATAATATACGCTCATCCTATTCTTATTTCAATCTTTCCTTATGGTTCGGCTTGATGTTTTCTTTTGATTTCCCAGAAGAGATTCATCTGCTTTTTGACCGTCATAGCAAACTCATAGCTGTTTTCCAGTATAAACTCCTTTAGCATCGCTTTATCGGAGCACTGGCTATTCATCATCACCATAAAGTGGAAACTGTTATTTTGGTCTTTGATGTCAGTACTTTCAAACCATTCAGTATTCCCATGGAACACATCGCTGTTTTCATTCATCCAGCGATGGAATAATCTTCTGAGGGCATTGGAGTTACTGTTGTCTGCATGTGAGTAACAAAGAAGATAGTCAGGGTGTTCCTGCAGATACTGCACAATCACACTGACTATCATCCTTCCCGTTTCCTTATCGGCCAAACCTCCACGCTGACCCGACTTTAATGTTAATAGGAAGTAAAACACCTTATGGACGCCTACCTCCATTACTTCGACAAAGTACAGAGCATACTCGCGACCAACTTTGTTGCGAAACACCACGCCATAATCACCATGTGATTTAAGCAACAAAGGCATGGTTGCATTAATGTTGGCTATTCCTTCGGCAGATAAGTTATGAGATACATTCCATACTTTATTTACCACCACTCCACAGTGAATTAGTACAAACGTGAGGTATTCCTCCGGCAAAACAATCACATGCTTCAACGGTAATATCATCAATGTCTACTGCTTGAGCGGTAATGATACGAACTGGAGACTGCTTGATAGCAAACGGATTTTTTGATTCTTTTCCCATAATATAGCGTATTAAAAATTAATAATCAAAAATTATTGCTGCAAAGATATGTTTTTTTTCAATATTATCCTATGTAATGCCCCTTAAAAATAGTTAAGCAGACATAAAATTTTGAGTTGTGAAAGAAAAGTATTACCTTTGCACTCTGAAATTGAATAATCATTAAATATTTATAAAATGAAACTGAAGACAATTATGATGATGGCAATGTCTGCCTTTTCACTTTCAATCTCGTCACAGGGAACCTTGAAGTCTGGTATTCACATGGGTGATCTGGACCAGTCAGTACGCCCTGCCGACGACTTCTATGAGTATGCCTGTGGTGGATGGATGAAAGCCAATCCACTGCCTGCCGCTTATTCGCGCTACGGCAGCTTCGACCGTCTGGCCGAGGACAACAACAAGCGCATCAATGGTATCCTGAAGGAACTGCAGGAGAATAGCTATCCTGAGGGTACGGTAGAACAGAAACTCAGTGACCTCTACAAGCTGGCGATGGACTCGGCACGTAGGGAGAAGGACGGCATAGCCCCCGTTATGCCGCTTATCAAGCTCCTAGAGGCTGCCAAGACCAAGGAGCAGCTTTTCGCCATTCAGATGGAGATGATGCCCTATGGTAATATGGAACTTTTTGGTGCCTATATCGGTGCTGACGAGAAGAATGCTACGCAGAACATCCTGAACTTCATGCAGGGTGGTCTGACGCTGGGTCAGAAGGACTACTATCTGGAGAATGACGAGGCTACCGTAAAGATTCGTGAGGCCTACAAGAAGCACATTGTCCGCATGTTCCAAATCTATGGCTTCAAGAAGGGTGTTGCTGAGAAGAAGATGAAGAACATCCTGAAGATTGAGACTGCGCTGGCTAAGGTGTCGAAGTCGCGTACAGAACTGCGTGACCCCATTGCCAACTACAACAAGATGACGTTGAAAGAGCTCGATGCCCTGTGTCCAAACCTGCAGATTGAGCGTCAGATGAATGCCAAGGGTATCAAGAGCCAGTACATGCAGGAGGTTGTTGTTGGTCAGCCACAGTTCATGCAGGCTGCTGACAAGGTTTTTCAGACGATGACAGCTGCTGAGTATCGTGACGTGATGGAGTGGGGACAGATAGACGGTTCTACGGGTTATCTGAACGATGAGGTGCGTGCTGCCAGCTTCGACTTCTACGGCAAGGTGTTCTCTGGACGTAAGGAAGACCACCCCCTGTGGCGTCGTGCTACCAGTCAGGTGCAGGGCGTGATGGGTGAGGCTCTTGGACGTATCTACGTGAAGAAATACTTCCCTGCATCGTCTAAGGAGCGCATGAAGACCCTCGTAGAGAACCTGCGCATTGCTCTCGGTGAGCGTATTGCTGCCCAGGACTGGATGGATGATTCTACGAAAGTGAATGCCCTGCTGAAGCTCAATACGTTCTATGTGAAGATTGGTTATCCTGATCGTTGGACAGATCTTTCTGGCTTGAAGATTGATGCCAAAAAATCTTACTATGAGAATATGAAGGAGTGCAGTCGTTTCTGGAATGCTTGGCGCATTGACCATACGGCAGGAAAACCTGTTGATAGAGATGACTGGCACATGACTCCACAAACGGTGAATGCCTACTATAATCCTACCACGAACGAAATCTGCTTCCCTGCTGGTATTCTGCAAGTTCCGTTCTTTGATCCAACGGCTGACGATGCCTTCAATTATGGTGCTATCGGTGTCGTAATCGGCCACGAAATGACTCACGGTTTTGACGATCAGGGACGCCAGTATGATAAGGATGGAAATATGCATGACTGGTGGAAGAATGAGGATGCAAAAAACTTTACAGAACGTACTGATAAGTATGCTGACTTCTTCTCAAATATCAAGGTGCTTCCTGACCTGAATGCTAATGGTCGTCTGACACTTGGTGAGAACTTGGCTGACCACGGAGGTCTGCAGGTGGCCTATACGGCTTTCTTGAATGCTACCAAGCATAACCCATTGTCTGTCATCGATGGTCTGACACCTGCTCAGCGTTTCTTCATTGCCTATGCTGGTGTGTGGGCCGGAAACATTACAGAAGCAGAGATTCGTAACCGTACCAAGAGCGACCCTCACTCACTGGGCCGTTGGCGTGTCAATGGTGCTCTGCCACACATCGATGCGTGGTACGATGCTTTCGGCGTGAAAGAAGGCGATAAGATGTATTTACCCAAGTCTGAGCGCCTGCCTCTTTGGTAATGTTTTAGACAAAAAACAGAAAAATGCCGTCGTAAATGAAATTTACGGCGGTTTTTTTTGTGCGTTTATGTTTTTTTTGCTATCTTTGCAACTGACTTTTTTTACAACTGCATAATGATAGACGATAATAACCCTCAAACAAGTAATTTTGAGCGCACGGTAAGACCGCAGCAGACGCTCAACAGGACGATGGACTCAGAGCAGCCGTTAACTCCACAGCAACTGTTTTCTCCCCAGCGGACAATGCAGCAGGCACAGCAAGCACAACAGCGTCAGGCGGCCGGAAAGAAGTGTCCCTTCTGTGGCGCCATCAACGATCCGGAGGCTATGTTCTGTGCACAGTGTGGTCAACCCATCAGCAAGGCTACCTGTCCTCACTGTGGTGCCGAGATAGACCCAGACGCAGACTTCTGTGAGGTCTGCCATCATTATATCCGTAAAGACGTTTGCTCCTACTGTGGAGCACACCTGGAAGGCAACGAGGCCTACTGTCCTGAGTGTGGCAGTCCGCGAGGTGGTATGGTGTGTCCAACATGTCATACGCTGAACGACTTTGCTTTCTGCAAGAAGTGTGGTACGGCGCTGACCAAGGAAGCTCGCCAGTTGGTGAAGCAGTTGCAGATGAATCCAGATTTCCAGCAGCTGTTGGAAATCGTCAGGGACTACTCCAATCTGGAGAATGCGCTGCCCTACAATTCTGAGCGCGACATCCTCAAGGAACAGGCCAATGCCAAACTGCGTGAGCGCGTGCTCTCGCTGTTGCAGAAAGATGAAGGCGTAGAGCTTCCAATCATCCCCCCAGTAGAGTCAAAGCGTATGACCCGTGAAGAGCTGGAGGAGATCAAGTCCGTGAAGCTCAAGATGCTGTCGACCATTCTCGACAAATTGGCTGTGCCCCCCACGACGTCTCCTGTCCAGGCACGCAACTTCGCTATGGCCAGCAAACCCGTTGGTGTCCGTCTGGCATGGGTCTGCAACTACAAACATGCCATGCACAGCAGTCCCTGCGGATGTGCCAAACCTCATCTGGGTGGTAAATGGGTTGTATTAGGAAAGAACAGTACTGAAGAAATTAAAGACGACAAATAATATATGGATTTGGATGTGACCAATCGACCAACAGGTCCAGTCAATAACGAGGCCACCATCAGAGTGAATGCACCGCAGGCTCAACAGGCCGGTGCTCCCGATATCACTGTCAGACCAGGCACTCGGATGCAGCAGAACGACGATGACAACGAATTCCGTGATGGTGATTTTGTGCTGAAAGGTAGATTCTACCGCGGTATCAAGTGCTTGAGCGACAACTCAGGTGAGGCGCAGGTGTTCCTCGTAGAAGGCGACGAGGGCGAACGCGTACTGAAAGTGTACTATCCCAACTTCACCATCAAGAAAGAACTGATGCGCATCATCCAGAATTTCAATATGGAGATGGTCGTCAAGATTACCGACTATGGTAAGACCTATGTGGATGGTAAGAATCGCGACTACGAACTCATGGAGTATCTTCGTGGTGGTACGTTGGCAGACTACGACCTCAACAACGACTACAACCAGTTCCGTCGCATAGCCTTGCAGTGTGCTGCTGCCTTGGCCTACTGCCACAACAACAATATCATCCACAAGGATATCAAGCCTGGTAACTATTTCTTCCGCGATGAGGCGCACAGGGAGGTGGCGCTGGGCGACTTCGGTATCTCCAGTATCATTGAGGATGAAGGCCGTCTGCACAGGACGACGCAGGCTCGCACACCCGTCTATGCTGCCCCAGAGATGTATAACGACGTTATCGATGGTGAGGTGGAAATTACGCCTGCTGCCGACTACTACTCGCTGGGTATCACGCTCATGACGCTCTGGCTGGGTGAGAATCCGCTCGTCCAGAACGAACGCGTCATGATGCGTAAGAAGAACGAGGGTCGTCTGCCACGCATCAACGAGCTGCCTGATCGTGTGAAGATGATTGTGCAGGGTCTGACAGCTGTCAATCCTGGCAGCCGTTGGGGATATAACGAGGTGGAGCGCTGGTTCCTGGGCGAGGATGTCCATGTCGATATCTCGTCACCGTTGCTGAAGTACCGCAGCTTCATTGTTGACCCAGAGCGCAACCTCGTGGCAGATAACGTCCACGAACTGATTCCGCTGTTGATGGACAACGAGCGACTGGCTACCAGCTATCTGTATAATGGTCGTATCCCTGGATGGTTGGAGCAGTGCGGTAACGTCAAGCTGTGTTCTGCCGTCAAGGATATTATCACCAATCGCTATCCTGTTGACCAGCGTGCAGGTCTCATGGCATCGGTCTATGTCATGGAACCTACTTATCCTTATACGGATTTGCGTGGCAACAAGTGTGACGACATCCACAGTGTGGCTCTCTCCATACTCAGCTATATGGAGGAATATGCCTTCGCGCTGAGAAATCCTAACGACAACGTATTTCTTTATATCGAAGCACATACGAAGGCGGATATCAATCGTCTGCGTAGCTACTTCGCTCAAGGTTCCACGTTGACTCAGCGTGTAGCTATCCTGCGACTATGCTACGAGATTGACCCAGAGATTCCGTTCTTGGTGAAATATCCCTCTGGCAACGTGCAGGACATCGTCCATTCCTTTGGCTATGAGAACTGCTCTGAGGACGAGTGGGTTAGTCTGAGCGATGGTCGTCTGCTGTCGTGGATGTACAGCCACGAGGACTTGATGGCTTGCGAGGCATTGCGTGCCATGATGGAAAAGGAGGAACCTTCACGCTCGCTGAGTTATAAGATTCTCTATAACCTCGACCGTGAGGCGGCCTACGACCTGCGCGATGCCGACAACCCCTATAAGGTTGGTGAGATTATGCGCGACGAGTTGAAGACGTGGCAGGATCTGTCGCCAGAGGAGTTTGAAGAAAAGATTGGCGAATTTTCCGACCCCAATGGTCGTTTCTACTATTTCGCCCAGTTGCATGGCTGGTATGATCAGTTGGCACAGGCCAAGGCGTGCTTCGACCTTAACAGTATGGAGAACAAGGAGCGCCTAGGAGCCTACGACCTGCGTACGGCAGCCTATCGTTTCTGTCGCATCCTTGGTGCCATCCCAGTCTATGTCCTTGAAGACGGTACGGAACTCACCGATGGTACCAACTTCGAGAAACAGACGCGTCGTCCCATCTTGTTGGGCGCTATGCGACGTGGTGCCTTGAGCCAATGGATGTCTGTCTTCTTCCATGAAGACCCGCATAAGAATTTCGAGGAGCCGTATAGCTATGAGCGTCGCCTGGAAGAGTGGGTGATGAATCTCGGAGATGTGGACCAGAACCAGATGTTCTACAAGCGTCTGAAGACTGCTAAGGAAGAAACAGAACAAAAGTACTCAACGGTCAAGAAGGAATATACCAGAGCAAAAAACAGGGAGCATCGCTGGCGCACCACGTTCTACAGCCTCTGTGGCCTGTGGCTTGTGCTGTTGGTGGTTTTCGGCATTGACAATCGCGACGATGTGATGGCACGCACCTCGTTGACCATCATGTTGCCTGTGGGTGGCGTATCGGCCATCATCATGGCACTGAGGGCTTTCTTCAAGGGCTATGGCTTTGTGCTGAGTGCTTTTTGGGGTGTCCTTGGCCTGTTGACCGCATTGATTCCTACTATCACCTTGAAGTATGTCTATAACTCGCATCCAGGCATGTTTGTCCCAGCACTCATCATTATCACGCTGATATATATGCTGATCAGTAATGTGACGAATACGCATCGCGATTCCAAGATGGAGGGCCAGTTCATTGGCGAGGTCATGGAGTCTGACGTGAAGACCACGCTGATGGAACCGCTGGTGTACACCTTCAAGCAGAAGTCATACCGCTTCAAGGGTTCTAAGTTTGCCTTGCTGGACGATGTCGCCAATCAGGTACGCTCCATCAGTGGCGAGTCTGTACTGCACTATAAGGTCTGGACGTTGATGGTGGCTCTGGTATTGTTAGAGATGGCTCTTTTCAATCCGAAGCTGTTGAATTACAAGATACCAGATAAGGAGAAGATTACACTTTCTCCGAATAAAGTCATTGAACAATTACAAAAGGATAAAGAATAAATATGGTTTGTGAGCATTGTCAAAGGGAAAACCGCTCGATAGCCAAGTTCTGTAAATATTGTGGACACCCGCTGGTGTCGCAGAATATTCTGGACCGTTTGGTAGGTCTCGACGACGTCAAGCAGCAGTTGAAGACCGTTGTCGACACCTATACCTATCTCCATTCGCGCAGGGATGTGATGAATGTCCGTCTGAGCGTGAACACCATTATCATTGGTGAGACAGGTACTGGTAAGACGGCTCTGGCAGAGGTTATCCGAGACTATTTCCATCAGTATAAGATCATACCCAAACCCAAGTTGACGATGGTTGATGCCGTCGACTACCAACGCTTTGTGGAGAAATGGGAAGAGAACGTGCGTGAAGCCAAAGGCGGCATCCTCTTCTTCGACAATGTCCAGAAGCTGTTGCCAGACCGCTACTCCAACCAGGTGAATCCGTTGGATAAGCTGTTTGTCGAGATGGACAAATGGGATGAAGACCCCATTGTCATCATGGCTGGTCTTCCCAAGGGCTTGGACGACTTCCTGACAGCAAACCCTGCTGCCCAGAACCGTTTCAAGTACACCTTCCGACTGCCTACTCCTGGTTATCAGGAGTTGTGCGCCATCTGTAAGATGGAGTTGCGTACGAAGTATGGTCTCACTGCTTTCTCTCCAGAGGCAGAAAACAAGTTGTTGCGCTTCTTCCAGTATCAGGTCAAAATCAAGGACGATACCTTTGGCTACGCCCATGTAGCCATCAAGACGGCAGAGGACATCTTCACCTCGTTCATCAGTCGCGGTTCTGCGGCAGTGATGATAGAGGAACGCGATATTCGTGGCTATGTGCCCGAAGAGCGCTCGTTGGAGCAGATTCTCAGCGACCTCGACCGCTATATCGGTATGGACGAAGTCAAGAAGGCTGTCAAGGAAATCGCCTTTACTGTACATAATAATATACAGCGTGCACAGCGCGGACTGGGTGAACAGGAGAAGGTGGGCATTCATATCGTGCTGACGGGTAACCCAGGTACTGGTAAGACCACCATCGCCCGCAAGCTGGGTGAGATCTTGGAGTCTATCGGTTATCTGGACAGCGGACACGTTGTCGAGGTAGACCGCTCGAAGATGGTCAGTCCCTATCAGGGAGAGACACCGAAGGTGGTGGACCGCCTGTGCGACAAGGCCATGGGTGGCATCCTGTTTGTTGACGAGGCCTACACGCTGGCTCCGCTGAGCAGTGGTGGCGAGAAAGACCAGCAGGGTACACAGGCCCTGGAGCAGTTGATGAAGCGTATGGAGGACGATCGCGGCAAGTTCGTGGTCATCGCTGCAGGTTATCGTCAGGAGATGGAGAACCTGTTCCGCATCAACCCTGGTGTACGCAGTCGCTTCAGCTTTTTCCTGAACATCGAGGACTACAACCCCGACCAGCTGTTCCAGATCATGATGGTCTTCGCCAAGGAGAAGAAGTACCAGTTCACGCAGGAGGCTCAGGACCTGACGCAGAAGATGATTACCGAGTTGTACAACTCGCGCGACAAGGACTTCGCCAATGGACGTACCATGCGCCAGCTCTTCGACAAGATCTGCGCCAAGCAGGCTGAGCGCTTGCAGAATGTTGACATCACGACGCTCTCTAACGAGCAGCTGATGATGATTGACGTCAAGGATATTCCCTACAACGCTCCTCAGGCTGTCGACTATACCGAGTGTCTGTCCAAGCTCAATGGTATGGTGGGACTTGCTGGTGTCAAGAAGGAAATCTCGAACCTCGCAGCATTCCTCAACCTGCAGATACGTCGTGGCGAGACCAATACGTTCCAGGGCAAGCACTACGTCTTTACGGGTAATCCGGGTACAGGTAAGACCACCGTTGCTCGCATCATGGCAGACGTCTTCCGCACGCTGGGTATCCTGTCGCGTGGTCAGCTGATAGAGGCCGACCGCTCGAAACTGGTGGCAGGCTTCGCTGGTCAGACGGCCATCAAGACCAACCAGTTGATAGACTCGGCAATGGGTGGCGTGCTGTTCATCGACGAGGCTTACACGCTGAAGTCCAATGACCAGGATTCCTTCGGTGCTGAGGCTATCGACACGCTGCTGAAACGTCTGGAGGACGATCGTGGTAAGTTCATCTGTATCGTTGCCGGCTATACGGACAACATGCACGACTTCATCGATGCGAACCCAGGACTGAAGAGCCGTTTCACACAGACTATCCATTTCGATGACTATACACCTGACGAGTTGACGCAGATATTCCTCAACCTCGCCAAGGGTAAGAACTTCACTGTCGACGAGGAGACGCAGGCTACTATCCATCGTCAGTTCGAACAGCTCTACCTGCGTCGCGACAAGAACTTCGGCAATGCCCGCGAGGCACGCCGCATCTTCGACCAGGCTGTCGAGAAGCAGAGCCAGCGTCTGGTAACGATGATGGGCACTCCCGACTTCAAGGAAGAGGATATGTATCGCATCACCTCTGCCGACCTCGAGGTGGAGACGGCTGCAAAGGCACGTCCGCTCGACGAGGTACTCAACGAGCTCGACGAGTTCATCGGCATGCGCTCTGTGAAGAACATGATACGCCGTCTGGCCGTTCAGAGCATGTTCATGAAACAGCGTGCCGCTATGGGTGCTGGCAGTGTTCAGCAGATGGCTATGAACTTCATCCTCACTGGTAACCCAGGAACGGGTAAGACCAGTGTGGCCCGCAAGATGGGTGAGGTGTTGCAGGCTATGGATATCCTGCCCACCAGCCGTGTCATCGAGGCCAGCCGTGCTACGCTTGTCGGTAAGTACATGGGTGAGACGCCGAAGATTGTCAACAACATGTGCGACAAGGCCATGGGTGGCATCCTGTTCATCGACGAGGCCTACACCTTGTCGTCAGACAACGACATGTACGGCAAGGAGGCCATCGACACGCTGATGAAGCGCATGGAGGACGATCGTGGCAAGTTCGTGGTGATTGCTGCAGGCTACAAGGAAGACATGGAGACCTTCCTGAACGTCAACCCAGGGCTGGCCAGCCGCTTCACTCACAAGATGCATATCGACGACTATAACGAGGACGAGCTGTTGGCTATCTACAAGAAGATGGCTGCCAAGGACAACTACAAGCTGTCGCCTGAGGCTGAGTTCAAGCTCATGGATGTCATCTGTCGTATGGTTGTCAGCAAGAACGAGTCGTTCGGTAATGCCCGTGAGATGCGTAACATGCTCGATGCCACTATCCAGCAGTTGTCTATGCGTGTCAGCAACCTGCCTCAGGATGCCATTACGCAGGAGACCTATCAACTCATTATGCCAGAAGATATTAAGGAAACATTATGATTATTTGTCCTAGTTGTAGAGAAGAGATAGAGGAATATTCACACTATTGCGACCAGTGTGGACAGGAATTGGTGTACTGTAGCAGTTGCGCTAGGGTAGGCATGGGACGTCGCTGCACACAGTGTGGCGGACTGATGATCAGTGCCGAGGAGGCTCAGCAGAAGGCACAGTCTGCCAAACAGATTTCTTCAGTGTCTTTGCGTGGCAACGACCTTGCCATCTCCATGGTGAACGACCTCACCTCGTCACACCGCAAGCCGGAAGGTCACGATATGCCAGTGATGAGCGGCATACCTACTTTGACGCTGTATAACCCCACGCTCGACATCCGCATGGTGGGTGTCAACGGTGCGGTGATAGGCCGTAAGCAGGGACCGTATCAGCAGTTGTTTGTCGACAATAGGTATATTTCCGGACTCCACGCCCAACTCATCTACAAGCCCGATACGGGGTGGTGCATCATTGACAAGCACTCCTCGAACGGCACCAAGTTGAACCAGCGTGACTTGTTGCCCGATGTCCCGATGTCTATGAAGTCGGGCGATATCGTAACGTTGGCGAATGTGAATTTACAGGTAAGTATCAGTTAATAAAGAAAAGCATACATGAACAAGATTGTATTGACAGCCGCCAGTCGTGTTGGCAATGTCAGAAGCAACAATGAGGATATGGTATTGGCTTTCGACCGTTTTATCAGAAGCGATATCTATCAGACAGTTTTGTCACCAGAAAGCCTGGACCGTTTCGTCATTGGTGTTGCCGACGGCATGGGTGGACACAATGCTGGCGAGGTGGCAAGTGAACAGGTTATGCAGAACCTGAAGTTTTATTACAACGACATGCCCAAGGGTATGAATTCTGATCAGTTGGAGGAGGCTATGAACAACTGGCTGCAGTCCATCCATCAGCTCATCAACGCACGAGGTCATAACAACAGGACTTTGTGCGATATGGGTACAACGCTGGTTGCCATGTTGTACTATGGCAAGCGTTACTATTGGATAAACTGTGGCGACAGTCGTCTCTATCGACTGCGCGACGGCCAGCTGGAACAGATCACCACTGACCATTCGCTGGTGAACGAGGATGGTGAGAAGAAGCACTCCAACTACATCACCAACTGTATCGGAGCAGGCTGCAAGGATACCTTTATGGATATGCAGGAGTTTACTGACGACTTTAAGGTGGGCGACACCTATGTGCTCTGTTCCGACGGACTGAACGACATGGTGCCCGATTACGTCATTGAGAAGATGCTGAACGAGGGTGCCACAGCCAACGACCTCTGCGAGGAGGCTATCGATGCTGGTGGTTTCGACAATGTCTCTGTTTGCGTGCTCCGCGTTGAAGAGCAATAGTAAATTTCAAAATTGTAAATTGTCAAGATGCCATTAAGATTACCAGATAGATTACCAGCCATAGAACTGCTGAAGCACGAGAACATCTTCGTCATGGACGACTCGCGTGCTCACATGCAGGACATCCGCCCGCTGAAGATTGCCATCCTCAACCTCATGCCGCTGAAGATTACGACAGAGACCGACCTGATACGTCTCTTGTCGAACACACCCTTGCAGCTGGAGGTGAGCTTCATGAAGCTGAAGAGTCATACGCCCAAGAATACGCCCATCGAACACATGATGATGTTCTATCGTGACTTCGAGCAGATGCGCCATGAGAAGTACGACGGCATGATTATCACGGGTGCTCCTGTCGAGCAGTTGGAGTACGAGGACGTCAGCTACTGGGCTGAGGTCTCCGACATCTTCGCATGGGCGCGCACGCACGTGACGAGTACCTTATATATATGTTGGGCTGCTCAGGCAGGATTGTACTACCACTATGGCATTCCCAAATACCCACTGCCCAAGAAGATGTTCGGCATCTTCCCGCAGTACACGCTCAATCCGCAGTTGCCCATCTTCCGTGGTTTCGACGACGTGTTCCAGATGCCTCACAGCCGCCACACAGAGCTGCATCGTGAGGACATCCTCGCCAATCCCGACCTCGAACTGATTGCTGAGTCGCCCGATTGTGGTGTCAGCATGGTGATGGCGCGTGGTGGTCGCGAGTTCTTCATCACGGGTCATTTGGAGTATGCGCCCGATACGTTGGATCGTGAGTATCGTCGTGATAAAGATGTGCGCGACGATGTGGATATGCCCATCAACTACTATAAGAACGACGACCCCTCACAAGGTCCGAAGGTGACGTGGCGTGCACATGCTAACTTGTTGTATAACAACTGGATAAATTACTACGTCTATCAGGAGACACCATATGATATTAACCAGATTGGATAGTCGGAATTGATGAGAGCATTGGAACTGCTGGCACCTGCCAAGAATCTAGAGTGTGGCATCGCGGCTATTGACCACGGTGCCGATGCTGTCTATATCGGTGCTCAGCGGTTTGGGGCCCGTGTGGCGGCAGGCAACAGCGTCGACGACATTCGTCAGCTCTGCCAGTATGCCCACCAGTTCGCTGCCAAGGTGTACGTCACTGTCAATACCATCATCTACGACGATGAGTTGGAGGCGACGCGTCAATTGCTCGACGAACTCTCTGTTGCTGGCGTCGATGCCATCCTTGTGCAGGACATGGGGTTATTGCAAATGTCGAATTCCGAATTCCGAATTCCTTTCCACGCTTCCACCCAGACTGATAATCGCACGCCAGAGAAGGTTCGCTGGTTGGCTGGACTTGGCTTCAAGAGGGTGGTGCTGGCTCGTGAACTGTCTGTTGAGGAGATTGCCGAGATACACGCGCAAGTGCCCGATGTCGAGCTGGAGGTCTTTGTTCATGGAGCCCTCTGCGTCAGCTACAGTGGTCAGTGCTATGCCTCGCAGCATTGCTTTGGACGTTCTGCCAATCGTGGTGCCTGTGCACAGGTCTGCCGTATGAAGTTTGACCTCATCGATGCTGATGGCCGTGAGTTGGAGCATCAGCGTTACCTCTTGTCACTCAAGGACTTAAACCAGTCTGCCCACCTGGAGGAACTCATCGAGGCGGGTGCCGTCTCGTTTAAGATTGAGGGACGCCTGAAGGACGTTTCCTACGTCAAGAACGTCGTGGCAGCCTACAGTCAGCGTCTTGACAGCATCATCGCCAAGCATCCCGACAAATACTGTCGTGCCTCCAAAGGTCATTGCACCTATACGTTCACGCCCAACCTCAAGAAGACGTTCAATCGCGGCTTCACCACCTATTTCCTGCATGGCCGTCAGCCGGACATCTTCTCGCCTGATACGCCCAAGGCGATGGGTGAGTTTGTGGGTACTGTCAAGGAGTTGCGTCGTGACTCGTTCAATGTGGCGGGTACTGCGGCCTTTGCCAATGGCGACGGACTGTGCTTCATCAATCAGGAACATGACTTGGAGGGTTTCCGTGTGAATCGTGCCGAGGGCAACCGACTCTTCCCACAGCAGATGCCTCGCAACCTGCGTCCAGGCATGGCCCTCTATCGCAACAACGATATGGAGTTTGAGCGTCTGATGGCGCGTCAGAGCAGCGTGCGCAAGATACCTATTACGATGACGCTCGCACCAACCTCCGATGGCTATTCGCTTGCTGCCGAGGGTGCAGTTGTCACTATCCAGTGCGAGCACCAGCAGGCCGAGAAACCACAGCGCGACAACATCATCCGTCAACTGTCCAAGTTGGGTGGCACACCTTACGAGTGTAGTGGTGTAGAGATGCCTGCCGACTTCAACGCCTTCATTCCCAGCAGTTTGTTGGCCGACCTCCGTCGCCAGCTGGTCGCTGCGCTTAGCGGGGACGGGAGCTCTCAACGAGAGAACCGTCCCCAATATGCCCAAGAGATTGCAACGCCACACTCTCAACGAGAGAACCGTCCCCAATATGCCCAACCCTACCTCTATAACATCGCCAACCACCTGGCTGCCGACTTCTACGGCACCAAGGAACCCACGGCTTTCGAAATCAAAGGTGGTGATGGCCCCTTGATGCAATGCCGTCATTGCCTGCAGTATGCTATGGGCTATTGCGTAAAGCATGGAGGTCAGAAGCCTACCTACAAGTATCCGCTCTTCCTGCGCCTGGGCGATGGTCGTCGCTTCCGCTTGGAGTTCGATTGCAAACACTGTCAGATGAATGTCTATGCGGAGTAGGGGATTGTTATATGTCGTTTTCTGTCTGCTGTTCCTGACAGCATGCTACAATCGTGGCCAGCAGTCGCCCGATGCCTGGGACCTCACGGAGCACCAGATAGACTCCATTTCCTTCTCTACCACGCATCACTATACGCAGAACTACAATTTCATGGTGACAGCCAATCGCTTGCCCTTGGCCGATGCCTTGCCCGATATGGCGTTCGATACACTCTATGTCGTGCGTGGCGAGCGCGTTGTCGTTGCTGCCATCCAGAAAGTGCCTACCGACACCATCGACTCCGTATGGGTCAAGGTGGCGCGCGACCAGATTACGCAGGGTTGGATTCGTGAGAGCGAGCTCTTGGCAGGTGTCTCGCCCGACGATCCCATCTCACAGTTCATCGATGTCTTCTCCAATGTCCACCTCCTCGTGTTTCTTGCCATCTGTGTCCTCGTGGGCAGTGCCTATGCCGTGCGTAAACTGTTGCGTCGCAAGGCCTACATCGTCCATTTCCACGACATCGACTCGTTCTATCCCACTGCGCTGTGCCTGCTCATCGCCATGTCCGCCACGCTCTATGCCTCCATCCAACTGTTTGGCGCCGAGTCGTGGCGACACTACTATTTCCATCCCTCGCTGAACCCCTTCGCCCTGCCGTTCCATCTGGGCTTGTTCGTCGCCTCCGTATGGGCTATCGTCATCGTCGGTGTTGCCGTCCTTGACGATGTCCGTCACCAGCTGTCCACCCTCGATGGCCTGCTCTACCTCTCAGGTCTTGCCGCTGTCTGTGCCGTCATCTATGTGGTCTTCACCATCTTCACCCTCTACTATGTCGGCTACCTCCTGCTTGTGGCCTACATCGCCTTTGCCCTTTGGTGCTACCAGCGCCATCCCCACTACCGCTACCGCTGTGGCCAGTGTGGTGCCAAACTGCGCCAGAAGGGTTCCTGCCCCCATTGTGGCGCTGTGAACGGCTAGTTACAATTTTGACAGAAAAAAAGAGCTGACAGCTTCGTAGTCTGTCAGCCCATTCTTTGTTTCAGGTTTTAAAATTCAAGAAGTGAGGGCCTCAGCCACAAGACCTCGGCCCACTGACTTCATCAATTGGTGTCGCCTGCATCGTCGTCAGCTGCCTGAGCGGTGATGGTGAACCACAGGGTGCCACCGCGATAGACCGAGAGGCTGTGCCCAGCCTCAACGTTCAGACTCGTAAACGAAGCACCGTTGGCATCGTGGCTCGTGGGGTTGATGGCATCGCCCGTACCATCGACCTTGGCTGTGAACGCCACATCACCGAGGTTCGAACCACTGACAGCTACCGAGGTGACGGGAGCCGTGGCTGTGACGCTGCCGCCAGCAATGTTCTGGTTGACACCATTGATGCGGGCTGTGGTGTTGTAGCTGGGCTGACCAGGCTCTACACCGCCTTCACCGCCAGATGGGGTGATACCGCCCGTAGTTCCCGTACCGCTAGTGCCGGCATTGTTCAGATAGAACTCCGACTCCATGTCGATGTCGTAAGTCGTGTAGCTCTTATCCACAGCCTCAGCCAGACTACAGAGGTCGCTGCCCAAGCCAGCCTCATTGAGCACGAGCTGACAGTTGCTGCGGAACCAGTCGCCACTCTTGTCCTTGCGGCTGACAATGATACCGGCTGCTACCACGATGCCACCGCGGCCAAGCACGAAGCTGAAGTGGTCGGTGTCGAATTCGAACGTCGAGAAGTTCAGACGATTTTTCCAGTTTGAGCAAGGAAACTCGCCTTGGCTGTTCACAATCTCGGTCGTCATCGGAGCGCCTGAGCCGTCAGCATTGCGAGGGTTAAGCAGAATGCGTGCATAGTTCACTTCATACTTTCCCTCACGTTTCTGAACAGTGACAAAAGTCAGTTGGTCACCACGCTGTAGCCCCCATGAGTTGACAAAGTCTGCATAAGTACGGCTGGGCGTGTTGACATACGCCTTGTGGCCGCCTTCGGCATCGATGCCTACTGAGATTTCAGGCAGATGCCCCTGCGAGATGATGGCGGCATAGGGAGTCCACTTGTCACTCTGAAGCGGCATGAACTGATAGAACTGACTCAGACTCTGTCCCATGTTCTGCAGCGTAGACGCACGTTCACGAAGGTACTTCAAGTTCAACTTGCGAAACTTGTTCATACACTCGCGGCCAGTGCTCTCACCCTCGAAGGAGTGGTTGCAAATGAATTTCAACATGGCGTAGAAAAGACCTACAGCCTTTACTAAGACTCGCTGCAAAGTTTGTGCAGTGGTCTTTGGGTTCTTCACATGACGGTTAGAGGAACCGTCAACCTTTACAGTAATTTCTTTCATAGTTGTAACGTATTAAGAAAGATATTTAATCCTACCCTTGGAGACTGCGGTCAATTAGTGTCCGATATGAGTTCGATATGACTTCAGTATGAGTTTGATATGACATCGATATGAGTTCGATATGATTTCGATATGATTTCGATATGAGTTCAGTATGACATCAGTATGACTCTGACATGAGATCGACTTGAACTTTCACTGACTTTGATCTGGTTTCATCCAATTCGTGATGTTCGGTGCAAAGGTATGCATTATTTCTCATCGTTTTTTTTGAATGGAAAAAAGGCGGTGGACGAGTGGAAAAAAAAGTGAGGCCCCTTATCGGAGCCTCGCTTGATGTCAACTGTGCGGAAATGCCCCGCCACAGGGCTTAAATCATGAATTCTTTCATGTTGTCTCGCATCTCTCGCAAATGCTTAAAATACCAAGATGTGTGGAAATAATGGCCGATTTCGTGGAAAGCATCCTGAAGCGGCTTTCCGCTTGGCTCAGGATGAACATTAAAGTTGAACTTCAGTTTACCAGAATCTCTAAAGTCCTGTTCTATGTTCTTATAGTCATTGGCACAGCCAGTAAACGTTCTGGATGTAAACATCATTTCCTGCTTCAGCACACGCTTCTGCAAGTACTCGCAGAAAGGCGTGCGAGTGATGTTCTTCAGTATGTGCATCCTGATGAAGTAGTCGTGCATCAGCAGGCAGAAAACGGCTGGTTTATAATCCTTGCCACAAATCTTGCAGATGTCTTTTTCGCCAAAGAAGTGGGCTATCGCCTTTTTGATGCAGTCCGACATGCTGCCGTCATCAATGGGAGCGTAGAACAGACCGCTGTCGGGTTCAGGCGGATTGTTCTGCTGGTTGCGGCTGAGCTTGAGTGTGGTATCATAGAAGCTTTCCGTCTTCATCCTTATCTGGTCTATCAGGGTGACCATTGCGGTGTACTGTTTTGTTCCGTCTTCCTCGGCCGTGATAGCGGCAGATGGTTTCCGTACGAAACGGATGACACCGTCCTTTTTACCTAGACGTGCCTGTCGCTTTATCTGGAATTTGAGCCCCGATGACCGTCCACCGCCCCCGCTACCAGGAGCAGCCATTGCCATTGGTGTTTCAATCAGCGATACGGCAAACCTGTCCTTGGGGATAGCGTTGATTTGCCCCATCGTCAGCCTTTGTACTACGAAGGGCACGTTATCATTAGGTAGAATTGCTGTCCGTCCTGCCAATGTCACCTTGGTTCCCAACGCGCGGGAATTTGGAATGCCTCCCGTAGGGCCACCTATAAAGTTTACCATATCAATTTCAGTTTATCGAAGGCAAATATAGCAATAAAAAATGAAACTCCAAGTAAAAATTCCGCAATTTCCCACAAAATCACATTCGATTTCTATATTTTTAGCCAAAAAGTCTTGTGATTTTGTGTTTTATTGGAGGAAAATGATTATATTTGCAGCGTATTTCGAAAGGAATGCAATAAAACGGCTCATCATCTACGAATCACCACCTCGAAGAAATAAGAGAGCCAAACTTACACAGAGCGTGTGCGCTTTATGCGCAGACGTTTCTGCGGTGTAAGTGGGTTTGTGGTGAACCTAGTAGATGCGTGGAGATAGTCTGCGCATTTTTCGTAGTATAAACTAAAAACGTAACTCTATGAGCGAACAAACAGATAATCAAAGAAACAGAAGTCTTGAACTCTGCAAAAGAGTTGTTACGACTGAATCATTCATAGCGGAAGCCAAAGAAATTTATGGTGACCGTTACGACTACAGCAAAGTCGAATACAAGAACCGCGACCATCAGGTTACTATTGTTTGTCCCATTCATGGTGATTTTCAAGTCTATGCCCGTGAACATCTTGACGGTAAAGGCTGCCCAAAATGCGAAAAGGGAGAAAAGTTTTTGCTGAAGCTGAAGGAGAAGTTTGGCGACAAGTTTGGCTTAGATGAATTTGTTTATGATAGTTCTACTATGCCAGTAACTCTAATCTGTCCTACTCATGGCGCTTTTTCAAGAAAACCAAACCAAATACTCAATTCTACTTTTGGTTGTCCTGAATGTGCAAAGCAAGTAAAAGATGATGCACACCAAGCGGCAGTTGCAAAGAAGGAAGAGAAGATAAAAGCACGTGAAGAATTTGAAGCCCAAAGGCTCAATGATTGGTTGAACGAAAGAGAAGAACAAAGAAAGAAACGTGAACGTGCTTTGAAAGCGTTTCAAGCAGGTAAGAAGTCACATGATTTCTTTTCTCTATTCCAAATTTATCAGCAGATAGTAGATGAACATATAGACGATATTAGATATAATGCAAAATGGAGAGAGCCTTTTATAGCTCCTTACAGGCTTACTGATGAAGAAGCAAGGAAACTACAATGCTATAGAGAGGGTGACATATTCTATAGGTATCCTAACGAAGCGCCAGAAGATTATTATAGGGAAGCATTTGAAAAGGACTATGCTATATATGGAAGAACTTTTGAAGAAACCCTTTCGCATCGTAGTTGTATCATCTTGTTTGAAGGGAATGATTTGATAATAAAAGAAGAATCATACGAACACTATTTGGAGCAATTCGGCAAAACTCCAGAGCAGGTAATAAAGAATAATACAAAATTAGAACTTCCAACTTCATTTGTCGGCATAGATTTCGAGACTCTTTATTCACAACGAGTTTCTGCATGTTCCATTGGTATGGTAAAATACAAGGATGGGAAGATTGTTGACCGTTACTATTCTCTTATTCGTCCTCCATTTGACTATGAAGGTAAAAGTGGAAAGGCATTGACTTGGGTACATGGAATATCAGAAGATATGCTGGTAAACGAAAAGACTTTTGCAGAACTTCTACCAGAAATCGAAGGCTTTGCAGAAGGCCTTCCTTTAGTGGCTCACAATGCCAGTGTGGAGAAATGTTGTATTCGTGATGCTTGTGCTTATTATGGCATCGAGACAATTTTAGACTACAATAATATTATAGACACCTTGCCTCTTTCAAGAGAAGCAGAAACAAAAACAGGTAAAGTCATAGAGGGACAAGGAACACATTCTTTAGATGCCGTCTGCAATCGCTTCGGCGTAGAAGTAAAGAATCATCATAATGCATTAGATGATGCTGAAATGTGTGGCGGGCTTATGAATGCTTTCTATAAAATTCTTGTAGAGAATGATATGCCAACACTCTTACAAGAGAAAGCTCCCAACGAGGAAGGTACTAAAAGAAAGCCCGTAGAAAACAAACAAGATGTTGCTATTGAGAATAAATCTTCAAATAGTGGCTGTCTTGGTATCTTACTATTTGCGATTATATTAACTTTTGTATTTATCTAACAAAAAAATAGGAGTTATGAAACAGATTTTATTATCATTGATGCTTTTTGTTGCATTATCGACTAATGCACAAGTAATTACGCTTACTGATAACGGTGTGTATGAGCAAAAGGAGGTTGTAACTATTGATAGCGTTAAAGCTATAACTCTCTATGGTCGTGCAATGGAAGCACTAAGTGATTGGACTGGTCCAGATGGACGATCAAAAGCCGGTATTGACTATCAAGACAAAGAGTCTGGCACTATCATCTATAAGGGTAATTATTTTATGGGATTTCGTCATGTCGTTCTTCGTGCAGGATGGGATATGTATGCTGATTTCACAATGAAAGTACGATGCAAGGATGGACGTGCACAAATAACAATTACAATCCCGTCAATAACAGGAAAATACTCTGCAAATAATGTTGAAAGGACTGTACCACTTTCTGAAATTGTAAATACAATAAATGAAAAAGGGAAAAAGAAAAGACCTACGCATGAGTTCTTACCCAAAATACCAGAAGTGGCTAATACGTTAATTGATGCCATGAAACAGCGACTAATACAAAATGGAAAGGATGATGATTTCTAACGTAGAAAATTATGTGAAGTTATGACGCTATTCATAATTGTACTAATTATAGGAATTGCAGCTGTACTAATCAGTGGCAGCATAAATAGCAAAAAGGATGCTCAATATAAAGAGCACTCAAACTTATCGAATGACGTTCCGCCTGTAACGTTAGAGAAGAAGCCAGAAACTCCAAGTTTCCCCGAGATTATGGAAGAGCAAATGGCCAAGGATGAACCAAAGAAGAAGCGTGAGACTCTGCGTTATTTCTGCACGAGCGATAATGGTTATGGGTATATTACAGTATGGCCTAAAGACCAGATGATACCCGATTATATGGAGTTTGATATTGCTGGTACAAGTTACCGCAAAGGGCTAATGAAATATACGGGCGAGTTCAAAGGGAGATTAGAAGAAGAACCGACAAATGAGTACGACCCGAAAGCCATTAAGATTCTTGCCGAGGATGGTCACCATGTTGGCTATGTTCCTAAAGGCATAACTGACAGCATACGTGACTTTATGTCCTTACCTTGTACCTGCTATTGCTACTTACATCGTCGCCGAGAGGATGGCAAATATATCTTCTTTGGAAGTGCTTACATTACACATACACCACCAGAGGAATAAAAATTACTTGTTTGCATATGGCCAATAATAGTTATCCGATAAAAGACGAGGTAGTATATAGAAAAGGAGTAGGTTTGAGGGAATATTCCTACTTCAATGATATGTTCTATATAAAACAAATAAGGAATGGAGTTGAGATTCTTGCAACGAAGTCACACAAAGAATGTCACTACGATGTAGGAAGTTGGTATGTACATCACAGTATTGATTTTCAAGTAAATCCTATAAGGGGGAAAACGTTAGACAAGAACAACAAAACAATATGTAATGGCGATGTAAATGTCTTAAACATATTCAATTCATACAGTAAACTCATTTTAGGGTGGAGGCCTCGTTGTATACTTACATTATTAGTGCCAATAGGCAATTATATTGACTACAGCATGGATGTTTTGGAGTTCAATTACAATGAAGATGAGATAATTGAGTATGAGAAAGAACAACAGATAGAAAAGTACAAGGAAGAAATAAAGGCAGCAGAATTAAAGAAAGCCCTAAAGCAAGTCGCTCGGCAAAGGCTGATGGAAGAAGGTGTCTTATTCGATGAAGAACATAAGCGTCCTTATATTCCCCAAGACGTAGTAGGACTTGTCTATATGCGTGATGGTGGCCGTTGTCGTGAATGTGGTAGTACTAAGAACTTGCAACTTGACCATATTATTCCATTTGCAAAAGGTGGTTCATCCGAAGCAGAAAACTTACAACTGCTCTGTAGAGAATGTAATCAAAAGAAAGGTGATAGAATATAACTATGACAGTCATCAATTATAGCCATAGAATAAAATGGATAGAAACCTAAGATGTGAAATAGCACAAGTGTTTGCGAGTGAGTCCGTGCGCTATCATTATGAGGTAATGAATGAAGTTTGGCTGACCGCTGCAAAGTTGTCAGAGCAAATCCAGTTCTTCAGCAAGTCGTGGTTAGAGGATTACGGGCATTTGCTTCCGAGAGAGCATGTGGTGTATGAGGACGAACACGGTGTAGTACATAAAACAAGTTGGTGTTATCCGCTGCACAGAATCCAACGAATGATTGTTGAGGACAAGTTATACTTTCATGTAGATAGCTTCAAAAAAGAAAAGAAAGAAACGCCATAATTCATTAATATATCGGTATGTATATCACAAAGGAAGAAAGAGAAGTAATCACGAAGACTCTCAGGGTTGTAGTGGAAGAGTTGTACCAAACACCCAAGAATTACGAGGCGAACGACGTGATTCTTTCCCCTGCACAGGTGTCAGAGGAATTCCCGTTCATTACCAAGAATTTCCTGAGTCGATATGGCTGGTATCTTCCTCGCATAAAGGTTGACAAGTGGGACGACGAGACATGCAAGAATAAGTTTGGCTACTCTCGAAACCAAATTATAGATTGGCTTAATATGGGAGCGTTCAGACAGTTAAAACCATATATGTTTACGTCGCATGGCAAAGAGGTTTGATGGAATGTTGAAGGCTGAGATGATCAGTGCGAGGAAGCGTCTGATGGAGGAGGCAGAGAAATACTACTCCGACAAGTTTGTTACTGGCAAAGAGCTAACGAAGCTATATCCCTGCTTCACAAAATCATGGCTCAGTTCGTATGGCTGTTACCTTCCCAGAACTCGTGCGACTATATATGATGACGACGAGAATGAACAAAATTCCCAATGGGGCTATTCGTTGAACGGCATAAAAAGAGCGATAGAGAGGGGCTATGTGCAATGTCATGGAAAGAGGTTCTTCTTCAATAAAGACAATACAGGATTTTCAGTACAAAGTTGGTGGGGGTATTAAGAGCGTGGCGAGTTGCCACGCTTTTTTTATACCCTCCGCTGTCAATATTGTACGATGGTTTTCGTGGTACAATGGGGACAGGTGACCCTCTCGCCTAATGTATGATGGCTGATGACTAAACCCCTGACATAATATATTGGAATGTTGTGATTTTCTAAAAAAAAGAAGTTTTTCTCAATCTTTTTTGCCGAAAGCGTTGGGAATTCGGAAACTTTTCGTATCTTTGCATCGTGCATCTTTAGCCAGTGAAAAGGCAGACACAATTAGTACTAACTTAATATCGTTTAATGATGAAAAAAAACTGTTTTTGGAGCTTGCTGGCCATCATGATGGTCGCAATGCTGAGTGTAGCTGTCACCTCATGCGGTGATGATGACGATGACAAGGGCTCTGGTGGCAGTAGCCAGGGTGTTTCATTTGTGGGTAAGTGGAACGTTGTTAGTATGGTGAAAGGTGAGACCACTGAGAACTATACTGCCCCCTATGATTACATCCTGTTCACTAAGGACACCTTTACGTACTACGAATACAGCAGTAGCAAAGGTACTTGGCATGAGGACGGCATTGGACGTTACCACATGGACGGCACAATCGTGGTTTACGATGGTGGTGACTGGGGCGCTATGGAGGTTGCAAGCTATGACGGTCGTGACACCTTAGTGATTATTGTACAGGGCGATAAAGGAAAAACCCATCGCTATACATTGAAACGAGCAGAGTAGAAAAAGAAGAGGTACTAACTATTTCTCATGGTACAATGGGGACTGGTGACCCTCTCGCCTAATGTATGATGGCTGATGACTAAAATAGCGCGGCACCGAGGTTGGTGTCGCGCTAATGTTTTCAGGTGTACCAAATAGATGGCATAGGCTTCTTCACACTCGATTCAACCTTTTTCTGGTTGGTTGTCATCTTCTCTTCTTTTGATTCTGTCTTTGTATACATAGGTCTATTGGTTTTGGTTAATGCAAATATAGGAAATATTTATAATATTATTCTCATAATGACCATTTTTTAGAGCATGTTAACATAATTATACTGATTATGGTATTTCTATTCACGGAATATCCAAAACCTTTGCAGTATACCCCGAATGACATCCGAGGGATAGGCGCGTAAAATAATGTTAACACAAAAAGATTTGTACATAAAAATAATGTTAAATAATGTATATTTTCTTCTTTATGTGCGTTTTTTTTGTGATATTTGCAAAAAATATAATAAAGTTTAATCATTAAGATATGAAAAAGGGATTATTTATTTTTACAATTGGTGCTCTTGTTTTGACAGGATGTTCCAACCATGACGGTTTTGGTGAGCAGCAGGATCAGCCAAAGAATGAGGTCGCTGACAATGTGAAAAATGTCTTTGGCGTTACCTTTGACGCCAATCAAGACTGGTGTACAACCACTTCAGGTTCAGTAACGATTTCTGGTATTCCTGCTGGTGCAACAAGTGTTCAGCTGTATGCTCTGATTAGTAAGGAGGTAAAAAATGACGACAATGAGACTGAGGCTCAGACTTCACTCCTGAAACTGAATGAGACAACGAATGTAGGCAGTACCGTAAACTTAGTTTACGATGCTCCTAAAGACCATCAGACAATCTATGCTGCTGCTGAGGTGAATGGCTATCGCATGATGAGGGTGGTGAAGAATGGCGTTGCTGACTTCTCTACCAAACAGAATGCTGCTGCAAGAAGAACTGCTCGTGCTCCCAAATATGACGAAATGACGCTCAGCGCGGATGCTACTGTTGAGTCGTATGCCAGCCAGCGCGGTTGGTTTGGAGAAGAGAAGCAGTATCTCTATGGCATGAGCGACGAGGCTTATCAGAACTGGAAGCAGGATGCTGAGGGTTATTCTGAAGAATACACTCAGTTGTTTAAAGATCTGATATTCTCTTATTTGCAGAATAAGGTCAGAAATGTTGACTTGATTTGGGAAAGCAAGCTGGTGAACGACAAGGTTTATCCTGTAACAACCGGTGCTGCTCCTATCGTGGTATCTCCTGTTTACAAGCGTGATCAGGCAGAAAGATGGGGTAATGAGGTATGGAATTCTGACCTCTACTACTACTATTATAAGGAGGAGACTTTGACCGACTATGTTGCAAATGGTGGCAACGCTGTTGACTTCCTGAACGCACTGCCAAAGTATAAGGCAATCCCCTTCAACCAGCACTTTGGCGTGAAAGAGGATGACAATGTTGAGAAGCGTGCATCTTACACCCTGATTTATTGGGGTGATGGTGAACCTCAGTATGGCGTTCCTGGTCAGGCCTTCCCTGCAGGTTATAAGATTGGCTTTATGGTTCGTGCCAAGACGATCTCTGAAGCTCCAAGGAAACAGGGTGAGCTTTATGGTGACGGTCGCCTGAACAACAAGATTAATTTTTGGCCAAACTTTAAGACTTCTAATTTGGGAACCGACGGCCCACGTGCTGCATGGATGAATGTTGAAGACAGACTGTTCATTACCTTCGAGTCTGGTACAGACGACGACTACAACGACCTTATTCTGGAGGTTGAGGGTGGTATTGAACCCCTCTCGTTTATTCCTGAGTACGAGAGAGACTTCTACACCTTCTGCTTCGAGGATAGAGAGCTGGGTGACTACGACATGAACGACGTAGTGATCAGAGCTACCAGAATCAACGAGACCACTGTAGAGTACAGCATTGTGGCTTGTGGTGCTTATGACCAGTTGCAGGTGAAGAACGTTAATGGTGCTACGATTAAGGACGACGCAGAGATTCATGCACTCTTTGGCGTTTCAACCAATACGTTTATTAACACGGTGAAGGGTGCAACCTCTTTAGATCCTGTTACCGATCAGGTGACTGTTTCTAAGGACTTCAGCTTCCTGAACGCTGCAACACAGCCTTACATCCACAATGTGACGATGAGCAAGGATATCAAGCTGTCGCAGAAAGGTGAGGATCCTCATGGCATCATGATTCCTTACGCTTTCCGTTGGCCGAAGGAGAAGACTTGCATCAAGGACGCTTACCTGAGATTCAACGAGTGGGGTCAGAACAGCAGAATCAACAGCACTGACTGGTACAAGTATCCTGTTGAAGAAAATGTTTATTAAACGCCATTTGTAGACAGTCTGACTGTTACAATCGAATACATAATAATAGAGGCTGACAACTTTTATGGTTTGTCAGCCTCTATTTTCGAAAAAAAGTGTTACCTTTGCAGCCGAAAAAAGAAGAAAAGACATAGGCCACTGAATGACACCATATTTAGACGTACAACATCTGACGAAATCGTTTGGCGCCCTGACGCTGTTTCGTGACATCAGTTTCTCCATTGGCGAAGGCCAGAAGGTAGGACTGATAGCGAAGAACGGAACGGGTAAGTCGACGCTGCTGTCGATACTCTCTGGCAAGGAGGGTTACGACAGTGGTGACATCGTGTATCGCAAAGATCTGAAGGTGGGATTTCTGGAGCAGTCGCCACAGTTCGACCCTGAGGAGTCGGTGCTGGATGCGTGCTTCAATCACCAGGGCGACCCTGAGAAGGTGTTGAAAGCCAAGCAGGTGTTGACGCAGCTGAAGATCAAGGACCTGGAGCAACCGATGGGGCAGCTGAGTGGTGGTCAGCAGAAGCGTGTGGCGCTGGCAAATGTGTTGTTGACGGAGCCTGACTTGCTGATACTCGATGAGCCCACGAACCACTTGGACCTGGAAATGATTGAGTGGTTGGAGGGTTTCCTGGCACGAAGCAATCGCACGCTGCTGATGGTGACGCACGACCGTTTCTTCCTGGACCGAGTATGTAGTGTCATCCTGGAACTGGACGACCACACCATCTATACCTATCGTGGCAACTATGCCTACTATCTGGAGAAGCGTCAGGAGCGTATTGACAATCGCAGGGCAGAGGTGGCGCGTGCCAACAACCTGTATCGTACGGAGTTGGACTGGATGCGCAGACAGCCACAGGCTCGTGGACACAAGGCCCGCTACAGGGAGGAGGCATTCTACGAGTTGGAGAAGGTGGCCAAGCAACGTCTGGAAGAGCGCCAGCTGAGACTGAAGGCTTCGAATGTATATATAGGTAGTAAGATTTTTGAGTGTCAGTATATATCGAAGAGGTATGACGAGACAGTCATCCTGAAGGATTTCTACTACAACTTCTCGCGCTTCGAGAAGATGGGCATCGTGGGTAGCAACGGAACGGGCAAGTCGACATTTATCAAGATGTTGCTGGGACTGGTTCCTGTGGACGAAGGGCGCATCGTCATTGGCGAGACGGTGAAGTTCGGCTACTTCTCGCAGGAGGGTCTGCAGTTCAACGAACAGGACAAGGTCATCGACGTGATAACGGCCATTGCCGACTATGTGGATTTAGGCAGTGGTCGCAAGATGAGTGCTTCGCAGCTGTTGCAGTACTTCCTGTTCACCCCAGAGCAACAATATAATTATGTATATAAGCTGAGCGGTGGTGAGCGCAGAAAACTGTATCTATGTACGGTACTGATGAAGAATCCCAACTTCCTGGTACTCGACGAGCCCACCAACGACCTTGACATTGTGACGCTACAGATTCTGGAGGAATACCTGCAGGACTTCCCAGGCTGCGTCATCGTCGTTTCGCACGACCGTTACTTCATGGACAAGGTCGTTGACCACCTGCTGGTGTTCAAAGGACAGGGCGAAATCAAGGACTTCCCAGGTAACTATACGCAGTATCGCGTGTGGGCTTCGTTGGAGGAAAATAAGAATAGTAACACTAGTTCATCTGGTACATCTAGTACGGCTGGTACCAAACCCAGCTATCGCCACGATGACCGCAGGCGTCTCTCGTACAAGGAGAAGCGCGAACTTGAACAGCTGGAGAAGGACATCGAGGCCCTGGAGGCTGAGAAGAAACAGATAGAAGAAGCACTCTGCGGAGGTACGACCTCGGTAGACGAGATAACGAAATTGAGCAAGCGACTGCCCGTCCTGAACGGCGAGTTGGACGAGAAGTCGATGCGGTGGCTGGAGTTAAGTGAAATAGAATCATGACGCAACAACAATACCCTTCGGAACTGCTGGAAAAGGCGGTACAGGAATTTTCCAAATTGCCAGGAATAGGACGTAAGACAGCCCTACGATTGGTACTGAACTTGTTGCGCCGTGAGGAAGACGAGGTGCTGCAGTTTACAGAAACCATTGCTCGTATGCGTCAGGAGGTGAAGCACTGCAGCGTCTGCCATAACATCAGCGATAGCGAGGTGTGTCCCATCTGTAGCGATCCTCGACGCGACACAACAATCATCTGTGTGGTGGAGAATATCCAGGACGTGATGGCTGTGGAGAACACCCAGCAGTATCAGGGACTCTATCATGTGCTAGGTGGTGTCATCTCACCCATGGATGGCGTAGGACCTGCCGACTTGGAGATTGAGTCGCTGGTGGAACGCGTTCGTCAGGGTGGGGTGAAGGAGGTCATTCTGGCACTGAGCTCGACGATGGAAGGCGACACCACCAACTTCTACATCTTCCGTAAACTGGCGCCTTATACGGAGGTGAAACTGACGATTATAGCCCGTGGCATCAGCGTGGGTGACGAGTTGGAATATACCGACGAGGTGACACTGGGGCGCTCGATACTGAACAGAACATTATTTGAAGGCAAATGAATACCGAATTTATTTTAACCACCACGATGGAACTGGTGACGCTGGTGTGCGCCTACCTGGGACTGCGACTCTTTAAGAAGTCGTGGAAGCTGAGATTGTCACTCATCGTCGTTCCCTTGTTGGTCAACGCAATCTTATACATTATCTACCAGACGACACCATTCTTCTATCTGGGTGTCATCCTGTTACTCTGTCTTCCCTTCGTATGGCCAAGAAAATCAGCATAGTCATTGTCAGCTATAACGTCAGCAAACTGCTGGACGAGTGTCTGCAGAGCGTGAATAAGGCGCTGCAGGGCATTGATGGCGAGGTGTGGGTAGTGGACAACAAGTCCGTTGACGATACCTTGCAGATGCTGAAGACCAAGCATCCGGAGGTTCACGCTATTGCTAACCAGCAGAATGTTGGTTTTGCACGTGCCAACAACCAGGCTATCCGACAGTCTGACGCTGAATACGTCCTGTTGCTGAACCCCGATACAGTGGTCTTTGAGAATACGTTGCGTGGAGTGCTCGACTTCATGGATCAGCATCCAGAAGCGGGTGGGGCAGGCGTGCGCATGCTTTCTCGCGATGGTCAACGGGCACCTGAGTCGCGTCGTTCTATCCCTACGCCGTGGGTGTCTATGCTAAAGATGCTGGGCTTCACACGTCGCTACTATATGAGTCATCTGTCGTGGGACGAGCCTGGACAGATAGAAGCCATCAGCGGAGCATTCTGTCTGTTGCGCAGAAAGGCCCTTGACGAGGTGGGACTGTTGGACGAAGACTACTTCATGTATGGTGAGGACATTGACCTGAGCTACCGCTTGCTGAAGGGCGGGTGGCAGAACTGGTACCTGCCCTACGACATTGTCCATTATAAGGGTGAGTCGACGCAGAAGTCCAGCTTCCGCTATGTGCACACGTTCTATCAGGCCATGCTGATATTCTTCCGCAAGCACTACGGTCATCTCAGCATCTTCTTCTCGTTGCCGATAAAGATAGCTATCTATTTCCGTGCCTCGCTGGCCTTGTTGCAGATGATGCTGGATCGCCTGCACCGTTTTATCAATCCTAATAAATATAAAAGGAGAAGATGATGAGACTACGTGCTATTGAACCAGAGGATCTGGATTTGCTCTATCAGATTGAGAACGACCATAGTCTGTGGCAGGTGGGTACAACGAATGTGCCTTATAGCCGCTATACGCTCCACGACTATATTGCCAGTAGCAGCGACGACATCTATGCAGACCGTCAGGTAAGGATGATTGTGGAGAACGACGAGAAGGAAACGGTGGGTATTGTTGACCTGGTGCAGTTCTCCCCAGAGCATCAGCGTGCAGAAGTGGGTATTGTCATCCTGCAAAACCATCGTCGTAAAGGTTATGCACATAAAGCCCTCCGCGAATTGTTTGACTATGCCCTGCGAATTATACATCTGCACCAACTCTATGCGGTGGTGGATGTGAGAAATGATGCTGCTGTCACTTTGTTCGAAGAAATGGGCTTTTCGGCAGAAAATACGATGAAAGAGTGGCTATTCGATGGTCGAGAATACCATGATGCCCTATTAATGCAAAGATTTTTATAAACTTTTCGCGAAAAAGTTTGGTATATCCAAAAATTCTCATTACCTTTGCACCCGCAAAACGACAAACGAAGCAATTCTGGTGCGTTAGTTCAGTAGGTTAGAATGCCTGCCTGTCACGCAGGAGGTCACGAGTTCGAGTCTCGTACGCACCGCCAAATTGTAAATCGGAAATTGTCAAATTGTAAAAAACCTTGGTGCGTTAGTTCAGTAGGTTAGAATGCCTGCCTGTCACGCAGGAGGTCACGAGTTCGAGTCTCGTACGCACCGCAGAACATTAGAAAGCTCATTGGATAACTCCAGTGGGCTTTTTTACAAAAATAGTATTACGAACTATGAAACAAACAATTCTCGTTACTGGTGGTACCGGTTTTATTGGAAGTCATACCACCGTAGAACTGCAGGAGGCAGGTTATAAAGTTGTTATTGTAGATAATCTCTCTAACTCGAACGCTAACGTCGTTGACGGTATTGAGAAGATTACTGGTGTGCGCCCTGAATTCGTACAGGCAGACTGCTGTGATAAGGAGGCTATGGAAGCAATCTTCCAGAAGTATCCTGAAATCTCTGGCATTATCCACTTTGCAGCATCGAAGGCTGTTGGTGAAAGTGTTGAGAAGCCATTGATGTATTATCGCAACAACCTCGTATCGCTGATTAACCTGTTGGAGCTGATGCCGAAGTATGATGTGAAGGGTATCATCTTCTCCAGCAGTTGTACTGTCTATGGACAGCCTGCTCAGGAGAATCTGCCTGTTACGGAGAATGCGCCTATCCAGAAGGCAATGTCGCCCTATGGCAATACCAAGCAGATTAACGAGGAGATTATTCAGGACTATGTACACTCTGGTGCTCCTATCAAGTCGATTATCCTGCGCTACTTCAACCCCATTGGTGCGCACCCCACAGCACTTATCGGTGAGTTGCCCAATGGTGTGCCTATGAACCTGATTCCTTTCGTTACGCAGACAGCTATGGGTATTCGTGAGCAGCTGAAGATTTTCGGTAACGACTATAACACCCCTGACAAGACCTGTATTCGTGACTATATCTATGTTGTTGACTTGGCCAAGGCTCATGTGAAGGCTATGGAGCGTGTGCTCGACAAGCCTGAGACAGATGCTGTTGAGGTATTCAATATCGGTACTGGTAAGGGCCTCTCAACGCTGGAGGTTGTAGAAGGTTTCGAGAAGGCTACTGGCGTGAAGGTCAACTGGACTTATGCTCCCCGTCGTGAAGGCGATATCGAGCAGGTTTGGGGTAATGTCGATAAGGCCAACAAGGTACTGGGCTGGAAGGCAGAAACGCCTACTGAGGAAGTGCTGAAGTCAGCATGGAAGTGGCAGCAGAAACTGCGCGAGAACGGCATACAATAAGCGCTTCGCTAGTGATTAGTGAAAAGTGAATGGTGAAATAAAAAAGGCCTGCTTCGTTATGGAGCAGGTCTTTTTATGTTGGATGATTGCTTGCAATTAATAGCTGCGGGCAATGATAACGCGAGCCTTAGCAGGTTTGCCAGTCACCATATCCACACCAGGAGTCTGCTCTACGCCGAAGGGCACGCAGCGGATGGTAGCCTGTGTCTCTTCCTTGATCTTCGCCTCGGTCTCGGCAGTACCGTCCCAGTGGCAGAGGAAGAAACCGCCGTCCTTCACCTTCTCCTTGAACTCCTCGTAGTTCTCGCACTCGAAGATGTGAGCATCGCGATAGTCCTTGGCCTTCTTGAAGATGTTGGCCTGGATGTCGTCCAACAACTGCTCTACGTACTCAGCGATACCCTCGATAGAACGGGTCTCCTTCTCGAGTGTATCACGACGCATCACCTCGATGGTGCCGTTCTCCAAATCGCGGGCACCCAGAACGAGACGAACAGGAACACCCTTCAGCTCGTAGTCGGCAAACTTAAAGCCAGGACGCTTGTTGTCGGCATCGTCGAACTTCACAGTGATACCCTTAGCACGCAGTTTCTCGATGATAGGAGTCACCTCCTTGTTGACCTGCTCCATTTGTTCAGGCTTGGTTGCGATAGGAATAATCACGACCTGGATAGGAGCCAACTTCGGAGGCAATACCAGTCCGTTGTCATCAGAGTGGGTCATGATGAGTGCACCAATCAGACGAGTAGATACACCCCAAGAGGTAGCCCAAACATATTCGGGCTTGTTCTCCTTATTTAAATAGGTGACTTCAAATGCCTTGGCGAAGTTCTGGCCCAGGAAGTGAGAGGTACCACTCTGCAGAGCCTTACCATCCTGCATCATTGCCTCGATGGTGTAGGTATCCAGTGCACCAGCAAAGCGCTCTGTCTCACTCTTTACACCCTGAACAACAGGAACAGCCATCCACTCCTCAGCGAACTTGGCATAGACCTTCAGCATCTTCTGTGCTTCCTCTTCAGCCTCCTCGCGAGTAGCATGAGCCGTATGACCCTCCTGCCACAAGAACTCTGAGGTACGGAGAAAAGGACGTGTGCGCATCTCCCAGCGCATGACGTTACACCACTGGTTGCACATCAGGGGCAGGTCGCGCCAAGAGTGAATCCAGTTCTTATAAGTGTTCCAGATAATGGTCTCTGAGGTCGGACGAACGATGAGCTCTTCTTCGAGCTTAGCAGAGGGATCAACCTCCACACCACTCTTATCCTCCTTGGCACGCAGACGATAGTGGGTGACCACAGCGCACTCCTTGGCGAAACCCTCTACATGCTCGGCCTCACGAGACAGAAAGGACTTTGGAATCAGCAAGGGGAAGTAAGCATTTTGAGCGCCAGTCTCCTTGAACATCTTATCCAACTGCTGTTGCATCTTCTCCCAGATGGCATAGCCATAAGGTTTGATAACCATACAACCACGAACAGCACTCTGTTCTGCCAAGTCAGCTTTAACGACCAAATCGTTAAACCATTGGCTATAATTATCAGCCCTTTTTGTTAATTCTTTTAATTCTTTTGCCATGATTTATACAATAAATTCAAAATTTTGGTGCAAAGGTACAAAATAATTCATAATTCATAACGCATAATTCATAATAATTTCATAATTTTGCAACCATAATAACATGTTTCACTTAAAAAACAAAACATTATGAAAACAAAAATTCTTTCTTTATTGCTCTGTATGGGCTTGGTAGTAGCTTGTAATAACACTGGTAAAGGTGCAGCTATTGGTGCTGGTGGTGGTGCTATCCTTGGTGCTGTAATCGGTCACTTTGCTGGTAACGCAGCTGTTGGTGCTGCCGTTGGCGGTGCTGTAGGTGCTGGTGCTGGTGCCATCATTGGTAACCGTATGGACAAGGCTAAGAAGGCTGCTGAGCAGGTTCAGAACGCTCAGGTTCAGACTGTTCAGGACGCTAATGGCCTGGAGGCTGTCAAGGTAACCTTCGATTCTGGTATTCTGTTTGCTACTGGTAAGGCTGATCTGTCACAGAGCGCTAAGAATTCTCTGGTTCAGTTTGCTAAGGTGCTGAACGAGAATAAGGACTGCGACGTAGCTATCTATGGTCATACCGACAGCACTGGTTCTGATGCTATCAACCAGCCCCTGTCTGTTAACCGTGCAACCAGCGTTAGCAACTACCTGAAGTCTTGTGGCGTTAGCGGTTCTCAGATTAAGAGTGTTGAGGGTCAGGGTTCTACCAACCCCGTTGCAGACAACTCTACTGAGGCTGGTCGTAAGCAGAATCGTCGCGTAGAGGTGTACATGTACGCTTCTAAGAAGATGATTGAGGAGGCTCAGGCTCAGGCTAACTAATGGCTGATGTCAGATGTAAGAAGTAAGATGTAAGACGTGAAGAAAATTCGCGATTTCATCAAGAAAACAATTTTGTGGATAGTGGTGGCGTTTTTCGCCTCCACTATTCTTTCTGTTGTCGCATTGCGGTGGTTACCTGTTTATTATACGCCATTGATGTTTATCAGGTTGGCGCAACAGAAGAGTGAAGGACAACCACTGACACTACACCACCATTGGGTACCCTTGGAAGAGATATCACCTTCTTTGCCGATAGCGGTAATGGCCTCAGAGGATGCCCGTTTCCTGGAACATCATGGTTTTGACTATAAGGCCATCGAACAAGCAGCCATGCGAAACATCAAGCATCCGGAAAAGCAGCGTCATGGGGCCTCGACAATCAGTCAGCAGACGGCCAAAAACGTCTTCCTGTGGCCTGGCCGTTCGTGGGTGCGTAAAGGTTTTGAGGTCTATTTTACCATACTGATAGAACTGGTATGGAACAAGGAGCGCATCATGGAGGTCTATCTGAACTCTATCGAGATGGGTGATGGCATCTATGGTGCAGATGCTGTGGCTCAATGGCATTTTGGTACGACGGCCAAGGAGCTCACCAAACAGCAATGTGCGCTGATAGCAGTCTCACTGCCCAATCCGCGTCGTTTCAACTCGGCCCGTCCCAGTGGCTATATGCTGAAACGTCAGTCGCGCATCTTGCGTGAAATGCGCTATCTGAAAAACTATATTACTTCTAAGAATGAGGAAAAGTAAAAAGAACCGTTCGTTTGCTACAAGACTGTCACAATGGGTCATGTTGGTGCTGTTCATCATGATGAGCGGCTTGTCGTTCTTGATATACGTTTGCACTGAGGCATTGATGGTTGAGCTTGGTGGCCAGACGGTTCATGGCTCCATGCTTTCCTCTGAAAGACGTATCAAGGATGTGATGTCGGACGTGAGTGTGGCCGTAGAAAATAATGTTTTTGATATAGAACGCAACCTGAACCAACCTGAGCAGATGCAGGCTATCGTGGAGCGTATAGTGAGGCAGAATTCCCGTATTCGTAGTTGCGGCATCAGTTTTATTGACAACTACTATCCTCAGAAGGGACATGGATTCTGTCCTTACGCCTGGCGGACGGACAGTATGCAGGTGGAGACTATGCAGTTGGCTGAGATGAGTGGTGACTACCTGAAGAGCGAATGGTTCCAGAAGGCTGTGGAAAAGGATTCGGCATACTGGTCAGACCCCTTTTTCGACGGACATGATGCAAAAACTCCTCTGGTAGCTTATCTGCAACCCATCCACGACGCGAAAGGCAAGCTTGTCGCTGTTCTGGGGGCAGACTTGTCGCTCGATTTCATGACGAATATCATGCAGGAGCAAGACAGTATTTTCTATGATGTGATATGGGCATGGGGTGTAAATGAAGGTGAAGCCTATGCCTCCCAAAGCATTATCCTGTCGCACGACGGTACTTTCCTTACGCATCCCGACTCATGGCGTATCCTGAAAGGTAACTTCTTTGTACACCTGAAGGATTGTGACGAGAAAGGTTATGCCGAAAAAGCCATTAAGAATATGTCTGAGGGAAAGAGCAGTTCGTATGAAACAGACTATGAGATGCGCATCAATACGATTCGTTCATTCTTGTTCTATGCCCCCATAGAAGGTACCGACTGGATACTGGCGGTTTCCGTACCCCGTATTACATTAGACTTATTAGGCATTATCCTGGGAATCATCATGCTGTTTTTCGTGGCCCTTGTCCTGCAAGTAACTTTCTTTGTTAGTCGTTTCGTCATCAAGCGTACTGCCAAGCCTTTGAGACAACTGGCTGATACGGCAGATAAAGTGGCACAAGGTCAGTTTGATACACCATTGCCCATCATCAAATATCATGATGAAATTCACCAATTGCACGATTCGTTTGAGAATATGCAACACTCATTGGCGGCCTATGTGGAAGACCTGAAAACCACTACGGCAGCCAAAGCATCCATGGAGAACGAACTGGAGATAGCCCACGGCATACAGATGAGCATGCTGCCAAAGACTTATCCGGCCTTCCCTGATCGTAATGATATAGACATCTACGGACAGGTGACGCCAGCAAAAGCTGTTGGTGGTGACCTATACGATTTCTTCATCCGCGACGAGAAACTCTTCTTCTGTATCGGTGACGTATCGGGCAAGGGTGTTCCTGCCTCGCTGGTCATGGCTGTTACACGCTCGTTGTTCCGTAACATAGCAACCCATGTCGCTCTTCCCGACAGGATAGTGACGGCGCTGAGCGAAGCCTTGAGCGACAACAACGAGACCAATATGTTCGTTACGCTCTTTGTGGGTGTGTTGGACTTGAAAACCGGACATCTCAGTTACTCGAATGCGGGGCATGACATGCCATTGCTGTTGACAGACGACGAGGTGAGGATATTGCCTTGCGACTCGAACGTGCCTGCTGGTGTGATTCCTGGCTGGCAGTTTACGGGCCAACAGGTGGATATGAAGGCGGGGTATACCCTTTTCCTCTATACGGACGGACTGAATGAGGCTGAAGACATCAACCACAACCAGTTTGAGTTGGAGCGTGTCGTGGAGACGGCAAAGACGGCCGACAGGCATCCTGAACAGCTTGTCATGACGATGAAGAAGGCTGTGGAGCAATTCGTTGGCGATGCTGACCAGAGCGACGACCTGACCATGTTTGCCATTCAGTATAAGAATATATCAACATCCAACAATTAACGACTACCATGATGATAAACGAAAATCAAATATTCGTAGAGTTAATGACTATAATTATAGGTATTATTGTAATCATGGCTTCTATAGCTATACCCATTTACGCCTTTAACCGCTGGCGATGGAAGGGACTGGCACTTGGTTGTCTGATAGAGCCTGTTGTGTGTGCCATTGTTATCATCGCAGCGGGAATAGGCCTCTATTCCTACATGGAGATAAAGTTTAAGAACGAACGGGAATCGGCAATGGTCACCGTTCGTGGCCTGGATGTTGGAAATCAAAGCAAAGATACGCTAACCTGGTATCTGAGGGACGACGAGCAATGTATCTTGGTATGCAATAATAAAAATGATTATGACCACTTGCGCTTCTCTGATGTGATTCGCCTGGACTCTGTCAGTGTGGCCGTGGACGATAGAATAGTGGTGAGGTTCGATACGAAGAAAAAGAAGGTGGTTGCCACCGATCTTGACACTCCGATGGAGGTTGTCAATGTCAACTGGGATAAGGTAAGAGCCTATTTCGGGAAATAGCACCATCATTATTTTTAGGTATTTCCACAGAAACATTCGTTCATGTGGAAAAAGTTTGCTACCTTTGCAGTCAAATAGCAAAAGATATGCATCTTTCAGATCTGAAGACAGGTGAGAAAGCCTATATAGTAAAGGTAAAAGGACATGGTGGCTTCCGTAAGCGCATCATCGAGATGGGTTTCATCAAGGGCCAGGAGATTGAGGCATTGCTCAGTGCTCCGTTGCAAGACCCTGTGAAATACAAGGTGATGGGCTATGAGGTCAGTCTGCGCCGTCAGGAAGCAGAACAGATAGAGGTTAGCTACGAAATACTTCGCTCCGTTGACGAAAATCCGATGACGTCAACATCGACACCTCGCGACCAACAACATAATACTACGGGTATCAAGGAATTGACTGTTGCCTTGGTGGGTAATCCCAACTGTGGTAAGACGTCGTTGTTCAATTTTGCTTCTGGTGCCCATGAACACGTTGGAAACTATAGTGGTGTGACTGTTGATGCGAAAGAAGGATATACCCACTTTGGGGGATACCGCATCCGTCTGATAGATCTGCCAGGTACTTATTCGTTGTCTGCCTATTCTCCTGAAGAGCTGTATGTGCGTAAGCAACTTGTTGATGATACGCCCGATGTGGTGCTGAATGTCATTGATGCCTCGAATATTGAACGTAACCTGTATCTTACCACCCAGTTGATGGATATGCACCTGCGTGTGGTTTGTGCGCTGAATATGTTTGATGAATTAGAGCTGCGTGGTGACAAACTCAATGTCGACAAACTCAGTTCGTTGTTGGGTATGCCGATGGTGCCTACGTCTTTCAAGACGGGTAGGGGATTGGAGCAGTTGCTCAGCGAGGTGATACATATCTTTGAGAGTCGCGAGGGACATGACGAGTATTATCGTCACTTCCATATCAAGCATGACCACGAGATAGAAGATGGTATAAACAATATCCAGAAATACTTGAAAGGCAACGATCTACTGCGTATGCGGTACTCTACGCGTTGGTTGGCTATCAAGTTGTTAGAGATGGATAAAGAGGTGGATGCCATCTTGCGCGAACTGCCTGACTACGACAAGATTATCGAAGCACGCGACACTGCCGTTCGTCGTATCAAGGAAGAGACGGGCGACGACTCTGAGACAGCCATCATGGATGCTAAATATGGTTTCATTCGTGGCGCATTGCATGAGGCGGGTTATGTGGTAGGCGTCAAGGAAGATACCTATAAGACGACTCATCGGCTGGATGCGCTCATCACTAATCGTTGGGCAGGTTTTCCCATCTTCTTCGCCCTGCTATGGGTCATGTTTGAGGTGACGTTCACTTTGGGCCAGTATCCGATGGACTGGATTGATGCCGGTGTTGGTTGGATAGGCGAATGGGTCAGCGAGACAATGGATGATGGTCCGCTGAAGGCAATGATTGTCGATGGAATCATTGGAGGTGTGGGTGCAGTTATCGTATTTCTTCCCCAGATACTGATACTCTACACGTTTATCTCGTTGATGGAGGACTCTGGCTATATGGCGCGTGCTGCCTTCATTATGGATAAGCTGATGCACAAGATGGGCTTGCATGGTAAGTCATTCATCCCACTCATTATGGGCTTCGGCTGTAATGTTCCAGCAGTAATGGCGACACGTACTGTTGAAAGTCGTCGTGCACGACTGATCACCATGTTGGTGTTGCCTATGATGTCTTGTTCGGCCCGTTTGCCGATATACATCATGATTATTGGTGCCTTCTTTGCACAGAAATATCAGAGTTGGGTGATGGTGTCGCTCTATGCGGTAGGCATCGTGATGAGTGTCATCGTGGCGCGCATACTAAGCCGATGGGTCATCAAAGGCGAAGATGTTCCATTCGTGATGGAGTTGCCACCCTATCGTTTCCCAACGGCTAAGGCTATCTTCCGCCATACGTGGGAGAAAGGCAAGCAGTATCTGAAGAAGATGGGTGGCGTCATCCTTGTGGCCTCTATCATCGTCTGGGCATTGGGCTATTTCGGTACGATGGGTGTTGCTCCAAGTTTGGAGGACAGCTTTATCGGCATGCTTGGAAAATTGATGGAACCCTTGTTCACGCCACAGGGCTTTGACTGGCGTCTTGACATTAGTCTGCTGACGGGTGTGGGTGCTAAGGAGATTGTGGCCTCGACAATCGGTGTGCTCTATGGCGACGCATACAACTTTACACCGTTGGTGGCCTATGCTTTTCTGATTTTCGTGTTGCTATACTTCCCCTGTATCGCAACGATTGTAGCCATTAAAAACGAAAGTGGCTCGTGGCGTTGGGCGTGGTTTGCAGCACTATATACAACGGGTTTGGCTTGGGTGGTAAGTGCCTTGGTTTATCAGGTAGGAAGTCTCCTTCTCTAACCTCTCACCCCTAGCTTCTCAACTCTATTCGTGGTGATAAGGCTCCCCTTTAATAATAGTACACGCGCGATAAATCTGCTCTGTGAAGGTGAGTCGTATCATCTGGTGTGAGAATGTCATCTTGGAAAGGCTGAGCTGTTCGTTGGCACGTTGGTAAACGGCTGGTGAGAAGCCGTAGGGGCCTCCGATGATAAAGATAAGTCTGCGGGCGGTCTGCTGTTTTTGTTCCAGCCAACGCGCAAACTCAATGCTACGATACTCCTTGCCGTGTTCATCGAGAAGTACAACGGTATCAGAGGGTTGCAACTGCTTGAGAATGAGTTCACCCTCAGCCTGCTTCTGTTGTTCTTCCGTCAGGTTCTTGGTATTTTTCAGTTCGGGAATGGTGACAACCTCAAAAGGCATATAGTGCCCAATGCGCTCTACATAGTCGTTGATGCCGGCTATGAAGTGCTTATTGACAGTTTTACCAACCTGAATGAGCAATGTTTTCATAATTATGCATTATGAATGATGCATTACCTCGATGCGTGGAATCCTTCCAGATTCTCGTAGCGGCGCAGCATCATGCGACGATAGATGCTGCGCAACCAGTAAGGCTCAGTAAGCGTGATGGCCAAACCGCTAAGGAACAGAATCCAGTAGGCGACATCATCAGAGAAGACGAGCTGCAGCAAGATAATGATAATAACAGGAGCAAACATCGTTGTCATTGAAACGATTATCTGCCACTTGTTCTCCATCTGGTTCTTACCTGTCAGCTTCTCGTTGAGTGGTAATGTCTGCTTATTATAGATAGCCATCTGGAAGAGCAGGAAATAGATGGGTCCTGTTACCGTAAACAGATAGGCCAGTACCATAATTAACGAGAACTTACCCATGATGACTGGGACAAGCGTGATGAGGAACGGCAGCAGCAATACGGCACAATAGTAATAGTATTTGGCGCGTAGCAGCGTCAGGATGTTCTCCTCATGCACCATCAGCAAGTCAATATAGTTGCCTTCGGGACACATCACTTTCGTGAGGTTGACAGCACCGAAGAATACGAAGCAGTAGAGGCAGAAGAAGTTGCGCTCGAAGCTGGTGCGATAGATGTCGAGGAAGGCGATGGCCATTGAGAAGAACGTTATGAAGCATACACCCTGAATGAAACGGGCACGAATGGCCTTGTTGCGCATGGTGCTCTTGATTTCCAACTTCAGGTATTCGCCAATCTGTCCGAAGCGGTTCAGGGCTTGGAACTCAGACACGTGCTTCAGCTTTGTCTTCTCTTTTTTGCTGATTTCATCATAGATGAGCGACATCTGCATGTGACGGTTGATAGCAAACAAGATGGCAAAGACGATGGCGAAGATGCCGAACGTCCACCACGAGAAGATATAACCGCTTGCGAGATCACCGATGAAATCGAAGACTGCGTCCATTTGACTGTCGGAGAGCACAAAGAACGGTACTATCAGTGAACCATAGAAGACGGCAGGTAAAGCCCACCACCACATGCTTTGATTGACAAGCGTGCGCACCAGCAGGTACCACTGGCTGTTGACCAACACCATCAGATGCAGCAGGCAGAGCATGCCTATGGCTGCCCATCCTGTCATTCCACCACACCACACGATGAAGGTGTAGGGCAGGAACAGCGTCATCCATACGAAGTTACCACCATCCAGCAGTTGTTGGATGAGGAAGCACTCGATGGCACTATATTTACTAATCGGTGTCAATAGATAGGGTTTTACCAGCATCATCGGTGTCTGCTGGGTAGCAAAACGGGCACCAAAGTCGAGTATGAGCAGGAAAGGCATGAAGTATAGCACCATTTCAGGCGACTGTTCCTTGGCTGCCAACCAGCCGAAGAATGTTCCTAAAGCAATAAACTCAACAGCCAAGAAGGCTACCATAATGTAACCAAAGAGTTTGCCGTACTGGTTTGCTTCAAACATGACGTTACGCTTCTCGCTGAGTTTCACGTTCTTGCGTAACAGAAAGAATAGTTGTAACTTATTCATAAGTACCTTAATGTCACAAAGTCAAATGTCACAAAGTCTAATTTACCTTAAATCGATGACCTCTGCGTTGGGAAAGTCTTTTGAGTTGAAACGGAACATTCCATCGGACAGCTTGCTTTGTTTGAAGCCGGTGATGTTGATGGTTGTCCAGCCTTTCTGCTGACGCATGCGTATCTGTGATGGAATGTAGGTTTTCTGGTTAATCGTGATGTACATCTCTTGGATGCCACGCTTGTCGGAAGCTGTCAGGTGTACGATGAAACTGCCGTTTTTCTTCTCCATCGTATATTTGTAGCCCTTCTGGTACATGTAGATGAAGTTATAGGGGTTGATGGCAGCCAGTTCAGCTTCCGTTGGATTGGCCACATTCACCTCTTCGTTCTTCTTCATGTAGGTCCATTGCGTCTTGCCGTCAAACCAGATAGTAGCCTGCGGTGTCGTCGCCTGGAATTTTCGTCCTTTGATGGCGATGGTTCCGCTAGTATTGAACTGGTCACCCTTTATTGAGAACGATGCCTTGGCACCAGACTTAGCCGATACGTTGGCTGCAGCCTTGTCAAGCACCTGCTTGGCAGTCTGGGCACTCATGGGTAATGCCAATATGAGTGCAAGTAGGGCAAGTATTCCTCGATGGCTAAACCATCGAGCACAAGTCATTATCCTTTCCATTGTGATAACAGGTTTTCAAGGGACATTTCGTCCATGATAAGTACTTCGCGGGGCTTCGAACCATGAGCAGCACCTACGATGCCTGCCTTCTCCAACTGGTCCATCAGTCGTCCCGCACGATTGTAACCGATGGCGAACTTACGCTGAATCAAACTTGTGGAACCACTTTGTTCACGAACAATCAGACGGGCGGCATCCTCGAACATCGGGTCAAGGTGCTGCATATCCACATCGCGACTCTCGCCAGCCTCTCCATCGTCAGTGTCAGGCTCTGGCAACTCAAAGGCCATCGGGTAACCCTGCTGTTTAGCGATGAAATCGTTGATGCGTTCAACTTCTGGTGTATCCACGAAGGCACACTGTACACGAACAGGTTCACCACCATTCAGATAGAGTAGGTCACCACGACCCACCAACTGCTGAGCACCTGGACGGTCCAGAATGGTACGAGAGTCAATCATCGCACCTACGCGGAAGGCTATACGGCTTGGGAAGTTAGCCTTGATGGTACCAGTAATGATATTTGTGGTAGGACGCTGGGTGGCGATAATCATGTGGATACCTACGGCACGAGCCAGCTGAGCGATACGTGCGATAGGCAGCTCTACTTCCTTACCAGCGGTCATAATCAGGTCTCCGAACTCGTCGATGACTACCACGATGTATGGCATGAAACGGTGGCCATGCTCTGGATTCAACTGACGGTCAATGAATTTCTTGTTGTATTCCTTGATGTTACGGGCTTGTGCCATCTTCAGCAGGTCATAACGGGTATCCATCTCCTTGCACAGCGAGTTAAGCGTGCGGATAACCTTGGTGACATCGGTGATGATGGGTTCTTCGCCCTCATCGGGTACCTTTGCCAAGAAGTGTTTCTCGATATTCGAATACACGCTGAACTCCACCTTCTTCGGGTCAACGAGCACAATCTTCAACTCAGCAGGGTGCTTCTTGTATAATAAGGAGGTAATGATAGCGTTCAGACCAACAGACTTACCCTGGCCGGTAGCACCAGCGACGAGCAGGTGTGGAGCCTTGGCGAGGTCGAACATAAACACCTCGTTGGTAATCGTCTTACCCAAGGCACAAGGCAGTTCCATTGTGGTCTCCTGGAATTTCTTTGAGTCGAGGATAGAACGCATGGATACCGTTGCTGGCTTAGCGTTAGGAACCTCGATACCGATAGTGCCCTTGCCAGGGATAGGCGCAATGATACGAATGCCCAGGGCTGACAGCGACAGGGCGATATCATCCTCCAAGTTACGGATACGTGAGATGCGGACGCCTGGGGCTGGAGTAATCTCGTAAAGGGTGATGGTAGGACCAACGGTAGCCTTAATGCTGCTGATTTCCACACCGAAGTTGCGTAGTACGTCAACGATGCGGTTCTTGTTGGTGTTCTGCTCTATCATATCGATGAACGGCTTACCATCGCTCTCACGCTGATCCAGCAGGTCGAGGGTAGGATATTTGTAGTTCTCCAGGTCGCGCTTGGGGTCGTAAGGGGTAGAGATGTCGCCATAGTCACCCACAACAGTCTTGCCGTGAGCGCTTTCCTCTTCTTCGGTTTCCTCAATGACAAACTCGGTATCCTCGGTTGTCTCTTCTGCATCCTCTTCACCTATTTCCTGTATGTCCACAGTTTCTACGGGCTCTTGTCTGATGTCAGCGGAATCGTCATCCATCGAGAAGGTGATTTCTTCTGTCTCAGGGTTGTCAAAGACGCGTTGCTCTTCTGGCACCTCGTTATTGTCCTCACTGTCGCCACCACCCACATTGATGGTCATGGGAATCTTCTTTAGGTAGTGCATGGGATTGAAAACCTTGCGGAGAATGATGACTGTCTCCATGCTCAGATAGACAAGGAAGGCTACTGCTGAGAGACCAAGGATGGCCGTCAGTCCGGGTACACCCAACAATCCCTCAATCTGTTGGCAGAGGGCCAGTCCGTGGTCGCCGCCAGGATTGAAGCATGCATCTTCGAAGAACGGTGCCAGGAACTTGGCAAACGTTACCGATGACCAAACCATCACGATGGCTAGCGACATGAACCACTTCAGCAGACGCACCTGGTAGGCTCGCATCATGGTAACGGCTACCATCAGCATAAAGATAGGGATGAAGAATGCTGATAGTCCGAAGCATCGCTTGATGAAGAAGTGCGATGCATAGGCACCCAACGAACCGCATGAGTTTTGGAACTCGCGGGCTTCGTTCATGATTTCACCCTCGCGTGGCGATTCTATCAGACTTTGGTCGGCACTTCCCGTTGCGAAGTACGAGATGAACGCCCATATCAGATAGCCTGCAATGATGAGCAGACAGAAGCCTATCACGAAGTTGATACGCTCGTTGAAAAATATCTTGTCGATGCCTAAAGCTTCACGCAGCGTTTTTGCTGTTTTCTCGGAAGCCTTGCTTGTTTTCTTTTTTGCCATACATTATTTATTATTACGAAATGCAAAATTACAAAGAATTTCTTAGATTTCATCATAAATTGGCGCTTTTTTTGTATTTTTTGTACCTTTTTTCGTACCTTTGCACCGCAAATGAAGAAAACAATATACAACAAGTACGACAAATCCAAGATTAGTACCCTTCCAAGAGTGCTCTTCGAAGGGCGAATCGTGGTGGTTTTAACAGAGACGGAGGCTGAAAAAGCTGTCCGTTACCTGTTGTCGCAGCCCATTTTGGGTGTTGATACCGAGACGCGCCCGTCGTTCAAGAAAGGAACAGTCCATCAGGTATCGTTGTTGCAGGTGTCCAGCCGCGATGTCTGCTTCCTTTTTCGTTTGAACCAGCTGGGTATGTCGCCATCGGTAAAACGGCTGTTAGAGGACACGAAAGTGCCTAAAATCGGACTGTCATTGCGCGATGACCTCAACTCGTTGCATAAGCTGGGCGATTTTAATGCAGGAAACTTCGTTGATTTGCAGAACTGTGTCAGCGAGGTGGGTGTTGAGGATATGAGTCTGCAGAAGTTGTATGCTAACTTCTTTGGTCAGCGCATCTCTAAACGTGAGCAGTTGACCAATTGGGAGGCAGATATATTGAGTGATAAACAGAAAGGGTATGCCGCTACGGATGCCTGGTCGTGCATTATGCTCTACGAAGAGTTGCAGCGACTGGAACAGACGGGCGATTACGAACTGATAAAAGTTGTTGATAATGAAACAAGTACGGCTGCGTAAGGGTAAGGAGGAGAGTCTCAAAAGATTCCATCCGTGGGTGTTCTCAGGTGCTATCGCCAGTATTGACGAGGGCATCACAGAGGGCGAAGTAGTGCGTGTGGTAACCAATTCGGGCGATTTTATCGCTGTCGGACACTATCAGGAAGGCTCTATTGCCGTCCGCGTATTGACGTTCTCTGACGTGCAGATTGACGATGAATTCTGGCATTCCCGCCTCTCGTCGGCCTTGAAGATGCGCCAAGCCATTGGCATTGCCGACAACCCCAACAACAACACCTACCGATTGGTTCATGGCGAGGGTGATAACCTGCCTGGACTGATTATCGACGTCTATGATGAGACAGCCGTCATGCAAGCCCATTCCATCGGTATGCACCTGTGTCGCAAGGAGATAGCTCGTGCGCTGAACGAGGTGATGGAGGGGCGCGTGAAGCACATCTATTATAAGAGTGAGACCACGCTGCCGTTTATGACGGCCGATGATATGAATTGCTTTTTGGTAGGCGGTTCTGACGATAACATCGCTACGGAGAACGGCTTGAAGTTCCGTGTAGATTGGTTGAAAGGCCAGAAAACGGGTTTCTTTGTGGACCAGCGTGAGAATCGTTCGTTGCTGGAGCACTATGCTTGTGGCAAGCGTGTGCTGAATATGTTCTGCTATACGGGAGGCTTCTCGTTCTATGCCATGCGTGGTGGTGCTGAGCTCGTGCATAGTGTGGACTCATCAGCTAAAGCCATCGAACTGACGAAGCAGAATGTGGAACTCAATTTCCCCAATGACCCTCGCCACGAGGCCTTCTGCGAGGATGCCTTTAAGTTCCTGGAGGGTAGTGTGGCCAATGGTTCTGCCATTGGCTATAACCTGATTATCCTCGACCCACCGGCCTTCGCCAAGCATCGTGGTGCCCTGCATAATGCGCTGAAGGGCTACACCCGCCTGAATCAGAAGGCTTTTGAGAAGATTGAGAAGGGTGGCATTCTCTTCACGTTCTCTTGTTCGCAAGTGGTTACGAAAGACCATTTCCGCAATGCGGTATTCACGGCAGCAGCCCTTGCCAAGCGTAAGGTGCGTATCCTGCATCAGCTGCATCAGCCTGCCGATCATCCCATCAACATCTATCATCCTGAGGGTGAATACCTGAAGGGCTTGGTGCTCTATGTGGAGTGAGGTTGAGCGATATATCAAAAAGCATAACCTACTTAATTTCAGTGATTTATACATTGTTGCATTAAGTGGTGGTGCAGATAGTGTAGCTTTGCTTCTATTGCTAAAAGAGCACGGTTTCAACGTGCATGCCGCTCATTGTAATTTCCGTCTGCGAGGTGATGAATCGGATAGGGACGAAGCGTTTTGCGTGGAGCTCTGTCAGAAACTTGGCGTAGAACTGCATCGTGCTCATTTTGATACTCGTGAGTATGCGGAACTGCATAAGGTGAGCATTGAGATGGCGGCTCGCGAACTGCGTTATAAGTGGTTTGAACAGCTGCGTCAGGACATTGGGGCCTCAGGAATCTGTGTGGCTCACCACCGTGACGACTCTGTGGAAACGGTACTTTTGAACCTTGTGCGTGGTACTGGATTGCGTGGTTTGACAGGTATTCAACCGCGAAACGGCAATATTTTACGCCCTCTTTTGTGTGTTTCAAGGGCAGAAATCGAGACTTTTTTAGCTGAAAACGCACAAAAATACGTCACGGACAGCACTAATTTGGAGGCTGATGTGCAACGGAATATCGTGCGCTTGGAGGTGCTTCCGTTGCTCAAAAAACTCAATCCTGCCGTCGCTGAAAACATCCAGCGGACGGCAGAGAATTTGGCTGAAGCACAGCAAGTATTAAATGTAGCAATTGCCAATATTAATAATAGCAATATTTTGAATCTTAGTGACTTAGAAAACTATGGTTCAAGTGAATATTTAGCATTTGAATGGCTCAAAAAATACGGTTTCAACGGTGATCAGGTTCGCCAGATTCTGGACGCAGAGACGGGTAAAATCATCAGTTCTGCGACGGGTTATGACGTCTTGAAAGATCGTGGCCGCTTGATAGTTGAACCTGCGCTGCAACCCTTCAAACCTATGCGTATTCCTGAGGAAGGAACCTATGTTTTGAATGAAGACAAGCGTTTTTCGGTGCGTAAAAAGCCTGTTTATGTGTCTAAAGAGCCCCATATTGTAACGTTAGATGCAGCCAAAATACAGTTTCCGCTGACCATCCGTAGGGTAGAAGAGGGTGATTGGATGCAGCCTTACGGCATGAAAGGAAGGAAGCTGCTGAGTGACCTGATGACCGACTTGAAGATGACTGTTTTCGAAAAGCGTCGCCAATTGGTTGTTGTTGATAATCAAGGGGTTGTTGTGTGGGCCGTAGGGCTTAGAGTTGCTGACTTTGTTGCCGTTACGGAGGTTACCAATGAGGTTTTTGAGCTCACGTTTTAGCCTGTATCTCGCCACTTTGCCACATTGCCACTTTGCCACATTAAGCTTAGTCGATTGTGCATAAGAGGTGGGAAGATGGTATTATAGAATTATTATATATTATAATATATAATAATTTAATATACAGTTCGACGCGATTGCAATGCCCTTAATGTGGCAAAGTGGCAAAGTGGCGATGTGGCATATTTTGAAGTTTGGTGTGCTTTTGCTGTTTTTAACATTTTAGACGCATGCTATATTTGGTGGTTTGGGAAAAAATGCTTACCTTTGCACGTCATTAAGAAATAAGTAAGAATTATCGATAATTTATGAGTAAGAAATTTGCCGAACACAACGGCTTGAATTTGACGCAGACGAATAATGACGTGCTGCAGATGTGGAAGGAGAAAAACGTCTTCTGGCGCTCCGTGACGGAGCGGGAGGGTTGTCCGCAGTTTGTATTCTTCGAGGGTCCTCCATCGGCCAATGGTCACCCTGGAATCCATCACGTGCTGGCGCGCAGCATCAAGGACACCTTCAACCGCTATAAGACCATGAAGGGATTTCAGGTCAAGCGTAAGGCTGGTTGGGACACCCACGGACTGCCCGTAGAGTTGGGCGTCGAGAAGGAACTGGGAATCACCAAGGCTGACATTGACAACAAGGAGAGCGACAAGTATATCTCGACAGAGGACTACAACAAGAAGTGTCGTGAGAATGTGATGATGTACACGCAAGAGTGGCGTGACCTGACGGAGAAGATGGGTTACTTCGTTGACCTCGACAATCCCTACATCACCTACGACAACAAGTATATCGAGACGCTGTGGTGGCTGCTGAAGCAGTTCTACAAGAAGGGGCTGCTGTACAAGGGTTACACTATCCAGCCGTACTCGCCAGCAGCAGGAACGGGACTTTCAAGTCATGAATTGAACCAGCCCGGATGCTACCGCGACGTGAAGGATACCACGTGTACCGCTCAGTTTAAGATGAAGAATCCGAAGCCTGAGATGGCTCAGTGGGGTACACCTTACTTCCTGGCTTGGACCACCACACCGTGGACACTGGCTGCCAACTCAGCCCTTTGCGTAGGTCCGAAGATTGACTACGTGGCTGTGCAAACCTACAATCCCTATACTGCCGATAAGGTAACGTTGGTGTTGGCCGAGGCTCGTCTGAATGCCTATCTGCCTGCTGAGGGTGCTATCACTGACGGTGGCGAACTGCCCGAATATAAGAAAGGTGAGAAGCTGATTCCTTATCGCATCGTGGCCCGCTATAAAGGTACTGACCTCGTAGGCATGGAATATGAACAGCTGATGCCCGCCATCAAACCCATGGGCGATGCCTTCAAGGTGATTCCTGGCGACTATGTGACCACCGATGACGGTGCCGGTATCGTACATATCGCTCCTAACTTTGGTGCTGACGACGCCTTTGTAGCCAAGAAGGCAGGTATCTGTCCGATTGTGCTGATTGACAAGAAGGGGCAGGAGCGTCCTGTTGTTGACTTGCAGGGTAAGTACTTCGTCATTGAAGACCTTGACCCTGAGTTCGTCAAGAACTACGTGAACGTTGACGAATGGAACAAGTTTGCAGGACGTTACGTGAAGAACGCCTACGACGATACGCTGACCGACAAGGACGAGACGCTGGATATCAGCATCTGCATGGACCTGAAGGCTCAGAATAAAGTGTTTAAGATTGAGAAGCACGTCCACAACTATCCGCATTGCTGGCGTACCGACAAGCCCGTGTTGTACTATCCGTTGGACAGCTGGTTTATCAAGTCTTCTGCTTGTAAGGAGCGCATGTCTGAGCTCAACAAGACCATCAATTGGCAGCCTGAGTCAACGGGTACAGGTCGCTTCGGCAACTGGTTGGAGAACCTGAACGACTGGAACCTCTCTCGTTCACGCTTCTGGGGTACTCCGCTGCCTATCTGGCGCTCTGAGGACGGCGAAGAAATCTGTATCGGTAGCGTTGAAGAGCTGTACAACGAGATGGAGAAGGCTGTAGCTGCTGGCTTCATGAAGAGCAATCTGCTGAAGGATCAGGGCTTTGTACCTGGCGATATGTCAAAGGAGAACTACGACAAGATTGACCTGCATCGTCCGTATGTGGACTATATCGTGCTGGTCAGCGAGAGCGGCAAGCCCATGAAGCGTGAGACTGACCTGATTGACGTGTGGTTCGACTCTGGTTCGATGCCTTACGCACAGGTACACTATCCGTTCGAAAATGCCGAACTCATCGACAAGAACATCGCCTTCCCTTGCGACTTCATCAACGAGGGTGTAGACCAGACGCGTGGCTGGTTCTTCACTCTGCACGCCATCGCTACGATGATTTTTGATAGCGTAGCCTTCAAGAACGTTATCTCCTCGGGTCTTGTGCTCGATGCCAAGGGCAACAAGATGTCAAAGCATGTGGGTAACGTGGTGAATCCGTTTGAGATGATTGACAAGTACGGTTCTGATGCCGTGCGCTTGTATATGATGACCAACAGCGAGCCTTGGGACAACCTGAAGTTCGATCCAGAGGGCGTCGCTGAAATCAGCCGTAAGTTCTTTGGCACCTTATATAATACGTATTCGCTCTTTGCGATGTATGCCAACGTGGATGGTTTCGAACCTGCTGTTGAGGGTGTTGCTGTGGCACAGCAACAAACACAACCCACGATTCCCGTCAGCGAGCGTCCAGAGTTTGACCGTTGGATTCTCTCTTGTCTGAACTCGCTGGTTCAGGGCGTTCAGCAGGAGATGGACGGCTATGATCCTACACGTGCCGGACGACTCATCGATGCTTTTGTCGATGAAGACCTCTCTAACTGGTACGTTCGTCTGAACAAGAAGCGTTTCTGGGGCAAGGAGATGGACAACGATAAGTTGGCTGCTTATCAGACCTTGTATGAGTGTCTGATGACCGTTGCCAAGCTGTTGGCTCCGTTCGCTCCGTTCTTTGCCGACCAACTGTATAAGGACCTCGGTGGCGCTTTGGATAGCGTCCATCTGGACAAATTCCCCGAATTCAACGCCGCTCTCGTCAATAAAGACCTTGAAGAGCGTATGAGCATTGCTCAGCGCATTACCACCATCGTATTGTCGCTGCGTAAGAAGGAAGGTATTGCCGTGAAGCAGCCTCTGCAGACGCTGATGATTCCTCCCGTTGACCAAGCTCAGCGTGAGGCCATCGATACCGTCAAGAATATCTTCTTGCAGGAGGTAAACGTCAAGGAGGTGAAGTTCGTTGAGGGTGCCGGTATCCTGGTGAAGAAGGTGAAGTGTAACTTCCGCACGATGGGTAAGAAGTTCGGCAAGGACATGAAGGCCGTTGCTGCTGCTGTTGCTGAGATGACGCAGGAGCAGATTGCTGAACTGGAGACCAACGGCAAACTGCAGTTAGGTAGTTATGAAATCTTGTCTGAGGACGTTGAAATCATCAGCGAGGATATCCCTGGCTGGCTGGTAGGCAACGACGGCAACCTGACTGTAGCCCTCGATATCACTCTGACCGATGAGCTGCGTGCCGAGGGTATGGCTCGTACGCTGGTGAACCGCATCCAGAACATGCGTAAGAAGAGCGGACTGGAAATTACAGACCACATCCGTGTGAGCATCGAACCCAACGAGGCATCCACGAAGGCTGTCGAGGCCTTTGGCGACTATATTGCCCGTCAGGTGCTGGCCGACGATTTGAAGCTGGAGGCTAACGATGGTCAGGCGGTAGAATTTGATGACTTTAATCTGAATATAAAAATAACAAAAATCTAAGTAATATGGTAGAAAAAACACGTTACACGGACGAGGAGTTAGAAGAGTTCCGTGAGATTATCAATGAGAAGCTGATACTGGCTAAGCGTGACTATGATCAGATGATGCGCGTCCTGATGAATCAGGATTCGAACGATGTGGATGATACATCTCCCACGTACAAGGCTTTGGAAGAGGGTAGTGCTACACAGTCGAAGGAAGAACTGATTTCGTTGGCTGCTCGTCAGCAGAAGTTCATTCAGGGCTTGAAGGCCGCTCTCACGCGTATCGAGAACAAAACCTACGGCATTGACCGCATTACGGGTAAACTTATTCCTAAGGAGCGTCTGCGTGCCGTACCTCACGCTACACTCAGCGTAGAGTCAAAACTGGCTGGTAAGAAGTAGTCGATGGATAGACAGCAGATAGCAAGACGTGGCACGTTGGCTGCACTCATCGTGGTGGGTATTCTCTTAGTAGACCAACTTATCAAGATATGGGTGAAGACCAACATGACGCTACACGAGCAGATAGAGATACTGTCGTGGTTCAAGATTGTGTTTATCGAGAACAACGGCATGGCTTATGGCATGGAAATAGGCTCGAAACTGGTGCTGAGCCTTTTCCGTGTAGTAGCCATCTCTGTGCTGGGCTATTATATAATAGGTCAGGTGAAGCGTCAGGCGCGTTGGGGCTATCTGGTATGTCTGTCGATGATTTTTGCTGGTGCCGTCGGCAATCTGATTGACTCGATGTTCTACGGACTGGTGTTCAATGCCTCGTCAGAGTTCTATACCAGCTACTTCGTACCTTTCGGAACAGGCTATGCATCGTTCCTAATGGGTAAGGTGGTAGACATGTTCTACTTCCCGCTGATAGTGACAACGTGGCCTGATTGGGTGCCCTATGTGGGTGGCAATCCCTACGTGTTCTTCTCGCCTGTCTTCAACTTCGCCGATGCGTCTATCTCGGTAGGTGTCGTGTTCTTGTTGCTGTTCTATCGCAAGGAAATCAGCGAGATATCGTTCAAGAAAAAGGTTAAAGCCGATGAAGCATAGTGCCTCGATATTCGTCCTGATGCTCATGATGGTTGTAGGTTGCAAACCTCAGGTGCCATCAGAATATATCCAGCCTGATGAACTGGAGGATATGCTCTACGAGTATCATGTGGCAGAGTCGATGGCACGAAATAGCGGCGAGGATGTTGACTACAAGCAGACAGAGTATTTCCAGGCTGTTTTGGAGAAACACCATGTGACGGAGGCGGTCTTCGATTCGTCGCTTGTTTACTACTACTCGCATGCGGAACATTTGAAGGATATCTATCTAAGCGTCCACGAACGTTTGTTCAACGATGCCAAGAAGTTAGGCGCTTCGCTGGGTGATATCAATCGTTATTCGCAGTATAGCGAGACGGGTGATACTGCTAACATCTGGCGCGACGAGACGGCAATGCTGTTGATTCCTCGTCCGACGAAGAACCGTTTCGATTTTGTTGTCAAGGCCGACTCTACTTTTATGCTGGGCGACTCGTTCATGTTCCAGTTTATGACGGAGCATATCTGGCAAAGTGGTTCGAAGGATGCAGTTGTCTGTATCAAGACAACATACGAGAAAGATAGCGTCATCCAGTCTGTTAGCCACGTTTCGGTATCGGGTATAGCACAGTTGCGAGTACCGGCTAACAAAACATTGAAGATTAAGGAACTGCGTGGATTCATCTATATGCCTCAAGCTGACGAGGAAATGGATGCTCGTCGCCTGATGTTCATCAGTCAGATTCAACTCATTAGATTCCATAACAAGGAAATACAAGAACAATATGAAAACAATGTCGCTGCTGAAGTCGCAAAGACGGATAGCCTGCAACGAATTGATATTACCAGAGGGCCAAAGCAAGACTCTCTGCGTCATAACGTTGGAACAGGGCTGCGTAGTAAGAGTGCACCCTTTAGAAAGGGAGGAACCTCAGACGGAGTGGCTACAGGGCAGGATCAAATTAAAAAAGCAAAATGATGGCCTTCGGGCTTATTATAAAGGGAAACTACTAACTTAAAATTAAAAGACTATGAATACGAAAGTACGTTTAGCAATCATGAACTTCCTGGAGTTTGCTGTCTGGGGAGCGTATCTGACATGTATGGGAAACTATCTTGGCATTGCTGGACTGGGTGACAAGATTTCCTGGTTCTATGCGATTCAAGGTATTGTCAGCATCTTCATGCCTACGCTGATGGGTATCGTTGCCGACAAGTATATCCAACCGCAGCGTCTGTTAGGTCTCTGTCATCTGTTGGCTGGAGGATTCATGCTGAGTTGCTGGTGGATGGGTGAACAAGCTGGCTTTGGTAACGAGCTGACGGATAAATCATTATTTATTGCACTTTATACGATGAGTGTGGCTTTCTATATGCCGACTATCGCCCTGACCAATACGGCTGCGTTTGCCATTCTGAAGAATAACAATATGGATACCGTCAAGGATTTCCCGCCTATCCGTGTGCTGGGAACCGTTGGTTTCATCGCTACCATGTGGTTTGTCAACTGTGCCTTCATCGATGACAGTGGTTTCGGATTCACACTTGGCGAGAATGCGCACAAGTTCCAATACACCTATATGCAGTTCTTTGTATCGGGTATTCTGAGTCTTGTACTTTTTGCTTATTGCTTCACATTGCCTGAGTGCAAGCTGGAGAAGAAGGAAGGCAAGGTTTCGTTGGCAGAGAGTCTGGGATTGAATGCTTTTAAACTGTTCAAGCGTCGTCAGATGGCGTTGTTCTTTATCTTCTCAGCGCTGTTGGGCATGTGTCTGCAGGTGACTAACGGCTTTGCTGGTCCGTTCTTGACCAGTTTCAAGGGTACTCCTGAGTTTGCCGATTCTTTTGCAGCTAACAATGCTACTATGCTGACCTCCATCTCGCAGATTAGTGAGGCCTGCTGCATCCTGATGATTCCGTTCTTCCTGAAGCGTTACGGCATCAAGATTGTCATGTTGATGTCGATGTTTGCATGGGTGTTCCGATTCGGATTCTTCGGCATCGGTCATCCCACTATGCCTGGTGTGATTTTCTTCATCCTCTCTTGCGTCGTATATGGTGTCGCCTTCGACTTCTTCAATGTTTCGGGTGGTATCTTCGTTGATCAGGAGTGTGACCCCAGTATCAAGGCTTCTGCGCAGGGATTGTTTATGATGATGACCAATGGCCTGGGCGCTACTATTGGCACATTGGCTGCTGGCGAGATTGTGAATAGTTATTGCCATTTGGAAAATGGATTCCTTGTAGGCGATTGGGAGAGTTGTTGGTTTATCTTTGCCTCATTTGCTCTGATAGTAGGTATTGCCTTTGCTATCGTCTTCAAACCTGAGAAGAAACCCATCACAGAAGTCAAACATTAAAACGATGCGGTGAGATGGTTTCCCCATCTCACCCCCCAAACAGAGATATGAAAGAAGTCAGATTCTTCTACGTCCCCGATGCAGCCCATCAGACAGCCTTGCCTGATGATGAGACCACACATGCCTTGCGTGTGCTCCGCCTGCATGAGGGAGACGAGATGATGCTGATGGATGGCATAGGCAACTACTATCGTGCTGAGGTCACCTTGGCGCATGGGCACCATTGCCAGTATGCCATCAAGGAGACGCTACCACAAGAGCCACAGTGGCGGGGGCATGTCCATCTGGCCATAGCGCCCACTAAGATGATGGACCGCATGGAGTGGATGCTGGAGAAGGCTGTCGAGGTGGGTGTCGACGAAATCTCGTTCCTCGACTGTCAGTTCTCTGAACGTAGCATTGTCAAGATGCCGCGTGCTGAGAAGATAGTCATTGCCGCAACCAAGCAGAGTCACAAGGCGTGGCTCACCACACTTCACGAGATGACCCCCTTTGACGCATTTATCCATCAGCAGCATCCTCAGCGAAGGTATATAGCCCATTGCTACGAGGAGGTTCCCCGCACTTATCTCTTCGACGAGTTGCGCCAACCTTCCACTGATTCCGATGCCTTGGTACTTGTCGGACCTGAGGGCGACTTCTCTATCGACGAGGTTCGCCGTGCTGTTGCTGCGGGCTTTACCTCTGTACATCTGGGTAAGAGTCGTCTGCGCACAGAGACTGCAGGTCTTGCCGCGGTAATGATGATGCAGTTGTCAAAAGAATAATATTGTAAGAACATCTAAATAACATAATAACAACATGACTGACGAGAAAATAATGGCTACCATCAAACCCGATGGTGAATATTGGCAGCCGGAAATTGAGAAAATGCCACGCGAGCAACTCAGACAGCTCCAAGTAGAGAAATTGAAAGCGAGTATTGCCGTCGCCTTGAAGTCGCCTTTCTACAAGAAGCGTCTTGGTGATTTAGGCATTACGCCAGATTCTATACAGACACCTGAGGATGTTCGTAAGATACCGTTTACTACTAAGCAGGACCTCCGCGAGAACTATCCTTTCGGACTCGTTGGTGGCAATATGGATGATGCTATCCGTATCCATTCTACCAGTGGAACAACAGGCCATCCTACTGTTGTGACCTATTCTGAACATGACATTTGTTCGTGGGCTAACATGATTGCGCGCGATATGTATATGGTAGGCTGTCGCAAGAGTGACGTCTTCCAGAATTCCAGCGGATATGGCATGTTCACTGGTGGTCTCGGCTTCCAGCATGGTGCTGAGTGGTTGGGGGCTACGACAGTTCCTGCTGCCGCAGGAAACTCCAAACGTCAGATTATGTTCATTAAGGA
>JAEEGH010001610.1_pt1 | contig 64056 bp, 70 predicted proteins | sample 9134181 | NCBI WGS metagenome assembly JAEEGH01 (sample SAMN16246544, study PRJNA631951) | gut metagenome | biome: gut microbiome; feature: rumen; material: DP-attached | host: Bos | place: Iran: Karaj | collected 2018-10
TCGGCTCCATCTCCTGCAAAAACGCCGTCCACATAGCCGTAGTTTATCGGGTAAATCATTTCTTTGTGCCGTGGATGAGCTGAGCCAAGAGGCCGGTCGATTGTGCCTTTTACAGTTTTTTCTATGATATCGTTGTAATCCTTGTTTTCTATTTTCATCTGATAAACCAGAGTTTCTCCACCCCAGCGCTCTGTCATGATTCGCAAAAAGGAAAATCCAAAGTTTTCATAAAGGCCTTTCTGGTCTGTGGAAATATAAAGCTGCTTAAAGCCCTGCGCTTTTGCAAGACCATAAATATGCTCAATCAATTTGCCAATGCGGCGTTTTCCCCGGAAGGCAGGGAAGGTGTAAACAAAGCCAATCTAGGGAGTAAGTTCTGTTTCTGGAATCTCGTCACGCTCTGTAAAAGAACAAAAAGAAATCAGCTTGTCACCCTGAGTCAGCAAAAATAATGTTGATGTTTCGCCACAATGTTTTTTTAACTGGCCATCAGAAAGAAGTTGGAAAAGATATTTACCAGCCCGCCAGTCAGATTCACCGATTTTGGGCAGCCAGAATTTTTGCTCGCTGGCCGTCAGCTGAAAATAATCTTTTATCTGAAAGTTTTGAGTATCTGCCATAATTTAATTAAATCGTTTTTTTAATATCTTTGCTATAAAGTGTGAGATGGTTGCAAACAAAATGATTATTGAAATGTAGTCCAGAGCAAAGAGGATGTAGCCGCGTTCCAGGTCGAAGAAGAAAAACTGCTGCTCCAAAATCAGGTATTTCCAGAATCCGCGGATGATGAAGGCATAAACGCCGTAAGCACAGGCATTTCAAAACCTGAATTCAGTTGGATTGTATCAGCGAGTTTTTGCTTGTCAAAAACTCGGGAAGCACGCTCCTGTGTGCGACGCTTATTGAAACCGGAATTTAGTTTTACAGTTCGGTTTTCTTTTGCTGCTATTAGGTCTGTCATAAGTAATACCGCAAGAATCAGAAATTTTTTTTTCAAAAGCATTTCCTTCTATTTCATTACAGAAAAGACCGCCGTCACATCGCCTTTGCCAAGAATCTTCTTGAGCTCGGCTTGTGTTACTTCGTCCACTTTTCCAAGGCGGGTAAAGTTCCAGCTGTTTGTATCGTAGTAAATTGTAATTTGATTTCCCTGATACAAAATGATGTCGCCGGCAGCGGTTGTAATCTGAGTATCGTTCCGTGGAAGTGATGTACCAAGCGAACCGACTTTTTCAAAGCTGCCGTAATCGTGCATTTTGATTGTGACCGGGCCTTTTTCTAAAAGTTCGTAAAAGGCTGTGGCAGAAGAATTGTCGGCTAGGGTAGCGGTGAGTTTATGATTACCACTGTCGCTTGTAATTTGAATTGAGATTTTCATGTTTGAAAGTTCTCCTTTGTCAGATGATATTATCCCCTTGCTGCCATTTGCGCAGGCCGTAGAAGCAAGAAGAAAAATTGTCATAAGAAATGCAAATAATCTTTTCATGTTCAGATACTCCTTTTGATTATGCTTTTGCGTTAGGGATTGTAGCCACGCCGCAGGCGGCCACCGCAACGAAGTGAGGAGGCTGGAGGTAGGTGCGAAGCACCGTACGGAATGGCGCAAAGCCCGACCAGTTGCCATGTTGGCAACTGGTAACGCCCAAAATCTCTTACTTCAAATACTTTGCAAAAAATTCTGCAAGCTTATCAAAAGGAATCGCGTTGTTTTTTCCGCCGTCGTACAAATCTGTGTGACTTGCGCCTGGAATAATTACCAGCTCCTTATTGGCTCCGCTAAGTTTCTTAAAGGCATCTTCACCAAAATATCGGGAGTGAGCCTTTTCGCCATGAAGAACCATAACGGCACTTTGGATTTCTTCTGCATAGGCGAGAAGCTTTGTATTCAAAAGAGAAGTTGCAGCAGTAACATTCCAGCCTCCGTTAGAATTAAGACTGCGCGCATTATATCCTCGTGGAGTTTTGTAGTAATCGTAATAATCCTTTACAAAATAAGGGGCATCTTCCGGCAGAGGATCTACAACCCCACCGCCAAGCTTGTAAGTACCGCCTGCCTGAACTGCCTTAAAATCTTCAGTGCGCTGTGCCATAAGTGCCTTGCGGGCCTGGTGCCTTGCTTCTGCATTATTTGCGCTGTCAAAATATCCGTTGGCTGTAACACGGCTCATATCGTACATTGTACTTGCAACGGTTGCCTTAATTCGTGTGTCGATTGCCGCTGTATTAAGAGCCATTCCGCCCCAGCCGCAGATTCCAATTATGCCGATTTTTTCCGGGTCAATGTTGTCGCGGGTTGAAAGAAAATCTACTGCTGCCATAAAGTCTTCGGTGTTGATGTCGGGACTGTTCATATAGCGTGGCTCTCCGCCAGATTCTCCTGTGTAGCTTGGATCAAAGGCCAGGGCTATGTAACCGCGGGAAGCCATCTGGTTTGCATAAAAACCGGAAGACTGTTCCTTTACCGCACCAAAAGGTCCCGAGATTGCCAGGGCCGGATTTCCTTTTTCGGCGGCATTTTCTGGTGCGTAAAGGTCTGCCGCAAGTTCAATCCCAAAATGATTACGGAAAGTTACGGTTGTTCGTTTTACTCCCTGAGCTAATTCAAAAGTGTAATGTTCGTTTGTTCTGTCTATTTTTGCAAGATTTGGATTCATGTTTTCCTCCTGTCTGATTCGGCGTTCCCCTTCGGGTAGCTATGTCCGCCCTAGGGAGCGACGGCTTTAGCCGGCAAAATGCTCCGGTGGAGCATTTTGAGCGAGTCTCCGAGCTGCTATGCAGCGAAGGTCGGACTAACGCTCACCGTCCTCACTTCGTTGCGGTCGGCAAGGGGCTCCCAGCGCTAACGTATTTTATTTAGTAACGTTCTGTCACTTATCTAAAGTGTATGGTATAATCGGTGACTTGTCAACACTAAAATGTATTTTTAGTGACAAAAAGTTGCTTATTGCAAAGATTGTGGAACTGTGCTAAACTAAATCCATGGCAGACTTAAACAGCAAAGCAGTTTTCATCCGCGCAAGAAGCGATGAACACAAAGAAGAAAGACTTTCTCAAATAAAAGAGGCAACGGCATCTCTTTTTGAAAACGCACCGTACTCTGAAATCACTCTTACTACTATTGCAGAAAAACTTGGCTGGTCCCGCGCCAACCTTTATAAATACGTTACGACCAAAGAAGAAATCTTTCTGGAAATCTCTGCAGAAAAAATGGCAGCCTACTTCAACGCCCTGCTTTCGGCTTTTCCTGAGGGCAACAATTTTACCCCGGACGTGATTACCGAAGTCTGGGCCGGAATCGTCAATGCCAATCAGGATTATATGCGCTATGTTTCTTATCTTAATCCGGTAATAGAAACAAATGTTACGGTTGAACGCCTTGCCATTTTCAAAAAGAAATATTATGACCTCTCATATGCCTTCCGCAACAGACTTGCGCAAATGCTGAGGACCACGCAGGACGTCGCCTACAAAATTCAGCTGGACGTGCTTTTTTATGCTTCGTCAAATGCTGTCTGCTGCTACAAAAATCCTCTTGTCCAGGAAGCCCTTAAGCAAATCAACATCACTCCGCCGCCAATGGACTTTTATAAGGACATGAAGGACTTTATTAAAATGCGGCTTGCGTGGAAAGAATAAGATAAAAAAACTAGGATGAGAAAACTCTTCCGGAAGTTTTGCCGGCAGAAACTGTATTTATTGCTTTTTCCGGACAGCTTGCTTTACAGTCTTCGCAGCGGATACAGTCCAGACTGTTTGGATTTTTCCAGACAGGGATATCCAGCCTGCACTCTTTCTGACAGATACCGCACTGTATGCACTTATCCTGGTCAACATAAAATCGATAGAAGGAAAATTTATTAAAAAGTCCATAAATTGCTCCGAGCGGGCAGATATAGCGGCAGAAGGGACGGTATATAATAATGGCAGAAATCAGGGTAAGCAGCAGAATTGCAACTTTCCAGCGGAAGAGGAAGCCGGCCGCTCCCCGCATGGCAGAGTTCAGGAGCACCAGAGGGATGCCGCCTTCAAGTGTTCCTACAGGGCAGATCCACTTGCAGAACCAGGGTTCGCCAAGGCCTGTTATGTCTATTACAAACATGGGAAGTAAGATTACGAAGATGCCGAGAAAAACGAAGCGCAGCCAGCGCAGGCCCTTTTCCCCCGGAAGGCGGCGGATTTTTTTGACAAAGGGAATCTTAAAAAGCAAATCCTGAATCAGACCGAAAGGGCAGAGAAATCCGCAGACAAAGCGTCCGAGCAAGGTTCCGAAAATAACGAGAAGCCCCATAACGTACATTGAGATTTTGTATTCTCGCGCATTAAGAGTTGCCTGAAGAGACCCGATTGGGCAGGCCCCAAGAGCTCCCGGGCAGGAATAACAGTTCATTCCCGGAACACAGACAAATTTACTTTCCCCGTCAAAAATCTTACCTTTGACGAATCCCTTGATATAACCGTTTGAAAGGGCTGCAAAACATGCCTGCGCAATCAGGCGGATCCGCTTATGATGCTGCAATTTGTTTTTCATATCAGCCGATTCCTATACATTCCAGGCAGATTCTGCTTGCTTTATAAAAGACAGCTTCTGCTTCTCCGCGGAAAAGTCCCGCAATCACCAGAAGAATTCCCAGACAAAGAGAAAGAATTGAAATAATTTTTATATGACTATCACTTAGCTTCATTTTTCAATCATATTCTACCATTGACAGCAGGCATAAACAATATTATATATAGAAACAAAGGTGCTGTCATGGATACAAAAGTAACTCAGAAACAAAAATGGCTTGATAATGCAATTTTTTATGAAATCTATCCCCAGTCTTTCTGCGATTCGAACGGGGATGGAATTGGTGATTTTAATGGAATAATTCAAAAACTTGATTATATTAAAGAACTTGGCTGCAATGCAATCTGGATGAATCCCTGTTTTGCATCTCCTTTTGGTGATGCAGGGTATGATGTTTCTGATTACTATCTTGCAGCTCCCCGCTATGGTACAAATGAAGATTTGCGCCGGCTTTTTGAGGAAGTGCACAAACGTGATATGCATATTCTTCTGGATCTTGTTCCCGGCCATACTTCTACTGAGCATAAGTGGTTTAAGGAATCTATGAAGGCCTGTAAAAATGAATATACCGACCGTTATGTCTGGACAGATTCAGTCTGGGTTGAGCCTGATGGCATGGCAAGCCTGCGGGGAATTTCAGACCGGGATGGTTCCTGCGCCGTAAACTTTTTTTCGCATCAGCCGGCTTTGAACTATGGCTTTTATAAACCGGACCCTGAAAAAAAATGGCAGCAGTCTATGGATGCGCCGGGACCTAAGGCCACTCTTGAAGAACTTAAAAATATCATGCGCTTTTGGCTTGGAATGGGCTGCGATGGCTTCCGCGTAGATATGGCGGGTTCCCTTGTAAAGCATGATGAAAACGGCAAGGGTACAATAAAGCTCTGGCAGAATGTCCGGGCATTTCTTGATAAGGAATTTCCGAACGCTGCAATGGTTTCTGAATGGGGTGAGCCCGATAAATCTTTACAGGGTGGCTTTCATATGGATTTTCTTTTACACTTTGGACCATCGCATTACAACGATTTGTTCCGCTGCGAAAATCCTTTTTTTGCGGCCGCGGGTAAGGGTGATGTTTTTGAGTTTGTAGAAAAATATAAAGAGAGCTATGAAAAGGCGCGTGCGGATTCTAAGCACCAGGGCCTCATCTGTATTCCGTCAGGAAATCACGATATGGACAGACTTGCCCGCCACATCAAGGGAGATAACCTGAAGCTGGCTTTTGCCTTTTTACTTTCTATGCCGGGTGCTCCTTTTATTTATTACGGGGATGAGATTGGCATGAATTATGTTGAGAATCTTGTTTCTGTAGAAGGCGGCTATGGAAGAACAGGTTCCCGCTCGCCAATGCAGTGGGATTCTTCTACAAATGCGGGCTTTAGTTCGGCACCGGCAGAGAAGCTTTATATTCCGCTTGATCCGGATCCTGAGCGGCCGACAGTTCAGGCTCAGAAACAGAATGAAAACTCGCTTTATCACGAAATTAAAAAGCTTATAAAAATACGGCAGGAGCACGAGGCACTGCAGAGCCGGGGTCAGATTGAATTTATATATGCAGAAAAAAATAAATATCCTCTGGCTTATGTAAGAAGCTGCGGGGATGGCGGAACTGGTGAATTCGCTGGTTCGGCAGGTAAAGATCAGAAAGGCGAAAAAATTCTTGTGATTATAAATCCGTCAGAAAAGGAAGCGGCTTTTTCATGTGACTTAAAAAAACTTGGGGCAGGGGCCGGTGCCGGTGCTTTTGAAAAGGCTATTTATTCTTTCGGCGGAAAAATCGCTTTCGAGGGAAAGAAGATAATTGTCGCCGGAAAGAGTGCAGGATTTTTTAAACTGAACTAATAAGTAATTGATTTGGGATGATGAATCAGGCAAAACTTTAGAAAAACTATCACTTTATTAGAAAAGAATATAATATTTTGTAATAATCTGCTATTTGATACTGTCCTTTTCTTGAACTAAAAAGGTTATTTTGGTAGTCTACGAGGACTATCCAAAAAAGTACGGGGAGTGTTTTTTAAAATTTTTTAGTTCTGGCAGTATATGCGAAAAATTTATTCTTTTGTACTTTTTCTGTTCTTGTTATGCAGTCAAATCTCTGCTGAAACAGACAGCCCTTCTTTTTTTCCTAAAATTACAGATTTAAAGCTTACTGATGCTTACTTTGAAGCATCAGGCGGACTTGCTTTCCCTTTGTATTTTACAAGTCAGGATTTTTTACCTATGACAAGTTATGGCGGCCTTTTTGCAGGCGGCCTTGGTTATAACTTTGGCGGCTGGTTAATCGGCTTTGAGTATAACCGCTCGATGTGGGGCCAGGGAGTTGCTTCCGGCGCTTTAATGAATCACTTTGAAAACAACCTTTTTTCTTTTAGAATCAGAAGACTTTTAACTCATGTTTCTGTAAAAAAACTTCCGCCTTGGCTCAACCTTGCGCCAGGTCTTTCTTTTGGAGTTGATTACATCACTACAAATTATTATCCCTCTGTTCATGCAAAAGAAGAAGGACGCAGTATTGATATAAAATTTGGCCAGGATAATGCCCGCTGTTTCTTTGGAAAAATTTCTATGGAAGCAGATTTTTATGTAGGTTCAGATTTGTTTATTCCCTTTATTAGCGGAGACTGGAATACTTTTTATGACACAAGTATTGGCGGCGGCTTTGCATCCTTTTTTACAGTGTCTTTAGGTTTCCGAAGCTATCCTCTTGGCCTTTTCCATAAAAATCAGATAAAGGCAGCAAAAAAAGAAAAAGAAAGAGAACTTGCGCAGAAGCTGGCAGAAGAAAAGCAGATTCAGGAGAATCTTCCGGAAAGTCAGCAGGAAAGTCTGCCGGAGCCGCTTGTAGAAGAAAGGCCTGACTATCCTCCTGTGAATGAGATTTTTGAACCTGTAAAAGCCAGTGTTTCCGCTTCCATTAAAGAAAACTTTACCCCGGACAGCGATGGAGTAAATGATAATATCACTTTTAGCCTTGGTCTTGAAAATATTTCTAAAGAGCCGGAAAGCTGGACCCTTGAAATTCTGGATCCAAAAAATGCCGTAATAAAAGCTTTTGGCGGCGAAGGTCTTTTACCATCAGAAATTAACTGGGACGGAATTTCTGATACAGGTGATGTAGTTTTCTCAATGAATATTTATTCTGTAAAACTGACTGTATATCCTTCACAGGCTGATAAAGAACATTTTGGACAGACTTCCGTATCTGCATCAGATTCATTTAAAACAGGAATTCTTATGACAGTAATTATCCCGGACAAAAAATGGAAGATTATTGTAAACACCATCCACTTTGACCCTGACAGGGCTACCTTTATAAAAATCTCTGAAGCCCAGCGAAAAGAAAATTATGAAACTCTGGATAGTCTTGCTTACCAGCTTAAGCAGCACCTTGACTGCTCTGTAATAATTGAAGGTTACGCAAATAACGTAACTAACACCGAACGCGAAAATCTTACCGAATTAATTCCGCTTTCAGAAAGCAGGGCAGAATCAATTCTTAATCTGCTTACTGAACGGAGAATTCCTGAAGATATGCTTTCTGCAAAGGGAATGGGTGGAGCAAATCCTATTGCAGAATGGAAAGATACTAAAAACTGGTGGAAAAACCGCCGCGTAGAATTTGTAATTGAAAAGAAGGACTAAGATGAAAAAGAATATATTTGCAGCTTTAATTTTTACAGGATTTTTATTTGCTTCCTGTTCTAATCTTTTCGAAAACTTTGTAAATGATGATGGAAGCCCAAAAAGTGGTGATTCCAGCCTTACTCAGTCTGATTCCAGTACTTCATACAAGCCGGGAAGTGATGTTACTACTGTTGAAAGTAACGATAGTCCGGAAGCTTATTATGAATTTACAGATTCGGCAAACGAGTTTTTAAATACCGAACTTTCCAGCGGAATTGTAGTTATAAAAGCCAGCATGGAAAATTATAATCAGATTAGTTTTTCTGCAGATGTTCATACTTACGAAATTGGATATGAAGCAGGAACTTCAGAAGATTCTGACCAGCTCCTTTATTCAAGTCCTGTTTATTTGAACGGATATGATGATCCTGTAATCATCAAAACTTTTAAAAATGATAAAAATGCCATTGTAAAATATTCTGCGGTTCAGACCCGAACTACAAACATTGAGCCAATGACTTCGGGCAGCAACTTTATAAATCCTGAGACAGAAACTTTTGTTGAGCTTGATTCCTATGAAGATGTTCCATTTTCTGTAGACTCAGACGAAGAAGGTCAGCCTCTTCTTTTTGAATACCTGCCTTATGGAACAACCCTTGTTACAGTCACAATCACTGCGGATGATGATTATTATTCAAATGAATATCAGATTATTCTGAATAAAAAACATCTGCTTACCTCTCTTGTGCTTCCTGAAGAGGGCAGTGAAGAAAAAACTGAACTTACAAGCGGCCTTGTTGCATTAAAAGAAAGCGATAATTATGTAGAAAATACAATCGAATATGAAGACGGAGTTTTATATTACGAGGTTGGTTCTGCAGAGGATGTTGAAGCTCTTCTTTCTGATTATGATGAAAATATTTATGTAAAGGCAATTCCGGCTTCCAGCAAGGCTTCTGTTTCCTGGAGTGCAAAAAAGCTTGCCGAGCCGGTTTATAAATATGAATATTACAAGACAACTTCTACTACAGTCGTAACAACAGATTCTGACGGAATGTTGCTTTCCGGTCCGGATACAAGCAGCGAAACTGTAAAACTTTCTTATGAGGCAGAAGCCGGATCAAGCAGCGAAACTACAGAAGTCGAAAATGATGATGGTTCAACAACAACTACTACAGTAACTACGACAATACGTAAAAATATTGTTGGCCTTGATCATATGGAAGAACTTTCTGAAAGCATAGATTTAACGGAAACTTCTGTTTTTGCCGTAGAAAACCAGAATACAGACAGGGTAAGACGCATGGAACTTCCATACGGACTTACAGAAGTAAAGGCGGTTGTTTCTCAGTATGATTTGAAAGAAGACATTTATGCCGAATATACAATCAGATTTTCTAAAGTTCAGTTTTCTGTTTCAGAAAGTTCAGATGCTGGTGATGACGAAGAAACTTCTATAGAAGATGACACTTCGAAACTTGAAGATTTAACTGTAACCAATAAAGAGCTTGTTGATGACAATGGCGAAAGTGTTGATAAAGAAACAGAAAGCGTATCTTCCTTTACTTTTGATAAAGATGTAACTACCTATACTCTTGTAGTTGATGAAGAAACTGACGAAATTGTAATTAATCCAACCCTGACAGAAAACGAAAGCATGACAGATCCTGTGTCTACAACAAAGAATGCAGTTTTGCAGTGTGAAGATACAAGCGTTCCTTTGCAGGGGGGCCTTCAGACAATCACATTTACCGTTACAGAAGAAGGCTGCGAAAGCAGAACTTATACAATTTATGTTTATAAAATTATTGGAAACACCAAGTTGTCGGGAATCTACTATGCTTCTTACGATTCTATTGCAGATACAATCACAAAGCAGGAAATGTCTTTAAATGCTTATTCAACCGGACTTTCTGCCATGTCTCCTTCTGCAGTAAAATCTTCTAACGGAGGCAGTATAGATTCTCCTCTTGTATATAAAATCTATGCCAGGGCAGATGCCTCTTGTGATGTTTCTTTTATATATTTCAATATAGTGCCGGATGACCTTCATACTCACGTATATTATTCAACTGATATAGATGATGCTTCTGCCTGGTCAGAGGCCTATCTTGGGTCCGAAGAAGTAACTTTTGCAGAAGAAACCGAAAATGCATCATCTGTAACTGCAGATTCTTACAGATTTAATCTGGAACTTTTAAACGACGGCGAGACTGCAGAAAGTGATCTCTGGATTAAAACTGAATCAAGGGCTTACAATCATGCTGCAGCAGACGGAAGCATATCTTTATACAGCGATGTAACTTATCACAAAATAGAAGTTTACAAGCCTGGCAGCGACAACAAGAAAATCAATTATCTCAACGCTGCAAAAATTGGCGAAGATAAAAGTGCAGAAGAAAAGATTTATACTTACCAGACAAGTTCTGATGTTCAGTATTATATTCCCGAGTCTATTCCACAAAAAGAACTTGGAAGTGACTATGATGTTTTGAAACTCGCCTTCAGATTGAGTGACAGGGCAGATTCTGACAACAATAAAAAAGTTACTTATTCAGCCGTAAACACCCGTTCAAGCGATACCTGCGGCATCCCAAATACTGAATTTACGGGTTATGCTGCAGACACAGAAGAAGGCCGCCAGGAAATTACTGCTCAAAGTAACGGACTTTATATTATCAGCTTAGGCGAAAATGCCGTAGAAAATATTGAGCAGACAGTAGAAAGTTCTACAGAAACAAGAACTGCCCTTGACGGCGAAGTTTCCGGCTCTACAACAGAGGTTTCTGTAACGGAAGAAAAAGAAGACGGCAAGATAATAAGTTCTACAAAGAAAACTGTAATTACAGACACTGTAGTTTCTGATGGAAATGCCAGTGTAACTGTAACAACTTATACACAGGTAACAGAATATACTTTTAAAGATTTTCCTATGGGTACAACTCAGGTAAAAATCTATGTTGATGATGAATTATCACAAACTTTAACTTATACAAAACCTGACCGCGACACCTTTGAACTTGATAATACTCCTTCAAGTCTTACAGGACTTTCGGGAAGCTATCAGTATAAAAACGGAATCTTCTATATAAATAATGATGTAGAAAGCATAAGTTTAAGTGTAAAGATGCATCAGAAAAATCAGTCACTTTATGTAAATTCTTATGAAAAAGTTTCTGGGCTTAATGGTGCTGAAGAAAGTGAGACTTTTGCAAATTCTCTGGTTACTTTTGCCCAGGTTGGCGCTACAAGAGAATGGACTTCTGAAATCTCTGCTATTCCGGTAGGAACTTCTGTTGTTACTTACGGTGTTTCAAATGCAAATGGAGAATTAAAAGACAAGGCCTTTACAGTTACAATTGTAAGGGCTGCAGACGAAGAATCCCGCTTAAGAACTTTTACCCTGTCTGAGTATGCATTGCTGAGCGAGGATACATATTCAGAAAGTGCAAGTGACCTCTTTAAGCAGGGAAGCGGATTTACCTGGTCAGACAGCGGAACTTACCTCTACGAAGAAGACTCTGTATCTTACTATTATAATATTTACGAAAAAACAATTCCAACTGCAAAATACAATGCTTTCTTACAGACCGTAAGCGAGGATTCAAGTCTTGAAGCCGAATTATATGCATCAAATCAGGTTAACCTTGGAAAAGCTGCAATTATAAGTGCTTTGGAAAATAAAACTGAATCTGATTTGTTTGAAGAAAGCGAAGACAGTCAGTCTGCTGAGGACGCAGGCAAGTGGCAGTTTATAACAGAGGCTACAGTTACAAATGCAGATAACTATCAGTCTGCAGATTTTGATGACTGGATTATCAGCGAAGAAGATTATGCCTTCTATTTGATTCATGCAAAAGTCACTTCTGCTGATGGCTCAAATATTCATCACTATTATCTGATTATGTCTGTTGAACTTGATGATGCAGCAGAACTTTCTGTAAATGTAAATCAGTATGCAAGTTCTTCCAGTACAGAGGCAGATTCTGAGGGAAACCTTACCGAAGGTGACATCAATTCTTCTGATTCTACAGACGGCAGCCTTACTGTAACAGATGAAAACTCAACTTTTGCCACAGATTTGAACAGAACTGGAAAAATCATCATAAGTGCTGCGAAAAACGAAACTGCACACTGGTATTGCGAGCCGGAAGTTTATCTTTATAATCTTGAAACCGGCCTTGAGTCCGCCCTTGATGATTCTTATTATTCTATCGATGCCGAAAATCAGACTGTTGAGATTTCTTCTGCAATTTATGAGGATGATGATATTACAGGAAACGAGATTCACGTTAAATACGGAATTATCTCTCAGAATCGTTTGAACCTTCTTTATCACACTGCAAAAATATTTGTTTCTACTTTCCAGACTATAACAACTTACAATAGCTGGTCAAAAACAGAAGAATATTCTTATACACTTGCAGCAACAGAAAAGCAGAATCAGCTGGCCTTCAGATATGGTTCAAAGATTACAGATAATAACCATCCGGCTGTAACAAATGAGCTTATTGATGACGGTGGAATTGATGTAATTGCAAGTAAGGATTATGGAGTAAACTGGGCCGCAACTTCTTATAACTTTAGCGGACTTCATTATGTTGCAGAGGTGGACGGAGTGATGTATCTTGCAAAACTTGAAAGTGATGCAGATGATGAAACAAAGGCAAACGCAACTGCCTTCTATAAGATAGAAAAAAATAATGGACTTTACGAAGTAAATGTACTGGCGGATGGTGAAAGTCCAGACCTTACTCTGACAGTTGCAGCCTGTGTTCAGTATGACGGCGAAACTCCATATCTTTCAATTACAAGCGAAACAAGTTCTCAGTCTTCTGTAAAGCTTGGTCTTGTAATGGATACCCTTGTTGCTGCAGATGATGATGCAATTGATTCAAGTGCCGACTGTGTAACAATTACTGCTACAAACAATGGTTTTGAAATGGAAGGAGACGGTTATAAATTCAGTCTCCTTCTAAAAAATGCTCTAGGTGTTACAGACGTTGACGGCTTCTGGTACGGTTCATATCGTGATGGTCTGGAACTTTCATATTTTGAAAATGTATTTGATGCCGAAGCAGAATGTACATCACAGACAGATGATTCAGCACTTTCCTTCTTCTGGAATCTTGATGCAGGAACTAATGCAAAATCAATAAGACTGTCTGTGGAATAGTGCAGGCTTAGCGTCCGCTTGACCAGCTCATATCAACCTTTAAGTTTCCATCTTCTTCTACGAAGTGGTAGAACTGCATGATATCTGCTGGTCTTTGCTCTCCGCTTTCGCTGTCTGTGAACACAACTCTAAAGTGAATTGTGGCCCAGTCTCCGTTGATGAGCATGCTGTCGTAGTAAAGCTTTCTAAGCTGACTTTCAGCTTCTGCTCTTTTCTGTGCTTCTACATAACCTGCCGGAGAAGTTTCAATATTGTACTCGTAGTTGATTTTTGCATCACTTGTGTAAAATGTTTTTGTATTTTCTGCCCATTTATCAAATCCCTGGTTCCATGAATCAAAATCCTTTAAGAGGGCAGTGCGGATCTTATCTGCATTTTTACTCCTGTCTGTAGTTGGATATTTTACAGGATATTTTTCTACAAGATTATCAGTTTCTGGAAGTTTATAGGCAATCATTTCTGCATCAATCTTCTTCTGATTTTCTCTGGCTTCTGCTGTCTGGAAATTACTCATAGCAGAAAAACCGCTTCCACGGGTTCCTCCCCAGCCTTCTTCTACACGGCAGCCTAATTCTTTTCCGTAATCCTTGAACTTAACAAATTCCATTACTCCGCCGGGAACAGACTTTCCGTTAGAGAGTGTTTCTGTTGCATAACGGATAGCGGCCCAGTCATCGCAGATAATAATGTTCTGGAAATCTCCCATCTGGATATTTGCTTTTTTGAGTGTTACATTCATTGCTGCCTGATATTCTGCGAGTGTAAGGCGGGCTCCGTGAACATTGTAAATTGAATCATCGGTGTAAAGAATTGTTCCCCAGGCTTTCCATGCATCAAAACCGCGGTTCCAGTTTTCAAAGCCTGTAAGCAGACGGTTTTCAATAGCTTTTCCCATTTTTGTATCAATAGGAGTAGGGTAGATAACAGGGAACTTTTCTTTAAGCTCTTCTGAGTTATCATAAGAGTTCATAATTTCAACACCATCAACTATCATTGTTTTTGGTTTCTGTTTTGTTGAAGCGCAGGAAATTAATCCAAAAGAAAGCAGGCTAAAACCTGCAGTTAAAATAAGTGATTTTTTCAAAGTCTTTTTCATAGTTTTCTCCTCAAAATTATATCAATATTCCTTAAGCAAGTTTTCCACTTGCTTTAAGCCATTCAATTTCGTCATGCATTGTTTCGCGGTAACTTCTTGTTGTGTAGCCCAGTTCCTTGCGAGCCTTGCTTGAATCAAAATTGTTGTTGCGGGCAAGATTGTATACGGCAAAAGTTGTCATAAGAGGGCGTTTCCCTTTTTTCTTAGCCTGCTTTTCCATGAGCTTTGCAATGAAGTTTGCAAGTTTTACGGGGATAAAGGTCTTCATTCTTTTGCAGCCGGATTCTCCGCTTAAAAGGCGGGCAAAATCGCGGAAAGAAACTTCATCATTTCCAAGAATGTAACATTCTCCCTTTTGACCTTTATCTGCAGCAAGAATTGCACCGTGAGCAAGATCGCGGACATCACAAAGATTAAAGGAACCGTCAATTCCAGCTGGCATTTCGCCGTTGATAATCTGAATTAAAACCTTAGTTGTTTCACCGACAGCAAAATCTTCCGGCCCAAGAATTCCACTCGGATGAATTACACAGGCATTAAGACCTTCTTCTGCGGCATCCAGAACCGCTTGAGTTGCAAGTGCCTTTGACTGACTGTAACAGCCCAAAACTTTGTCAGCATCAAAATGATTTACTTCGCCAATTTTATTTCCCTTTGGAAGTTCTGGAATTGCGCCTGTACTTGAACAGTAAACAAGTTTTTTACATTCAGCATGCTTTTTGCAAAGTTCAATTATGTTTTTTGTTCCGCCAACATTTACATCCATAACCTTCTGATTGTAATCTGGATTAACGGTAACAATACTTGCAATATGCATTACAATACTTTCGTAACCTTCAGGAATAGTGAAGAATTTTTCGAGGGAAGCCATATCAGTAAGGTCTCCACGTACAATTTCAGCTTCTCCGGGAACGAATTTTTCGGCCGGGTCATTTGGAAGAACAAAAGCTCTGACCATATCTCCTCGTTCAATAAGCTGACGGCAGATTGTTCCGCCTAAAAATCCTGCAGCTCCGGTTACCAGATAAATTGTTTTGTTTGTCTTTTCCATATTTTTCTCCTGAGTAATAAATAGCAAACCGTTAAGAAAATTGCGAAAGCAATTTTTAGGTTTACCACTGATGTAGACCGCAAGCGGCCTGTGTTTTTAATTTATAACTAGAATATAAGCCTCCCATATTTCCAAAATGTTTACGAAATGTTGCTGAAATATTAAAAATTTGAATTTTGAAAGAAATTTTCGTTCATTTTTGTGAAATTTCGGGGTGGGGCATGTTATAATTTTTTTATGATTAAGATTCTGGTAGTTGAAGATGATGCGGGTTTGAATATGACCGTTTGTGCTTTTTTAAGGAAAAACGGGTATGATGTCACCGGCTGCATGCATGCAAATGATGCCTATAACGCAATGTACAACACTCTCTTTGATTTAATAATTTCGGATGTGATGATGCCTCAGATTGATGGCTTTGAGTTTGCCGAAACTGTAAGAAAAATCAATCAGACAATCCCAATTATTTTTATGACTGCACGAGATGATTTTACTTCCAAGCAGAAGGGCTTTGCCGCCGGCATAGATGATTATCTTGTTAAGCCTGTTGATTTAGATGAACTTCTTCTCCGTATTTCTGCCATTTTAAGAAGGGCAAAGATTTCTCAAAGCAAAAAACTGACAGTCGGCTCACTGACGCTGGATGCAGATGCAGTTTCAGCAGAATCTGATGGAAAGGAAATCCAGCTTACAGCCCGCGAGTTTAATCTGATTTATAAATTACTTTCTTATCCAAATAAAACCTTTACCCGGGTTCAACTTATGGATGAATTTTGGGATGCAGATTCCAATGCAACTCCCCGTGCAGTAGATGTTTATATTACAAAAATCCGCGAAAAGCTTTCTGAAGCCGGCTGTTCCGGTTTTGAAATTGTTACAGTGCATGGACTTGGTTATAAGGCGGTTGTAAAATGAAGGAAGAGTCTGAAAGAAAAAGCCGTTTCCCAATAGGTCTTTATTGGATAGTACTTGGAATGCTGCTTGGAACGGCCGGTATAAATATTGCCATCATCCTTTTGGGACTCAAGAATGACTGGAATGAAATAATTTTTGTTCATCTGGTTATCCTCTATTGGATTCTTGTGTCCGGCTTAATTGTTCTATACATAAAGCATAAAATTCATAAAACCTACGAGATTCCCCTTCAGGAAATTTCAAAGGCTACAGAAAAAGTTTCAAAGGGTGATTTTTCAGTTTCGGTTCCAACAGTAAATCCTCCCGAAAAATATGATTATCTTGATTATATGATTTTAGATTTAAACAAGATGATTGAAGATTTAAATGGCATTGAAACCCTTCGTACAGATTTTATTTCTAATGTTTCTCATGAACTAAAAACTCCTCTGGCAGTAATGCAAAACTATGCAAGACTTCTTCAAACTCCTGATTTAACGGAAGAAAACCGACAGGAATACGCCAGGGCAATTTTTCATAATTCCCGGCAGCTTACATCACTTATAACAAATATTCTCAAATTGAATAAACTTGAAAATCAGCAGATTTATCCAAAAGTTCCTCCTTATGATTTAGGAGAAGAGCTTCGGGAATGTCTGCTCACTTTTGAAGATTCCTGGACTGCGAAAAATCTTGAGCTGGAGGTCGAAATTGAAGACGGAATAATGACCACTACCGACAGTCAGCTTTTAAGCCTGATCTGGAATAATTTTATTTCAAACGCAATTAAGTTCACTCCCGAAAATGGAAAAATTACCCTGCGTCTTCGCAAAATCGGGGAAGTGATACAGGTTAGTGTTCAGGATTCTGGCTGCGGTATGGATGAAAAAACTATGAGCCACATTTTTGAAAAATTCTACCAGGGCGACACGAGTCACGCTACAAAAGGAAACGGACTTGGTCTTGCCTTAGCCGCAAGAGTTGCAGATATCTGCAGGGGAAAAATCCGCGTAGAAAGCAGCCCGGGAAAAGGTTCAGTTTTTTACTTTGAATTTTAGAATATTGTAATAAAAGACTTGATTTTCTAGTTCATATCCCATATATTATTAAGTGGGAAATCCCACAAAACACAACTAGCCGACCAGCGGCCTTACTCAGGAGGTATATATGCCAGCATTAGCAGTAAGATCTTATGATTCAAAATTGGACTCAAAAAGAAGAATAACTCTCAGAGCTGCTTCATACGATTATTATCATGTTGAAGAATATCCTGATGGACGAATCCTCCTGGAACCTCGCGAACTCACAAAGCCATTTGAAGTATCACAAAACACTCTTTCTATGATGGATGAAAGCATGAAAAACTTCAAAGACGGAAAAGCCGGGGATCCTATAGACTTTTCTGCATATGAGGAACTCTTATAATGTATAAAATCCGAATGGGTATTCCCCAGATGCAGGAACTGTGGGAAAGTCTTGAAAAAAAATATAAAGAGCAGACGGCAACTAAAAATGAACTTAAACTCTTCAAACTTTTAGTAAGCTGCTTTTCTAAACTCAGTAATGATCCTCGCTATCCAGGCCTTTGCACTCACGATATTGAAGCTTTAACAAAACGTTACGGCCAGAAAGTTTGGGAATCATATCTGGAAAATCACAAACCCGCAGCCGGAAGAATCTTCTGGGTATATGGTCCGGATAAAAATGATATTACAATCATAGGAATTGAACCCCATCCTAACGATAAAAAAGACGCTTATCAGAAAATCACACTTTCTTCAAAGCCCGAGGCTCAGGTAGAAACAGAAGGTGAAATAAAAAAATCACTGCAAAAATGAACGATATTACATCACTAATCAGCGAGGCCCAGAGCATGGTGACGATCGAGCAGAGTTGACTTTCCGCTTTTACCCAGGGACTGGAGCCTAGAACTATCTAGTTATGATGTTCCCCGTGATGGATACACTTAGCCTCAAAGTTTGGTCTGAGCTCTCCTTTTGCAAAAAGCTCTGCGGCTTTGTCGGCGCTTCCGGTGATTCCAGGCATTTCTTTTAAACCGCTGGCAGCAATGGCCTCAATGGCACCCTGTCCGCGGTTTCCAAGAATCAGAGTTTCTACTCCAAGGCTCTTTAAGTATGTAGGAATGGCATGATGTCCGTTCCCGCCGTTATCGATCACTTCTGAAGAAAGGATTTTGCCGTCTTCAATCTGATAAATCTTAAAATACTGAGTCTTTCCAAAATGCTGGAAAACGTTGCCTGTCTCTTTTTCATAAGTTACTGCTACTTTCATAGGTGATATTATAATGATTTGTCTTTCTGTAGTAAACGCAAAGGTTTATTACGACTCATTTACCAGCTTTCCTGATCATCTGTGATCATTGACAAATTATCCTGCTGTGATTATGGTGGTCAGTATCAGATTGAATCTTTTGATAACTTGTACGTGGATTCTTCTGACCTGATGGTAGCAGAGGAGGCTAAGGCTTATGGTACTGATAAACCTGTTAAAAAATCTCGGTAAGATATTCGGAATAATTTGTCTTTTCTTTGTGATTAGCGGAGCATACTTTTTGCTCAAGCCTACAGAAGAAGAAAAGTATCTGGGACAGCAGATGAAGATGTACCCGCTCGGTTTTCATTGTACTGATGATGACGGTGGAGAGCAGGTACTCAAGTTTGATTCTAAATCTCAGGTAGCAATTTATAAGAATGTATATAAATACAGTATGGGAAAGGCCTTGTATCACGGAGATGAAAAAAAGCCTTTTGGTTGTGAATTCCTGATTAGCGGTAACGGCGAGAAAAGAAGAGTCCTTGTTTACACATCAGACGATGGCCCGGTTAATCTAGATGATGTTCGCTACGAGCAGTCGAATGACAAAGATCTGATCTACACAGTGGTTTCTAAATCTGTTAAAAAGGATTTGGGAAATATCCGCTACAGAGACATGGGGGACTTATGAGCAAAGAAATTACAGAAACCTGGTCAGAGTTTTTGGAACGCTATCCGGACTTAGTCTTTGTCAGAACAAAGAAGCAGATTTATACAGCAGATGAGATTGATGAAAACATCATATTGGAAGAAGACACCCTTCCTCTCATAAAAGGAAAGACACAGGTAATCCCCCTTGATGAAACTGCTTATCCAAGATGCTTAAAAATGGGAACTGCAATGGAAATCGGAATGTGGGCAATTTCAGTCTGCGAGAAAAATAAACTGGAAGTAAGGCCTGCAGTAATCTGGGAAATCCTGAAAAAGCAGGAAGAAATATTAGCAGAAACTGATGATTAAGTTTCTTCTGTATATAATGATAATATTCGGTACATTATCATCTGTATCTGCAAAAGGCTTCTTTTCGAATAGCTGCAAAGTGAGTTTTGACAAGACTCTGGAACAGGTGCATTACTTTGAAAGAATCTTCAACACCCGCAACAAAGATGTTAAGATGAGAATGTACATGGCAATGCAGGATAGAGGATGAACAAGAGTATTTTACAAAACGGCGACCTCCTTTTTATGAGCGATGAATCAGACTTATCCAAAGCAATTATAGAAACAACAGAAAAATACAGTCACGTGGGAATCTACTTTGACGGCATGCTTTACCATGCTTCAAGAAAAAGAGGGGTAGCGAAACAAAAACTTGAAGAGTATCTTGCAGAAGAAAAACATGAAGTTTTCATTTACCGCTACCTGAAGATTGATGCCGAAATCATAAGGGAGAGGGCAGAGAGATATTTAGGTTGCGAATACAATCACAGTTTTTATCCTGACAACGGAAAGGTTTACTGTTCTCAGTACATCGCAGAAATACTTCCGATTTTTGATATTGTCCCAATGAAGTTTGGTGACGGTGAAAAAGAGGTCTCTGATTACTGGAAGAAGTATTATGAGGAATTAGGAGTACCGGTTCCTATAGGGAAGCCGGGTACAAATCCTGGGCTTCTTGCAAAGTCTGAGAAACTGCACTACATTGGAAAACTCGATTATTAAAGGAAAAAACATGAACGAACTTACACCTATTCAAAAAGAAATAGTAACAGCCCTTGAGCAGATGAAAGAAAAGTCTCTTATTACAGAAGCAAATCTTGCCAAGAAGGTTCGAGAAAATGCAAAAATCTCCGGCAAGAATAAGGCTGGAATCTGTCTTAAAGATCTGGAAGTTTGCATTGAATATTTGGGAGAAAACAATGGGCTGCCATATGCACTTCATCTTAACAGCGCGAATGATATTCTGATTAAAAAGATAGGGAGCGACGGCGAAGCCGATAAAATGCCCCGGGGGAGCATTTTAAGCGAGTCTCCGAGCAGCTGTGCTGCGAGGGAATGGAAACTTCTGGATGGGGATGCCAAAAAGCGCCGCCAGTCCAGTGAGAAGTCAATTTCTGTTTTGACTAACAGCGACTTACGCCAAAAGAATTCCGGCGGCAAAGGACTCAAAAAGCGCAGCGACCGGAAGAAGATGAGTTTTCGGGATGTAGAGGAGTTTGAGTAATTCTCTTAAAAATCATGATTAATACATATAGACCTTGTCATAAATTCTGTGTAAATGGCAGGGGTTAATTAAAGCCGGGAACACGCCCGGCAAATAATGAGGAATAAATTTCAATGATTTAGAAAGGTTTCTATAATAATTCAATACGCTTCTTGCAAACATAAATGCGTTATTAATTTTAGTTTATTATTTATAACTCTCATTTTATGCAAGTCTAACCTTTTATATTAAATAAAGGAGGATTTGCCTATGAAAAACAATAATTCTAATTCAGAACTTTCAAAAAAATTAGTTCAGGAATCAATGGATAAAATTTCTTTTGAAATCAAACATCTATTAATTGCATATGTACAAACATTATATCATCGGACTTGGGCAAGTATTCTTTCTTTTTTAGGGAAAGATTCATTAGAAGCACAAGAAGCATTACGAGATTCATGTCCTGTATCTAAAACAGTAGCCTGGGGAATGATAGACGAAATTCCAAAGACAAGTCCGGAAGTAAAATGCTTTGTTGAATGTATTCTTTCATTCTTTAAAATGGATTTTGCAACAGAGTTTAATACAATAAAAGAAAATCTTTTGAATATTGATCCAGACGAAGCAAAGAAAATGATTGAAACATTCAGAACTGAAATACCTGTTCTGCAGAAACAACTTGATGATTGTATCTTTAGTTTTAATGATCTGCAAAACCTGAATGATAGAGCTATCCAGATTTTATTAAAAGAATTAGATCAACAACAGCTTGCAAAGGCTTTAAAAGGTACAACAACCGAAGTTCAGGACCATATATTTCGTAATATGTCAAAAACTACTGCCAATATGCTTAAAGAAGATTTACAATTTATAGGTCCTCTTTCACTTTCAGAAGTTGACGAAGCAAAGTCCTTTATTCTAAAAACATTATTCGACCTCGAAAAAAATGGCAAATTAAAAATTAATTCCTTACAACCATCAGAATTAATCAAATAAAAAAAAGCGTCTGGCTTTCTAGTCTGACGTTTTTAAGGCTTACTATAAGGAATATTTTTTGTGGTTTATTTAAGAAATTTTAATTTGCCCTCATTCCAAGATGAAGAAAATATTACTTCACACTGGAAAACAAATTTAACTACTGGTACAGGGCTATATCCATTTAATATTTTTTCGTCTAAAGAGTTTTATTCACTGTCTTTTGAAAGTCCTATAACAATTATATACGGAGATAATGGAAGTGGTAAAAGCACTTTACTTAATATAATTGCAGAGAAATTAAAATTCAAACATAGTGCAGCTTACAATAGAACTCATTGGTTTAATGAATATATTTCTTATTGTAATTATGAAGGAAATATTCCTGAACAAAGTAAAATCATAACAAGCGACGATGTTTTTGATTTTATGCTTGGTTTTCGGGAAGTGAATCTAGGTATTGAACATAATCGCGATATTATTGTTGATAAATTCATTAATATAAGAAACGAAAAAGAAAAAAAATCACTTTCATTAAAGGATTTCGTAAATAAAATTGATTGCAGTAATCCTAAATCATTTATTGAGTTTGAAGAAGTTTGGGAAGCTGTAAAAGGTTCCTTAAATCAGTTTCAGAAAAAACGTGTCAGAAGAAATATTCCTGGTAAATCTAATGGTGAAAGTGCAATCGTCTATTTCTTTGATAAAATACAGGAAAATGCTTTATATTTACTTGATGAACCAGAAAACTCACTGTCTCCTGAACGACAGCTTGAACTTCTTGAGTATATTGAAAATAGTGCAATTGGCTGTGGCTGTCAATTTATAATTGCTACACATTCACCGTTTCTATTATCTTTAAAACGTTCCCAAATATATGATTTGGACGACATACCGGTTAGAACAAAAAAATGGACAGAACTAAAAAATGTTCAGATCTATCGTAAATTCTTTATTGAACATGAAGATGACTTCAACTAAAGATAAGCGTCAGAAAATTGACGCTTATCCTTTTATAAGGCTCTCATTTATTCTACAAGTCCAATGACAACAACTCTGTTAGGCAGTACATTATCAGCAGTTACAATAACAGTAACAGGTAAATATTCACCCCAAAGGCTACTTGCGTTCATTACATCTGCTTTTACTTTCTGGTCTTTGTAAGAAACAAGTATAGGATTCGATTCACCAAATAAAGACTTTATGACAGCAGCATTTGTTGGAGAATACTTTGCAGGTGCAAATCCTTTAATATAATAAGCATGTCCTTTTTCTAATGCTCCGCCCTGGAATAAAGTAGAATTCTCACTGGCTTCATTTATTCCGTGATAAATAAAACCTTTGGCTATTTCTTTTCCTTTAGCCTCTTTTGCGGCATCTGATTCTGCCTTGGCTTTTGCGTCAGCTTCTTCTTTATCAGCACGAGCTTTCTTTTCAGCTGCTATATCCATTTCTATTTTTTCATAAGTCGGAACGCCTTCAATATTATAAACAACTCCAACAAAATTAGAACCTGACATTATATTTCCAATATCCTTAAAATAAAGGTAAACAGTATAGTGTCCATTATATCTTTCATTATTATGTACAGCTTTAAGTCTTTCAAACCAGCTAGGATCAGTTTCAATCATTTTCTTAGCAAAATTATTTGCCAAAACTCTACGTCCTCTAAATCCATTTGAAGATTCAGCAATTTCCATATAAAAATCCGCTCTGGGATTAGTTTCTATTTTGCTTACATCATCAATCTGAGAGATATATACATCAACAATCTTGTATGCATTTGATTTTTCAATCAGCTGATTCATATAAGTATCAAGCTAATCATCCCCCTTAATTTCAGTAAACTGAATGTCAGATGGAACAACATCTGTAGATGCACAACTAAACAACATAAGCGGAATTACCGCAGCCAATAAATAAAGTGTCTTTTTCATAACAACTCCTTAATTTAGTATTATTATTTCATAATAATAGTTGTGGCTTGCATAGAATGAGAGACAAAAAATTTAAGAAAAAAAATAGCTCACTCATTTCATGAGAGTATGAAATATTAAATTAAACTTATGAAAACAATAAAACCAACTATTTATATGATTTATGGCCAGTATGGAAGTGGAAAGACTAATGTCTTGTTTAAGTTATGTTTTAACAAACTAAAAGAAGAAGGAGCTGGAAACAAAATTGTTTTAATTTCTGCAAACTATTGTACTTTAGGTCAAAATAATATTTGTGAAAAGTTTTGCGAAATAACAAAAATTCCTTTTGAATCGAAATTCCAAGAAAATCTTACAGGTTATAATTATAAATCAGATACAACCTATTTCATAGATTTCGGTTCTTCTCTAAAAGACCAGAAATATATTTTTGAATTTTTCAATTCCGGAAACTTCAATTTCAATCCAATATTAACAATTCCAGCTTTTATGGATTTCTCTATAGCAGAGTCTTTATTATCTCAGTTTAGTTTTATAACTAAACCAAAGATTCTACTGACATTTTGTGATTATGTTTCTAAAACAAGGATAAATGATTTTGAAGTTTACCTTAAAAAACAAAATGCTTGCATTTTTGGATTAAATAATTCTTCAAATCTTTCCAGAGGATTTATTTTAAAATAATTTTTTAGGCTCTCATTTTATGAGAGTGTGCTATAATATATTTAACTTGAGGAGGTTACTCATGAGCAAAAAATCAAACTTAAATAAAGAACATGAGAGCTTTGCAACATTCAAACGTATCGTAAGATATGATGAAATGATTGCAAGCGGTACATATCCTAATGTTCAAGATTTTAGAAGAGAATTTACGATTTCAGAAGCAACAGTTCACCGTGATTTAGATGCACTGCGCTGGCAATTTGGAGCTGAGTTTTTACTGGAATATGATCGCTTCCATAAGGGCTATTATTATACAAGACCAACCTTTCGAGTTCCAGGACATCTTACGACAAGTAAGCAAATTATTGCAGCTCGCTTAATGCAGAATCTTATTGAATCTCTACATGGAACACCGTTGTATAATCAAGCCATAGAAGTTTTTGCTAATTTTTCTGACAACATCGAACCTGATTCACAAATCTCTCTTGGTAAAGAACTTTCAAAGAAGATTTGTTTTATTGGTATGGAGCCTGTTCAGATATCCAATGAAGTCTGGGATAGCATAGAAACAGCTTTGGCAAAAAATCAGTATATTACTTTTGATTACAGTTTTTATGACGGTAACGAAGAAACTCAGAAATATACAATTCAACCTTGGCAGCTTTTGTATTATCAAGGAATGTGGTCTTTATATGGAAACGTTCCAAAAGAAAAACAAGCTAAGTTTTTCAATCTTCCATTAATCAGTAATGTTGAAGTTAGGAAAGAAACCTTTGAACCGCCAAAAGACTGCGAATACTTGAAAAAGGCAAATGGAAATTTCGGCCGTTATATCGGAAGCGATACCTTTAATTTTAAAATCAGAATCAACAGAGATATTACTACAAATTATATCAAAACCTACAAATGGACTGATGACCAGAAGTTTGAAACGCAGGCCGACGGAACGGTAATAATGACTTTCTCAAGCAACCAATATTATCCGGTTCTAAACTGGATAATGAGCCAAGGTCAGTGGATTACTCCACTCGAACCGCAACAACTTGTTGATGAATGGAAAGAGAATGTTTTGGGTATGATGAAAAATGGAGGTATAGAATAATGTGTAAGAAAACAAAAGATTTAAATTATAACAATAAAGAAGAAGCTCTGGAAATTGTAAATCGTTTCAAAGAAAAGTATCTTAATGGAAATATTCAAGAACTCCAGGATTTCTGCTTTTGGGATATTCTTACGGATGAGGATTTTAATACTGAACATGATGAAACGAAATTCGACGGAGATCGAACTAAAATTGTTTATGCGATTGATTATCTACTATATTATAAAAAAGGGCTTCCAGAATTCTCGTTAGGTGATAAAGGTAAGTATTCAGGTGATACAATTTGTACATTTAATACCTTATTTGGCAGTTTACCCTTGCGAAAATATGTGACTAATAAATTTAATTTCTCTGATAATGAATTATTACAAAGAGAACAATTCTTTAGCCGCTATCAAACAATTGGAAATTTCTATATTTTGCCAAATGAAACCATAAAAAATGGTAAAAAAAATCGTTCATTAAATACTTATCGAGGCACAGAAAGTAAGTGGTACGATTATTTTAATATTTTTTTAAAAAACTTACAAAAGCATTTAACTTCACCTGAAAACATCTTTTGTGACAAATATGATGAAAAATTCAAACAATTATTAGAATTGAATAGTTTTTATTTTAAAGAAAATAAATCATTTGATTCGTTTATCACTGATTTTTATTTAGATGATTATAATGTATTGAGTTTCAAAGATTCGAATAAGTATTATCATTGGAATAAACAAATGTCCTCAAATGAATCTCAGAAAAATGAATATAAGAAATTTGCAATGGACTATATAGAAAAAGCCACAAGGTTTATTAGTCAACGTTCAACAAAAATAGTAAACGAATTAAAAGAAATTATCCAGAATTAAAATAAAAATCTCTCATTCCTTGCAAGTCTAGTCATTCATAATATATTTATGAAAGGAACAGTTTTACTCCATCGTGAAAATGAATGGGAATGGCGTTTTATTGGTATCTGGGCTGATATGCTCGATAAATCAATTCTTAATTCTGATGAAGAGAATAAAAAAGATTTCCTTGTATTATTTAAGGAATATGATAGTCTCTTACAGGTATTACAGGAAAATCTTCGTCTACGTAATCTTTACAATCAATTTAAATCAAATAATTCTGTAGCTGAAATCAAAAAAATGGAAGATGATATTAAACATCAGGTTTTAGCTTTGTCAGATAAGCTTGAATTATTTACTTATTACGCAAAAGAAGATTTATTAATGAAAGCCTCGATTTTTGTGAATAATCATACCGAGCCACTTTGTTGATTTTTTTTATCAGATTATATACGATGCCTTATGTCTGAGACAACTTTGTTTACTTCCGGGAGAATTGCTCCCCGGCTTCTTCGTTTTGCGCTTCCAGTTCTTGGGGCTTTGTTTTTACAGTCTTTTTACGGTGCTGTTGATTTACTGATTGTAGGTCAGTTTGGAAATGCAGCTGATGTTTCTGCGGTTGCAACCGGAACAATGATGATGCAGACCATTACTTTTATAATCGTTGGTCTTGCTATGGGAACAACCATTCAGATGGGGCAGGCTCTGGGTGCCGGTAAAAAAGAACTGGCTGCAGAGATTGTTGGAACGAGCGTAATCTTTTTTGCCCTGCTGGCATTTATTGTTACTGTATTGATGATTTTTCTCACCCGGCCTTTTGCTCTTCTAATGCAGACTCCAAAAGAAGCTTTTGATAAAACCTGTATGTACGTTCATATCTGTTCGGCAGGAACGGTTTTTATTACAGCCTACAATATGATGGGAGGCCTTTTCCGTGGTATGGGAGATTCAAAAACTCCGCTTCTGACTGTTTTTGTTGCCTGCATAATTAATATTTTTGGTGATCTTCTTTTTGTTGCTGTTTTCCATATGGCAGCAAGTGGTGCTGCTCTGGCTACAGTGATTGCTCAGGCTTTGAGTGTTGTATTTTGTCTGATTATTGCCAGAAAGCGAGGTTTGCCATTTGAATTTTCAAAAAAGAATATCCGCTGGCAGGGGCATCTTGTGGCTCAGGTCTTGAAAACCGGTGCGCCGATATCTCTACAGGACGGGCTTGTTACTGTATCTTTCCTTGTGATAGCGGCAATCATCAACCGATTGGGGCTTATCGCTTCTGCGGGAGTAGGAGTAGCAGAACGTGTCTGCGGCTTTATTATGCTTGTTCCTTCGGCTTTTTCTCAGTCTTTGAGTGCCTTTGTTGCCCAGAATATTGGAGCCGAAAAATATGACCGGGCAAAAAAAGCTCTTTTTTACTCTATTACGGCATCTTTAGCCTGCGGCCTTTTTATGGGCTATTTTGCCTTCTTCCACGGGAATCTTCTGGCTGCCATCTTCTCTAAAGACAAGGAAGTAATTGCAGCTGCTCATTCTTATCTGAAGGCCTATGCCATTGACACTCTTTTTGTTTCATTCCTCTTCTGTTTTATAGGATATTTTAACGGCTGCGGAAAAACTTCCTTTGTTATGATTCAGGGAATTGTTGGAGCTTTTGGTGTTCGTATTCCTGTTTCATATTTGATGAGCCTTACTGCGAATCCAACACTTTTTAGAATCGGACTTGCAACTCCTTCTTCAACTTTTGTACAGATTACCTTGTGCGGAATTACCTTTTTGATCTTGGAAAGAAAGAGAAATAAATCATAGAATTATATTACAGCACACCAGACGCAAAATAGAACACTAAAGTTTCATTCCATCGGGGAAAGGCGTTGTGCGCATAAGACCCCACATCTTGTCGATATAACTTAAGGTGTAAAAGTTTTCATAATGGTGGTAATAGAAGCAGCCCTTCTTTGTTAGAGTGTAGATTCCATTTTCCTTTTTGAGAAAGCCCAGTAGCCTTGCAATAGCAAATTCCATTCCATACTTGTACTTGAGTTTTTTACCGAAAAACTTCTGGAAATCTTCAGGATCCAGGCGAGTTGTATATAGAGTCCAGAAAAGCCAGTAGCACATCCTTTTTCTCTGGCTGAAATTTATTGTAAGTGAGGTTGCAAGTTTTCCTTCGTTTATACAGCGGGCATATTCCTTTACACTGAAGGTATTAACTTTAAACTGGCTGCGCAGCAAAGTTGTGGCAGAACAGCCAAAGCCAAGGAAGTTTTCCCGGGTCATAGAAGAATATTTTGCGCTTTTGTCGTTAGAGAAAGTCCAGATTGAATCGCGGCGGTAACCTTTTTCCGTGCACCAGTCGGTTATTGCATCAAGGAGATGGTGCTTCTGATTTTTAGACATCGGCTTAACGGTATTTTTTGCAAATGAAAAATCAATAAAAGGATAGATTGCCACATGATTTGCACCGCATTCGAAGGCCTTTGAAATATCTGCTTTTAAGTCCTCTACAGTCTGGTCCGGAAGTGCAAAAATAAAATCCATACTTACGGTTTCAAAAGGAACCTTCTTTAAGGCTTCAAACATCCTTGAGTAATCAAAATTATCGCGGCCAAGGAGGGCAAGATATTTTTGATTGAAGGATTGAATTCCAATGCTGATTTTTGTAACGCCAGCTTCCTTTAATTTAAGGAGAGTTTCTTCGGTCACATTATCAGGATGAAGTTCAAGTCCAACCCCTTCGGTTATTTCAAAATACCTGTTTAATTCTGAAATTATTTCTCCGATTCTGTCTGCTGCAAGAGCCGGAGTTCCACCACCAAAGTAAAGGCTTGTTGTTTTCTTTCTTGTGCCATTGTTCATAGCGCCAACTTTTTGAATTTCTTTTTTAAGGGCATCAATATAAAGAGCCATATCCTGCTGATTGTATATCTGCTTGCAGTAAGGGCAGAAAGTGCAGATTCTTTTGCAAAAAGGAATATGAACATAAAGACCAAGACTTTCCAGGTTGGTATAGTCTATAAAATCACTTCCTCCAGCGGTAAAAGTAAAAGGTGAAAAAGATCTTGTAAGCCACATTCGTGTTAAAGTTGTAATTAAACTCATAAATTGTCCTGTAAATTAAATAAAAAAATTAAGCGGCAGCTTCTACACAAATTTTAAATATGTGTGTAAGCATTCAAAAATAACTGGAAGATAGCCTTTAAAAAGAAGAGTGTATTCTGCTACAAACCAGTATCCGCATTCGTCACAAAGTCCTGGAACATCAATGCACCTTCCGCAGACAGAAAGTTCTCCATTTTCTATTACGACACACTGCCAGCAGGGGGTAGGAAAGGTATTGTTTATAAGAAACTTCATTGAAGATTTTAGATTGAAAATCGGCATTTTTTGCTTCATGAGAGATTTGATTTCTCTACAGCATTCGATTTTTTCTTCCCTGCTTAAAGCAAGTTCCTTTGTGTCGGGATAAGGGGTATGAAAGTTAAAGGAAACGGCACGCACATTCTTCATATTGTTTGCTGTGTGTACAACCTGGCTTATTGTACCCTTATTGATTTTATTTATTGCCATGTAGAAACATATGTTGTCGCTTGTGGCATTTTCAATATTTTTCATGATGATGTCGTAAACCGGGCCACGGATTTCGTTATGCTTTTCCCTGTCGCCGTCTATGCTTAAAAGAATTAAATCTGCTTCCGGAAGATCCAGCGGATAAGTTCCGTTTGTAACCGTATTTACAATCATAAAACCCATCTTTTTTGCTTCGATTACTAAATCGCGGAGGGACCTGCCTTCAGACTGCCACAAAAAGGTTTCGCCGCCACAGAAAAAGAGAATTCGGATTCCCATATCATAAAGCTGCTGCATTTCTTTTTTTATCTGCGAATAGGGATGAATCACTGCTGTGATATTGTTTACGGAACAATGCCTGCATTTTAAATTACATTTATCGGTAAGGATTATAGTTCCAAGAATTGGATCTTTTTTTCTTAAGAGGAAAGTCTTAAGACCAAACTTTATAAAATATTTTAATTGAGATTTTGTCATAAGACAATTCTTTATTAAATATGTTTTTTAGTCAACACAGAATTAAAAAGCCGGATTATAGGATTATATTTGGGCAAAAGTTACTGCTGAACGACCATCAGTTTTTTTGCTTACATAAACGCAGTCATCTACAAGCTTGTAACAGGTTGCAAAATCTTTTACCAGTCCTTCCGGCAGCACCATGGCTCCAATACTAGCATGAATTGAATTCTCTTCAAGTTCCGGAATTGAGATAGTTTTAAGCCCGTCAATAAACCGCTTGATAACTTTATCTGCAGTTTCTATTTGATGAACGTTTCTTGCATAAGCGGCAAACTCATCACCACCAAGGCGGAAAATAATGTCGCCGTCGCGGAATGCTGCCTTAAGGCAGGCAGCAACGTTTATGATTACCTTATCGCCGACTCCATGACCAAAAGTGTCGTTAAAGAATTTAAAATGATCAACATCAAGCAGAATAAAGAGACCGCCTTTTCCCTGCTGCAGGACCTCAGAAACCTGTTTTTCTCCGCTTACTCGATTTAAAAGTCCAGTCATCTGATCAGTTTCAGAAAGGGTCTTCAAGCTTTTCTTCTCATCAATATCAATAAAGAGTCCTACATAGGTAGCAGGAGAACCGTCCTCCCGTCGAATAAGATTACCGGCGGCATGGAACCATTTATAACCGTCATTTTTGGTTAAAAGGCGGTATTCAACATCATAAACTGTATTACCAGAATAATCGTTTACAGAATCCCAGAAAGCTTCCAGTACCCGTTCTTTATCGTCCGGATGCAGAAGATTAACCCAGGAATCAAGCAGATTTGGAAATTCTTCTTCGGAAAGATAGCCCAGCATGCTGCGGAAAGGCTGAGACCAGATACATTTTTCTATTTCTCCTTTTTCGTTAAATTCAATTGTCCATGGCCCTGAATGAATAATTGAATGGATAATCTGCATTCCCTGAGTTTCTTTGTTTAATTTGTCGTAGGCTTTTTTTGTTTCTTCGGCTATTCTTTTTTCCTGTTCTATAATGAGTCTTGAATTCTTACGGAATGTGATAGCAGAAATAACAAAGAGAATTGTAATAGAAGAAAGTGTTATTAAAATCTGAAGGTGATTCAAGGCGACAATTGTACGGTTTCCCTTTCGAATCTGGCTGGTAATTACATTGTCGTAAACAAGAATTGAGAGCATCCAGCCGGTTTCTTCAACAGGGGTATAATAGAGGTGAGCTTCCTGTCTTCTGTAAGGAACGTGAATTCTGCCTTTCCTTTCATGCTGAAAATCGTCTGTAATTTTATGAAAACTCTTCTGACTTTCATCATTTTCTTTGATTACAGAAAGAATGTTTCGGCCGGGTTCAACTCCGCCAAAAGGAGCAGTTGTAAGACTTTCTCCATTTTTAAGATAAAGATTAAAATAGGTTTCCATGTTATCTGCCCGGAAGGTCATGGAACGCACCATTTGATCTATATTTACCTGAGCAAAACAGGCTGTAATCTGCTTACCATCAAAAGTAATGCCGGAAACGGGGAGGGCAATAAAAAGCTGTTTTTCGCCGCCATAATTAACTACTGTAGTAACAAGCGGTTCAGAAAAGCCTTCTGCCAGAAAAGGATACCTGCTCTTTCCTGAGCTTGTAGAATGAGCAGTATAGATAAGACCGTCTTCATTTACAAAAGAAAAGCGCTCGACTTCGTAAAGTTTTCTGATTCGCCCAAGGTAGTTACGGAGAGAAGAAACAGAAGATATATCTTCGCTTGTAATTGAATCAAGGGCATTGTGCATATACTGAAAATTCTGCTTTAAAGCGTCTGAAATGATTGTGACACGACGGTTTGCGAGCTCTTCTACATAAAAATTACTTACACTTTCTGCAACAAGGCGGGTCTGCTTTTGTGCACTATTAACATTCCAGAGCGTAGACAAAACAGTCAAAAGTAAAATAATAATTCCACCGGTAAAAACTACGATATTTTCTTTAATTTTCATTCTCTACCACCTATTCTGTTTCGCCATAGAGAGAACGCAAAAGCCAGCTCGCATCCTCCTGAAAGAAAACTGTAGTGGTTTCTTCTGTCTTTTCCGGAAACATTGTTCCGGGAAGAAGTCCGTCTGCAATTTTTACAGCGGTTGTAATTGTATCAAATCCAATAGCATAGCAATCCTGAAGGGCAAGGGCATAAATAACTCCATCACGAAGATACTCTAAAGCCCGTCTGTCATGATCCATACCTGTAATTATGATTTTATCTGCTTTGTCGTTATCTGCCTTTCCGGCTTCCAGAACCGCACGACCGGCTCCAACAGAATTACTCATGTTACAGCAGATAATTCCATTTAAGTCCGGATATTTTGTAAGGAATTCTTTTGAATATTCATAGGCTTTTTCTTCAAGATCGTCATCATATTCTACAGCGACAAGTTCAATTTCGGGAAATTTTGCAAAAACAGCCTTTGCTCCCAAAGCCCGGTCCTCGTGGCAGGGAGCCCCATGATTACCAACCAGCATGGCAATCTTACCTTTGTAATTAAGCTTTTTGCACAGGCTTTCAGCAAGAATTTTTCCATCTTCATAGTTATGGGTATTTCCAACATAGGCTATTCTTTTACAGTCGTTTTCTTTACCGGAATCTGAACTTGAAAAAGTCATAACCTTCTGGCCGGAATCTATTAATTGATTAATTACTGGAGTTACTATCTGAATATCTGCAACATCAACGCCAATTATATCGTAAGAATGTGTAGATGCTGCCCTCTGAATGCGTTCAACCTGATCCAATGCAGACATTTTTTCGGGGGCAAGATAGTCATACGTGATAAAAATGCCTTTTTGCTCATACTGTTTTACAGCGTCTTCTATACCAAGAGCAACCGCATCCCACCAGGGGTGGGCAGTTTTATAGGTCAAATAAAAGTTGTAGCTCTTTTTTTTAGGAATATAAGAATCCAGAACAGGTTTTAAATGGAATCTTTCATTTTCCCGGGCAATAACATCCCCTGTAAATTGATTTGCCAGATCTTTATTCTGTGGATTTCTGGAAGAACAGCCGGCAAAAACAAATACAAATAATGAAAATAAGAAAAAACTCTTCAACCGAAACTTCATCCTGAATATAATTTTAAATCCAAAAAGACGAAATAACAAGTTAAATTAAAGCTTTATTTATATACTCCCACTCTTATCTACCTTACCCCAGGCACCACAAGAATATCCGTAGTAACACAAGGACTCAGAAACTCCCGCTTCATCTGCCAGCCGTCGCGGGTCCAGGACTTGGCCAGAGTGATGGAGTGGCGGCCGCAGGTGGTGGTGATTTCGTCTATGGCATCCATTAGGCGCTTCTTTTTGATGTCTTCCATGGGGTCTATCCAGAGCCAGCCCTGGTACTGGGCAGGCATAATTTCCAGCAGCGTAATCATCACAACCTTGTAGCCGTAACCCTTTCGGAAGATGTGGGGAAGGGCAAGTCTGGCTGCATTTACTATATCCGGAGTGTAGGAGGTGAGTCGGGGGAGCTGGACGATAGCCGCATTGGAATACTGAGAGTTAATATCATCTGAATAATAATTGCAGGTAGAGATTGTTACCTGTACTGCCTGACATTCGGACTTTTGCTGGCGAAGCCTTTCTACGGCAATTTCTGTATATTCCACCATGGCACATTCAATCGTTGCCATATCGTAAACTTTGATGGAAAACTGACGGCTGGAAGTGATTACGTCCTTCTTTTCCCGGGTTACTTTTTCTACAGAGCGGATTCCGTTGAGTTCCTGAACTGTTGCAAATCCCTGAATTGTAAGCAGTCTTTTTGCATCCATTAGGGGCATATGCTTTAACATAAGGGCGTTTTTGATTCCGTGAAGCTGCAGTTTTTTTGCACGGGCAGGGCCGATTCCCCAGATAGTTCCGCAATCTGTTGATTCTAAAAGGGCATCCACTTCACGCGGATTATAGACAAAAACACCTCCATGTTCCTTGGCTTTTTTGTTGTAGAGTTTTGCAAGTGTTTTTGTCGGAGCAGCTCCTACGCAGATTGGAATACCAACTTCCTTATAAATCCGCTTTTTCAAATCGTGTCCGATTTCTTCATAATCCTTTATGCTCCAGTTGCAGTTATCAAAAAAGAGGAAGGATTCATCAATCGAGTATTCTTCAATATCCGGCGCATACTCCATATATATAGAAGTAATCCGCCTGCTTATGTCGGCATAGAGAGTATAGTTGCTTGAGAAAATCGTAATTCCACGGCAACTGCAGACATCCCGGACTTTGAAATATGGATCCCCGCGCTTAATACCGCAAGCCTTTGCTTCCTTGTTGAGTGCAATTATAACTCCATCATTATTCGAAAGAACTGCAACAGGCTTTCCCCGTAAATCAGGCCGGTAAATCTGTTCGCAGGACGCGTAAAAAGAATTTCCGTCGGCGTGCAGGACCATAAATCATACCTCTTAAAAGTCCGCCTTAATCACGCTTCTTTTACCGTATGAATAACATGAGTAATAGCGCCGGTAATAATGGTATCTTCCAGAGTTTTCTTTATATTAAAAACTCTGCCTAAGACAAAGTGACCCTCAGATTCATAAACAACAAGGCTGTTTGGCGTAATCTTCTTTGCCCGGTCAATAATCAGGATATCGCCGTTAAAAATCCCCATATGCATATAATTAGAGCTTTCAATCTGCATAAAAACAGTAGCAGACGGATGCCTGATGAGAACGCTGTTTAAGTCTATGCCTTTACTTTCGTAACCCTGAGCGGGACTTGGGAATCCTGTAATCATAATTTTATGATAATTCTTGTTTGGTGAATTGTCAATATTTTATATCACTATTTAGTGATTTATTTATTTTTAAAATCATTGTAAGATAGAAGTATGGATGCAGAAATCTTTTGGAATAAAGTAAGGGCGATTCTCTCAGAGCAGGGCAAAAATCAGGAATGGCTTTGCGAGCAGACAGGCATTGTTATCGGTACGCTGCGAAACTGGATTTATTATAAGCGCCTCCCGAACATTGATGACGGAACAAGAATCATCGAGTCTTTTGGAATGACGATGGAACAGTTCAAGGTTTATCCTGACCGTCTGACGGAGGATGTAATCAATATCCCCGTTTACGAGCAGGCCTTTTCTGCAGGACGTGGCCAGGAGCTTCCGGATTCAGCTGATATAATTGATTACGTTGCGCTTCCTTCCCACTTAAAAAAATACCGTGAAAACATGTGTGCATCCTATGTCCGCGGTGACTCCATGGAGCCGACGCTTTTTGATAACGATATCATTCTTTACGATAACTTCGGCTACGACGGCACAGACGGAATCTACGCCATCAACTACAGGGGCGCTGCCTTTGTAAAACGCCTTCAGCGGGATAAAAACTGTGTCCATATTCTTTCTGATAATCCTAAATACAAAGAAATGACCGAAGGCGATGAGAGCCAGGACTTCCGCGTAGTAGGGAAGGTGCGCTACGTTATGCACAAGGTGCAGGGATAGGATTCTTTACATATTAAACAAATTTGAAAAGCTGTACTTAAGAGTCTGCTTTGAGTATTTTTCCAGTTCGGCCAGGTACTCTTTCCGTGGTATTTCACGGGCGCCGTAGCGGGCCATGTTTTCGGTGTAGGCCTGGCAGTCAATTAATTTTCCGCCGGCTTTTTCAAAGGCCCTGGCAAAGAGGACAAAGGCACTTTTGGAACTGTTTGCTTCAATTGTAAACATGGATTCACCGCAAAAAAGACTTCCCAGTAAAATACCGTAAAAACCGCCGGCAAGTTTTCCATCTTTCCAGACTTCAATGCTGTGGGCATATCCTGCCCGATAAAATTTCTTGTAGGCCTTAATCATCTTTGGACCAATCCAGGTACCATTTTGCCCCTCTCTTTTTTGTTTTGCGCAGTTTTTGATTACATCTTCAAAGGCCTTGTCGATTGTGTAAGAGTAGGGGTTGTGTTTAAGAAATTTTTCAATTGATTTTGAAACGTGCAGCTGGCTTACAGGAATTACAAAACGCATTTTTGGAGACTGCCACAAAACCGGCTCGCCCTGATCTTCGTTAAACCAGGGAAAGATTCCCTGCTTATAAGCTGAATAAAGCAGGCGGAGGGGGATGTTATCTGTTACAAGGGAAATCTCATCATAACCATAAAGAAGGCCGGGCTCCGGAAAGGGGAAGATATCGTCCGGATCAATTTTTGCGGATCGTGATTTTTCATTTTCAATACGAAGATAATTATCAAGAACCTGGGGGCATTGTTCAAGGCCCGGGCTGTTAGTCCAGACTCCGTTTAACAAAAGCTGATAGGGTTTGTAGTTTACCTTGTAATTCATTTTGCGGCAGTGGGGCAGGTAAAGCCCCAGATAATAATAGGGGATATGACGTTGAAGGCAAAAGTTGATTTCCGCAAGTACGCTGTAGACTCCAATACTTCGCTTAAGAACTTCCTCGCTGATATCATAATAAAAATAGTTGGAAGAAAGGCCGGTAATAAAGCCATGCTGGTCAAAAACATAATCAAGAATGCTGGTGCCAATCAGCCGGCCATGAAGTTTATAATCAAGATTAATAACTCCGCTGTAGCCGCCGTTCATTTTTCTTAGATCATCGGAAGCTTCCTGCAAAGTAAGGCGGTTAAAGCCCGGATTTCCTTCATTATGATGATTGTAATAATTACGGTAGATAAGGGCTTTTTCGTCGGTGCAAAAATCGGATGAGCTGGCAGTCAGCGAAATTTCTATATCCTGATTTTTTTGAAGCACGTGCTTTTGACTTTTTGATGGAGAAAAAGCTTTTACAGGAATGCGGATTGGAATACACTCATGACAATTCTGGCAGCAGGTGCTATAAACAAGGGAACTGTAACGGCGAAAGCCCTGATGAAGCAGCCTTTCATAAACAAAGCAGTCCAGATTTTTAACAGTGAGGGCCTGGTCCGTACCTGAATCTGAATGCAGCCAGCTAAAATAGGTCAGAATATTCTCTGCCTGCCGGACGGGGAAGTAGCCGCATTCAGTCGTATTCTTCCCAAACTTCATGTTTTCGAAAACTTTATTAATGTCAATTTCTGATTCTGCCATGGTGAGTAACAGGGTTTATAAGGATTATCTGATTATTTTACTATATAATAGGAAATATTTTAATACAGATACAGTACTTTATTTAAAATGATATTTGTTTTAATTTAGATGGCAGAAAAAGGACAGAAAATGATTGGCTTGGGAACTATAATAAACTCTGCTGCAATTATTGCAGGTGGTTTAAGCAGAAAAAGGACAAAAAATGATTGGAGTAAATGTTATGGAAAAAGAAACTGAAGAACGTTTAACTGCAGTCGAAATGAAGCTTGCTTACATGGAAGATTTTGTAAGCCAGATTCAGGGAGTGGCTGTTGAGCAGGCTAAAACTATTGATAAACTACAGAAAGAAATCAAAATGATGTCTGAAAAAATCCGCGAAATGTCGAATGCCGTGGAAGGCGACATTCCAAACAGAAGACCTCCTCATTATTGATATCACAAGAGTACAACGAAAATGATTGAAATACGAACTGTAACTCCGGAAGATGCCGCAAGGCTTCTGGAAATATATTCTTATTATGTTAGAAATACTGCCATCAGTTTTGAATATGAAGTTCCGTCGCTCGAAGAATTTCGTGAGCGGATTATAAATATCTCAAAAAAATATCCTTACATTTGTGCAATCGAAGATGGAAAAATAATCGGCTATGCCTACGCCGGGGTCTTTCATGCACGAGAGGCTTACAGACATTCGGTTGAGCTTTCTATTTATGTTGATTTGGAAAGACGACGGGGTGGCTGTGGCCGCGCACTCTATGACGCTCTCGAAAAAAGACTTAAGGTTCAGGGAATCAAAAATCTCTATGCCTGTATTGCCGTTCCTCCAAAGAAAGCCGATGAATATCTCACCTTTGACAGCATGAAGTTTCACAAAAAGATGGGCTTCAAAATGACGGGTCATTTCCATTCGTGCGGAATAAAATTCGACAGATGGTATGACATGGTTTACATGGAAAAAATCCTTAAGAATTAAATATATTAAGAGGAGCTATTTTTCATGGAAATAACCTACGTAATCCAGAAATCCTGGCGACGCTCAATGTGTATCCAGGTGGCAGATGACAAGAAAATCATCGTAAAAGTGCCGCTTGGAACACCCACATTTGTTGCAGAAAACTTTATCCGCGAAAAACAGGACTGGATTACAAAGCAGCTTGAAAAGGTTGAAAAGCAGTCGAAACTGGCTGACTCCATGGGGCCGCTCACAGAAGAAGACATCAGACAAATCAAGAAAAAAGCCAGGGTGGTGATTCCGCAAAGGGTAGAGTACTACGCTAAAATGGCCGGGATTTCCTACAAGCGCATCTTTATCCGCCTGCAGAAGTCACGCTGGGGAAGCTGTTCTGTAGACGGAAATCTCAATTTTAACTGCCTTCTGGTGCTGATGCCGCCGGAAATCCTTGATAGCGTTGTCGTTCACGAACTCTGCCACCGCCGGCACATGAATCACTCAAAAGAGTTTTATGATGAAGTGCTGCGGATTTTCCCGGATTACAAGAGGTGCAACAAGTGGCTCAAGCAAAATGGCGGAGCCTATTTTAAGCGATGCGGGCATCTACAATCAAAATAATACCTTTTACACCTTTTTCAATAGCATCTCTTTTAGACTTCTGACGTGCTTTCTTTTCTGAAGTCCAGCTGATAAGAAGAGCCAGAGTTCCGGCAAATAAAGCGGCTGTAATCACGATTGGAAGATAATAAAAATCGATTAAAAGAATGCCGAGAGCCAGGGCTGTAATGCAAGGCATAGAAAATGTAAAAATATCATTATTTTTCTGTTCACGCTTGCTTTCAGCGTCTGTTCTTGTGTAATTTGCGAAGTATACTGCAGCAAGAATTCCTGCAACAAAGATTAATGCATTAATTGTGTTTCCCATAATAAAACCTCTTTTTTTTATGTTATGGCTTTATTATAAAAGGCTGCGGTGCCATAGAATGGCATTGAAAAAAAATTATCAGAAAAATTGCGAATTTATGCATTCAGCGGTGCAGTTTTCATGTTCTGCAACTACTTAAAGGGATTGATTTCTTCTGTGCCTATGAACCACTGAAATATGAACAATTTGATTAAAAAATGTGCTATAATTTGAACAGTTGCTTATTTAAATCAGCATAAATTTAGAGGAATAAGAATTTTATACGGATCCGTATAATATGTGTTATACCGACACGCCACTGGCGTGCTTTTTAGTGAAAGATAATAAAAAATATAATCTCGGAGGAATAAAAAGATGTCATCAAAACGTATCATTATAATCAGCTTAATTCTTGGCTTCTTTTACGGCTGTGTTTTTGGATTTGAAACTAAAATAATCAATACATCAGAAGAGGAAGTCTGGCTCACAGTTATTCAGGGAGATTCAACAGAAGAATTACATGTGGCTCCAAAATCAGAAAAAACTTTTTCGTATGAAGTTATAGACCCGTTCAATATTAAATATAATTTAACGTGGGGAAGCAGTGATCTTACATGGTACTGGTTTGCAGATATTCCTCTTATTGAGATAAATACCAAGCAGGCTGATTGGGCTTCAAGAAAATTCGAGCCTACCTTTTGTCCACTTACAAACAAAGATAAATCAGATGTTTCTTCAATGATAAGCTCTACTTACAACGGTTTTTCAGAGATGAAAAAACAGGGCTTTAAGCTCAAAATGATTGATAACTGTGAAACTGTAGGAGAACTTTTCGCACTTCTTGATAAATACGTTTATGCTTATCCTTTTTCAGTTACAATTGACAAGATGAATAATGGGGTGGCCATATGGAATTCTAAGCCTTCCGTAACAGAGAAAAAAAGTGACATCAGTTATGAAAATGAAACAAAAGTATTAAATACAACTGATATGCAGATTACACACGAAATGCAGAAGAAGTGTAGTTATGAAATTGAAACAAATGTAATAAATTCAACTGATGTTGAAGTCTGGCTCACGGTCATTCAGGGAGATTCAAAAGAAGAGTTTCATGTGGCTCCAAAATCAGAAAAAACTTTTTCGTATGAAGTAATGGATCCTTACAATATTAAATATAATCTTTCGTGGGGAACTAGTGATAATACCTGGTGGGGCTATGCACAAGCTCCTGTTATTGAGGCAAATACCTGGCAGCCCGGTTTTGCTTCTAAAAAAATCGACCTTTCTTTTATGTTGCTTACAAAAAAAGAAAAATCAGCAGTTTCTTCAATGATACGAAATACCTACATTGGTTATGCAGAGATGAAAGAAAAAGGCTTTAAACTCAAAATGATTGATGAATGTGAAACTATAGGAGATCTCTTTGCACTTCTTGATAAATACGTTTTTGACTATCATTTCTGGATTAGAATTGACAGAGGTGAAAAGGGGGTGGCTGAATGGAAGTTCAAGTCTATAGTAACAGATGAAAAATCCAAACGAAGCATTGATCCTTTTATTACATACTTTGAAAAAGCAACCTCAAACGCTTATTACATCCGCTTTAACAGCTGCGGACAAAGCACAAAAGAATATCCCAATCTTTACTGGACAGATTTTCCAAAGGCTGCCTCTAAGGCCTGCAAGTATGATTTTATAGTTCTTGACCCTCGTAGTAATGACGGTGGCGGTCAGATGCAGCAGGTTCAGTTTTTTGAATCACTCATAAATAAAAACTACAAAGGAAAGATTTATATTCTTCAGGATAAATACTCTTTTTCTGCTGCCGAGCTTTGGATGATTGCCGGAAGATATGCAGATAAGCTGGACATGACAACAGTAGGCACTTTCACTGGCGGTATGCAAAGATACGGTGAATGTAAATCAATAAAGAAAGGGACTGTTTCCGGCTGGATTCCAACTATAATCTGCGGGCTTCCCGATGATGGAAAATGGAAGGGCGAAGGAGTAGGTTACGAGCCTGATGTTTTCGCCTATACCGAAGAAATAAAAGATGTCCTTATCGGCTTTGGTGTAGACATAACTGGAATCGAGATTCAATAATATAAAGGAAGAAAAATATTAAATAAAGCAAGTCGAGCTTGCTTTATTTAAAAATTGGACTTTAGCGCGAAGCAAGGTAGCGATACTATGCGGCTTTGCGGCGCTTAGAAAAAATATAATAGAAGCATACGCTTTAAAAAAATTATACAGCAAAAAATAGATTTTTGAACTTTAATTATCATCGGGTCGAGCCCGCCTTTTTTATTTGACAAAAACGTATCAATAATGATACATTTGTAGTAATGGATATAAATAAGAAAATTACAGCAGAGTTCTTTAGAACAGAGCAAAATAATGAACCTGTGCGAGATTTTCTTAAATCTCTGGAACTAGAAGATAAAAATCAGTTGGAGCAGATATAATGGCCGTAGAAATGTCATGGCCAATCGGCTATCCCAGAGTAAGAAAACTTGATACAGATTTATGGGAAGTAAGAACAAATATTTCCGACAACAGAATCTGCCGGGTTTTGTTTACAATCAGCGGAAAGAAAATGATATTACTTCATGGCTTTATAAAGAAATCACAGAAAACTCCAAAAGACGATCTGGATTTAGGAAAAAAAAGAAGAAACCTGGTTTTAGGAGGAAAGAAATGAATAAAGAATATGTAGGAAGCTCTTTTGATGATTTTCTCAAAGAAGAAAAAATTGCCGTAGAAGTAAAAAATGAAGCAATCAAACGTCTTATTTCATATAATTTACTTGATGAAATGAAAAAACAGAATATAAATAAAACTGAAATGGCAAAAAGGATGTCTACTTCCCGTGCTGCATTAGACAGACTTTTAAATCCATATAATGATTCTGTTACACTTGCAACTCTTACAAAAGCAGCAAACGTTTTAGGAAAGAAATTAGTATTACAGTTACAATAGAAGTATCTAATTAAACAGGAATTGATAAATAATTTATTTATGAAAATGAAGAATATAAAAAAAATTATTGTACTATTGTTTTTTTTAATAGAATTATTTCTACCTACAATTATATTTGGAATTAATTTTGTGATAAATAATTACAAAATCGAAAAAAAACTGAGTTATGTTTATAGGTTATTATAATAATATGATTTCAGTTGTTGTACCTGTATATAATACTGGGAAATTTCTACCCAAACTTATAGATTCACTGTTATGTCAAACTTATAAAGACTATGAAATTATTATTATTGATGATGGTTCTAATGATGAATCATCTGAAATTTGTAATCAGCAGAAAGAAAAAAACAGCAATATTTCTGTTTATCATAAAGAAAATGGTGGACTTTCATCAGCGCGAAATCTGGGAATTGAAAAGGCAAAAGGGGATTATATAATTTTCCCTGATAGTGATGACTGGGTTGAACATGACTACCTGGAAAAACTTTATAATAATACAATTGAATCTGGATCTGATTTAACAATATGTGGTTATTATTTCACCTCAGATGACACTGATGTAAGTTTTAAAAAAATTATAGAACAAGAACTTTTACAGCAGGAAGAAGCTCTCTTAATGTTAGTATCACTTAATGGTTTTCAGGGATATGCATGGAATAAACTATATAATTTAAGTGTAATTAAAAAAGAAAACTTACGTTTTGATACAGAATTAAAAGCTGTTCAGGATTTACATTTTGCAGTACGTTATTTTCTAAATTGCAGAACTGTGTATTTAGATACAACTCCCTTATATCATTACAGAAGGGATACAGGCGGTGTAACAACTTTTACTAAACTTGGAGAAAGAGAGTTATCTGGTATTATTACATTTGAAAAGATTATGGATCTTCTCCATGATACACACCCTGAAGCAGAGAAAATGATTCGTTCTTCATGCAGCTGGTGGATATTAAGATTGATACAGACTTATTTTAAGAGGAATGTGAAAGATACGAAATTATTTAAATATCTTAAGAATAAATTTAGAAAATATCTTTATTATTTTCTTAAAAATAAATGCTTTTCTAAAAAAAGAAGATTATGTGGAGCCATAGCAGCTTTTTCTCCCAAACTGTATTATAAGCTGCTAAGTAAATATGGACACTTGAGTATTAAATAATTAGTGCTAAAATAAAAAATATCAATCTGAAGAATATCTTTCTTCAATCTTTGAATTAGCCGCAGACACAAGCGGCTGGACTGATTCAAACTGGTCAGAACTTCTTTCTTGGAACATTAAATTGATAAAAAAATCTGATGTTTCAACGGTCTCAATAGCCTGAAAGGGCGGTAAATTGACGCTTACACAAATATATGAATGGATGGGTTAAAAATTGCGTTGGTAGACAGAAGATAGATTATAGTAAGTGTATAATTGAGAGAATTTCGATGATGAACCCGAAGCCTGAACCGAACCCCATATAGGTCACAGTTTTTAGATGATGAACCCCGAAGCTCGCACTGAACTAAGATTCAGCTTTCGGATGAATTGCAATACCTGAAAGATCTGCAATCTGGGCATCCTTTATGATTTCAAGAGCTTTTTCGTAATCATTGCAAAGAATATAAAGTTTAATCGCTACAACAGTTGTCATTGTACCGGAAATGCCGCCGTAAATATTGTTCATATGTTCGCCTTCAACATAAGATGGAATTCCTTCAGAAAAAAGAAGACTGCGCAGCATAAGACAATCCTGCTGAGAAGCAATCGAAAGCAAAAGCTGAGCTTTTTCACCAGACTTTGTCCGCTCAAAGAAGAGTTTTTCAAAATCCATCTCATTTAATTCTTTATCAGCATCAGATTCAATCTTTTTGATCTCATCCTGCTTTCTGAATCTTTTCAAAATAAGAATTGCAAAAATAGCAATCAGTAACAAAATCATATAAAACATAGCAGGATAATTTTACACTGTATTGTCGGGGTTGGTAAAGGAAAATGGATATCCTGCGTTTACAGTAACAAGCCCAAACGCAATTCCGCACGAAATATACCCCAGAAAAACCGGAATCGTGCTATTTGGGTTATGCATTATCGCCCTGAAGTTTTAAAAGAGAAGTTCAGGCTGCCAGATAATCTTGAATCCACTGCCCTGCTCGTTATGAGCTACCCTGCAGAAGACGCAAAGCCCGCCCCAGGTCATGAAAATTGCCGCCCGGGAAGCGAGCTTATCAGCTGGGAGTAAAAAAATTAGATTTTTTAGTTATAATGTCCTTTACAAGCAGCAATGATAATATTATCTCCATCCTGCTTGTAAACAATACGATTAGTGTCATCTATCCGGCGACTCCACCAGCCTGAAAGATTTTCTTTTAATGGTTCTGGTTTTCCTATTCCGTCGAAAGGACTTCGTTGGATATCTTTTATTAAGGCATTTAATTTTTTAAGAGTTTTCTTGTCTTCCGTTTGCCAGGCGCAATAATCATCCCAAGCGTTTTCATGCCACAAAATCTTCACAGGCTACACCTCGGCAAGCTTATGTTCTTTTAGATGTGCTTTTCCGCTATCAATTTCGCTGGTGATTTTTTCGAGATAATGAAGGTTTGTGTCGCTATAAAATGGATCAAGAGTAAGTTCGAAAGGAATCCTACGCTCACGAATAACCTTTTTAGCAAACATCTTAAATGCTGCTGTAATTGTTAAACCAAGCTGATCGCATACATCTTCAAAAGAGTTCTTTTCATCTGTATCCATTCGAATATTAATCATTGTCTGTGCCATAAATTCACTTCCTATGAATAATATAAAGCAAATATACACTTTTGTAAAGTAAATTATTTACAAAAGTGAAATTATGGAAGACACCCACACGAATATGCGTTTTACAAATAATTAAACCTATCGCACCTTGTGACCAGAGACTGCTTCGAAGTTGTATTTTACAATTCCTAAGTCCAGCTGTGTCATAGGGCCGCCTTTTGTTGTGATAACTGCCTGGTCGCCTTCAAGAGAAACCATGAATTTCTGCTGGTTTATTGCAGTTGGAGCAAGGATTGCTGCTTCAAGACCTTCCTGGAACCAGACCGGTGTATCTGGTAAATCTGCTTCTGAAACCTTACAGAGTTTGCTCAATGGCTTTGATTTATGAGCCAGGCCCTGATTTTCGCCGTATCCCAAAGCGATTACGCAGACAATCTTCTCGCCGGCCTTTTTGTCGGCCTTACATTTTCCTTTTCCGTAAGTTCCTGCAACCCAGCAGGTGTTCAGACCAAGAATCTGGGCTTCAAGGACTATTTTTTGACCATAGTAACCGCACTTTTCATCAAGATTTTCAATAGATTTACTGCCAGTCATCGCGATATAGTTCTTTGCATTCTTGAACTTACCGTAATGCGCAAGGAAGGTATCAAAGCATTCAGGATCATCAGTAATCAGCTGAATGTTTAATCCGCTTTCTGCATTGCACTCTTTAATCAGAGCCTCAAGCTTTTCTTTATCTTCGCTTTTTATAGGAAGATCCTTAAACTGTCGAACTGAATGTCTTTCTTTTATTGCTTCTTTAATATTCATATTTAAATGATAATACTAAAAAGATAAGCAGGGAAAGAAAATAATGCAACGAAGAGGTATGAAAATGCTTTATAGTGCACTAAATTAGACATCTTTATACTATTTCTTATTAATTTTAACCCCGGAAGTGCCTTCAGTGACTTCAGCGTTGGATCTGGAGGCTGGAATAATATTCCAGAGTTTTCTTTATTCCTGTTCTTAAATCAACTTTCGGTGCCCAATTTAAAAGCTTTTTGGCCATAGTTATATCTGGACATCGCCGCTTTGGATCATCCTTTGGCAGGGGACAGTATTTAATTTCAGATTTACAGCCTGTTATTTCTTTTATTATGGCAGCTATTTCCAGTACAGTTTTCTCATCAGGGTTTCCAAGATTAACCGGACCGGTAACATCATCACTTGTATTAATAAGCCTTATAATTCCATCTAATAAATCGTCAATATAGCATAAACTTCTGGTTTGCATTCCATCACCATAGACCGTCATTGGCTCATTTCTAATTGCCTGATTTATCAGATTACTAATCAGTCTACCATCATCAGAACGCATTCCTGGTCCATAGACGTTAAAGATTCTTGCAATTTTAATCTTTGTCTGGTGACTTCTGTAATAGTCCATAAAAATAGTTTCGGCAGCTCTTTTTCCTTCATCGTAACATGAACGTATACCATCAGGATTTACGTTTCCCCAGTAATTTTCTTTCTGCGGAAATTCTGTAGGATCACCATAAACTTCGGAGGTTGAAGCCTGAAAAATAGGACAATTATTTTTTTCTGCTATGTTTAATACATTGATTGCTCCCAGTACATTTGTTTTCATAGTTTCTACAGGTGCTTTCTGATAAAATTTAGGTGAAGCCGGACATGCCAGATTAAAAATTAAATCTGGAGAACCTTCATATGGAACAGAAATATCCTGATATACAAATTCAAAGTCAGCATTTTCCATGAATTTGCTGATATTTTCTTTCCTGCCAGATGAAAGATTATCCAGGCAGACTACATGATTATTCTGGGAAAGTAATAAATTACACAGGTTACTTCCAATAAAACCTGCACCTCCTGTTATAAGACAGTTTATTTTCTCCTTCATCTCTTAATTCTCCCTGTGTTCTTTATAATTTTTGTATAATATTTCCCATGAAGGACTAATAATATCTCTAAAAGGTTCTTTTTCTGCCCTTGGAATAAAATTTCCCCTGTTTGAATCGTAATACTTAAAATTTCCACACAGCTTACAGAATTCTGAATACTGACTTTTTATATTTTCTTTTGAAAGCTCTGATAAAGAAGAATACCCTTTCTTTCCCCCTTGGAGTCGATCAATTCCCCCACAAACAGAGCAGGCATAATACCCGTTTTTATTAAGACCTATTCCACAGTATTCTGCAACCCAGCAGGCTTTTGAATAATCTGCCCCCTTAAATTGCGGATCATCGCACGGAGCATCATTAAAAGCTGTAAAATAATCAATTGAATTGTTTTTCTTGTATGAATTACGATCAATTTCTACATTGTGATATAACTTTTCTGCTTTATCACACAATTCTCTACTCTTTTCTGTAAAACCATTTGAAACAACTTTTATTTTTACATTTGTATTATAAATGTCAGCATACTCTTTCTGTATAATTCCGAGAATTTCTAAAAATTCAGGATGTAATGTTGGCTCACCTCCAAGAATATTGATTACCTTCCATTTTACATTGTTTTTAATACTATCCTGAATAAAATGCCTTATATTCTGAACTGAGATTCTATCTTTTGATGGAGCTTTTCCACATGATCTGTTACATCCCTTGCAGTTCAAATTACATTCAAAGGTGATATCAATTTCTATGCATTTAAAATCTGGTAAAAAATCAATTCGCCCCTTTACCACATCTTCCGGAGAAAGTTTTTTCTTTGAAAGTATGCTCCTGATGCATTCGTTTTTTAATTCTCTATCTGCGTCTCGATTTTCATAATCCCGTTCGTAGTAATAATTAATAAAATCCATTTGATATGGAGATTTACTCATTTCCACAATCGGAACCATCATTGCAAAATCGTCACATTTTTCATACCAGCTTTGTTCAGAAAGTTTTGAAGATAGATTTTCTTTCAGAAAATAATTTAATGGAATTGAGGTAAACAAATATTTCTTAAAAGTCTTTGTATGTTGCCAGACATTCCCTCCTCTTTCCCGCGGATTAAGAAAATCAACAGGATAACGATAGTCCGCTTGTATACGATATGTCTGATGAACACGTCCACATGTACAATCAACTCCCCACATAGCATATTTCTTATGGATATCAAGCAGAACATCTTTTCCTATAAGGGCATCATCTGTATCAAGGCAGACAATTATTGATTCTGGATTTGTACAGATATTATGCAAAATCAAATATTCGCACTGTAATTTTGGAAGCCAGTTCCGACCTTTGATATATGTAATTCTTTCTTTATAGGGTTCAATCATTTTTTGAATCAGAATAGAAGTTCCGTTATTTGAGTCATCATCGTACAAAACTAATCCAAAGTTCTGATATGATTGATTCATTAATGAGCACCAGAAACGTAAAAATCTGTCTGGAGAAATATTCCTGAAACAGGACATTACTATCATTTCCTCATTACGTTTAGGCCTGCACCAGTCAAAAAAAGATCCCTCACAGTCAAAGTGATTAAGCTGACATTCAGGTAACTGATTCTGCTCTACCCTGTCCAAAATATTCATCCATGAATATATTTTCCCCTTTCTGTAATTCTGAGGATGTACAAAAAAGCTTCTATTATCTCCTCCCCTAATAGAACAGAAACCTGTGTTTTTCTGATGCTGCTCCATGGAACGATACCAGGTAAGTTTTAACCTTCCATTTTCATCAAGTTCATTTGGAAGTGGTCTAAGTGAAAAAAATCTTTCTTTATCAAAGAGCCCCATTCTTACTTCAGGAACAAAACCTCCATTTTCAAAACCAAAATAAGGTTTACATTCAGAGTTATTGATATTGAATCCTACCGAAACAACTAAGGGGTTCTTTTTAATTTCTGATATCATATCCTCAATGTAATTATGGTCCAAGTCCTTGCGCCCAACCATTACATCGCTATCCATCTGGAAAATATAATCGCCCTTACACTGTTCAAATGCATAAAGCTGTGAAGCAACCGGAACATTTTTTGAAGAATGGGTTTGACTTGTAGCAAGATTGAACCAGTTTTTATTAACTGTTTCTGCATAAGAATCATCAAAAAAGATTATCCGGTCAATAACTTTTTCATCTTGAAGTCTTAGAAGAATTTCTTTTACCTTGTCATAATTAGAGTTATCTGTATATTGGCGAAGAAAGTCTTTCTTTTTACTGTCGAGAGAAACAACAATTTCATAAAAACGTTTTGGACAAGACAATTGTCGAACAATATGTTTTATATTCTGCTCAATTGTGGCAACATCCATTGCACATGTTTTTATCAGTAAGGATATTTTTGAAGGGCATTCTTCAATTTGTTTGAATCCAACAAGGATTCTTCCCGGAACAAAAGTATTTTCTTCTGAAAGACTTATTTCTCCCAGTTGAATGTCTGACAAATATAAATTTTCCTTAAGTTTTAAGTAAAAAAGTTTTTCGAGGTTAGGAAGATTATTCACTTTATACTCTTCATAGATAAGAGAGGAATTTTGTTTTATAGCTATTTTTTCTGTAAAATCTTTTGATTCCTGGAAGATAATATTTGCAAAAACTTTATTTACAAATTCCCTTAACCCTTCCAATTCTGGAAGATTAAAGTTATTAATAGCACTGCGTTGTAATTTTTTCAGATAGGGATGTTCTGGATAATTTATAAAAATATACATACGTGCACAAACATTAAGAAAAAGTCTGTCATCATAATATGTACAGGCATCCATATCAATTAATTTAATAACACCATTAACACGAATAAAATTATCTTTCTTGCAGTCAAGAATTAATACTTTTTTCTGCCAGCACTCTGTAAGTACTTGAATTGCGTCTGTTTCAGAAAAGTTCTTAACTCTTTCGGAAGACTCAAAAGGATATTTTTCAATCAGGATACCTTCTTTTGTTTCTATTAATTCTTCGATTTTATAGAAAGATTTATACTGTTCTGTAGATTCTCTCATAAAAAAGTATAAATGATTTAACGTCCCCCATTTATCACCTTTTCCTTCAAAAAAGGGCACGATTACTTTATAAACCCATTTTCTATCAGTATAAACAACTCCTTCAAATCCCTGTCCAAGATATTCAAGGTTCGAGAATCCATTATTTATTAGAATATCATAAGCTTTTGCTTTTCTTGTTTCATCTGTCATAATTTTTTATCTCTTCATATAGTGCTTTTCTGGCACATAAATAATTATTTTTAGTTTTGTTTTCACTTGTAACCGAGCCGTTAAGGCTATAAATAGTAAGCAGGAGATTTTCAGCAATAACTACCTTTAGGTTTTCTTTATTCCATAATATTCTGGCGACTAAGAAATGATCTTCTGCACTTTTTATATCTGGATAATAACGAATATTTTCCGGAGTCATAAATAAATTGCAGGACGGAAGCTCATTTTCTGCTCTTCCCTCTGCCATTTCTTTAAGACGATTTAATAAAAAGCTATGCTCAAGGAGTAAAGAAGAAGGATTATTTACTTTATCCAAAATCTTGTTATTTTGCCTTAAGTAATTACCGGCAATAATAAAATCTGCCCCTGTTTTTTCATAAACCTTTTCAATCCTGGAAAGAACATCTTTCGCTGCATATTCATCATCTGCATCCAGTCGTCCTATTAAGGATACTTTCCCAAAATAGGTTTTAATAAAATCGTTTATATAATTCCGAACTTTGGAAACATTATGAAAGTTTACCTTCCAGTAAATAATTCTTTCACTTTCCAGATAAGTTCTGATTTCATCTTTCCAGTCATCACAAGAGTCATCATCACAAAGAAAAATCCATATTTCCTTACTGACTTTATTTTGCTTCAATATAGATTCTATGGCGCTTTTAATTGAATCTTTGTTGTTATGAACAGCAACTCCAATTACAATTTTTGGACTTATTGCATTCTCATGAACAAGTTTCCATAATTTTCTAATATTATTTCCATTAGGATATTTAAATAGTTTTTCTGCCCTGCAAAGACTTGCATTTAAAATATCCCAGGAATAGTAATGAATATATTTTTTATAGAAAGTGTCCAAACCTGGAATTTTTGTTTCTGGGTTATATGTAACAGAAGCTGGGGATGCAAAGTGATCTACTAGAACTTTATTCAGGAAGCTTGCTTTGTGGTTTTTGTTCTTTAGCAGGATATTGAGCATAAAATCTCTGTCTGTAGAACTTGCAAGAGACTCATCAAAGCCTCCGCTTTTAATTATGCACGAGAATCTGAATAACATATTGCTTCCCTGAATACCAGGATTACCGGTAAGAAAGCTTTCTATACAAAGTTCTTCGGGAGTAAAAATATTAGCCTGAGGACAATCACTTCTTTTTATAAAACCTATAATCTGATCAGGCTGCTCATTATTTATACAACGGGAAGACAATTCCAAATATTCAGGCTTCCAACTGTCATCGTCGTCTAAAATTGCAACATAATCTGTTTCGTCCAGAATTGATTTATAGAAATCGAAGCCGGTATTCCAGGCGCCAGTCCCGCTCTGTCCCCTGGTTCTAAGATTCCTGGAATAATAAATTTTTGTAAAGGCCTCATTTTTTCTAACTTGACAGATACCTTCTTCTATCTCAACACAGTTTTCTTCGATTTTATTATCATCAACAATCAGAAGATAATCAGGTTTGTAGGTTTGTTCCAGAACAGATTTTATTGCCCTTGAGAAAAGAAGTTCTTTTCGTCCTAACGAGGTTGCAATAATTACACCTATTTTATTCTGAATTCTTTTCATCGTCTTCATGTTCTTCTTTTTCAAGTTCTTCTTTGCGGACAGAGTTCCTGGTCAGAATATAAAAAAATGGTGTATCAAATAAGGCAAGAATTACTTTTGCCAGAAATACACCCCAAATTAAGGAACTAATCTTTGGCACAACTCCATAGAATGCAACAAAGCTGAAAACAAGTGTATCAAAAAACTGACTGATAATAGTACTTACATTGTTTCTGATGAATTTATATTTAACTGATATTTCCCTGATTTTATGGAAGATAAATACATCTATAGTTTGACTGACAATATACCCTGCGAGACTTCCTATAATTATTCGTGTTGTAGAATTAAAAATCTGATTAAATGCACTTGTATCATTTGGGGAAGGAAGAATTATTGCTAACCTAATTATTAATATGCTTACGATCAGACTGCAAAAGCCTACAAACACGAGGTGGTCTGCTTCTTTTTTTCCGTATAATTCCCCTACTACATCCGTCATTAAATATGTAATTGCATAGGCAATTGTTGCAGAAGGCATTTGCAAACCAAAAATCTGAATTATTTTTGATCCAAGAATATTGGAAGTTAACAATCCTGTTATAAACAGTGCACTGTATATTCCAAGTAAGTGTTGAGATGTGAGACGGGTGAAAAAATCACCATTAGTAATTTTGAATTTCATTGATTCTCCTTATGGAGACCATTCGGGTGCATTCTATTAAGGACTAGATATGCTAATTATCAGTTAAGATAACCTTTAAAAAAACCGGGCGGTTTTTATAAAGTATTTATAATGGTCTCCATTCTTTATGATATGCATTGTAACATAAAGAATTCAGATGTCAATAATTATTCCCCAAGCCAGGTCTGTATAACTTTTGCAAGGTCATCGGGATTCTGACTGGCCATGTTTTTTATTTTGTCCGGCATCAGCTGTTTTACCGGCTTCTGGTTCTGAATACCGGCAGCTGTTTCCGCTTTCTTTGTAATTCCACGTCTTGCGCCAAAAGACAGGGCCTCTTTTAAAACGGACTGCTCTCTGGCAATTTGCTCCATGCCGTTTTCGTAAGAAGCCCTGGCTGGAGTATAATAACCAAGTTTTTTTATGGCTTTACGAATCTTCTTTATTTCATTTGTAGTAAGCTGAAGTTTTTCGAAAAGCGCATCATAATTTGAATTGAAAAGCGGACCTACCTCAGCCATGAGGATTGCAGCTTTTTCGAAACCGGTTAATTCCGGCTTACTTGTTTTTATAAAACCTTCCATATTTCTGCTTCCTCTAGTTTTCTTCGTCATTTATAAGGATAATCGGAGCTTTCATAAAAGCATCAAGATTAGCCCCGTCAAAACGCACAGTTTTACAAGAAGTCACTTTCCTGATTTTTTCTACCAGAGCATCAGCAATCTCTTTTTTGAGCAATTCGCCGGAGTGTCCCCCATGCCATTTGATGTAAATATCTTTTTCAAAGTTTTCGGCCCGCATATCTTTATCTTTTGAAAGGTCAAAAGCATCAAAAATTTCCATATTGGCATAGTGATATACTTTACCGTCTTTTCGCCAGCTGTCATCTTCGTAGGCTCCTGTAACAAACTTACCGATCATGGCAATACCGTCGTTGTCAGTTCCTACCTGGAGAAGAATGAACATGTCATTTGGACGAAGCTCTTCCCATTCATAAATGGACCAGTCGAATTGATCAGGATACTGCCCCTTTTTAACGTGTTTTACGATATCGAGATGACTTTCCATTTTGTAAGACGAAATTGCCGGATTCCATCGTAAGATATAAACGTTCATTTTTTTGACCTCCAGGTGTTTATAGTATAGTACATAATTGATATTTTTTGTTATTTTTTCCTCCTAAAGTTCAAGTTCTACTACAATGTCGCTGTCGGTCAGGCTGCGGAGCTTTCCACCGTAGTTCATTTTCTTTGGCTTTGCTTCGCGGATGATCTTTGCTGCAAGGGCTCTGATGTGGCCGGCTTTTTCAAGACCTGCATTACCAGAGATTTTTGCTTCCGGATTTTCGATGCAGACAAGAATTGAGTACTTGTCGTGTGTGTTGTAAGGCTCTGCCTGAACTACAGTTTCAAGCTTCTCGTAGAAATCATGTTTTGCTTTGCGGATTTTTTCTGCCATGCCTGAAAGATCCTCGCAGCTGAGATTATCTGTGAGTTTTTCAAGAGCGTAAGGTTCTGCTTCCCAGTTATAGAAGCAGGTACCAACAAGAGGCAGCGTAATTGTTGCAGAGTTCTTTTTGAAGTATCTTGTTAATGCCTGTTCAATGCTTTCGCGTGAAGAATCGTAGTCGAGCTTTTCAATGGCTGTTTCATAAACTACTTCAAAATCTTCGGGCTTAAGAAGCTGCATGCGGCCATAGCACATTGAGAAAAGAATTTCTACGCAAAGCGGCTCCATGATGTATTGAGTAAGCTGCGAGAACTTTTCAAAAACTTCTTTGCGGCGGATGTAAAGTTCACCTGCGAGCAGGCTGTTCTTTGCTTCAACTGCTGCAAGAAGCGGACCAATATGCAGGAGGTAATCAAAAAGATCTTTGTCCGAAACATCTACATCCGGAGCTACATAAATTACAGGATTACAGTTGAGGGCAGATTCAAGAAAGATGTAATAACTTGGGGTAAAAAATGTACTAGAAGCAAGTTTTTGAGCGCCCTCTACATCAGGCAGGTTTTCGTAGTTCCATTTGCCGACAAAATCGAGCTGACCTGTTTTGCTCTTTGAAAATTCAAACCAGTCACTGGCAGTTTTAATTAAAATTTGAAAACTCATAGCTACCTCACAATTTTTTGGGAGGTGGCTAAACGGACATGTCAAGGCTTTAAGCGAAGCGTGCCTTGATGTGGACGTATAGGACAACCTCCTTCAGTTTACGTCTCAATTATAAGACAGTGGGTGTCGCAGATAATGCGACAGGCTAAAAAAAGTGATGTACTTACCCTGCACCACTATTTGAGACAGGGGAATGTGATATAATAAAAATATCAGGAGGCTGTTATGGGAAGAATTGGAAGTGGAAATCATGTATTGTTAGTTTATGATTATAATCTGTATCCGAAGTTCTTAAATTACCTGAATAAAAAAGGATACCATTCTGCAAGCCCTCATGGATATCATGAAAGCTGTCCATGGATATATGTAAACATAGAACTAAAAACTTACTTCCCAGGAATGCCGGGAATCAAAATTACAGAATGTTTTAAGAATCATGCTATAACAATTGATGAATTTCACACTATTCTTGCTGAATACAAAGCAGATAAAGAGAACTATCCAAATACACCTAGGATAAAAGAAATATATGATAAGTACAAAGGCAAAGATTTATTCGTTTTTCATAACGAGCCATTTGATTATGATTTAGAAAAATTCCCGGATTTAAAGAAGGAATGGGAAGAAAGCGAAAAAAAAGCGGAAGAAGAGTACCAAGAATGGAAGAAAAAGCAGAAAGAAAAAGAAAAAAATACTTTATGCCTTTTTGAAATTCCAAGTACCATAAAAACGAGGACAGAAGTCAGATACCTTTATGAGTTAAATCGTAAATCAATTAAATGCAAAGGACTTCCCGAATCTGGAAATTATAAAGGAGAAATAAAAGTCCAAACTCTTATGGGGCCAGTCGATACGGAATGCGAAGTTTGTTTCTTTGATAATACAATTCTGATTTTAGCAGATAATCCTGATGAAGATGAAGACTTCTTTGATACATTGCGTATTTTCAAGGATAGGATTCCAGATGATAAAAGAAATATTGTTGTTTAATAGAAGAATTTCTTTAATTCTTTTTACGAAGTATAATTTTATGGATGGTAAAAATTTATGAAAATTGTATCTTATAATATCAACGCATGTACTCAAGAAAAAGTTGACTTTCTTTTGTCATTAGGAGCGGATGTCTATGTTGTTCCTGAAATTGCATGTCAGGATAAAATAAACCTTTCTACTAAATCTGAATATCAGATGGAATGGAAATCTGATTATCCAACAAAAGGACTTGGTATAATTTGGAGAAAAGGAAAAGGAGAAGTTGCCTCTTTTTATAATAATAAATTAACTTATGCAATTCCCATTATTTATGAAGGAGTATTTATACTAGGATTTTGGCCAACTAAACTAAAAGATGAAAAGAAAACATATACACAGATTGCAAAAGAAATTATTTGTTATTACTCTCAATATTTCAAAGATTATTCCCAATGCATTATAACCGGCGATTTTAATTTGTATCATAAAGAAAATGCTCCAAATAAAGCTGCTGATATTTTAGAAATTGATAAAATGCTAACAGAGAATGGATTTCATAGTGTTTATCATAAAACCGCAAATGAAAAGCCTGGATATGAAACACGGAATACTTTTTATATGCACTTCAAAAAAGATAATCCTTTTTTCCTTGATTATACTTATTCAAAATCACCTGTAAAGAATTATTATTTTATTGAAAATCCTAAAGAGAAATTCAGTGATCATATTGGACAAGTGATTGAGATATAGAGCGGGAGATGTAAATTATGAAACTTGTTGTTTGTAACACAGAATGGGCTACCGGGAAAAAGAAGAAATTACTTAATGAAATTATTTTTGATTATTCACCGGACATAGTTTGTGCAACTGAAGTAAAAAAGGATTTCTTCTTAAAAGAAGGAAATATCATTTTTTCAGATAGCAATTACGGATACAATACTGTTGATAAATACAAGGTTAGTTTATGGAGTAAAAATCTATGGACTGCTATAAACGAAACTTTACCACATGCACCATCAGGAAGATTTTTATCTGCATGTACAGAAGCGGATTCTACTTTAATAAATATCATTGGAGTCTGTATTCCCTGGAAGTCAGCACATGTCTCTACAGGAATGAAAAATAAAAAAATATGGGAAGACCACATTGCTTATATTGATGCATTAAATGAATATTTAGCAAGTGCCACTCATTCAAAACAGATTATCTGTGGAGATATGAATCAAAGGATTCCTATCGCAAAGCAACCAGAACTGGTTTTTGATAAATTAACAAATATGCTGAGAAATCATAAAATTATAACCAGTGGAATTATTCCAAAAATTGAAACAGTTTCTATAGACCATGTAGCTGTAAAAGGATTTGATGTAAAAGAAATGTTCGGTGTAAGCAAAATCAAGGATGGTTTAGAATTGACTGATCATGACTTAATTTTCTGCGAATTAAAGTGAATTATTCATTAATGAATATTATTTTGTGTTATCATATGATTAGTTACAAATCTCTGAAAAGAAATTTATAATTTCTGCTAATTCATTTCTCCTATTGTTTACTATAATAACAATGAATTAATTTTTTTAAGAACTGAATTCCAATTTCCAGTGAACTCAATTATATTTCCACCTGCAGCAGAGAATGGCTCAAGGGATTTTTTTCTGTCATCTATAAGCCATGAATTTTTATCTGCCCAATTTGCTTTATCTTCAGGTTCCAGACAGAAGATTACTTTTTCAAGTGAGAAGTTTGTTTTCTCCTTAATCCAATCAGTTTTTCCTATGCGGCCATCTTCAAAATCTATAGAACTTAAGATGTAAAGAGCAAGTTTTTTCTGTGACTCAAGTGTCTGCAATTTAGAAAAAGCTTCTTCTGCACCTGGCATCCAGTCCATTTCTGACCAGAAACGAGGTCCCATTGCTTTGACCTTTTTCCAGTCCACTTTGTTCTCTTTGTCTTTTCGCCAGAAGCCACATTTATTAACCTGAGAGACAAAATCTACTAGAGTGCCATCCATGTCGAGATATAGTTTCATATTTCTTAGTTTCCATCACCATGACCCCAGAATAATTCGAGAAAAAGATTTATGCCCTTTGCAGTTTTTGGAACTGAATAGAATTTAATCTCATTCATAAGCAATATCCTTATTAAGCTTTGCCTTCTAGAATCTTCTTTGCATTTTCCGTGAAGTAACCTTCTGGTTCTACATAAAGTGTTTTCTTTTTTGACTTAGATGTGTCTTTTGCCTGTTCAAAAACAGATTCAAGTAATTCACAGGCTTTTATAAACTTTGTTGTTTCAGGTTTTGTAGAACTATTATTTGGACACCAGACATCAACTGATACCTGGTTCATGCGGAATTCTAATGTACATGTAAGAGTCCAACCATCGCACCCAAGTAAATCATCTGTTTCTTTGAAGATTTTTGAGAAATCCAAAGCAGAAAAAGCTTCGTTGATTTTTTTTGCATCTGTTTGAGATATAGATTTATTTAATAGCTTTGATTTTTTGTTAAAACCTTCAGTTTCATAAGAAATAGAACATCTATCAGCATCTAAGGTGTAAGTTTCCTTGTTTTTGAAACCATCTTCTTTTCCTACAATTACTGTAAACATAAACACCTCCTATTAAATATATTTATATTACTAAAACTTAATCGGTGATTTCCCAAATGAATGAAGCATCGTCATTTACTGAAATATCATCAGGCGTGAAATCTACTAAAGATTCTTCTCTACAACAAAGACCTGTAGTTATCATATTGTCCAATTTATAATTTGTATAAGAATGAATATTTATATCAGTCCAATTGTAATTAATCGTAATAAGATTACCAAGTTTAACACCCATTGCTTCACATAAAATATTTGCTTTTTCACGAGCATCTTTTGCAGCATTTGCAAGCAACTTTTTCTTTATAGCCTCTTTATCTTTAACAGTAAATTCAACATCAATTTTAGGTGTACATTTTGTTGTTGAAGACAAAGAAAAAACTTCTCCAAGTTTCTTGGAATCAAAATCAAAACAAAGTTTCAATTCAGTTATAAAATTATATCCCTTAAAAACATCAATGTATTTGTTATTTTTTCTGATACTATCATATTCAGGAGTTACATTGATTTCTGAAGCTTTTAAATCTTCTTTTTTGAAGCCTATAGATTGTACAAACTTCTGTAATTCCAAAATATTACTTTCAAAGGTTTCATAACCTTTCTTATAATCTTTATTTATTTCCTCGAGAGTAAATTTGATTTCTACATAATCAACAGGAACTGTCATTTTTCCAATTCCTTTTACAGTAATTAATCTTTCTTTTTCCATAGTGTTCTCCTTGTAATTTATTCTCCAATCTAGCTTCTGATAACTTTTTTAAGAACATCAGAAGACCGTCCATAACTACAATTCCATTTCTACTACAATCTTGTTACCAGAAAGACTTGCAAGTTTTCCGCCGTAGTTCATTTTCTTTGGCTTTGCTTCCGGATTGATGTTGTTGCTTTAAGCGAAGCGTGCCTTGATGTGGACGTATAGGACAACCTCCTTCAGTTTACGTCTCAATTATAAGACAGGGGGTGTAGCAGATAATGAGACACCCTCAGATATATTTCAAATTTATAACTTAACTATTTACTCATGCAATTTTTCGGTAGCCCATTATCTATCAGAATTTTCCGGATTTCATCATAAATATCCCGGAACTTATTAATTGCTTTAGCCCAGCGAATGAGTTTACGCCAGTCTGTCATCTTTTCTTCTTTGACATATTTTGCCCATTTCTTAAATTCTTCTTTGGATAATTTTTTATAAAGTAAAAATTCAATACCTTTGAAATGACGATTTCGTAACCATACATTTTTACAGCCACCGTCAAAAGCCCAGAAACCAAGATATTTAGGTATAAAGCGAATTTTCCATTTATTAGAATCAATTAAATCTGCTATTTGATTAGTAACAGAAATGTTTTCACAAATTACTTTTTCATTAAGTTTTTGGTCCAATAGATTTTTTTCATATGTCTCTATTTTTCCATCATCGTAAACTGCAACACATGTATGTGTAATAACAGTTCTAGGATCTTCATCAATAGGATAGAAATGACCATAAGACCATTGATCTTTATAAAAAAAAACTAAATATGCCATAGTAAAACCTCCAGATTAAAGGTTTAAGAAGCTTTGACTTGCTTTCATTATAAAACCGAGGGTGTCGCAGATAATGGTGCACCCTTCTAAAACTGTGCTATAATTTAAAAAAGAGGATTTTTATGGCCCAGAAGAAAAAAGTGGTTACAGAACGAAACGCAACTCACATGCTCCGTTATTTATTCCAGATTGAACAGTCAATCAGAAACGGTGAGTACCCTAACGCAAAAAAACTGAACGAAAAACTAAGAACTAATTTTAGCCGCAGTACTTTTGGACGTTATATTGATATCCTAAAAACTGAATATGATGCTCCCATTGAATTTGATTATCGCAAAAATGGGTATTACTACACTGATTCAACTTTCTCTCTAAACCTGGTAATGCTAAAGGAAGGTGAACTTCTTACACTTTCAACAATACTCCCCCTTATGGAGCAATATAAAAATACACCAATGGAAAATTCTTTCCGCAATCTTATGAATAAACTTATCCAGATGCTGCCAGATTCAATCACAGTCGATTCTGCTCTTATCAATAACGAAGTCCATTTTATTTCGGAGCCGATTACAAAACTGGAAGAAGGGGTTTTTGAGAACGTTCTTAAGGCAACAAAGCTGCATTGTACCCTGCAAATAGATTACAAGACTGCTCAGAATACTGATTATGAAGAAAGATTTTTTGATCCTTATCATATGATTTGTCAGAAAGGCAGCTGGTATCTTCTGGGGTTTTCACATCACGCAAAGGCCATCCGCCTTTATGCAATGCCAAGAATGAAAAACTGCAGGCTGACTGAAAAAAAGTTTTCTATTCCCGCAGATTTTAAGCTTGAAGATCATATTGATGTTCAAATGGGGGCCTGGGGGAACAGCGGCAAGAAGTTCAAGGTCGAACTTGAGTTTGTAAAAGGCTTAAAAACTTTTGTGATGGAAAGAAACTGGCACGACGGACAAATCCTCCGCGAAAACGATGACGGTTCGGTTTACCTTTCTTTTGAAACAAATCAACTTGGCCAGGTTGCCTCCTGGGTAATGTCCTTTACCGGCGGTGCCAGGGTTTTGAACCCGCCCGAGCTGAAAAATCGGGTTGCGGATGCCGCAAGGGAGATTCTGGCAAATAGTTGATTGTTTGTTTTCCTGTGACACTCTCCCCCCATTTCCGCTATAATACCCTTATCTGCCACCGGGTAGGAATGTGCCAGGTATTTTGTCAGTATAAGACTATGTTAGGTCGCCGCCCGCTACTTGAGGCGCTGGAAGAAAGAATGAAAAAAATTTGTTTTTTTATATGTTTGAATTTTCTTTCTCTTTTTTTATTTGCCCATGGAAGCACTCTGACCGATCATTCAAAAATAAAAGAATTATCCTCTTTCACCATAATGGGCCAGATCGATTTACGAACAGAAAAAACTTACTCATCCGAAATTAAATACAGGACGCTAAATCACGAAGGAGGAATGAAGGTAACTGTTTTAGAAATTCTAAAAAGTGATGTTCAAAATAATAAGTCAGGAAAATGGTTGTATGTTTTGCTGACTTCTCCTATGTGGGTTGATAATGGTGAATGGATAAAAGGATATCAGAAATTCTTAATCTTCCTTCCTGACAATATGCCTGTTTTCGATTTTGAAGAATAATTAACTGAGTAATGGCTAATATAATCACAGGTATCCGAATTCGATATGATTGACGGAACTGTCGCGAGAAAAAATTGTAGGCCTCATCGGCTATCACGAACAAATCACCTGGAGCAAAGTCTTGGGAGTTGCAATTTGCCTTGTGGGATTGTATTTTATAAATAAGAAATAGGAGTACGCACATGTTCAGACCAATGAGAAGATTCAAGCAGCAAATTGCGGATAGCGAATGCAAAGAGATTTTGAAAAACGAAAAGCGCGGAGTTTTATCACTGCTCGGCGATGACGGATATCCTTACGGACTTCCTCTTTCACACTTTTACAGCGAAGAAGACAACAAGATTTATTTTCACGGTGCAAAAGAAGGCCACAAAATAGACGCCATCAAAAATTACGACAAGGCAAGCTTCTGCGTTTACGATTCAGGCTACCGCAAGGAAGGCGAATGGGCACTAAACATTAACAGTGTAATCGTCTTCGGAAAAATCCGCCTTGTAACAGACCCCGCCCTTACCCGAAAAATCTGCACAAAGCTGGTTCAGAAATTCACAGACGATCAGGAATATCTTGAAAAAGAACTGGCAAACGCCCTCCCCCGCGTTCAGTGCCTTGAGCTTGAAATTGAACACATGACCGGTAAGCTGGTGAATGAGTCATAATTGATGTGGGCATGACAAGTGCATATCTTACATCTATAAGCAAGCGTTCACAAAATTACGAATCTCAAAACTTATTAAATCGCTTTCGTAATAGTGCACATAATGCCCGCAATTTAGATTGATAAGTTTCGCGTTACATTGCTCTGCGAATTCTTGTTCGTGTTCAAGCCAGTTTGGTGACACCTGTTTTCCGTTAGAAACAAACATCAGGACAGGACATTTAATCATGCCTGCAGCCGCCATTTTTTCTGCATTTTTCAACACGGCTTCAGCCTCTTTTATATAACATTCATTAAAAGCATTCCTCTTCCACAAGATTTTTTGCTCTTTAATGTCTTCTTTAGTCAAAGCACGTTTATTTAGTGGAAACCAGAACAAGAGGCCTTTGTCTTTTGCTCTTTTCAATTTCTTAATGAATGAGATTCGTCTGTCTATTTCATCACTTTTCCAGGTCAAATATGTTTTTGGAGTTGCCATATCAAGCCCTATTATCGCCTTAACTTCATCAGGATATTTTTGCTTCCACCTTATTGCCTCAAGTCCAGAAAGAGAATGAGGAAGAAGAATATAAGGCCCCTTTTCTCCGGCCTCTTGCAGGACCTTTCGCTGCCTGGCAATTACACAATCAATTTCACAGGAAGCTTCAAATAAATCAGAATAACCGTAACCGAATTTTTCAATCACGATGATTCTAAAATCTTCAATAAGCTTTTCGTACAGGATTTTAAAATCATACATGGGTGCAGCCGTTCCAGAACCGGACATAAAAATCAACTTCGGCTTGTTTACATCGCCAGTCCTAAAGAGATGCATTTTGTGTTCTTCTATTGTAAAAAGTTCGAGTTTTTTCTGATCTGAATTATTCATTTTTAAGCCTCACATATATCATGTTACTATTTATCCCCTGAATCCCTCCATCCCTTTTTCCAGAAGTGTCGTTGCAAGCGTAATCATTTCTTCCAGAGGAATCTTGCGACCGTCGGAAACCCACTGGCGGTAAAGCAGAACTACGCAGTTATTAAAAGTCAAAAGGATGTTGCGCACGCTCTGCTCTATTCCTTTCAGAGGACGAGATTCTGCCACCTGCTTTGTTACCCGGTTCTGCATTCTTTCGCGGATATAATCAAAACGACTGTCGCAGGTCACACGTTTGAAAAAATCATCCTGAGCTTCCATGTATTCAAAAAAGGCCCTCACAAGTTTTCCGGTTTCCTTGAGCTGATCAATTCCCGAAACAATCGCGCTGTATTCGCTGGAATGCTTAGCCTGAATCTCCGCAAGCACATCATCCACGCAATTATAATGAAGATAAAAAGTATTGCGGTTGATTCTAGCCGCCTCGGTAATTGCCTTTACCGTAATTTTTTCATAAGGCAGTTCACAGACCATCTGCTTAAAAACCGTCTGAATCGCTTCCTTTGTTCGGACAATGCGCGGGTCTAGTTTTTCTTCAGCCATCTTTCCTCCGGAAAAGCCTCTTTAATAGGCATATTTGAAACATCTGTCGTTTAAACGACATTATACCATATCTTGTTCATAGATAATAGACACCTGTCGCTTATAATGTAGATAAGCGTTAGGGCATGGAGCCACGCCGGATTGACAGCGAAGCTTCAAGTCGGCGGCCACCGCAACGAAGCCGCAGGCGGAGTGAGGAGGCTGAAGCGACAGCGGAATGGCGAATAGCCCGACCGCTTGCCGTAGGCAAGCGGTAACGCCCAAACCTTAATTCCTTGTTATTTATTTTTTACAACAATTCTGCTATACTAAAGCAAGGACAGGATTATGAAACTAAACACAAACCTTACCGTTGCCATTCACACTATTCTCTGCATCGCTTATTTTGAAAAGGATAACAAAGTCACTTCCGATTTCATTGCAGGAAGTACTGGAATGAACCCTGTTATTATCAGAAAGATTTTGGGAAAACTCCAGGCAGCTGGAATGGTAGAAACAAAAGCCGGGGTCGGAGGCTCTACCCTTTCAAAGAAAGCCGAAGAAATTACCCTTTTGGATGTCTACAAGGCAGTGAGCGAAGAAAAGGAGAGCGAGCGTTCTGTTTTTAATTTTCATG
>JAEEGH010001612.1_pt1 | contig 64039 bp, 70 predicted proteins | sample 9134181 | NCBI WGS metagenome assembly JAEEGH01 (sample SAMN16246544, study PRJNA631951) | gut metagenome | biome: gut microbiome; feature: rumen; material: DP-attached | host: Bos | place: Iran: Karaj | collected 2018-10
GGAAACAGAAGAAAAAAAGGAAGTACAGGTTATCCGTCCTGATGCTGAGCTCTCTGGTGATGTGGTTATTCCCGACCATGTGACAAATAATGCCGTGGAATATTCTGTTGCTTCTATCAAGGGAGGAGAGAGTGCTCAGGGTTGTGCCTTCCGCGAGATGAATGGTATAACCAGTGTCACCATTCCCTATACGGTATATTCCATGGAGTATAGTGCTTTCTATCACTGCGAGGGGTTGAAATATGTCTTCAACAACGGAAACATGAATATGGTTGATGGTTGGACTTTCAATGGCTGCACTAGCTTGGAATACTGTGTGGTTCCTGCCACCGTCCTCAAGATTGGGCAAAGTGCTTTCGAAGGTTGTAACACACTGAAGGCTCTGACCATTCTAGGTTCTGTCGAATTTGATCAGTATGCCCTAAAGGGCTGCTCAGCATTGAAGAGCATCTACTATTGTGGTAACACACTGTCATTGAAGCCAACAGAAGACACATGGAAGATATTTGAAAGTACAAACAATCCTGTTATTTATACAAAGTCCTCTGCACTTTCAACGATTATAGATGCTCTGAATGGGAAGGCTGACTGGATTAAAGATTTGGCAACAGACGAGATTCCCTACATCCCTGCTAAGCAATACACCACATTCTGTCGCGACTTCGATGTGGATTTTTCTGCTGCTACTGGGCTGAAGGCTGGCGTGGCTACCACTGACCTGAATGGTACGATGCTGAAACTCATCGTAAAGACATCAATACCTGCAGGAACAGGCGTTGTACTGAAGAAATTGAATGAAGGCGAGTACAAACTAAAGATTGCCGAAGAGAGTCCCGAGGCTATTGTTGGCAACAAGCTGGTGGGCGTAGTCGCTCCCACAGCAATACCTCAGACGGATGGCGACAACACCAACTTCGTGCTTAAAGATGGCGTTTTCAAGAAGGTTAGCGCCGATAACAATACGCTTCCTGCCGGCAAGGCCTACTTGCAACTGACGACGTCTTCAACTACTCGCAGCCTTTCCTTCAGCTTTGAAGACGATGTCACAGGCATTGACACTACAACCATTCAGACACAGACAGAGGACGGTCATTGCTATAATCTCGCAGGTCTGCATGTGGGAAATTCTACAAAGGGGCTGTATATTATTAACGGTAAAAAAGTTGTCGTAAAATGAAAAAGAAAGCATACGTCATGCCACAAATGGCAGTCATAGGACTTAAGATGTCTCATGGTCTATTGGCAGGTTCTAGCATTAATATGGATGTTAGTCAAGAGTTTGAATTGGAGGTTGATGAAGATTTTGAAGATCCAGACTATGATTATTATGATGCTGAAGAAGCCGATTAACGAAAGAATTCAGTGTAAAAAGATTGTTAGTAAATTGTAGTAGTTTTGTAGCAAGAGAGGGTGTACTTCACAATTTGAGTACATCCTCTCTTCACAAATCAAGGGAACAGGTATTCGCAGAGCTGTTGGATGGTCATCTAGCCCAGCGTATTGAGGTTGTTGTTGCAGTCTGACAGAATCCGCTTGACTATAGTGAGTTTCTCGCTCATTTATAGAAGTTTTTTTCAAATGCGGTGAACTCGTCCTGCTTCAGCACGCAGCGCTTCCACCACGACTCGAGGAAGCCGAAGCCATAGCCCATCAGTTGGGTGAAGGCGGCAGGGATGGAGAGCAGACCTACCTTGAGGCTCTTGTTCAGGATAGTGGAGTCAATAAGAAGCAATAGGCAGTAAAGCAGAAGAGGCAACAGGGTTAGACCATAGCAAAATGGTGCCAACAGCAGACAGCCCATAACGCCAAGGGTGAAAACCATCGGCAGCAGATGAACCAGTTTCATGGTGCCAGGATGGCGCTTCTCCAAATTGATACGCGCTATACCACTATTATATACCTGACGGAAGAATTTGCGGAAGTCGGTGCGGCGCTTGTGCCACACCCATGCCTCTGGGAACAGCTGTGGCTGATAGCCAGCCTCAACGATACGGTAGGAGAAATCGACATCCTCGCCAAAGCGCATCTTCGAGAAACCTCCCAACTGCTGGTAGACATCGCAACGAATGCCCATATTGAACGAACGGGGAAAGAACTTATCCAGCTTTTTCTTGCCACCACGGATACCACCCGTCGTAAAGAACGACGTCATAGAGTAACTAATGGCCTTCTGTATCGGGGTGAACGACGGATGAGCAGCATCAGGACCACCAAAGGCGACAATGGCTGATGGCTGATGGCTGATGGCTGAGTCGACTGCAGCTAAATAGCCAGTAGGTAGCACCACATCACTATCGAGGATGATGACGTACTCTCCCTTGGCACGATCCACACCATAGTTACGACTCTGGCCTGGTCCGCTGTTCTCCTTATAGTAATAATGCAAATCAAGGATGCTTGCGTACTTGTCGCAAACATCCTTGCAAGGTTTCTGTGAACCGTCCTCAACAATAATGACCTCAAAGTCTTTAAGCGTTTGGGAGCAAAGGCTCTCAAGCAACTCGTCCACTTCGTCAGGGCGATTATATACTGGGACGATTATCGAGTATTTCATTACTCCTTAGCGCGAGCCAGGTAAGAACCATCGCGAGTGTCAACCTGAATCAGGTCGCCCTCGTTGATGAACAGAGGAACGCGGACCTCAACACCAGTCTCCAGCGTAGCGGGCTTCAGGGTGTTGGTAGCGGTATCGCCCTTGATACCAGGCTCAGAGTGAGTCACCTTCAGAACAGTCTTAACAGGCATCTCAGCATAGAGGATAGTACCATCGGTAGTATCGCTGACAACTGATACAACGTCACCTTCCTTCATGTACTCATGACCGATAACGAGGTCGTTAGCGATGGGAATCTGCTCGAAAGTCTCCTGGTTCATGAAGATGCGACCTTCCTGGTCTTCATAAAGGTACTGGTAGTCGCGGTGCTCGATGACAACGTCCTCCAACTTCTCACCAATGTTGTAGCGACGCTCCAGCACACGACCGTCGGTGACGTTCTTCATCTTGATGTTCATGATAGTGTTTCCCTTACCAGGCTTACGATGCTGGAAATCGATGCAAACCCAAATGGCACCGTCCATGCGGATAGCGGTACCCTTCTTAATGTCTTGTGAGTTAATCATAAAATATGCTATTTAATAATGTAATTATCTCTTTTGCGGGTGCAAAGGTACGAAGAAAAATTAAAAAATGAACATGAAACATTAAAAAAATTGCTTGAAACTTGCACAATTAGAAATAATTATGTAATTTTGCAGCCCGAATTGACGAATCACAACAATAAAAATAAGATAAAACAATGAAAAGAACATTTCAGCCGCACAATCGTCGCCGCGTAAACAAGCATGGTTTCCGTGAGCGCATGGCAACAAAGAATGGTCGTCGCGTACTGGCTTCTCGCCGCGCTAAGGGCCGCAAGAAGTTAACTGTATCTGACGAGCATCACGGAAAGTAATCGTGAACAATAGTCACGCATAAGAATTGGGTGTATTTTCTAAGAAATATACCCAATTTTTTTGTTGTCTCAATATTTCTTTGTACTTTTGCGAAATCATAGCACAAAAGAGTTAGCATGAACATAAAAGAATCATTAGGTAAAGTGTTTGACCGCTTTGTAGTCATCAACCTATCAGCGATGCTGGTGGTCATCATTTTGCTATGCATAGGTGTAGGCTTCGGTCTGGACCTCTATACCCATCATGGAGAAAATGTGGTGGTGCCCAACCTGAAAGGATTGGACATCGACAAGACTGAGCGCCAACTTCAATTATTAGGGCTGGCTGTTGTTGTTAGTGACTCTGGCCATAACAAGGCCTTCCCAGCCAACAGTATCCTTCTGCAGACCCCAGGCGAAGGACAGAAGGTAAAGAAAGGGCACGTCATCTATCTGACTGTCAACTCTCCTTCATCACCTTCTTTTGCCTTGCCCGATCTGGTTGACAACTCTAGCTACCGTGAGGCCGAAGCCAGACTGACAGCTATGGGGTTCCGCCTAAATCAGCCCCAACTAGTGGATGGCGAGAAAGACTGGGTCTATGGCATCCTATGTCGTGGCCGTCATGTATCCAATGGTGACCGCATTTCAATAGACTATCCACTGACACTAATGGTTGGCAAAGGCACCATAGAAGACCTGGACGACATCGACATGGTTGGTGCTGAGGAAGTGGAAGAAGGCAGTGAGACTGACGACTTCGAGGAAGTCAAAGAACCGTAATCAATAGAGTGGAATGACGGAAGAACTCGACGATATAGAACTCTTGGATGGCGACTCTGATGGCGACCTTCAGATTGAAGATGGCCAGTTGTATGAGCACCTGCGCATGGAAGTAGACCGTGGGCAGGAGCCTGTGCGCATTGACAAATACATGTCGGAACACGTACAGCACTCATCACGCAACCGCATCCAGAAAGCTGCTGATGCAGGATTCATCCAGGTCAATGGCACATCCGTCAAGAGTAACTACAAGGTACGACCTGGCGACGTCATCACGCTGATGCTCGACCGTCCACACTATGATACAACCATTGAACCAGAAGACATTCCTCTAGATGTGGTCTATGAGGACGACCAGCTGATGATTATCAACAAGCCAGCAGGACTGGTGGTACACCCAGGAGTGGGCAATTTCCACGGCACACTGGTTAATGCCATCGCTTGGCACCTGCGCAATCTGCCCAGCTACGACCCCAACGACCCCAGCGTAGGTTTGGTTCATCGTATTGACAAGGACACTAGCGGACTGCTTGTCGTCGCCAAGACACCAGAAGCCAAAACAGAGTTGGGTGCACAGTTTTTCAACCACGACACCCACCGCAGCTATCAAGCATTGGTATGGGGCAACTTCACAGAGGACACAGGACGCATAGAAGGCAATATAGGTCGCGACCCCAAGGACCGTCAGCGCATGGCAGTCTTTCCTGCAGGAGGAGACATCGGAAAAACTGCCGTCACCCATTACAAGGTACTAGAGCGCTATGGCTACACCTCCTTGGTGGAGTGTCGACTGGAGACAGGACGCACCCACCAGATTCGAGCTCACATGAAACATATCGGTCATCCGCTGTTTGCTGACGAACGCTATGGTGGTACAGAGATCCTACGTGGTGAACGGACGGCATCTTACAAGGCATACATCCAGAACTGTTTCAAACTCTGCAATCGACAGGCACTACACGCCAAGACACTGGGTTTTGTACATCCAGTCACCCACGAGCAGATGGACTTCACCAGCGAACTGGCTGACGACATGCAGGCACTCATAGAAAAGTGGCGCAACTATACTCGGAATATTGAGATATCGTAATATCGAAATAACGAAAAAAATAATATAGGAACTATGAAACATCTAAAACGTAACATCGCCATTGTGTGTGGTGGCGACTCTTCAGAACACGACGTATCACTGCGCTCAGCACAGGGACTCTACTCCTTCTTCGACAAGGAGCGCTATAACGTATATATCGTTGACATTAAAGGACAGGACTGGCACGTCGAATTGCCTGGAGGTATCACGGCACGTATTGATCGTAACGACTTCTCATTTGTGGAAGACGGCAAGGCCAAGCTTTTCGACTATGCTTATATCACCATTCATGGTACTCCCGGCGAGAACGGTATCCTGCAGGGATACTTCGACCTGATTGATCTGCCCTACTCCACTAGTGGTGTATTGGTAGAGGCTATGACCTTCGACAAGTTTGTCCTCAACCAGTATCTGCGTGGCTATGGTGTTAGCGTGGCTGACTCGTTGCTGATTCGTCAGGGCTATGAGCAGCTGGTGAGCGACGATGAGATAGAACAGCGCATCGGCATGCCTTGCTTTGTAAAGCCTGCTGCAGACGGTTCCTCGTTTGGTGTCAGCAAGGTCAAGAACAAAGACCAATTAGCTCCTGCCATCCGTAAGGCCATGCTGGAGAGTTCAGAGATTATGGTGGAGCAGTTCCTTGATGGCACAGAAATCTCCATCGGTGTCTATAAGACTCGCGAGAAGTCTGTCGTACTACCTGCTACGGAGGTGGTTACCAACAACGAGTTCTTCGACTATGACGCGAAATACAATGGTCAGGTTCAGGAGATTACACCTGCCCGTCTGTCAGAGGAGGTAACTCGTCGTGTACGCGAGATTACCAGCCACATCTACGACATTCTCCACTGTAATGGCATTATCCGCATCGATTACATCATCTCTAAGGAGGGTAAAATCTCGATGCTGGAGGTGAACACCACACCAGGCATGACGCCCACCAGCTTCATTCCCCAGCAGGTGCGTGCCGCAGGTCTGGAGATGAAGGACGTGCTGACTGACATTGTAGAGAATCAATTTTAATTGTCTATGAACGAGTTTGACGAGATACGGCCATATGAGGCGGGTGAGATGAAACAGGCGTTCAATGACTTATTGAACGACCGACAGTTCAGCACCATCATGAAAGGCTTTGCGCCCTGGTTACCGAAAGGCCTGCGCAACGGATTGTTGCGATTGACCTTTACGGGTATCAAGACGCCGCTCGACTTCCAGAAGCGCTTCATGAAGCCCATCGTCAACTGGATTATACGCAAGCATACTGACAGCTGTACATTTGACGATGCTCTGCTCCCCGAGGACAAGTCGCTACGCTATACCTTTATGAGCAACCACCGCGACATCGTGCTCGACTCTGCTTTTTTGGACGTCAAACTTGTTGAGGCGGGCTACCCCACTACCGTTGAAATCGGTATTGGCGACAACCTGCTCATCTATCCTTGGATTAAGCGGTTGGTACGCATGAACAAAGCCTTCACCGTTCGTCGCGGTCTGACGGCTCATGAGATGATGCGTTCCAGTCAGTTGATGAGTCGCTATATCCACTATGCTGTCACTGAGAAGAAAGAAAACATCTGGATAGCCCAGCGCGAAGGACGCGCCAAAGACTCTAGTGACCATACGCAAGATGCCGTGCTGAAGATGCTAGCGATGGGTGGTGAACTCCGCGAACTGAATATCTGTCCACTCACCATCAGCTATGAGTTTGATCCCTGTGACTATCTGAAAGCTCAGGAGTTCCAGCTGAAACGCGACAATCCCGCTTTCAAGAAGTCGCGTCAGGACGATCTCGACAACATGAAGACGGGCATCTTCGGTTACAAGGGACGTGTACACTATCGTTGCGGCACACCCATCAATCAGTGGCTTACAGAACTTGACGGTCTACCTCGTAACGAGTACTTCCAACAGCTCAGTCAGCGTATTGACCAGGAGATTCATGCGGGCTACCGTCTATATCCCTGTAACTACATCGCCCTGGACCGTCTGGAAGGCACCTCGACATATGCCGACCAGTACACATCAAAGGATATAGAACGCTTTGACAAGTACCTCGCTGGCCAGCTGAAAAAAATCAGCATTCCCAACAAAGACGAAGCCTTCTTAACTGAACGTATGCTGACTATGTATGCCAACCCTGTACGCAACTACCTAAAGACAAAAGCATGAAAAGGCTATCGTCTTATATCTACTTCTGCCTTCTTCTGTCTTCTTCTATTTTCTTCCTGTCTTGCGAGACAGACAACTACGAGAAAGGAGAAGGGCGCTACTCTTTACTATTGGCAGACTTTACCTATCTTACCGTCAACAGTGAGAAAGCTGGAGTATCCTTCCTCACCGACGAGGGTGAGAGCTACCAGATTAGCAATCCGCAGAAAGCATCATGGATACAGACAGCCGACACCGTCTATCGCGCATACCTATATTATAATAAGGTGGATAAAGGTACGGCACATGTAACATCCATGGGCAGTCTGCCCACCTTAAAGCCCCGTGACGCCAAAGATTTCAAACGCCAGCCACAGGACCCGTTGGGTCTGGAGAGTTCCTGGCTGACGCGCGATGGCAAATATATCAATCTGGGACTGTTGCTGAAAAACGGTCGTGACGACAATGGCAAGGAGGGCACCCATGCCTTGTCACTCGTCTGCGACGAAGTACGCCTGAATGACGACCAAACACAGACGGCCTATTACCGTTTATTGCACGATCAGGGTAATGCCCCAGAATACTATACGAACCGTCGCTACGCATGTATTCTGCTACCAACAGAACAACGGCCAGACAGCGTATGTCTGACCGTTAACACCTACGACGGTGTCGTCGTCAAGAAATTCAAATTGTAGCTCTTACTCCTCTGGTGAGAAGTCATCCTTACCAACACCACAAACAGGGCATACCCAATCTTCAGGAATGTCTTCAAAGGCTGTGCCTGGAGCGATACCGCTATCAGGGTCACCTACTTCGGGGTCATACACGTAGCCACAAGTCTCGCAAACATACTTCTTCATAAGCTTTTAGTTTTAGGGATTATTAGAAAAAATTATCTCTTATCTATTATCTTCACAACTTTCTCGACAATAGTCTCTGGCGCAATATTGCGCATACAGGCATAGTCTCCACGCAGACAAGGCTTCTGACCGAAGATGCTACACGGGCGACAATCGAGTGGTATCTGCACAGCATTCTCCTCACTTTGCCCCCAACCCATGAAACCTGCATAGGGATGAGTTGCTCCCCAGACGCTAACCACTGGCGTATCCGTGAGTGATGCCATATGCATATTCGAGGAATCCATAGATACCATTACATCAAGATGGCTCATCAATATCAACTCCTGATGCAACGACTCTAGCAGTTTGCTGACATAGATACATGCAGGATGCTGTTCACACCATTCCGTAAAACACTGATCTTCCAGTTCTCCACGGCCAAAGAGAAGAATGCGTGCCTTGGGATACTTGACAATGAGTTGCTCGATAACCTGGTGCATCAGACGTGGCGGATAGGTCTTTCCTTCATGAGCGGCAAAAGGGGCTATACCTATCCATTGCTCATAGTTCTTCTTGACGCACAACTCCTTCGGCAACATATTCAGGTTGCCACCTTCCTCAGGGAAGATACTCTTAAACTGTATCTCTACCGGATAGCCTAACTTAGCAAAGACATCGATATAGTTCTGGAAAGAGGTAGGTTGCTGTACCAGTTCCTTGTTCGATGCAGACGTTATACGACGACGACCCTTGCGGTGCTTATTAATATGGGCCACACGGTAGTGTCCCAGATTAAAGCGCATGCGCAGATATTCTGAGCGTAACACACTGTGCAGGTCAGCAACAGCCGTAAACTGCTTGGCAGCAAGTCTGCGGTAGAGCGCGTTTAGTCCCTTGATGCCACGATACTCATTCTTCAGATCAGCAGCCATAAATCCCACATTCGGAGCAAGGTCCTCAAAGAAGGGACGGGCAAATGTCCTGCTCAGTACCGTGATACGGATGTCTGGATACTGGTGCGCCAACGAATAGACGACGGGAACCATCATAGCCACGTCGCCCATTGCCGAAAAACGAATAACTAGTATGTGTTCTTTCTTCATAATGGCTTTTAGCTTTTGGCTGTTGGCGGTGTTGGCTATTTCTTGTAAAGAATAGGATTGGTAGCAGGATCGTTGTACATCTTCATCTGGCGATACACCTTCATGTACTTACGGCCTGCTTCGATATCCTCCAATAACTGATCGATAGCTGTTGACAGGTCTACTTGCTGTTCCAACAACACATCGAGCTTAGCCTGGCACTTCAGTACGTGTGCTGCATCGGCATCCTTACGCTCGGTCTGCTCCTTCATGTGCCAGATTTTCAGCGCCAGGATACTCAGACGATCAATAGCCCATGCGGGACTCTCGGTATTCAGACGGGCATCGGCCAGCGGCTTCACGTCGGCATAGACCTTACGGAAATAGGTATCAATCTCTTCCACCAAGTCCGTACGGTCCTGATTGGATCGGTCGATACGACGCTTCAAACCCAAAGCCTCTGTAGGATCTATATGGGGATCACGGATGATGTCCTCCAGATGCCACTGTACGGTATCTATCCAGCACTTCAAATACAGGCTGTACTCTATCCCATCACGCTCATAAGGGTTGTTAATAGGGGTATCCACATGATCCTTCAGGTGATAGTCGCGAATAGCCTGATTGAATATCTTGTTGGCCTTTTCTGTAAATGTCATAGTGTTTGCTTTATTTTTTATTTTGCAAAGATACGACAAATAAATGATAAATCAGCATTTTTCCTTAATTATTTTTGCTATACGTAAGTAATTACAAGATGTTTTTGGTCATATTCATACTTTTTTGTATCTTTGCAAAACCAATAAGATGAGCATACATCCACTCCATAGCAATCACGAGCGACCAGTGCGGTTTACCTATCCGTTCTGTTACGAGCCACATCCTTTGTGCTGTCTAGCAGCAACAGAGGTGCAACAGTACATTGTAAACCATGAGGAGATACGCTGTGATGCCGACAATGGCAAGATGTTTGGTGTCTTGGTGGTGGAAAGTACTGATGGACTGGCTTTCCTCGCTGCCTATAGTGGACTGTTAGCAGGTCGTAACGACTGGCCGTATTTCGTTCCACCAGTCTATGATGCCCAACAGCCTGACGGACACTTCAAAACCACAGAGCGCGAAATATCAGCGAAAGGTGGCGATAAGGAGATGTCGCAGGAGCTACAGCTCTGGTTGTTTCACCAGTACCAGTTGCTCAATGCCCGTGGTGAGGTCAAAGACCTTGTTACCATCTGGCAGGAATACTACAACAGACCTAAACTCAGGCAGAAATACCCACTACCTCCAGGCGGTACAGGTGACTGCTGTGCACCAAAACTGTTACAGTATGCCTACCAACATCGACTACATCCTGTCTGCATGGCTGAATTCTGGTGGGGGAAGTCCACCAAGGAGGAGGTGCGTCAACACCTGAACTACTATCCCGCCTGTCGTGGCAAGTGCATGCCCATCCTGACGTGGATGCTACAAGGGCTGGATGTTGATCCAAATCCAGAGACGTTGGCTTACGTGCACATGGAGATACCCACCATCTATGAGGATAACGACATCTTGGTGGTCGACAAGCCTAGCGGTATACTGTCAGTACCAGGACGTATGGAAGACTACAGCGTAGAGACGGTCATGCAGCAACGTTATCCTGGCAGCATCGTGGCCCATCGTCTGGATATGGGAACAAGTGGTCTGCTCGTCGTAGCGAAGCATATCGAAGCGTACCATTCGCTGCAACAGCAGTTCATCCGCCATGAGGTAAAGAAAAAATATGTCGCATTACTGGAACATGCAGGACAGGGAACAGACACTATCAGTCTGCCGCTACGCCCGGACCCAATGAATCGTCCACGACAGATAGTAGATGTAGAGCACGGCAGACGGGCTATAACACGCTATGAATTCATTAGCGACCAGATGGTGGCACTATGGCCAGAGACGGGACGCACCCACCAGTTGCGCATCCACTGTGCACACCCCGACGGACTCGGCAATCCCATCGTTGGTGACGAACTCTACGGCACCAAAGGCCGGCGACTCTGTCTGCATGCTGCCGAGATATGGTTCAAGCATCCGATAAGTGGAGAAAAAATGCATTTTGAGACAACTCCCGATTTCTTATGACACAGACATCACCCATACAAGCCCTACAACAGCAACGACTATTGTTGCAACTGGAATACGAGACCGAGAAGGAGGCTTTTCGTCAACAAACCCAACAGACGGGTATGGAACGAAGGGTTAAGCGAGGTGATGCCTGGTGGCCCATTAAGTTCAGCAAAAGCTACTACAACTCCCTGAACCAGTTGGCAGTGGAGATAGTGCGTACTGCCGATACCGACATAGAGCACAACTTCGAGTTTGGAAAGCCTGTAGCGTTCTTTCGGATTGATAGCGGGAAAAACGCCATCCACCATTTCCGTCTCACAGGCATCGTGAGCTATGTTGATGGTGACCGAATGGTTATTACCGTTCCTGACGGCTTCCCTGTCATAGACCTGCAAAACGCAGAAGACTTAGGCATCCAACTCTCGTTCGACGAGACGTCCTACCGTATGATGATGGAGGCACTAGACCGTGCCATACGCGGCAAGGGACGTTTGGGCTATCTGCGCGACTTATTCTATTCGCATCAGAAGCCAGAAACTTTTGTCTTCCCACCCATGCACTTTCCCTATCTGAACCAGACACAGGAAGAAGCTGTCAACATGGTGCTTCGCGCTAAGGATGTGGCTATCGTACACGGTCCTCCAGGCACAGGCAAGACAACAACCCTTGTCGAAGCCATCCGCGAAACGCTAATGCGTGAAAACCAGGTACTGGTATGTGCACAAAGTAATATGGCTGTTGACTGGATATCAGAAAAGCTTGTGGATAGAGGTATCAACGTACTCCGCATCGGCAACCCGACACGTGTCAACGACAAGATGCTGTCATTCACCTACGAGCGACGCTTCGAGGCACATCCTGACTACCCGCATCTGTGGGCTATTCGCAAGGCCATCCGCGAGTTGCGTTCCCGACGGAAAAATTTCGGGAGTAGTGCCTATCACCAAAAATTAGAGAGTCTAAAGAGCCGTGCCACCGAACTAGAGATACGCATCAATAACGACCTCTTTGGAGAGGCTCGCGTCATCGCCTCCACACTCGTCGCCGCTGCCAATCGACTGTTAGACGGGCAGAAGTTTGGAACCTTGTTCATCGACGAGGCAGCACAGGCTTTGGAGGCAGCCTGCTGGATACCCATGCGACGTGTTAGTCGCGTGGTGCTAGCGGGCGACCACTGTCAGTTGCCTCCTACTGTCAAGAGCATTGCCGCCCTCAAGGCAGGATTGAGCAAAACGCTAATGGAGCGCATCGTAGAGATGCACCCAGAGACCGTTACCCTGCTGAAGATACAGTATCGCATGAACGATGACATCATGCGATTCTCCTCTAATTACTTCTACGATGGCCAGGTAGAGAGTGCGCCAGAGGTGAAGTATCGCAGCATTCTTGATATGGACGTCCCAATGACGTGGATAGACACGTCTGAGTTCACAGACCTTGTGCAAGTATCCGACGGATCCCCTGTCGAAGCCTTCAAGGAAGAATTCGTTGGCGAGTCATATGGGCGTATCAACAAGGCAGAGGCAGAACTGACACTCCTCGCCCTGCAGAACTACTTCGAGAAGATTGGCAAGCAACGTCTACTTGATGAACGCATCGACGTAGGTATCATCTCGCCCTATCGTGCCCAGGTGCAGTATCTGCGCCGACTGCTCATGAAGCGCGAATACTTCAAACCCTTCCGCCGACTTATCAGTGTCAATACCGTAGACGGCTTCCAAGGACAGGAGCGCGACATCATCGTCATTTCCCTAGTGCGCAGCAACGACGAGGGACAGATAGGTTTTCTGCGCGACCTGCGACGCATGAATGTCGCTATCACCCGCGCCCGCATGAAACTCATCATTCTGGGCAATGCTCCCACCATGACTCGTCACCCGTTTTATCGGCAGTTATGGCAATATATCGATAATTTATAAGGAGAATTATTTGTGTGTTTCAGTTTTTTGCAGTAATTTTGCACACTGAAATAGGAAATGTGCCATGAGCAAGATTGAGATTAGACCAGTGACTACTCGCAAGGAATTGCAACAGTTCGTGCAGTTCTACTACGATTTATACCGCGACAGCAAGTATGCCGTACCCTTCCTGTACAGCGAAGAGATGTCTACATTAAGCGAAGACAAAAACACATCTTTTGAGTGTTGCGAAGCCCAATACTTCATGGCCTTTCGCGACGGCAAGTTGGTAGGCCGTGTAGCAGCTATCATCAACCGCCGTGCCAACGAGCGCTGGGACTGCAAGCAGGTACGCTTCAGCTGGTTTGATTTCATTGATGATCAAGAGGTCAGCGCCGCCCTACTCAAAACTGTTGAAGATTGGGGACGCCAGAAAGGCATGACTGAGATTGTAGGTCCAATAGGCTTTATCGATACCGACCGTGAGGGTATGCTCGTCGACGGTTTCGACAAACTTTCCACCATGTACATCAACTACAACTACCCCTACTATCCGCAGCACATGGAGAAGTTGGCAGGCTACGAGAAATCCAACGACTGGATAGAACTGCGCGTCAAGGTGCCAGAGGTTGTACCTGAGAAGTTTGCCAAGATTACCGAGATGGTACGCAAGCGCTATGGGCTGCGTGTACATAAGTTCACACGCAAGGAACTTATCGCCGACGGGTGGGGTAAGCGCGTCTTCTATTTGCTCAACGAGACCTACAAAGACCTCTATGGCTTCAGTCAGTTGTCTGATTATCAGATAAATCAACTGGTCAACGACTACATCAAGATTGCCGACCTCAACCTCGTAACAGGTATCATGGATGGCGACAAGCTGGTAGGTTTCGGCATCACCTTCCCCTCGTTCTCTCGTGCCCTGCAGAAGACCCACGACGGTCGCTACCTGCCCTTTGGATGGTGGCACCTGCTAAAGATACTCAAGTGGCACAAGACTGATACCGTTGACCTCTTGCTCATTGGTGTGCTACCCGAATATCGTGGCAAGGGTGCCAATGCCCTTATCTTCGACGATCTCATCCGTCAGTTCCAAGCCTACGGTTTCGACTGGGCCGAGACTGGTCCGCAGATGGAGACCAACGAAGGCGTACTCTCTCAGTGGCAGTATCTGGAGCACACCCTCAACCGCCGCCACCGCTGCTATCGCAAAGAGCTGTAATTTTTACTTTTTACCCTTCTTGGGCGTTTTTGCAGGCACCTTCCGTTGTGGTTTCTGCTGAACCTTTTGTTGCGTCTTCTGCTGAGCCTTCAACTGGTCTTCCTTCATATCTTTCCAGAAAGGATGAAGGGCTGGTGCGCCATCGTTAGTTTCCAGTTCCAGATCAGGAATCTCTATCTCGTCAGAAGGCAGGAAAGGTACAACAAAGGTATTAGCTTTCGATACGAAAACAGTAGCGACGCCCTGTCCGATGATACCCAATTGCTTGGCAGCACTCCACGACAGGTCAATGATTCGCCCCCGGATAAAAGGTCCGCGATCGGTGACACGAACAATGACACTGCGCCCATTGGCAGGGTTATACACCTTCAACATCGTACCAAAGGGATAGCTCTTATGTGCACACGTCATACTGTCAGGATGCAGACGTTCACCACTGGCCGTTCTACGCCCATGAAAACTCTTAGCATAAAACGACGCCTTACCGCGCTGCAAAACCTGAGAATGAAGAGCTGAGAGGTGAGTGGTGAGAGGTGAGAGTATAGCAATAGCCATAAAGGACAGCCGGGCAACCAGTTGTCTGCATCTTTTCCACGTATGAACTATTCTCTCACCTCTCATTTCTCACTACTAGTTACACAATTCCTTGTGCCAGCATAGCCTTGGCAACCTTCATGAAGCCGGCAACATTGGCACCCTTGACGTAGTTAACGTAGTTGCCCTCCTTACCGTACTTCACGCACTGCTCATGGATGCCCGACATAATCTGATGCAGGCGCTTATCTACCTCATCGGCTGTCCACGCCATGCGCATCGAGTTCTGCGTCATCTCCAGACCACTGGTAGCCACACCACCGGCATTAACAGCCTTGCCAGGAGCAAACAGCTGACCAGCAGCAATGAACTTATTGACAGCATCAGCTGTACAGCCCATATTTGACACCTCAGCAACACATAGCGGCTTGTTAGCCAATATCATGTCAGCATCGGCACCATTCAACTCGTTCTGCGTAGCACAGGGCAGATAGATATCGGCTTTCTGCTCCCAAGGTTTCTTGCCTGCAAAGAACTTCGAGCCAGGGAATTCCTCCTCGTAAGGCTGGCAGACGTCGTTACCACTGGCACGCAGCTCCAACATGTATTCTATCTTCTCGTCATCCAGACCTTCAGGGTCATAGATATAGCCGTCAGGACCACTAATGGTAATCACCTTGGCACCCAGCTCGGTAGCTTTCTTGGCGGCACCCCAGGCAACATTGCCGAAGCCCGACAAAGCAATGGTCTTGCCCTTGATATCCAGTCCGTGGGTTTCCATCATCTGGTGAACGAAGTAGAGGGCACCATAGCCCGTAGCCTCAGGACGAAGAATGCTTCCGCCCCACTCCATGCCCTTACCCGTCAGGGTAGCACCATGGAACTGACTTGTCAGTTTCTTGTACATACCAAACAGGTAACCAATCTCGCGACCACCTACGCCGATATCACCAGCAGGAACATCGACATCAGGACCTATCACCTTATATAATTCACACATGAAAGCCTGACAGAAACGCATTATCTCCGCATCGCTCTTGCCACGTGGTGAGAAGTCGGAACCACCCTTACCACCACCCATAGGCAGTGTAGTCAGTGCATTCTTGAAGGTTTGCTCAAAGCCTAAGAACTTCAGAATACTCAGGTTCACTGAAGCATGGAAGCGCAAACCGCCCTTATAGGGACCAATGGCGCTGTTAAACTGTACGCGGTAACCGATGTTCACCTGCACCTCGCCCTTATCGTCGACCCAAGGCACACGGAAAGTAATGATGCGCTCCGGTTCCACGATGCGCTCCACAATCTTGGCCTTCTCAAACTCTGGATGCTGGTTGTAAACATCCTTGATACTTTCCAGCACCTCACGTACTGCCTGCAAGAATTCTACTTCACCTGGGTGCTTGCGTTCCAGGTCTTGCATGATTTTCTCTACGTTCATAGTATTATAGGTTTAAAAGTACATTTAAAGTTGCATTGTGTCATTATGACAACGCAAAAATAGGAAATATATTTGACATGACAATGAGAAAAAACGAATATTTTTCCAAAAAGGTTACATTTTGTTAAAATCGCCGTCTCATTGAGCATAGGTCAAGATACTTTTGTATCTTTGTATGCCAAAAGAGCAATGCGATGAGTCAAACCAATAATAATATTCCCCAGGAGTTTAACAACTTCTTCCTGAAAGACGTGTCGTTCGTCAACCTGATGACGAAGCGCATCTTCAACATACTGATTGTCGCCAACCCCTACGACGCCTTCATGCTCGAAGACGACGGACGTGTCGACGAGAAGATCTTCGACGAGTACATGGAACTGGGTATGCGCTATCCACCCACGTTCACACAGGTGTCTACGACCGAGGAGGCCAGCAGCGTACTGGAGACCACCGACATCGACCTGGTCATCTGTATGCCTGGTAATGCCGACAACGATGCCTTTGCCGTTGCCCGCGACGTCAAGCAGATGGCCCCACACATCCCCTGTGTGGTACTGACGCCCTTCGCTCACGGCATCACCAAGCGCATCGAGAACGAGGATATGACTATCTTCGACTACGTGTTCTGCTGGCTGGGCAATACCAACCTCATCCTGTCCATCATCAAACTGATAGAGGACAAGATGAACATCGAGCACGACATCCACGAGGCGGGTGTACAGATGATACTGCTGGTAGAGGACAACATCCGTTTCTACTCCAGCGTGCTGCCCAACCTCTATAATTATATTCTGGCGCAGTCGAAGAACTTCTCGACAGAAGCCCTCAACCCCCATGCTGCCGCACAACGCAAGCGCGGACGTCCCAAGGTGGTGCTGGCCACAACCTACGAGGAGGCTATGGAGTGGTACGAGCGCTATCACGACAATGTGCTGGGCGTCATCAGCGATACCCGCTTCCCCCTGCAGATTCATGGTAGCCGACTGGCCCATGTCGAGGAGGGCGATGCGGAAGCCGGTCTGAAACTGTTGCGTGAAATCAGGAAACACGACGAGTATGTGCCACTGATTCTGGAGAGTTCAGAGATTGCCAACCGCGAGAAGGCGTGGGCCGAAGGTTTCGACTTCCTCGACAAGAACTCCAAGAAGTTCAATGTCGACCTGCGCCAGATGATTGAGGAACACATGGGCTTTGGCGACTTCGTCTTCCGCGACCCCAACACCCGCGAGGAGATTTTCCGCATCAAGTCGCTGAAGGAGTTGCAGGACAACATCTTCAACATCCCTGCCGAGTCGTTCCAGTACCACGTGTCGCGCAACCACATGAGTCGCTGGCTCTGTGCACGCGCCATCTTCCCCGTCAGTCAGTTCCTGAAGACCGTGACGTGGCATAAGCTGCAAGACCTCGACGCTCACCGCCAGATTATCTTCGACGCCATCGTGCAGTATCGTCGCATGAAGAACATCGGTGTCGTCGCCGTCTTCGACCGTCTGAAGTTCGACCGCTTTGCCCACTTCGCACGCATCGGTGATGGTTCCTTGGGTGGCAAGGGCCGTGGCCTCGCCTTCCTCGACAACATCATCAAGCGCCATCCGGAACTGAACCAGTTTGAGAACGCCAGCGTGCAGATTCCCAAGACCGTGGTGCTCTGTACCGACTTCTTCGACCAGTTCATGGACGAGAACAACCTCTGGGGTATCGCCCTCAGCGACGCCCCCGACGAGGAGATATTGCAGCACTTTATGCACGCTCAGTTGCCCGACGCACTGATTGCCGACTTCTTCACCTTCTTCGAAGCCATCAACTCCCCCATCGCCGTACGCTCGTCGTCGTTGCTGGAGGACTCGCACTATCAGCCGTTTGCGGGCATCTACAGCACCTACATGGTGCCCTACCTCGACGACAAGTACGAGATGCTGCGCATGGTGGCGTGTGCCATCAAGGGCGTCTATGCGTCCGTCTATTATAAGGACTCCAAGGCCTACATGACAGCCACGTCGAACGTCATCGACCAAGAGAAGATGGCGGTCATCCTGCAGGAGGTCGTCGGTCAACAGCACGACACCCGCTTCTACCCCACCTTCAGCGGCGTCTTGCGCTCGCTGAACTACTACCCCATCGGCGACGAACTGGCCGAAGAGGGTATCGCCTCGCTGGCCTTAGGCTTAGGAAAATATATCGTCGATGGCGGACAGACCCTGCGTGTCAGTCCCTATCACCCCACGCAGGTGTTGCAGACCTCAGAGATGGAGACCGCCCTGCGCGAGACACAGACGCGCTTCTATGCCCTCGACATGTCGCACGTGGGCGACGATTTCAAGGTGGACGATGGTTTCAACATCCTCAACCTGCGTGTCAAGGAGGCCGACAAGGACGGTTCCCTGCAAGGCATCGCCTCCACCTACGACCCCGTCGATGGCATCATCCGCGACGGACTCTACGAGGGTGGCCGTAAGGTCATCTCGTTCTCTGGCGTCCTGCAGCACGACGTGTTCCCACTGCCCGAAATCCTGCAACTCTCCCAGAAGCTGGGTTCCGAAGAGATGCGTCGTCCTGTCGAGATAGAGTTCGCCTGCAACCTATATAAGGAACAAGGAGCAGGGAGCGAGGGGCATGGTATGAGAGGCGAGTTCTACCTGCTGCAGATTCGTCCCATCGTCGACTCCAAGCAAGTGCTCGACGAGGACCTTGCCGCCATTCCCGACGAACAGTGTCTGCTGCGCTCGCACAACTCGCTGGGTCACGGCATCTCCGAGGATGTCGTCGACGTGGTCTATGTTAAGACCGACGACGACTTCACGGCTGTCAACAACCCGCAGATTGCCGACGAGATAGAACAGATAAACCGCAAGTTCCTCGACGAGGACAAGAACTACGTGCTCATCGGTCCAGGACGCTGGGGCTCCAGCGACTACTGGCTGGGCATCCCCGTCAAGTGGCCACACATCTCTGCCGCACGCGTCATCGTCGAGGCGGGACTGAAGAACTGGCATGTGGACCCCTCGCAGGGCACCCACTTCTTCCAGAACCTCACATCGTTCGGTGTGGGCTACTTCACCATCAACACCTATACGGGCGACGGCGTGCTGCAGAAGGAAGTCCTCGACCAGATGCCCGCCGTTGAGGAGACCCAGTTCGTGCGCCACGTGCGCTTCGAGCGTCCCCTGAAAATCATGATGGACGGTAAGAAACAGCATGGCGTCGTCCTGCTGCCCACTGATGACTCGCCCCTTGCCCCTAATCTCTAATAATATGAATCGCTGGCTCGTCTGGTTAAGTCGCATCCATTGCTGTCGGGGTTTCGGCATACAGTCGCCCACAGACTATGCGTTCGTCCGCTATGTGGTGAACGAGCACTGGCCATACTATGCCTACGACGAACTGACGGCCGACTCGTGGTTACAAGAGAAGCTGGGACGCCTCTATTTCCGACTAGCCAACTGGCGACAGCCTGCCCACATGCTCGCAGACGAATACCAGGCGTGGTGGCACGCTGGCTGCCAGAAGACACAGTTTGTCAACGAGCTGACACGCGTAGAATTGGCACATATCTCAATAAACCAATGGGATGATTTTTTGTCCTTCCTACCAAAGTGTGACCAGCAGACCGTCTTGGTCGTTGAGGACATCCATCACAACTGGCCGCTATGGCAACAGATAGCCCGTGACCCGCGCACAGGCACCACCTTCGACCTCTACTACTGTGGCATCGTCTTTTTCGACACCAAACGCTTTAAACATAACTATAAAATAAATTTCTAACCTACTATGAAAATTACAAAGGTATATACCCGCAAGGGCGATCAGGGACAGACCTCACTCGTGGGTGGTCAGCGTGTCTCGAAAGCCAGCACGCGTCTGGAGGCTTACGGCACCATCGACGAACTCAGTTCCCACCTCGGACTCCTTGCCGCCATGCTCCCCGACGGTCACGAGAAGACCCTCGTGGAACGCATCCAGAGCAACCTGTTCAACGTCTGCACCAACCTGGCTACCGACCAGGACCAGACAGAGTTGTATCCCTCTGCCTATCTGCCTGAAGGAGCCATCAAGGAACTGGAGGACGAGGTCGACAGCATCATGCACGAGCTCCCCGAACGTCAGGGGTTCATTCTCCCAGGCGGCACTCAGGAGGCTGCCCAGGCGCATGTCTGTCGCACCGTCTGTCGTCGTGCCGAGCGTCGCATCGTTGCCCTCGCCGAAGAAGCCACCGTGTCACCCGAAGTGCAACAATACGTCAATAGATTGAGCGATTATCTCTTCATTTTGGCCAAAAAGTTGAATTTTCTTGCAGGCAAGAGCGAAAAAATTTGGCAGAATGCTTGTAAATAAGAAAAAAAATATTACTTTTGCGGGCAAATTCAGAAAGAGAACCAAAAACAATAAAAAATAAATCGTAAATATTATGTATTGGACACTAGAATTAGCTTCAAAATTGGAAGACGCTCCCTGGCCCGCAACCAAGGATGAATTGATAGATTATGCCATCCGCTCGGGTGCACCTCTCGAAGTACTGGAGAACCTGCAGGAGATAGAAGACGAAGGCGACGTCTACGAGAGTATCGAAGAGATCTGGCCCGACTATCCCACCAAGGAAGACTTCCTGTTCAACGAGGATGAGTATTAAGCATCTTTTTGACTCGTAACTAATTGAAAATCAATAAGGTGTGCAGATATTAATTATTTGCGCACCTTATTTTTATGCCCAAAAGTGCCGTTTTTAGTGGCTCAATAATGGCACAAACGCCTATAATTAGGCTTATTTAGGTGAGGAAATTGGATTATTTGCACTAAAATCGATACCTTTGCAAAATCCTCTTTTAGTGCAAATAATTAATTTTGATATGGCAAGACAACAGCGACAATTCCCCCAAGGGAAATACATTTTACGCTCACAGAACGGGTCACAGAATTATGCAGTTTATATGTATTATTATTGGAAAGGTAAGCAGGTACGTCACTCTGTAGACTTATATGTCGCCCCGAGCGACTGGAACCAGGACGCCAATGGCGGAGCTGGTGAGTTCCGCCCGTCATACGGTCCAAACTATAAAGAGCGCAATGCTTATCTGAAAGAACTGATGCACGATATCGACTCCAAGATAATGGACTATATCAAACAGCATGGTGAGATAGATAGCGAAACTATAGAAGCATTTGTCTCTGGCGACGATAAGGTACTACGGGCTGATAATGGTATAGACTTCATCGAATTCGCCAAGCAGCGTTTCATTGACAGATACAATTCCGGAAAGATTGGCGTGAGCTCCAGGGAGAACGGCATCAGTTATATGAACCAGTTCGCTAAGTTCCTTAAGCAAGAAAAACGTGGAAGTCACGGTGTGAACAATGAACTCCTCTACCTTGGTGAGATTACTGAGCAACTTGTGCTTGACTTCCGGAACTGGCAACTTGGTAATGATAGGAAAGTCGATACTGTGAATAAAGTGGTACAGGCTATTGGTGGGGTCTGTTCTTATGCTTCGCAGATGCGATACGTACCAATAGAAGTCACCTTAGCCATCAAGGACCTGCATCTGTCAGATAAGTCTCTTGATGCTGATGATGTCAGAGTCAAGTATCTTACAGAAGAACAGTTGAGGGATTTTGTAGGTATCCGTGAGACTCTTCCGCATATTCGGATGAAGGAGTTCCACGATATGTTTATGTTCAGTTTCTATGCGTGTGGGCTCCGGCTGATTGATATGATGACTTTACGTTGGGTCGATATTGACCTCAAGAAGCAAGTCATCAGGAAAATTCAGGTGAAGACCCGTAACCGTAATGTTATACCAATACGAGATGCTGCAATTGAGATACTCGACCGCTGGAAAGGCCGGTATAAGGTATTCGTGTTCGGTCTGCTACCGGACAAGTTCAACTTGAACGTCGATGAAGAGTTACGCAAGCGTCGCAACTCCGTCACAGCAACCATCAACACTTCTTTGAAGCGACAGTCGAAGTTCGCCAACTTTGAAGTTGAGGTTACATTCCACTGGGCCAGGCATACTTGGGCCGTACTAGCGTTGGAAAAGGGTGTTGAGATAAGTAAGATAAGCAGACTTCTCGGTCACACCTCGACGGCGGTGACCGAGAAAGTCTACGCAGAGTTCCTACCAGATACTCTTGGAGAAGTTGTGGATGAACTAGACTTTAATTTCTGAGTGTAAATGCGAATCTAAAAGTGCCTTGTCATTGCAAAGAAAACTGTATATTTCTTATTAATCTTCAAATCTTACAATATGATAATCACGAAGCAATCGGTGGAGGCCTACATTATCTAGGCCTTTATGATTCTGCTTAAGATGCCATATGAGAGATTTTCGTTTTTTGCGAGAGAAGGTATTACTTACTAAAGAAGAGTCTGGAAGTTTGTATCCCATCTTTCTTGTGATAATTGCAGTAATTTCATCGCGTGTAATATCCAGTTTGGCAAGCTCATCTTCAATCCATGCTTGATGAGCGGCTTGTTTCTCTTTTATTGCCTTACGCTCAGCTTCTTCTTCAGTCTTACGTACTTCCATCACTTTCTTCACTTCCTTTATGAAAGCAGGCATTGTAATTTCGACATAATTGCCATAGACGCCACCACGTGGAGCGTCATTACCAGTATTATAAGCAATGCCAAGTTTGTCGAGTTGATTGCATACTTCTCTAGTATAATCGACAGCAGTCGTACGCCAGCCGCGTCCCCTATAATAACCAGTGTGAACACGTCTGTTTTCTAAAAGTTCCACTAAGAAATCGTGAACTTTAGAAGTTTTTGAAAATCCTGAAATTCGGTAAGGAGCATTTACTAATTCCTTAAGTGCATTGTACTTTGATTTTTTCATAATTACTTTGCCCTTCCGGGACTTGGGGTTTAATTATACTTTGTTATTCTTCTTTTTTTGATGAATCCAGTTCTTGAAAGATGTAGCAGTAACTCTCAGTTGCCATCATTTCGTACACATTCCCAAATACAATCCAGAACTCATCAGGATTCCTCATCACCTTGTCATAGGTAGACTTCCCTTTACCGACGATGTGCCACAGACCATCGTTCATCGTATCATTACCAATCCAAGCGTTGTTGGAAAATCCTTCCGGACACATACCGTTGCTGTTGGTACGATAATGCTCCGTGATACGTTCTTCAAGCTTAGAACGCATATCTCTTGCCATATCCTCGAACTTTTTAAGTTCCTCATGAGTACACGCCTTCAGCATCCTTTGGCGACAAATCTCATAGTTCTTTTCGCACTTCCAGTGTTGAGACTAGTTAATCTTTCTAACGATCTCCCAAAATCTTTTTTCTGTCATAATCTTCAAGTTTCTATTCTTTTACGTTATGCTTATTCCTATAACTATAACTGCATTACACTTACGTATTCAGCTACCTGCTCGGCGAGCCGATCATAGGTGCAACATAAAGTCTCTGGCTTCAGAAAATCAATGAACCTTAGGGCCAAATCGACCTTGTCTTTATCAATAGAGCAGATCTTGATTGCAGAACCGATATTGGCGAGCTCTCGGTTATTCTTGTAGTAAATGTAAGTAACACCGTTGTGATTGATAACCTTGTTACCGCTAATCTTGATGCGGACAGGATATGTGACGGTGTTGTTCTTCTCATTTGCTGTTGGAGCGTAAGCCTTAATTTCATACTCTCCCTTGAACATGTCACGCACTTTCATTGCAATGAGTTCTGACGGAGTAACATTCTCCATTTCTGCTGCTATACCGATGATACCGGTTGAAGGACAACTAGTGTTCTGTTCACAGACTCCTTTCTCGTTCATCATTTCCTCCTTGGCAAGCATCCAGTTAAACACTTGAGTGTCTAGCATCTCGTTCAGTTTCTCAACATTTGTTGAGTTGAAAATAGTTGTGTTCATAATTATTAATTTTAATTGTTATATTAAATGTGATTATAATATGTTGTTTTTATATTGCTATCCAAGTTTAACTATAATAAGTTGAACTTTAGATTTCGGACAGCTTCGGCTTTAGCCTCTTGTCGGATCTCAGCATAAACTTTCTCAGTAACTATTGTACTACTATGCCCCAATAACGAGCTTATCATACTCATAGACAGGCCTTGCTCCAATACATTTACTGCCCAAGAGTGACGGGCCATATGGAATGTCACCTTCTTGTCAAGTTGCGCATTCTCTGAAATGCTCTTGAGTTGCTTGTTGATGGTCGAAGTGATGGAGTTACGTCTTATTCTCAACTTTTCTTCATCTTTCAAATCAAAGTCATCCGGTAGCAAACCAAAGACGAAAACGTTGTGGCGTCCTTTCCGCTTCTTGAGAATTTCCAGTGCTTCCTCTGTAAGTGGTATTATGTTACGACCACGAGTCTTTACCTGAATTTTGCTCAACTCTTTCTTTTCGAAGTCAATATCACACCACCTTAGCGTGATAATGTCACTGATTCTAAGCCCACATGATAGATATGAGAACTTGAACATCTCTAACGCGTCAACTTTCTTGTCGCTTATAAAACTTCTTTCTATGTTGACGAACTTGCTCATCTCTTCAGGAGTCAGATACTTGATTAACCGTGCTGAATTATCATCTAAACTGTTCTCCAAGACGATGTCGGCAATTGCTTGAGCAGATGTCTTGCAGAGAAACCCGTTATCAGAAGCCTGTCTGCATATTTTGCAGATAGTCTCCAAATACTTTTCAACAGTGTCGGTTTTGCGCCCACGCTCAAGCCCCCATGACAAGAAGTCTCGCACAAGTTCCTCTGTAATGTCACCTACGTAGAGTTCACCTTCTTTCTCGTTTTCCTTTCCACTCAGAAAGTTCTTGAACTGGTTCAGAATGCTAACAGAGTTCTTGTAGGTCGATATTTTTATCTTACGCCTCATGTACTGCTTCTCTAGAATGTCAAGCGCATAGGTAACGAAACTCTGTCCCTTGTCTGCTCGCAATGGCCTGTCATCACCACTGATAAAGCCTTGGATGATGTCCGGACTAATCTTACCGTTCTGCTCCACATAGTCGAAGATGCTACCATCAACTTTTCTGAGCAACTTCTGAAGTTGCTGGTTCTTCTTCTTGTAGTCGAACCCGTAGCTAGCACGAAGTTCGCCAATACCGTGGTTGGCGTTTTGATTCCAATCCTTTTTCATCGTTCGTATGTCTGTGTTATGCCTGATTTTCTTTCCACCGCAAAAATAACAGAGGTAGATAGGGTACAGCTTCTCCTCGTCGACCTTGGCCGGCGTACGGAGGTGGAACCCTCCCGTTGGATACTTACGTTCAACCCTACCCATCTCTATTTTGAGTTACAAATTATATAAGCGTATTGAAATCGTCAGCATTTAGCTCACCTTTACATTTACCCTTATTACGATACTTGTTGTAACCGTAATAGTAGGCAGCAAAATACGACTTGCATCCATGTCCACGGATGTCATCTAAAATCTTACCGTTGACAGTATCAATGATAACATATCTACCTTTGCCCGTTCGTTTAATTCCCCAATCACGCATAAGCGCTTTACCTACTTTTTTCTTCATATTTTATGTTTGTTAAATTTATAAATGTACTTTCCGTTGGACTTTCTCTGTATTATTGTCTATATGTTATTCTTACGTTGTCATCAAAGGCCGTCTCTGCGACTTGCGTGTGCTGAGAGACGCTCACACCTGTTAGTGACGTGCAGCCAGTAAATGCGAATTCCTTTATTTTTTTCAGAGAGTCTGGCAAATGAAGGCTCTTTAACCTCATACAGTTTTCGAAAGCATACCCGCCAACCATTTCAAGTCCTTCTTCTATTGTAAGTTGAGTCAAGTTCTCACAGCCAGAGAATGCTCTTGGCTCAATGTTCTTGACCGAATGAGAGATAACAAGATGTTCTAGACCTGTACAACCACAAAATGCTTCTTCTTCAATTAATTCAATACTGTCAGGAAGACGTAATTTTAATGTATGCGGAAAAAGAATACGATCCGAAAAAGACCTCTGCTTGATGACATTGTTCATGTTATTATTATAGTTATTTAAGAAATCTCTAGCGGTTACTGTACAATTAAGTGTTAACTCTTCGTCACAACGAAGAAAAGCACTTTTCTTTACACAAATATTTGTAGTTTTTATTATGACTTTCTTGAGTTTCCAACAGTCAACGAATGCACGTCCCATATTGACTACTGAAGCAGGAATAACGATTTTTTCTAAACTCAGACACTTTTTAAAACAATCGTCACCGATAACTCTCAAACCAGATTCTGGCATCTTAACGTATTTAAGACGAAAGCAACCTTCAAAAATGCTATTGTGTAGTTTTACGACAGATGAAGGTATAACTGCTGATTTCATAAAATGACATCCAAAGAATGCACCTGATCCGATGTATTCGACTCCGCTAGGCAACTGTACGCCTTTGAGTGAAGTACAATCACGAAAAGCGCTGCTTCCAATCTTCTTAATAGTTGCAGGAAATACCACATTGGTTATTTTCTCGCATCCTCTAAAAGCATCTTGCCTAATAGCTACTATGCCTTCTGGAATCGTGATGGAACCTTCTGCATCTGTCAGACATTTGCAGAGTACTTCGCCATTTGTTGAAATTATAAAAGGATTATCCATTTTGTTACTTTTTTGTGCAGCCGTGCCCCGCTTTGACTTCATGTGCCATCAAGAAGCTACGGCTGCAGGTTATACATCTGTTTCTACTTCACATCATCGACTGTACATTCTGTGATGCTCGCTTTGCTGTTCTGCCTAGAAGATAGAGAGTTACCCTTACGAGCTTTCTTCGCGTTCTTTGCTAATTTGAGTTCTTCGACAAGCCTCTTGAAGTGCTCGACATTCTCATTGAACCTCTTGTCTGACAAGTCGGGGGCAAAACACCTAGCACGTTCTTCATCACAAAGTTCCTTCTCGAAATCTTGAACTATCTCTCTAATCTTATGATTATCATAATCTTGAGGGGATAATGCCTCTATTTTCTTGACGGTCGTAGAGTCAAGACGGCAAAGGGAATTCAGAAATCCTTCAAGACGGTCAGAATTGTGCTTCATCACTATCTCTTCAGCGAGATAACGTTTCCTTAAGAAATCAATGCTGAACCCCGTATCATTAAGCATTCGCAATATCTCTAGAGCCTTCCTGGGGCTACCTTCCGGTAGTTCGGCCCCACCGCCAATGTAACAGCTCAAAGCCTTCGGAGTAAGAGTCTTGTGATTGTTGCACACATATCGACTCAAATTTGAAATTGAAAAATGGAGTTCCGTACCAACATTAACAACAACCATAGTCTCATCTTCGGGATTGTGCGTGTATGCACTCTTGATGTAATCTTTAGCTCCCCAAGACTTTGTAGTTGAGTTGATGTCCATTATGAGAGAAATGATGTCCTCATCTTGAATATCCTCCTTCTCATAAACATTTGCATATATATAATCTGGGAATATTACATCACTACCTTCGGCCTGCATTTCTTCAAAGATCTGCTGTGCGCATATACAGCGGTGCTGGCCATCCATAATTACATACAAGTCCGGAGAAGGATCCTCTAAACGCTGTCCTGTGCGCTGGTCAAACAAGACAACACTTTTGTCCTGAATGTTCTGATACTCAACAACGAGGATGGGGGTTGTTACTCGGCCGACCTTTTTGATGGCCTTCATCAATCTCTTTGCGTCAACATCGCGGTTGCCAGCAATTGTTGCGAATTTTACTGTTTCCAGTTGTAATTTCTCTAATTTCATACATTATAAATTAATAGGGTTATGTGGCAATATCGCCAAATTTCTGTTGCAAAGATAATATGGTCTTTTTTTGTATCCAACTTTTGGATGTGTTGGAAAGAAAATTGGAAAAACGATAGTTGTTTCTTTCCAGAAATGAAGTTTTTTGATTCTTGGCAATACATTTTATATTAGTTATGATACGCTAATTGCATAAACATTGCTAAGTCAAGAGAAACTATATGATTACAAAATATTAAAACTATGCAGGCATCAATCGCGGCGTCCTCATTTGTCTGCGGGTATATAGATAGAAAAAAGGTTAAATGTAACCCTATAATAGTGATATAGCCTATGTTTAAAATGAGACTGGGTATAAAAAAGGAGATAAATACAATCGTATCTATCTCCTAATTGATAACTTATGCAAAGACTGCTATGATTTCATGTCAAAAATGTCTTCCCAATACGAATTGATAATATCAATTGCTATTCTCCTTATTTCTTCAGTAAAATTACTATCAGGTGAACCACTAATGTGTTTCCGCATATTGTCTATTTCCTTGTCGTCTTCAATCTTAAATACATTTACAGCAAGTTTTCCAGCAGATACTTTCTTGCAGAGTGGACTACCGTTCCTGTTTTTATTTAAATCTCTCAATAGTCCTATAATTTTTAGGAGGATATGGGCATTTATATTTAAATTATATTTAGTAAATGTACTGGGAACAGAACGCATGTTATCATAAATTTCCTTATTGCTGATTATCTTTTTTAATAGACCTTTTACTTGTTCAACGCTCATCACATTAGTGTTTATAAAGGACTCGTTCAATATCGGATTGAGAAATTCCAATGAATCTATCCAGATGGGGTCATTCTGTGGCAATTCTGTTATTGGCACATCTGCTTTTTTTCTTATTTTTGATGTAATGAAAGCAATACTAAAGCAATCCTCATAGAACCTTAACTGATTTTGTGATTGATTCTTATGTAATAAGTCAATCAATCGGTCGGTAAGTTGGTTGTCAAGTATTGACTGATGTGAAACGATATCTGATTTTGACATTACATGTCTATATACAAGATAGTCATAACAAAAATCTGGTTCTAGGACATCTTTCCCTAATCGATTATATCCTAATTCTTTCAGATAATATTTGAGAAAAGTATACCATGAGTCTGCGCCAAGAACCTCGACTCCATTCTTTAAAGTATTGGCCCATTCATCATAAAATTTGTTTGCGTAATCTATATATATATTTTTAAAACCATTAGTCATTTCTCTCAGGATATCATTTCCTTCCGTAGTTTTATTTCTAATATTTTTAATTGCTTCAGAATTAAAAATCAATTTTTCGACTTTACCATTGCAATGCGTAACAGTTATGCTCCAAGGCATTTCATCGGGTACATGAATTTCTTCTATTTTTACTCCAGACATAGAATTAAATTCAATCAAGGCATTTGTTGAATTGTTGGATGTGTATTCTAAACTATCTAATAATCTTTTGATTCGGAATAGATCATTCCGATAATGTTCCTGGTTTTTGTATAATGCAATTAATACTCTGCGAACAAAACTGTCGTTTGAAAAAGACCATTCATTCGGGTCGTTTGTTTTGAAAAAGACGAAAGGGTAAAGGACATTCAACTGTTCTTCTAGTCCTATATCAAGTTTATGTATATACCTGATATTTGATAATGCCCTGTAGTATCTGTTAATTATATTTAAAAAAGATCGATGTGCTTTTGTTGATGTCTTATGTGTCAAAATATAGAAAAGTAGTGAATCAATCCAATAGCCATGATTTAAGTTAATTAACAACTTATCATTAGAATAATACACGCCACACTCAATCATCATTCTCACATTATGAGAATTATAATATTTGAGTAATTTAGTAATCATTTCTTGAGCATCACGCACATAAGGATTAACGGCAAGATCATTGAAATAAGTCTGAATGTCTTCGCCAATAGGAGCTTTCCTTGCCTTAGAATTACAATATTTTCTATATTCATGACTGATAACATATCTAAGCCTTTCTACTAACAAAATCTTATCTGGTGACTGCTTCCGCTCAACCACAATATTGTACTCCTCCTCTGTAATATTAAACAAAGACTGAGATTCATTGAAATTATATTCTGTGTTATTCTCGATGCAGTAATTCACTATTTCCATAACAATGATATTTCTATATTGATGTCATTTTGTTGTATTTGGGTACAAAATTAGGATTTTTTTGGCTAAAAAAACAAGAATTTGTGTTTTTTTAGATGTATAATAGTTGTACGACTATTAACTCTGCTGTTACTACAATTACTTGTAGGAAATATGATGAACAGAATATATCCAATCTATGCTTTCGTATAAGAACATAGATGGGTGTATCATTAACGGCTGGATGACAAAGCCTTGTCAACGTATATAGCCAACTTAAAAAGTATATTAAGAAGAAAAAAGAAAAAGATTATGTATTTCAAAAATAAAATAGTAACTTTGCACCCGAAATATTGTTGAACCCTTTAATCATAAGAGAAAGGGTCGCACGAATGAGTATAAAGTAAGTATATATCACCACAGAGCATAGGCGACTGCAACTGGTTGGTTGCGGTATAATTTAGTTGTAACTATACCATGCTCACAATCACGATCAAGTTATTAACACAAACAGGCGTCTATTCTGCCTGTGAAGTAACATATATTCATTATGGGCAATATTAAACCAAAAGAATTAAGCAAGTTGGGTTATACCGATAATGTCGCTAGGAGTCTGGCGATAGAACTGGTAGCAAAGAACTGTAAGCATCTCTCTGGCGAAGAGATAAGCAAACTATTACGAGAGATTAAAGATAATCCTGAACAATACAAACAAGATGAAGTGTGGGGGAAGTTGGCTCGAACACTATCTCCAGATAAGCTGACTGTTATGCAATATGAACTCAGAGAATCTCCTATACCTTATTATATATATGGAGAAGATAGTATTGATGAACTATCGAAGAAGCAGATGGAGATGGCAATGAGACTTCCTATTTCCATAGCTGGGGTGTTGATGCCAGATGGATGTGCTGGTTACGGACTTCCGATTGGCGGAGTGCTTGCAACTACCGAAGACGTAGTCATTCCCTATGCTGTAGGTAAGGACATCGGATGTCGGATGAGTCTGACTATACTTGATGCTGGTGCTGACTATCTGGAATTGTACCATGACAGAGCTGTCGAGGCATTGGTTGACAATACAGCATTCGGACTTGATGGCGTTCTTCCCTTCAAGCAGTATCATCCGGTGTTCGATAAGAGTGAGTTCAGAGAGATCTCAATTCTGAAGAAACTTCGTGAGAAAGCTGTCCGACAGTTAGGCTCAAGTGGAAAAGGAAATCACTTTGTTGATATATGCGAAGTTGAGCTGACGTCCGATAATGCGTTGGGATTATCTGACGGCAACTACCTTGCTATCTTGAGCCATTCCGGTAGTCGCGGACTTGGAGCAGCCATAGCAGATTACTATACTGCCATTGCTAAAGATACTTGTCGGCTTCCGCGACAGGCGGGACCATTTGCATGGCTTAATCTGAAGAGCGAAGCCGGACAAGAGTATTGGAAGTGTATGGAGATTGCTGGTGAGTATTCGGCAGCCAACCACGATTGCATCCACTACAATGTTGCAAAAGCACTTCGTTTGAAACCACTTGTAAACGTGAGCAACCATCATAACTTCGCGTGGAAGGATACACTTCCGGATGGTAGAAAAGTTATCATTCACCGTAAGGGGGCGACACCGGCACATAGTGCTGAACTTGGAATTATTCCAGGATCGATGGCTACACCCGGCTACATTGTATCTGGCAAGGGCAATGTTGAATCGCTGTTCTCAGCATCTCATGGTGCTGGGAGAACGATGTCGCGTTTAGACGCCAAGAACAGCATCAGTCGATATGCACAGAAAAAGTATCTTGCAGAGAATAATGTAACACTGATAGGTGGTACTACAGAAGAAGCCCCACAAGCCTACAAGGACATTAATAAAGTAATCGAGTCACAAAAAGAATTAGTAAACATTGAAGGGATAATCATCCCTCGCATAGTTAGAATGAATGAAGATTAGTATGGAAAAGTATTATATTCAGATAACATCCGGACGCGGTCCGGTCGAGTGCTGCCGTGTAGTGGTGCTTGTTATGCAAAAGATAGTCGAGCAGGCCAAGCAACTTGGTTTGGAAGTCGAACTCGTTGAGCACGAAGACGGACCAGATAACGGTTGTATGTTTTCTGCGACGATAGAAATTGAAGGTAAGGACGTCAAGTCGTTAAGAGAAGAATGGGAAGGAACTATTCTTTGGGTCGCTCAGAAAAACAGATTCAGGCCCTGGCATCGTCGCAAAAATTTTTATGTCGGCGTCCATTTCTTCAAGCCGCTTCAGTCTGACATCATCAATGAACGTGACATCACATACGAAATGCTACGCTCATCTGGACCTGGTGGTCAGAACGTTAACAAGGTAGAGACTGCCGTCAGGGTGATTCATCAGCCTTCAGGTGTCTCGGTATTGGCTACGGATATGCGTTCGCAAAGCCAGAACAAGAAGCTGGCCTATGATCGTTTGATTTTGAAACTGTCAGCAATAGAAGAAGAGAAGCAGATGCAACAGTCACACGACGTTTGGATGAATCACAATTTGTTGCAACGTGGAAATCCTGTAAAGAAATACAAGGGTGATTTGTGATAGCAAGTAAGGCGTGCCAAATCTGGCACGCCGACTTGTCCGTTTAAAAGACCTGGAACAAAACCATTTAAAACAGCGAGGGCAAGAGTATTTCGTTTGCGAAGCAAACTATATTACTCTTATCCTCTTATTTCGCTTCGCTTTATATATACTATATGCGTAAGCATCAATTATATAATATAGCATCCTTGAAATACTTGATATATTCTATATACAAGCATATTGCCAATTTTTGCCAATTATGTTTGCCAAATCCTGCCAATCTAATTTGCCAAATCCTGCCAATCGCTTTTATGATGATAAATAAAATACCCTATAATCGGAAACAAATATTTCCATTTAGAGTAACATATTCAGAAAATCATAAATATTTTAAGATTATGAACATAAAAGATTTATTAATTGAAAAACCGCAAACAGCAAAAATCGCGTGTTTGCAAGATGGAGCGAATATCAGAATCAAACAATTCGCCTCCCTTATAGGTAGTCCATCCGGGCATCCTAAGATTGTCATTCCTGAGTACAAGAACCATTTTAAGGCGATCGACAAGGAATGGACGTCAGTCGTTAACCACAGCATCTTGCACGGACGCAAGAACAAACGGATTCTTCTCCAAAGTGTCGGGGTATTTAATATAGATACTTTTATAGAAGAAAAACTAAAATTTAAGATCCACCATTCCAAAGATAGCTTTATTAGGATGAAATATTCCTATTACAATTTTTTTGAGCTTTCAAAAATGCAACTCGCAATGTTGCTATACAAGTATGGTGATGAACTGATGACTTTCGAACTTAGAATAGCTGTTTTAGAACTGCTACTTCATTTCTTTAACCTATATCATCAGTATGACAACTACGAATTATTCCCTGAGAGAACGTGGATAATTCAACTTGGTGAAATTGAGAAGTGTTTAAATGATTTGTCTAATCTTTCAACGGAGGATCTAAAGCTATATATGGATTGTATTGATCCTAAGTATAGAGTGCAAATACATAATAGATTCGACTATGACGTGTTCAATAGGCACCTTCGCCCTAGCTGTAAAAATGAACTGATGACTGTAGTATAGGATGGTATGACTCAAACATAGATTGCATAGGCAATATAGGATTATTGGGAGGTTGGAGAACGTACTGCTAGGACGTGGATGCATAAGTTTGGACTTACCAGAAAGTATCGTTCACGTAATCAAGATTAGGATGGCGCCATCACTACTGATGTTGCCTTGTAGGATTCAGGACAAATGGGTGTAAGTAACGAGCAGTTAGATGTTCTTTCTCAAAAGATAAATGAACAGGAATTTCAAATATTCAATTTGCAGGCTAAGATAAACGAACTTACTATCGAGAATCAAAAATTGGATGACGAGAATGTTAAATTAAAATCTGCTGTTGAGAATCTGGATGTGCTAATTGAATAGAATCGGGTGTTCGGATAGAGCAATGCCTTACTCAATATGCAAGTCGCAGAATTAAAGGAACAAATTAAGATGCTCACCAATACACCAAACAACAGCTAACTTTTCCTGATAATCCGTAATTGGCGTACTTCAAACGACCCTTTGTAGAATGTTATTTGTATCTTTGCGGTGTTAAAATCACCTAAGATGAAAAGAGTAATAGCATACTACAGGGTTTCGACCAATGATCAGAATCTAGGAATCTCCGCACAGAAGGATATTGTGCGGAGATATTGTGACTTCGATTTCGCGGAAATCATTTCCGAATATGAAGAGCACGAATCCGGTAAAAAGAACGACCGTCCACAACTTGCTATGGCATTAGCTGAATCTCAAAAGAACGATGCATATCTCATCGTTGCTAAAATCGACCGCTTGACTCGTGTCGCATATTTTGGATTACAGCTGTGCGAAAAGTATAGAATCATCTTTTGTGATCATCCAGATATGGGGACGCTTGAGCAGAGTATCTATTTCGGGATGGCCCAACAAGAACGTGAGTATATCTCCATCCGCACAAAGTGCGCACTTGCTGTCCTTCGAAATAAAGGAGTGAAGTTAGGTGCTCCCAATGCGACTTTCACAGACGATATGAGAGAAAAAGCATACAGGAAACTTAGAGAAGCGGCAATCAATAATGAGGCCAATAAAAGAGCATATGCATTGGTAAGTGTGATGGATGGCAACTACACGGATAAGGCCCGGCATCTGAATAGAAATGGATTCCTAACATCCAAAGGGAATTTTTGGACGGGTCAGCAAGTAAAGCGTCTGATTCAACTATTTCGGTAACTATGTTTTTGTGTCTTCTGTTGACTTGCTTAAGTCTATCATATTGTTCTTTTTATAATACTCTTCCCACCACGATGGATCCTGAATAAAGTGTCGGAAGTCATAGCAAAATCCGTCAAGCTTCAATGGAAGTCCATCTTTCTGTTGACTCAAGATAGACCTTATACGATTTCCGTCCTCTATTCCGGTTTGAGAAACGTCATACCAGTATAGCGATCTCCGCAGATTTTTCTCACAGCCCCAGCCGTTCTCGAACAACTGACCTAGAGCATTGCCCGCGTTGAAAGTACCTAATAGAGCAGCCTCCCTAATCCTCTTATAGGCCAAGCCATAATCTGGTGATAGTCCATCGGTACCATCTCGATATAGTATACCAAGAGCAAAAGCACAGTCACCGATTTCGTCTTCTGCGCCCATCTCATAGTATTCTACCGCTTTCTTAATGTCTCTTTGAACACCTCCTAGGCCAGCTTTGTAGATGTCCCCAAGCGTCCTATATCCGGACGGATGGTCGTAAAGACCTGCTTTCTCATAGAGCTTTATAGCTTCTTCAATATGACCAGAGCCCCAACAAACTCTGGCTCTATCGAAATAATCTCCTGCAATCTTAGCATCTCTTGTTTGTTTTGGTTCATCCGGGTGACAACTTGTAAGTCGATAATTTGACAAAGTCCGTATCTCGCGAAGTTCCTCCTGGATAGTTGGGACAGATATATAGTTCGGATTTATGGTTCCGAGCAACTTTATATATTCAAGAGCATTATCTTCATCGTATCCTAGCAAACGGCTTCCAATACAGAATAGTTCCTCATTCAGTTCTATGACCAATCTCCGAATATTTAGTTCATAGTCAGAGAAACTATTAAAGTCATCTGGGTCATCTGAAAACCAGGCTATCAAGTCATCATTTTCATCAAGAGCTTCCATACTATTTGTTCTTTAGGTTTTGTAGGAAAACGGATCTTTGAAACAGGTGCGGATTTTTGAAATAGTTGAATTATATGGAGATTCAACTTCCAATCATATAGACATGATATATTAATAAGGTGTATCGCCCCAGAGTTTATTGCGTTGTTCCAGACCCTCGTCGTTATGGACGCGTATCCAGCCTTCGCGAACTACGTCAACAACGTATGTCAACAGACTGATTTTAGTCTTCGATGTTACTGAGCGTCCGTCTAAAACATTGAAGATGTTCTCGCACTTGTCACAGCGGACGTCCCATAGCGTGTATTTCCGGACAACCGACTTGATGCCTTTTTGTGCACAGACCGTACACATCAAGTCAACGCAATAGAACTGTGGTTCGTTCCACTCGTTCGTGTATGGACTTCGGAAGATGTAGAGTCCGCCATGACCCACTTTCTCGTCGGGATGGTTGCTTTTCTTCACGACACACCATCCTCCGTCTTCTGAGGCAAGAGTGAATGTACGTCCGACATCATTCTCCTCCTTATTGATGTTATGAATATTACACTCGAAATCAACGGGAATTTCTTTGATGGCTTTAATTGGCAGAGTCGTTCCGATGAGCACTGCTGATAAAGTTACTATTCGTTTCATACTCCTGTTTTTTGTTATAAAGACATTTGACCATGTTTTAATCGATATGTATACCCAAAGTAAAACATAACTCGTACATTGTTTCGTATGTAATCAAAAGTCGCAATTTTTACTATGGGAAATCTTTGAAGAATCCTTTCTAAATAGCACTTTCTAGAACTGTTTGTTAATTGAATGTGCTTTTTTTATTTCAAAGAAAGCCAGGAACGCCCAACCCGCACTTAGCAGCTCCTTCTACTTTGGCCCTTTTGAGATTTTCGATTACTCGAAAGCGACTATTCCAGATTAATTCCTCAACTTCCTTTAGAGTCATCTTCCGAAGATCCACTTCATATGGACATCCGGTTAACTGCTTCAGTCTCTGATTCAGTTCTTCTACTTTGAATTTACTCTTTCCTCTCATAATTAGCATCTATTAAAACTCATAACTTTTATATTGTCAAACTCTGGATACTTTTCCTTAAGTACTCCTACCACGTCGTCATACTCAAAACTTGGAACTTCGAGTTCATCGACAAAATCTACGAACGGCCCCAACTGATATTTACAATCGATATAAGTGAACCTTATATTCTTAATCTTCATTTCAGAAACCAATTTTAGTTCTTTCTCTTACAATTTTCTCTCCTTCACAGTAATCACAGATGGTCTTCATATGCTCATCGTTTTTACCGTAAAGGATATTGTTAATAGCGAATCTTCTGGCAACGTTCTCAATTTGCCCTCCACTAAATTCGTACTTGTTTGCTAACAAATCATACTCTGAGTCTGTTAACTCAGGAACCAAACTTTCCCAGATATTTTTTCTCGCACAGAGTCCAGGTTGGTTGAAACGAATCTTAATAAGAAACCTTCGATCGAAAGCTTTATCTATATTTCTTTCTAAGTTTGTTGTCGCAATCATAATACCTTCAAGCGTTTCCATCTCCTGCAAGATAATTTCCAACAGAGAGTTCTCAAGCTTGTCAACGGCAGCTTCAGCTCCTACACGCCTTGTACCGATGATTGCATCTGCTTCATTGAAGAGAAGTATAGGAGTTAACTTGCAGTCCTTCACTCGCTGGCGATATTGAGCGAAAAGACCTTTAATGTTTTTCTCGCTCTGACCAACCCACATACTCTTAATCTTTGCAATGTCGACTTGCATAACATCTCTTCCTGTATTCTTTGCAATCTGAAGAACAGTCTCTGTCTTGCCAGTCCCTGGGCGTCCGTAGAAAAGGCAGGTCACGCCACTTCTAAAACCAGAGTTGACTAATCTTTCCTGAATGACTTTATAGTTATTGTCTTCGAGCATATTGTATAGTTCATGGACTTTCTTCGCTACTTCCTCATCGTAGTATAGCTTCTTTGAGACTATCTCTTCAGCCTTGATTCTTGGGCGGTTGGAGTTGTCGTTATAATAGATTTCTGAACCGCTGAAAAGCATCTCTTTGGCTTGGTTGGAAAGACGAAAAGTTTCCCGATTGGCAAATCCGGCTGTATATCCATATTCAATAAGACCCAATAATTGTAATGGTAGTTCCCCACGGTGCAGGTCGAATTTAATCTCACGAAAACGATGTCTTTCTTCGTAAAGTTTTTCAATGTCACGAAGTTCGATGGAATCATTTTCATCATTTACGAGCAAGTGAATGAAATAGGCAAGCAATACCTCCATTTCTTCATCTAAGTTTAAAACTTTGATACGCTTTACTATGTCGAGTTGCCGGTTCTTTTCTAGCAAGTTACATACTTTGTTCTTTGTTACTTCGGATGGAATCTTATCGAATATTCCTTCTAATTCTGAGAGGAACTCAGGACAAGTTAAGTTAGACATTTCTCTGGGATGGTAGTTCTCGTCATTCTTGAAAGCCTCTATTGCATCAGAAGAAACTCTATAGCATTTAGCATTAGTATAATCTTGTGAACGTATGATGAATTCTCTCCGCTCAAGTTCCTCTACGTCGGGCACATAGCGAAGTAGGCTGATAGTCCTGCACTTCAGGTGCTTCGCAAAACTTCCAAGGTGAACAGCGTTGCAGTCAGAATAGTCAAGAAACATCGCCAACATCACGCTTTGACGGTCTGTCAGACTCAGCTTTTTTGAAACGTACTTTATGTACTTACTCGCTGACTTATAGAATTCTTTACTTAGGGCCGAGTCCTCTGCAAGCAAAACAATCTGTTCAAATGCCAAGAACAGATTTATAGTTTTTTTCTTTTTTTCTTTCTCTGTTTCCATCACATAGTGTTTTGTTTATGCAAATGTACGAACAAACTATGGAATGGAGAAATTATTTATTGATGATGGTATGAAGCCTAAAAATTACGTTATGAATAGGACTACGTATCCGACACTTCTTTCAATTTCTGCCATACTTTCACCATTGCAAAAGTATCAAGCTTGCAGTACTTCAGCAATGATTGCCTAGCTTCAACTTGTTCTTTTGGGGGCATATCTTTAATCTTTGGAAAGATACTCATTGCTTCGCCACCATTATGGACGCTTCCTTGAAGATTATGATAGTCCAACTTTGGATCGTTTGGGAAGAGGGCTGGAAGTACGCTCTTAATACTGAACGAACCACCCATTGCAGGGACGTAGTACCATCCGGACAGAAATGGTACTAACAAGTCGATGATATGATCGCGTATGTTAAGCAGATGTTCAGCTAAGTCTGGAAAAGACTCTGCAAGTTCAGTCAGACGCGTACATTCGAATGCTTTGTTGTAAGCCGTAGTGCAGACGTCCAGTGGAATATCTCGGCACAAACTCTCAGCAATCGATCTTCGAGGGTCTTCACCAGATACACCCAAGAAGTCTGTATGCTTTAGTTCTCCACCTTCTTGCTCTATGTAATGAAGAGAGTACTGGAATGGTATCTGCTGATAGGGATGGGTTCCTTGAAATTCCGGAATTACCAGCTGTATCGTCTCGAAGTCGAGAAAGTAAAGCGGATAGGAGAGAGTAGATAGGAACTTTCTTATCTCCACCTTATTTATATATTTAGTGCCGTTGAGCGCACAATCAATCTGCATTCGCTGCTTCTCGTTAAGTTCCTCATTCTGTAGTTGTTCGTATGTAATGATGTTCCGCAGATAGTATGCAATCTTTTTATCAAAGTTCATTCGATAGAGATTGAAGACAGACCTTTCAGGAAGATGCCGTGAACAGTATTGCCAGAAAGCACAGTCGTATGGCTTATGGCAGTGGACGTCCAAATCTTCATCTGGCTCAATATCATTCAGAGCCATCAGTTTCTTTGCTTTGGCAACTTGAGATTCTACCAATGGATATTCTTGTGTGACAGCTTCGCTAATATCTTGTATTTGGAAGAGCTTATGTATGTCGATTTCACCATCAAGTACATAATCTGAGTTGATGCGAACTATATATATTCCTGTCACTTCTATTCCACAGTGAGTAAGTATGTACTTCTGATATGCAACGTCTTGAGCATAGACATCATTGTCAGCATCAGTACTACTCTTAATTTCGTATATCGCATAACCAGAACCCTCCTTCTTCAAGATGTCAACAGCACAGTAGTCTCCCTCAAATTGAAATGCAGCTTCGCATATAACTTCGATTTTAGCTTCTATGCACTTATGAGTATTGGCAACCATTTGGGTGAGATTGAGCTTCCCATCTTCATTGTATGAAGTAACTTCCGTAAACTCTCCTAGTAATCCCTTTGCTAAATCACCGACAATGCTTCCAGCCTGAAAACGTTGCTGAAGTGTATCGCTGATCACACAAAGTTCTGGCTTATATGTTTTCAGCCATAATGCTTTTGGACATTGCCGGAACAATGTGTAACGGGACTTTGAGATGCCAATCCTCATACCTTGCTTTTAGAATTCGTCATCATATTCTCTGAACATTGATTTCCCTTCGTTCAACCGTTTCATACCAGAAATGATACCATCTACTAAATCCTGAGAGGTTTGTTCCTTTTCTGGCTCATTTTTGATGACTTTCAAGAACAGAGGATATAAAAAAACTCTCCGCCATCTCGCTAGTTCATTAAAGTTTGGCAACCTCACATATCTGCAACCATCGACTTCTTGCTCAGGCTTATTGTGAACTGCTACCCAGCATGGCTTATCCGAAGCAGCAAACTGATTCTGTTCCTCAAACTTACTGAACTTTTTGATAAGTTCTTCGCGCTTGGCTCTTTCTTCAGAATCCCCAGGCTTAAGCCCATAGTCTATGTGCTCACTGAGTTTCTTTGACGAAGTACAGGTTGGATCGATCATTATTCTAGCATAATCTGTAATTTGATTGCAGTATGTGCAGGCTGTCGTAATTCCTACTACAATATCCGGCTGTATAGCAGCACAGGACATCTTTACTTCTTCTATAGCTGAGTCTGGGTCTAATGGAAGAGTCTTCTCCATAATAATCCACTCTCCCATCTTGAGGCAAGTTCGAGCTACAGCATGAGGGTACTCATCTGTATTATCATACGAATAATCTGGTAAGTACTCATGGAAGATGATAGCTTTTTTCTTTTCTACTGGCTCTTCATCAATTATGTCATCTTCTGGAGAAAACACAGGGCGCACACTGAGTCCCTGAAATCTCTCTCTTGGGTCAATACGATTGTAAACACTAACTTTCTCGTCATCTTCTTCTCCAAAGAAAATGGCCCATGCTCTCTCTGGATTGTCTTTATATAGACTGGCCGTCCAATAATAAGCCTGGAACCTATCATCCCTAATTTCGCTATCTTTGTAGTAACCTGTTACTGGAAGTACTATCTTGTTACCGTTAGGACCTGTAACAAGAATTGCACGCATGCGATTGCCGAGCGAACACCAAGTCATAGTGCATTCATTCACTAACTCCCTAAAATTATCAAGAGTCGGCATGTGCCATCTCCCTCCCCAATACTGACGAGCTACATCATAACTTGGACTCAGGCCATTTCCATCTGACAGCTGCTCTTTACCTGTGCGATTCTCATAGCGTACTTGGCTATAAGTGTTGTATTCAGATAATGCTCCCCAGGCATAGTATGGCTCCAACAGGCCACCTTCACCAACGTTCATTGTTGCCCACATAGTATGCGAAGATAATCCAAGGTCGACATACATACGCCCCTTTTCAAACTTCATATCTTCATTAAGTTGATGCCTTCCTACTGTCAACTTACGCTTATCCGCAAAGACGGTTACGACTCGCTTATCTTCTTTTCGCCCCACAAACTTCACAAGTTTTTCTGCTGCTTTTTTCGGCAACTCAAGATCTACATCTTTATTAGTATGAAGAGTTAGCTTTCCTTTTTTCGGATTGACGTATTGGATGTATTTCATATTAATAATATATGAACGTCCAATTCTTTCCAGATTGTGCTCAACCATCTTTCCTAACTCTTTTATCTTAGTCCAGAGTTGTCCTAACTGAATTCTGATAGCAGGATACTTAGTGTGATTAACCAGATAGATATCTGTATAGTTGCCGGAAGCAACACAAAATAATACATCGTCAAGTGAGATGTAGTATTCAGTCTTTGTATCAATAAGATGTAACTTCTCTTTTGCCATAAGAATTGTTTTAAAGTTTGACTTCGCAAATTTACAAATACTATATAGTATGAACCAATTTCCTAGATCTATTTGGTATAAGTTAGCTTCTCTTTGGTATTAATGAATAGGCATGTGGAAACGAGCATTTTCTAAATCTACTATATTAGTTACTCGAGTCTCGGCAATGCGAAGTAATTCGTCTTTGTCATTCAAGAGTGGCACTTCTTCTTTTGTTAAGACGAAGAACTCTTGTGTCGCATAAGTCTCATTTTCGGGCGTACGTCCATCTACAATGCCAACAGCACAACCTTCCCAAGATGGATGTTGACAAATATCAGAAAGCTCATTCTTGAGTTTTCCAAGTCGAAACATGAGCTCTTCCAACTCCTGCAGATCTCTTCTAAGCGTTTGTCCGTGTACAAAGGATTCTGCAACGAAAGCAGTTCCGGCAGCTTCTATAGGACCAAGATAGGTTGTCTTAAATTGGTCCGCAGAACTATCTATCCAGTTGTCCTCAAGTATCTGATTGCATCGTTTGAGCTCTTCTTGATTTGCTTTTATAGTGTTGATGTCCTTTAGTATCATATTTGCTGCTCTTTATATTTTTCAAGAATATCACACCGTTTTGTTAGCTGCTCGCATCCCTTTCCGGACATATCTCGGATAACCAAGGCATATGCAGCGGTTCTTTCCTGTAGTCCAGCAGTAAGTGCTTTAATTTGAGCGACCTTATCGTTAATGTCATTGACGCAATTATTGATTTCATTCATCTTTTGTTTCGCATCACTGGCCGTACTTCCCAATAAGACACTATTATTTGAGGTGAGACGATAGTGCTCAATGATATTCTCATACTTTCTAACGATATTTGATGTTTCATTTGAACAGAGGTCATGTATAGACTTAGCATGATTACTATCTCTCTGAATATTATCCAGAATATTTTCTGCTTTATGCTGCAAGACAAGACATCCTCCAAGAATCACATCTTTGAAGGTGTCAAGTCGGTTAGCATATTGCCGGAGAAGAGCAATCTCCTTGACTTGTGCATCGGAAGCCATTATCTCATGCTTTTATATTCTTCAGCTATTGTACACAATCGGTCGAGATAAGTAGCATGCTCTATCATTCTTTGTGAGAGAGCATCAATATTCTTAACTTCTATTGAGAATTCTTCGGAAAACTTATCATTCTTTTCGTCATGCCAGCCTTCGCTTACATGTCTTAAATGAAGCTCCGCATTATGAAATATCTGACTCATTTGAGAACCTAGATCTTTGAGATTCCCACTAAATTGACGTAGTTCGTCAATGTTTCTAATACCTACATCTTGTGCCATAATTATTGTTTTTTGATAGATAAACTAGAGATAATATCTTTGCTTGGTTGCACAAATGGTGAAAATAGTGTCCAGCCATCATCACCATCAGCATAATAGATAGCTCGAAGTCTTTCTGTGGCTCCATTTAGCGTATCCAATTGTATTTCTTCGGGAAGCCATAATTTACTATTGGTTCTTGCATCTGAACGTAATAAGACTAGATGACGAAACTTTTTTAGGACATCTTTAGGCAAGATTGAATCCATAAATAACAGATTATCAAGTTTGTCTACTTGCAGGACACTGTGAATATGATGTTCTGGTCCGTAATCCAAAATATAATTTAATGCGTCTTTGTATGTTTTAAGATCCCCCATCGAACTTCCCTCAATCTTAGGAGGACGAATGAATCCATTTTTTCCAAAAAATCCATTTTCTAAATTCTGTATCGCGTTTGAATCTTCTTCTAATTTGAGGTTTAACTTTAATTGCCTGAAACGTTGCTGTCCTAGAATCACAAGAACAGATGGTATAGTATAATTGTTTTTAATGATATCCACCAATTGCCTAAGAAGGTTCCCCTGTTGTCTTTTGGGAACTATTGTAATTGCGTTTATTTCTTCTAGTTGTGTTAAAACATCCTGATATTCCCCCTCTTCGTCATCTTTAAAATCAAGGACGTACACTTTATAGTTTAAGTTTGCGCCGATATTGCTTCCTACAAGAGAAAAAAGTAAATCCACAGATGTTCTTGTACTCTGTTCTTTGTCGTCAATACCCATTAATAGTATGTTTTCACTCATATCCTGTTTCAAGGTTATAGTAACAGGGATTTGATCCAGACTGATACTCTTACCAACACACGCTTTCAGATTATCTTTACGAACATTGCTGACAGTTTCGATGATTTCTTGATCGAAGTGGAATAACTGAGAACCATTGAAATAGAACTGCCCGTTAGATTGATGTTCGTCAGCCTTGGCAATAGCTGCATTTATCTGTAGTTCAGCCTCTTCTTTAGTAAGATAGAATGCGTGGAATTGAGTATCAGGAAACCTGCCCATAGTATTATGATACAATGCATCGCCGACTCCCAAGTTCCCAATTAGTTTGCTACTCTCTGACCACATATTCACTGCATCTATAGGTGCACAGTTCAGAATATACCTATCAGTTATGTTATTAAGGATTGCTTTTGATATATCAGCATTGGCTAAAGTCTGTGTAGCCATAATCAGATGTACTCCCTGACTTCTCCCCTCTGTAGCAACCTTGGTGATAATGTCTACTATTTCTGTCCTCGCTTTACGTTCGGTATTAGAATGCTGCTCAAACAATACATGACACTCATCAATTACCACCCATATCCTAGACAACCTACTATCAGGATGAGAAGTATTATAATCATCGATATTTTGGACTCCGGATTCTCTGAGGACTTTACCTCTTTCTTCCATTTGACTTTTTAGGTCTCGCAAGATTTCAAGAATAACTTGGATGTCACTATTGTCAACGAGCAATGCGCGGGCGTGCTTAACATCTTTATAGCGGTTGAACTCCACACCACCAAGTTTACAGTCTAACAAATATAATTGTAAGTCCTCTGGCGAATACTTTTTTATAGCTTCTAGAATAATGTCATGCAACAATACAGACTTACCAGAACCGGATTGGCCAATAATGAAACTGTGCACATGTCCATCTTGTCCAAGACTGAACTCCATTGTCTTTCTGTCAATTGGCTTACCGACAGGTACCTTTAGGCCATTGTCTACTACTGCATATTCTATCTCGGGTTGTGCTAACTCAGTAGAACTGTTTTCTTTAGTGTCACAAGTAAGATAATCAAAACAAGCTTGTAATAAAGCCGGCTGGTCACAAATCTGATATGTCCAAAAGAGCGTATTATCATAATCTTCTTCTTTTGCGACATTGAAAGCACCAAACTCCTGAAAATATTCTTTTAACGACAAGATATCATATGATTGCTTTGACTCAAAAATACGTCGTAAATCGTTTAGGACAATAAAGTGGATGCCAGCTTGCTGGCCTTGCTCAATAAGAATTCGAAAGTCTTCGGTAAAACTGTCAAACTTATATGGATAGTCTAATAAAACGACAATTTCATATGCTGGTATTTCAGGTTTAGCCCCCTTTCTCAGTGTCTCTTTTATACGGGAAGTTAAGGATTCTGCAAGGCCCTGTATTTCTTTCTTCTCAATAAAGATTTTGCATATGTCGGATGGAAGTTTACTTGATAATGCAGCTGACTTATTCGATAGAGATGGATTAACAAAATTAATCCTAACTTTACCTTTGGGAAGAGACAACAGAAATCCTAATAATATTTGATTCATTAGTTTAACGGCAAATTCTTCCCATCCTTGGTCTTTATATGGCTCAATAAGAACATGAGGTTTTGCTGAAAGATCAATATATTTAGGGAAATCCATCCTTTCCCTCTGGATCACTTTTGTAAAAAAAGTGCCAGTGAAAACAACTCCTAGCTCTTTTCGTAATTCTGCTCTCTTCTCAATGGTCTTAATTATCTTCGGAATCCTTGTCTTATCCACAGATCTTTCTTCAGATAGCAATATGGGAGCCAAGATAGGGTCTATGTCTCTGAATAGCCGAACCATATCTTCCACCTCTTGTTTTGCCTTTTTCAAAGATGCCTCATATGCCTCTTTGGAATTCGTGTCCGAATTCTTTATTTTCTCCGCAAATGCAGAGGCTATCATATCATATACAGCTAATGTTTGCATGTCCTAATCCTCCTTAATATAAAGATGTTCATCCCAACGAATTTTATTCGCATCACGCAATTTTTCTTCCAGAGATTTTATTTCCCTCAAGTATCCATATACAATCTTTCCTCCCAGATACTCATTGAACTTTTCGAGGAAAGAGTCAAGTCTATAATATGGCATTCTCATATTGGGGTCGGGTATTTTTTTGTCTCTATCCTTCTTGTTGTATTCTCGCATTGCTTGACTATCTTGCTTTTCCCATTCTAACAAAGAATCTTTCAGCATAATCGCATTCCACACGCGCCAGATAATAGGTGATTTAATGTATCTTATCTGCTTTTTCTTTTTGTTGAAGAAGAAACCTTCTTCATACTCAAAAGTATCAATATCATTAACGAATTTATTAACAAGAGTTTGCCACGATTGCCTTATTTCGTTGATACGAGCCTCTTCCTTTTGCCGTTTTTGTTCTTCAATCATTCTACGTTGTTCTTCCTCTGCCTCTTTACGCTTTCTTTCAGCTAAGATCTTTTCTTCTTCAGCTTTTTTACACAGTTCTTCTTCTATTTTTTCAAAATCTTCTTTAATGCTGCGGAGTTTCTGGTCAGAGCAAACGATTCTGAATATTATGTCTTTAGCAGTAGTTGCTTTGTGAAGTGTAACGATAGGCCCAGAAACATCCTCAATTTTTAAAATTGTATATCCTTTCGTATATTCTGGAGATATCCAATAATCAATAATTCTGTCATCACCAATTTGTCTAATAGAGTTGTTGCTTGGTACGAAATTTTTATCCTTTGCTCGCATTGCATACTCTAATTGAGTAGCAGTTGGAATATCAAACGCGCAATCTAGTATTTTTGAAAGCCTTTGGACAAACTTGTCAATGTTTTCAGATGAAACGGAATTATCTATTAATAACTTCTCCATTTCGTCCATAGAAATCGAATGTCTTTTAATCCAGAAGGATTCAACATTTTCCATATGAGGTGGGTTACTTCTATTATTGACACTGCCGAGCAAAGCATTGTCTCCTTCAATGAAAACCATATCGCGCACAATATTACTAATAGTCTTGGTTGCCGTTGCTTTTAGATGCTCTACCAACTCAAGTTCCTTTTGTTCTCGCAATTGCCTCTCCTTTTCTTCAGCTTCAATCTTTGCAAGACGCTTAGCCTCTTGTTTCTCTGCCATCCTCCTTTCCTCTTCTTCCTTTCTTTTTCGGGCTTCTTCTTCCTTCTGTCTAAGTTCTTCTGCTTTTCTCTCTTCTTCGATAGCCGCAAGTCTTGCTCTTTCTTCGGCGGCCTTTTCTTCTTCAATACGACGTAGATCTGCTTGTCTAGCTTTTTCTTCAGACTCTTTCTTCGCTTTTTCTTCAGCAGCCTTCTTTGCCATCATTTGCTCTTTCCAGGCCTTTGCCTCTGCCATTATACTGGCATCATCCATCTTTGAGGAACTTTCTTTTTTATAATCAGGTTCAACATAGAGATTGCCATTGTCAAAGCTCATTTCGATTATAGAAAACAACTCATTATATGCCTCCTCGTTTGCCTGCCTTGCAAGCAGAATGCGCCATTCTAGTAACAATGAGGGGGCTGTCTTGAGAATTTTACCATCCCCCATGTTTGATATGATGAATCGAATGGCATCTTCATTTCCATTCTTGGCAAGCTTATATTGATCTAAAAGTTTCTGCATTCTATAATTCGTTTTATTTAGATTTCAAAATAGATAGATTATCTTTTGCGTCTGCGTTTCCTAACAGCGCAGCTTTTGTAAACCAAAAGTACGCTTTCTCATAGTCTTGTTCGACTCCTTCACCCAAATAATAGCGTAACCCTAAATTATTTTGAGATTTAGCATAATTTTGTTTTGCCGATTGGCTATACCAAAAAACTGCCTGTTCGTAATCTTTTGCTATGCCCTCTCCGTTTTCGTAGCGGTACCCCAAATTATGTTGGGCGTATACATTTCCATTACTTGCCGCTTTCGTCCACCAGTATACGACTTTTTCATCATCTTGGATAACTCCATTTCCGATGCTATAGCAACAGCCTAAGAAATATTGCGCACTAGCATAATCTTGTTCTGCTGCCTTAGTCCACCAATAGATAGCTTTCTCAAGATTTTGTTCGATTCCTTTACTTTCATGGTAGCAACTTCCTAATATACATTGAGCATATGCAACTCCTTGCTCAGCTGCTTTACTGTACCATTGAACAGCCTGCTCGTAATTTTTGTTTACAACTTTTCCATAGTAGAAACAATTTCCAAGTTCACATTGGGAAGAAGCATCTCCGTCAAGTGCTTTTTCTGCCAAGTTAAAGAAAGAGTCTATGTCCATTTTTTATAACAAGAATACTGAATAAATTATAGTAATACTCTAGATGTCAGCTCTCAAGTATGCCCAGCTCATGTTGAGCCATCAAATACAATTCGCCTTTTACCTCTAAAAATAGTTGTTTAGCTTTGCTATAATACAATTCATTTCCAGTAATTGCATATTCTCCAGAATACACCACCCCAAGATGATAATATCCACTCTCCACTTCTTTCCTTCCCAATTTTTTACTATGCTCTATCTCTAACGTCTTATATTTGACATAATTATCAAGCCAATAAGTATGCTCCTTATTTGAAGAGTCATTTAACATTGGGAAAATAAATGTGTCACATAGACTTTTATAGAACTCTCGAGCTAATCTCGGTTCTGCTGGTGAATAATCCAGCATAAAATCCTTTAAGAACTCTTCAAGTTGCTCCTTACGTTGGTAGATTGCTATATTGTTCAAAAGGTGTTTGCAATATTCATCTCCCTTCGTCCCTTCTTTTTCTTCAATTATCTCTAGTTCTTTTTTTAGAGAACTAATGTGCTCTTGTAAGTCCATATATAAATATTTTTTGAATTTTGTAATTTGTTGAATACTAATACCTAACCACATCATAGCTGATCACCCTGATGTTACAGTAATCTGGGTGAGTACTTTGAAGCATAGCTTCTACTGTCGGATATGCTCCATATTCACCAATGATTCCACCATTGTTCGTGGCCTCGTAAGGACCTTTGCCGTTTCTTTTGTCGTAGTACGTGTACTTAATGTTTCTTATTTCCATACTATATTAATATTGAATTATAAACACTTGTCGATAAAATCAACAATAAAACTAACAACTGCCAGAGCTATTGCACCACCGATTAAACTACCAATTAGAATACTCATGTTAACTAACTCTTTGTATTTGCCTACTTCCTATCAAGCGTTTCGGCTATCTCTGAGTGCAAAGTTATAAACATCTTTTGAACAGACATAATCGATTGATGACTTTGGTAGGAAATATCCGTTATAGTGTACCAATTGTTATTCTTTACTTATTCAGGGCGCAATAATATAACTATAGAGCTATTTGAATATTTTGTCTTCTAAGTCTGTCCCACATTCATTGCAAAAAAGTCCTCTGTTCGAATCATCCCAAAAGGACTTAAAATCTTGCATTTGAAAATATACGCATTCACACTTTGGACATTTAGCTATTATCTTACCACTAAAATTGGTGTTCTCGCTACTTACTTTTGTCCCATCGTCCTTAGTTATAATCATAATTGTTGGAATTATTTTATTCGCCATAGGCTCCCATCAGGCGTTTGACTTGAAAAAACTACTCCTATGAGACAAACTGAAGTTTATTTTTCAGAGCATAAAAAAGCGTGAAGCCATACTGTTGCTGGTTCACGCTTGAGGCTTGAGATTACTTGGAACCTCATTCTTAGGACTGCCCATCTTGTCGAACGAGCAACGAAGACCTCACGCCAATAGCAATAACATCAACAGCTACACCGATCATGATGATCGGAATAGTCGTGATGTTATATAATCACGTGAGCATCATCGGTGCCGGCTTCAGACAAGATTGAAGTGTCCTAAGTTTCAAGCGTCAAAACCTAGCGCACAATAACGCTTTTTTTCCGTAAGTCCTTGCCGCCGAAACGTTCTCCACAGAGAAAGTCGTAGAGCGACAGGTTGTGCATCTGCACGTCCGAAAACGAGTTTTCTGCATAGCAAAGTTAGGTAAAATTTGGCAAATAGCCAAATAATTGTAAATTGAACCTAATATTTTATAAATTATTAAGGTAAAAACAGAAAAATAGTGCAAGTTAAGATTTATTAGGGACAGTTTGGTATCAAATATCTCATTGTCCATACCATAGAACAGTATTTTACTTGCTATTTGTTTCTCTTTTCTTATCTTTGCAACAAAAGGTGTAAGGCATATGATAAATGACCGTGAGTATTTAATGAAGATGAGTGACAACTATGACAGGTTGTACAGAGAGTTCTATGAAGCCCCATTTGAGGTGGTCAGAGAAGAAGTTCTTCGCATTGAAGAACAGATACAAAGTATTGTTGGCAACGACCCAGATGGGCTTAGCCATTCCGCACTATTTAGGCACCAAGAAGAACTGGAACTACTGCTTGATCAAAGACGAACTTTGCTCAATTGGATATTTTTGGAGACTCCACAGGAAGTCGCCCGTATGGATGTCCTTAATAATCGGCTGTTTGACTTGACAAAGCGACTTCGGGTGAAGATGGCTGATGTCTGTGAAAGCTTAGTTGCTCACGAAAGAGACGATTTCGATGATGACTATGAAGTTAAGGGAACTCTACGGTTCTGTTATAATGATGAAGATTCAATACTTCCGTATGAAGGCGTTGATGTATATGGCAGTAACTTCAGATTGATGATAGCAACAAACAATTATTTAACGAGCGAAGAGAATCTTCACTGTTTAGAACTTCATTGTCGTTATGACGAGCCGCGAGAGAGCATTCTTAAATCAGGCAATTGCGATGACGGGCAGTCATGGAGTCACGAAACACCAGGAGTGTTTGATGGTATATGTATCTGTCACACAATGGCTCTTTTCTGTTGGGACTTTGGCTATCCGATTCAGGACGTCTTCCAACTAAACGACTTATGGAATGAAGTTCACGTCCGTTACCAGCATTTCGCTACACAAGATAAAAACTACAAATATCTCAGAGACTAATATCTGCCTATATTATTATTGACGCGTATGGATTAAATGTCTTATGTTCACCGGCAAAGACATAGCCAAGTTGGTTTGTAATACATCGTGTCTTACCAATTGTCTTGTCAATATTCCGGTGTGAATGTCCATAAATCCAATAATCAATCCCGCTATCTTTGATGAAGTCCTCAAGTTCAACAGTGAATGCTCCATTCAGACTGCTTCCTTCGAACTCAGGTGCGCAAAGTGAATATGATGGGACATGATGTGTGACCACGATTTTGTATTTTGCATCACTTTGAGCAACGGCAGTATTGATGAAGGTTAGGCATCGATCATGCTCAATGTTAAATTCGCGATATGTGAGATTGTTATTTCCGTACATAATACGTCTGAAGTCAGTTATACACCGTTCACAGAATGGAGCATCCTTTTCTTCTATATGCGACCATAACGTTGAAAGAATAAAGTCAACATTATCAATTCTCACTACCTTATTATAATAATAGTGGACGTTTGGCCGAATTTCACCTATGGTTCCATCATCAATGGCGGACAAGTCGTAGTACTTGTAGAATTCATGATTTCCAAGAACAACCAATACTTTTTGATAGTTATCAGAAGCCCAATCCCAAAATGGATGGTTCTGGTAGTTTTGGTCTCCAAGATAGCCAATGTCACCGGCAAGAATTAGTATATCTCCATTAACTTGGAGTGGGTTGGTACGCAAGTATCGCCAATTATCGGCGAACTCGAGATGTAAGTCTGATGCAAATTGTAGTTTCATATTCTTTGATATTTACTTTGCAAAAATACATATTTAATTTGATAACAAAAACACTTTTCTTCATTATGATACGAAATGTTTATCTTGTGGTATAAGTTCATACCAGAAAACCGTGGACTTTATACCATACAGATAATGATTCTTGTATAATTGTAGAATTTGATATTATCTTTGCATCATCAAACAATTAAAACAACAGAATTATGAAGTTAGCAGAAGCATTAAGTTTAAGGAAAGACTTAGAGACAAGAATCTCGAAGATTAAGGATCGTTTGGAGAATGTCGTCAGAATCCAGGAGGGCGACCAACCAGTAGAGGATCCACAAGAGTTGATGAACGAACTTGACCGTTGCTTAGTACAGCTTGAGCAACTTATATACAACATCAATGTAACTAATATGCAGATTGTTGCAGATGATGGTCGGACTATGACGAAGTTGCTGGCAGAGCGGGATGTACTAAACAAACGCATTGGCGTACTCCGCAACACTTTCAATGAGGCAACTAACTCTGGAAGTCGATACAGGAATGAAATCCGTTATGTCACTACTATCGAGGTAAGACCATTGCGTCAGCAACTAGATAAGTTCGCACAACAGTACCGCCAGTTGGATATGGAGATTCAGGAATTGAACTTCACTAATGATTTGGTGGAGTAGATAACTATCGGAGGGCGATAAGCGTAACAGAGTGAGCTATACCATAAATTTTGAATTAGTATATAAATGTTCTTAAAGACTGCTCGCACGTCGCATAATGCATAGCGCACAGTGTACAAGTGCAGGCCGCATAGAGTACTACCAATAGCTAACTGTTAAGCGTTACCGTCCTCCTTTATTAAAGAAATGAAAATGAAAGTAATTGAAGAATATGCAAAACGGGGCGAGAAGTGTGATGTAATGAAAGCACTGACTCTACTTACAAAGGCTTATATATCTCAGTGCGGTATAAGTCTTGGGAATAGAACTGTAGTTTATAACGCAGCAGACCCCTGGATGGAGAAACTGGCTTGGTTAGACTTGCCTCTTTCTGAGATGGCTCGCAAAGAACCGTTTGTTCACTTGATGCCACACATTACGAAGGAATACGTCCCTGAAGAATATGATGACTATGACATCACGGCTATGGAGGATGATGAACTCTTGAAGGTTTGTAATCAGATAATAAGAAGTAAAGAATTCGACGAGACGACATTGGAAGTTATCGCCTGGGGGCTTTTAAAGGCAACTGAAGATGAAGAGTTGTTGGCTCAGGAGATTGAAGTGACTTCTCAAGATGGAACGCAACTCAAAGGCATACTTGAGATGCAGGATCGCCGCCACACTTGGGTAACTATGACGGAGCCGTATAACGGGCTAAATGCTGCAAAACATGAATTAGTCCGGGATGCCCGTGAGTTGCTACAGGCCACATACTCTGATTATCAGCGGCTTCATCAAATGGAAAGTGAGATAAGAGCGTTATACCCAACCTATCTTGAAGAAATCAGTAAATTAGATAAGGATTCTGCTTGGGAGAAACATTGTGTTTTTGAAGATACGTATGGTAAACTATTGGATGGTTTCGTAATCGGACCACTCGACAAGTTGATTGAAGAAAGGTTCGGCTTGAAATTTTTCAGATAATAGATAAAAACAGGTATGATTATTGGGTGTTATAGTGAAGATGGGAAGCCTGTCGAAAGTATAAGTCTGGAGGACAAAAGGCACTATTTCGAACTTGAAGTATGTTTAGTTCAACATCCCCGGCGCTATCCGGAGTACAAAGTCGTTCATGGCGGGCTTGCTTTCTGCGATAGTAGAGAGTCTGCTGAAAAGATGATGAGTAAGTTCATACATTCAGATGAAGAGTGGCAGAAAGATATCTATTGCTTTTACATATATGAGCGTGTTCTTGATGTCCCTTACGACCGTAGTGAATATACTTCGTGTTATCTATACGATGAACATGGGAGTATGATAGACCAACGGACTTTTCCCTCATATTGGTCTGAAGAGGGCTTTTCGGGAAGGAGTGAAGACGAAATCAGATTTAAGTTTGGCGACCTGGTCGAATTCTATGATGGAGAGACTGTGAGTCTTGTGTACGTCCTGGCTTCACCGAGGGAGAAGGAATGGTACATTCAAATGGCTAAAGAAAAAGGAGAACCTTATTATGGCGATATTAGTGACGATTCTTATTCCATAATCGAGAGAGTAGGACGTGGACAGTTCGTTGATTACATGACGAACCATGATCACGTAGATGCTCTGTCGCTTTTTCGTCCACATTACCCTATACCTAAGAAGGTTCAGAAATACTACGATACTTTTTGGTCTCTATATGAAGAATATCGAAGGAAGTGTTATGGAGAAGACCCTGAGCCTTGTCAGATTTGAAGAAAAGTTATTTCCGGAATAGTGATGTTGATTGCGTATTGTAATGAACGAGTTCGATAAAGCCTATATTTTCATTTCGTCGATGACTTCTCGACAGAAGATCGACATGTGTGCATGTTTCCTCAAATTGGGCTACGGAATCAGCGAAGACAATACGACATCAATCCAAGTTGTGAATCTTAGTGATGATAATAGGTTTTTCGCGAACTTATCATTTCTATTCAAGATATTCAAAATAAAGTGCTATATCAGAATATGCAGAGAAGAAAAGAATAGAGGTACTTGCAGAGATAGAGAGAATGAAAAGAATGATGTCAAACTAAAGCTTCATTTAAAGACATATAAGGACTATGGTAGGTTATCAAGGCAAGCAATATCTACGATATATGACAGAGTGTTCTCTCGGATGTGTGAAAAATAGTAGAGGTATTAAATAAGTGAATATGAAGGAAATAATTATCAATGGAACAAAAGTTAAAGTCTGGGCTAAAAGTCTGGATGTTTTGGGATGGAATGAGGTGATGAATATGACAAGACTTCCATTCTTGCCAGAGCAAGGGATATCTCTTATGCCAGATGCACATGCTGGTTATGGGGTTCCCATAGGTACTGTCTTGCCTTGTATTAACGCAGTGATTCCAACAGCTGTCGGCAATGATGCAGGTTGCGGTATGCGTGCTATAAAGACTAATATTAGAGTTGAGGACATTCCTCAAGATACTTTGAAGAAAGTTATTATGAGGGGGATTCGTAAACAGATAATGATTGGTGATAAGTTGTGGAAAGAACCGCAATCAGAGGATTTGTTACCCTCTGGGTGGGACTTCGGCACGCTTCCGGCAATATCGGCAAATAATGGATGGAAGTTAGCGACTCGTTCAATAGCGACACAAGGTGGTGGCAACCACTTTGAAGAACTCCAGAGAGACGAAGAAGGACGTTTGTGGATAATGATACACTCTGGAAGTCGTGGGCTTGGTGGTCGGGTGTTTATGTACTATAATCAATTAGCCAAGAACCTAAATGCGAAGTACTATTCTAAAGTAACTGATGATATGAGTTTGCCATTTTTGCCTGCGGGAACTCCCGAGTTTGAGTCATATCTAAGGGAGATGCAATACTGCTTGGAGTGGGCAAAATGCAATCGTCAAGAAATGATGAAAAGAACAATTGATGTTCTTGGAAATGAGTTTCCATATTTTAAGGTATATGAAGAGATTGACATACATCATAACTATGTTGCTCGAGAGTATCACTTTAATCAGGATTTATATGTTCACCGAAAGGGGGCAGTATGTACGGGCCATAGTGCTGTCTTCTGTAATGCATTCCCCACGCAAGTCATAATTCCGGGAAGTATGGGTACCGCATCATATATATGTGAAGGAATAGAGAATCCTGATGCATATGACAGTTGTTCTCATGGAGCTGGTCGAGCACTATCGCGCACAGAAGCAAGACAACTTGATATGGCCAAAGAAGTTCAGAGACTGGACAAGTTAGGCGTGGTTCACGGTATTCGCGGGAAGGCCGATCTTGAAGAATGTCCTTCCGCTTACAAGAATATTGATGAAGTTCTGGAATTAGAATCGAACTTGGTTCGTCCAATTGTCAAACTAAAGCCGATAGCGGTTCTGAAGGGTTAATAAGTCGCTTTTTACTCACATCCATTCTATATTTGATTTTTTTTTAGTATTTTTGTAGCCAAATATGAAACTTTGATTATGAAGAAGGTATTGTTTTTCATCGTTCTGCTGCTATCAGCATCTAGCCTTCAGGCACAGAGCATCAGCCATATCGAAACGACAAAATCGTGGTACTATATCTATGACCAGAATGGTAAGATAATAAAGACACTAAGTACGAGCCAAGGTGAACTTGCCGGTTATAGCAGCTCGTTCTATATCATCAAACAGAGAACAGCTTTCTACATAACTTATGATGTAAGTGGAAAGCGTCTATATACATTCAGCGCGGGGACTGTCGGTGAGATAGTAGCAGTCAGCGGCGATACCTTCACTAGCCGTAATGGTGCCTGGATTTATACTTGGAGCAAAGATGGGAAGAAGATAAGTACGAGGGCCGCAAAGTAGGACTCAGTCACCATTCTTTTAATACCACAGAAACTGCGTTTTATACCACTCTGACGGAAATCATCTGTTGTACGGTATAAGATTACTATCTTTGCACCATGCAATAAACGTAGAAGTATGAATAGTAAATATAATAAAGGTGATTACATTAAAATTATGACGAATCAGCCGGCATTTCACCTCAATGAAATGTTCGGCTATAACGATTTAGAGGAGAGTGACTTCGAAAAATCGGAGTATACTGCTTTCATCAAGTCTGTCATTGATGATAGCACATATCTTGTTATGACAGTCAGTCCCAATAAAGGTTTTCGGTGTATAGTTGATATTGCTGATGTGATTGGACTCATTCAGAAGAGTGAACTATCTCAAGAAGAACTTGATGTTAAAGAGATGGAAGATTTTGAAGCTCCGAATTTATATTACCCTGCAAAAGTACCAACGAAGAAAACTGTTGAAGGTAAGTGTAAGCTTCTAGCGAAAGAAGCAATAACTGCATTATTTCCGGAAGAAGATATTGCATCTATAGACCTATCACACTCTGACTACCTTAAGTCTTGCATTTTGGAACAGGTAGACTTTTATCTTGATAATTTCTGTCAGATTGCGCGTCAAGACCTTGTTGAAGAAAAGACTGGCAAACGAGATATGCTTAAGAAGATGCTTACTGAAATGAAATTCAAAGAATACTACAGTGTGATGGTCGGTTGTTATGAAGACGAAGAGCATACGGTCACTCGCTATCAGATAGTAGCAGTTAGCACATATTTCGATGAAGTATCTATAGTCAGAAATCAGATAGAGAGGTCTCGTTTTGAGAATAGTCTGGGACCTGATTTCGACATCATTTCCAAGACCTTGAAAAAATTCCTGAATAAATTAATGTGGTAAACGACAGGGAATTACATCATATACTTTTTCCTCTCGTTGTTCCAAAAGACAGGCATAAAGAGCCGAAGCCCTAGATCCGTGATACAACTCTTTAGTTTTGCTTCCCTGCTTCCACTAAGGCCATAGATGTCATCATACTCAGATTCGCTCAGGCTTACGAGGTCGAACACAGTAAAGACACCTTGCCTTTGCAGCGTGGCTATAACATCTTTTGGGAGAGGCAGGGATGACAACTGTTTAGTGAGTTTCTGGCTTAGTTCATCACTAACGGGAATAGCATATGGGTTGAGGCGAGATTTCTTTGGAGCAGGCACAGGCATAGCTTCTTCTTCAGCATCTTCTCCTTTGCCATTTAGATTGTTCAAGCGTGCTTCCAGAATATCTATTTTTCTTTTCTGAGATCGAACTGTATATTTGAGTTTTTCATTCTCTATTTTGAGTTTAACATTCTCTTTTTCCACTTTTCCCCAACGGTCTATTTGACGAGTGACGGCTTTAAGGGCAGCATTTACTTTACTCCTGAAATAATCTTCGCTAATATGCTGACGTTTTGCTATGTCCGCAACACTGTCACAGGTCAAAGCATCTTCCAAAGCCTCTTTGTCGGAGAATGTCAATTCGCCTTTCTCCGGATCAATCTTGCCCATAACACGCCATAATAGCTTAACGACATACTTGTTAAGCGGCTTCTCATTTCTCTGCTGTTGCTCGAGATAATCAGTTAACTTTGTCATTATGGCAGCCTCATTTTCTTTATGGCAACAAGGGCATCTTCTGCAAACCGGAGTTCGTCCTCTGTGTGATATTTGTTTTCACTGATATGCTTGATTAACTCTTCCTGGCTGGCTATAAGTTCAGCTTTGGTCTGACTTGCAATCTCCTTTTCACTTTTCTCCCTCTTGGACCAAAACTTATCTTCTCTGGCCCAATCAAGGAATATCCCGAAAACTGCATTAAGTGATGGTAACTCTTTTTCTGTAAAGACCTCTGCGTCCTTTGGCTCCTTGCTCTTTCGCTTAGCCATTAGGAGCAAATATGTCGTAGTTTCAATCAGCCCGTGCATCTTATTCCTTGCCCTATCGAGATCCTCCTCACTGTCTGTCATTCGAATGTCGAACAACTCAAAGAACTTCATCCAGTGATTGTGATATGCCTTTTCGATGAATTCTTCTTTACGCAACATCTTCCCATCTCTCCTTATCTTCTCTGCATACATCTTACAGAAGCCGTCAACGTCCTCTGTTTCTACGTACTTAAGAGGGATGAAGATATAACGGTCACAGGGATAAGACGAATAAGTCAATTGAAGCAGTTCTGCAAGAATGTCTATTCCTACCACCTTGGCAAATTCACTGATGCCTACTTCGGGATAGTCCTTAACAAGTGTCGCCAGTACGTTTGCACAATAACCCTGTAACTGGGTCTGTAATTTTCCGAATAGCTTTATGTCTTTTCTGTTCATACCCTATGAATAGTTTGTAGATACTCATTGATGAGTGATAATCGCTTTACTCTTCCCAGTCTATTTCCGTGAATCGGTTGAACCGTTTACCGTCGCACTCTATAATCTCGAAAAACATCTTTTCAGGACGTACCCAGAACTTCCTGTCTCCGTAAAGTGCCTGATAGACAACCATCCGCTCCTGTGTCTCAGAATCGAAAGCCGTAGTCACAAGCTTGTACTTGTTCCCCTTGAAGTGTTGGAAGTATCGGACTCTATCCTCTGATACGGGGTACTCCAACATCATTTTCTCGATGAGCGGACAGTACCAGGTTTTGAACTGCTCTGCCGTAGGTGTGTGGCCACCTGGGAAGTGATAGCTATTGAGATAATGCTCCAGAAACAATGGCTCGAAGAGGGCCAATGTGTCCTCTTCGCCGAAGAGTCCCCATACGCGTTCCTTATTATATATATTACAGCAGTCAAACTGATGAGCCTCCAATTCCTCAAACTCATTGACTAGTTCCTCTGTGATAGTGAAGTCCTGTTTTCCGTCGGCCCTTGGTGACTTGTATTGATGATGACCAATTCTCTCGCGAAGGAATTCCGACATCTTGAAGTGTGGATTGCCAAGCAGTGCTGGTACACCAATAATCGGTGAAATCATCTGGGCATAGAATGAGCCGCAGCTGTTGCCGACAAGGACGTCTGGCTTCTCCCTGTCACATATTTCGCGGATGAACTTGATAGCATCGGCAGGGTGGATGGGGAGGTCTGGTGACAGTACGGTGGCTCTCTTTTCAAATGCCTCTTTCAAAGCCAGAGCTGGAACACAACTGCCACTGGCATAGAATCCGTGAAGAAACAAAATTCTTTTCTGCATATCAAGGGGTAAGAACTATATGCTATAATTTTCGGATAAGTAGGTAAGCACCTCGTCAGCCGTTAAGTCGCTTACCAAATGCCATTGCATCGCCTGTAGAACATAGCGAGCGTGAATTTGGCGGTTTTCTTCGCTGTCATCTTCACAGATATAGTTGAGCCATGCTGCATATTCTGGGAATGCTTCGCCTTCATATGTCCCAGCTAAAGCCGTGAAGAAGACAGTAGGTAATTCGCTTTTTTCAGGTTTGCGGTTCCATGTGTCTTTATGTCGAAAGTCCCCCTTCTCTGTATGTACTACACAATCACAGCCATCTGCACTTACAGCATACAGATGGTCGCCAATGATAAAGCTCATTGTATTTTCTTCCTGAAATGATTTCTGCATAACGATGTGCAAAGGTAATGCGAAAATCTCAGAAATAAGTAGATTTAACTTTTTTTCGGCATATCTTTAACCACCGTGTCCTTTTGAGGGACATTCAGTAGATAAATACTTAAAACAGTAATAACTTTTATACAATGTTCGACAACTATTCAAATCCTATTTTCTGGGAAACGTTACTCGCTTTCCTTCAAAAATACAAAGATTCTCCTTCGATGATGTAGAACATCTTAAAAGAGAATTATGTAGATATTCCTCAAGATGTTATTGACATTTATTATAAGATTGCAACTATCGGACGAGACCAAGGACTTCGCTTCTATTACATTGAAGATGGTGGGAATGGATAGTAGTTGTTCTCTGAATTAACTAAAGACACTTCCGTTAATGGTCAAGAGGTTCTTGATTATTATATTCCTATTCTTGAAATGGTGAAAGCGGTGCTATGCTTTTTGACTGCATAGGAGTAATCTCATCCTCGTATATTTGAACGAAGTGCTCTATAGGTAGTTGTTTTGACTTGCGAAGCATTTTACGTCTTTCTTTCTTTTTGATCGGCGTATAGAAGTATGTGTTGCCCCCTCTTACATACTTGACGTACCTCTTGTATTCTTTGTTATGTATAAGGTACTCAATGCGAAGAGCTTCATCGCGTAACTGAAGGAAGTAATCTATATCACCAACTGGTCCATTTAAAGAATACCATAGCGGGAACAAACTGAAATGTACGGGATACTTTTTTGTAAGTTCCTGCTTTATTTCTCTATATCTTCTGTACAATCTGAAGATGCGCTTGTCTTTTGCTTCTTTTTCTTTATGAATCATAGCCCTCCTATAGTCAAAGAAAACTCGATTTCTTTGTTTGCTTATCTTTTTAATCTTGCCCGGACAAGTCCGCTAGGTATATGACGACGATCAGAATGCCTCTGATGCCCCTGCCTGCTTCCGGTTTCCCGATAGCCCCAAGCTCTAGGACAGATTGACTCAAGCAGTTTTCCTGTTGTGATATTCCTGTGCTTCTCCTTCCGGTTCGGATGCCGATCCTCACGAATTGCGCACTTTATATACTTATTTTTAATATAACTTCTGCTCATAACCTCTTGTTTTTCTGCAAAAGTATGCATTAATTTGGACGAAAAGAAGAACTATGGTCTTTATGGTATGAATATCTGGATAAGGGTTACGAAATAATAATAAAAAGGAAGGAGCAACAGGATAATAGCCTTTCACATATTCTTTTGGTGTCATAAATAACAATTTGAAAATTTTAATAATAAGGGGATTGGCTCATATGTCCTTTCTTGTCCCATTATATGTTGTACTATCAAAATCTCAAATAGTCTTTTATACGGAGAAAAAATGAGCCATCATAAAAATATGATACTCTTCCTCTGTAAGTGGACCAAGTTGGATGCAGCAACCCAAGAAGCAAAAACATTCGGGGGCACTGTGGGGGACTTTGAAGAACGTTGGCGGGGAGTGTCAGATGATACTCCTCGTTTTTGACTAGCGGTAGATATGAAGTTGGTGTGTAGACAAAAAGTCTTGATAATCGCTTATCCGCCGTCAAAAGATTTTCTGTTTTTATGCTAAATAATTTAAATCGCACATAATTCTGCCAAATAATGACTACTTTTGCAGTCCGAATTCAAATAGTACATAACATTAACATAGAAAATAGATGGAACAACAATATGCAAGGATATTAGTAGAAGTGCCCGAAAACGAAGAAAAGACATCCCTCCATCAGGAGCTGACATACGAGATTGAGAACCACGACATCAAGAATGATTACACTGTGAAATTCTAATCTATCAGCAATGACGGAAGACGAAAGCAAGAAGATACGGGTAGAACTTGACCACGAAAACAAGGTGATTCGCCTTGGATGCTGGTTCTACGACCTTAAAGGCGTTCTGATAGCAGAAGCCACAGACGAGGATAAGGAGAAATACTACTGCGGTAAGTATATGACTTATCCCATAGTCGATGACGATTGGGAAGTCCGTGAAGACGAGTGTATAAAGGATGGTATCGCGGATCTTGTTATTGGCAAGAAGGGAGATACGATAAACCTGCATAGGCTCCAAAGTGTTCTTGACCTCAATGCCGAAGAGCGCGACGGTGAATATTCAGACATTCTCACCGATATTGAACATCATGGAATCACCGTTTCCAATCGCACGCAGGATGATCTGCAGCGGGAACTTCCTGAGACAATTACTCTTGAAATATACAGAATCAGGAAAACGGATTCGTTCACTATCCATTCTGATGAAAAGGGCTATTACATTCCTCGCAGGGATTGCCATGTCGGAAAAGACGGCAAATTGTATCAAGGTACGGAAGAGAAGGAAAATGAGAGCAGCCAATATCGACAGATAGTCTACCAGATTGCAGAAGATGTAAACGGCATCTCCTGGTTCTTCAACAAGCACAATCTGAGGGTTCGCTGCCAAAGGGCCAGAGAGTTTGGAGAACCACAAGACAACGACTTTAGCATACCGGAGGACTGGCACATGTCCGTCAAGACGCTGGAGGATGATATTAATAGCGAGATAGCGAAAAGGCAGGAAGAGTATCCTGATGACCATTTTCATTCAAAACGACCAATATTATAAGTATGACAGAGGCGAAACAAGATAAAACGGAACAATATCTTCAGCTGGCACGCGACGCGTTCCAGCAGAAGGACTATGACACCGCCACAGACCATCTTATATCTGTCCTGCAGATTGATAGCAGTAACAGCGATGCATTCGGAATCATGGGTGACGTGGCATTCTCAAAGAAAGACCTTGATACTGCCGAGGGCTACTACCTCCGGCGTGTAGAACTTGCCCCTCAGAGCTACGAGGCTCACAAGGATCTGGGCCTATTGTATATGGAGCGTTGCGAATACGAGAATGCAATAAAAGAGTTTGAGACAGCCTTGCAATTCAGTAATGAGCATGGCGACCCATATCTGTACCTGGCATCCATCTATTATAGTCTCGGACAATATGATGAAGCATACGAATGGCTCTACCGGCAGGTCTTTGAACTCAAAGCCGAAGAGCCACAGTCCAAGAGAGATCTGTACAACCAGGCTTACTGTGGAGTTTCCAGCACCATCTGCCAGAACATGTCAATCAACGAGCTTGACGACCTAATAGGACAGATCGAGACCAAATACAATGTTAGCATAACGACACATCTCGTCGTTAATCCTGATGCTCCGCTGATGCCATTCCGTAAGACGGGCGGGCATAGTTATGAGATTGACTACGATCTTGACTCTGGTGACAAGTTCTACGAGGTGCTGAGTTCATTGATACTGCTGGACAATTATCTTGGCGGAGAGCACTTCGTCTTCCATCATTACCTCGTGACAACAGACAACGGGAAAGAAAAGTTCGCAGCGATGGTCAGGAACACGATGGCTCCCGACTCTACACTCTCCCTGACCGATTTGCTCGATTACCTGATGTTGGACATACAGACCACTTTGATTCGCGTTTATACGGATGAAGTCATGCAAAATACGCCTGAGTTCAAGAAATACCGCCCCATCCGGTGGCTTGGAATGGGAAATACCATAGCCCAGTCATACGGCTACATCAAGAAGCTGGAGCGTATTAATGCTCCCCGGCTTGTCATCTACGTCCACAAGGTGCTGATGTACTTGAAGTCGGTACAACTCTATGAATACTTCAAGGCCTGCGACAAGAGGATTGATTTCCAGTCTGGATTCAACGAGCATAAGATGGGAT